>WBZT01000731.1_pt1 | contig 25638 bp, 19 predicted proteins | sample 5204241 | NCBI WGS metagenome assembly WBZT01 (sample SAMN12344358, study PRJNA552823) | activated sludge metagenome | biome: Activated sludge suspended growth; feature: Nitrification reactor; material: Wastewater; isolation source: activated sludge from nitrification reactor of wastewater... | reverse complement strand
AATTACGTTTGGGGTTCGGTCTACCGGCTGCTGAAGGACGGTAGCGTACTGCAAACCATTCACAGTTTCGCCGGCATTGCCAATACCGGCGGACATATGCCCGAAGGTGCGCTGGTCGAGGATGCCGACGGTTATCTCATCGGTGTCGCAGAAGAGGCGATATTCCGCATCAATCGAACCGGTACGTATTTCCAGTTCTTCACCATTTTCGGAAACACCTCCGGCAAGGGTTACGGACCGCGCGGCGGCCTCGTCCAAGGCGGTGACGGCGAATATTTTGGGACTACCCAATACGGTGGCAACTATGGCAATGGCACCCTCTATCGGTTCAAGCCGACCTTTGGGACAGTGACTTGGTTGGTCTCATTCGGAACTCAGGAACGGAACCCGGTTGCCGAACTTCTCGCCTCTTCCGACGGTTACTTATACGGCACGACCTCGGAAAACTACCTGGGCGGCCCAAACCGCATTTTTCGCCTTGATTCCGCCACCACCAACAAGCTCACACTGGCCGAATTCGGTGCCAGCTTTTCCGCTGAACCATACGGCCCGCGGAACGGTGTGACCGAATCGTCGGACGGCTCCCTCTTTGGCTATACCATCTCTGGTGGCATTACCAATGCCGGTGACTTTTACCGCGTCAATCCCACGACCGCAGAGCATCGTTCCTTGCGGCCGCTTTCGGCCGGAGGATCCTCGCCCGCGTTTGTTTACGGACAACTCCTCCTTGCATCAGACGGCTACTTTTATGGCACTTCCGTGGGCGGTGGCTCCGCTGCGAACGGCACCGTCTTCCAGGTGGACTCCAGCGGAAGCTGGCTTCAAACCTTGTGGCAGTTTGTGTCTCCCACCACACAAGGCCGCCAGCTCTATGCAGGTTTGATCGAAGGCCCGGACGGGTATCTTTACGGCACGGCCTTCTCCGGCGGGCAGTCTAATTACGGCACCGCCTTCCGATTGACCAAATCTGGAACCGATTTCGGGGTTCTGCATCATTTCGGTAGCGGAAGTTCTGACGGTCGCCGCCCTCGTGCTGCATTGCTTGGTGACAGCGACGGTTGGCTTTACGGCACTACATCTCTTGGCGGAAACGCCGGTACTGGAACCGTTTTCCGTGTCCAGTATGGCGGCGCCAATTACCAGGTGCTCCACCACTTTGCTGGCGCTCCGTTTGACGGTTCGTCCCCCTATGCGGATCTGTTCCGCGCCATGAACGGCCTGCTTTATGGAACTTGCCGTGACGGTGGTGCGCATGGTGATGGAATTGTTTTCCGCTTGGCCGATGACGGCACCGGCTACGAGGTTTTGCACCATTTCAATAACGGTCGCCCGGAAGGTCGCTATCCTCAAACCCGGTTGCTGCCAGCCGGGAATGAGGGCCTGTACGGTGTGACCTCCAGCGGTGGATTGACCAATGGTACCCTCTTTCGCATCGGCCTTGCCGGCGAACATTTTGTCGTGCTTCACCACTTCGGTTCTCTAGGCTCCGACGGGCGGGAGCCTAGTGGCCTCACCCTCACTCAAGACGGTTCCTTGGTCGGGACGACCCGTCTGGGAGGTCTTTGGAACCGCGGCTCCGTCTTTCGCGTCCTGCCGCTCTTGATCGAACCGCTCAACGCTTCCATCACTGATATTACCCTCGTGAATGGTAAGCTAAACCTCCAACTTCAAGGACGTCCCTTGACTTCATACCACATCGAAGCCACTTCCAACTTGGTCGCCGGCCCCTGGTACAACCTCGGTAATGTGGCCGTGACCACGCAATTAGGCCACGCTGGATTTACTGACGTCTTGCCGGTCGCCCCTCGCTACTACCGGGCAGTCGCACCTTGAAAGCACCCCACAGTGAAGCTCCAGCCCTCCTTCCCCACAGCACAAAAACGTTGCGTGGATGTGCCCGGCCATGAAATTGTTGCTGAGCAAATGAAGCTGCAACAAACCTGATTCCATCCCATGAAAATAATTCAGTTCGTCCTTATCCTCGGACTCGTCAGCGCTCTCACTGTGTGGGTGACGCAAGCCGAGGGAAAGAGCTCGCGCCTCCTCCACGTAGTGTCCTTCAAGTTCAAGGAAACCGCATCGAAGGAACAAATCAAGGAAGTGGAAAACGCTTTTCGTGCATTGAAAGGCAAAATTCCTGAAATTGTGACTTTGGAATGGGGATTGAATGTCAGCCCCGAGAAACTCGACAAAGGCTTCACCCATTGTTGGGTGCTGAGTTTTAAGAGCGACAAAGATCGTGATGCCTACCTCGCACATCCCGACCACAAAAAATTCGGGGTCTCACTCGGTCCCGTGCTGGGTGACGTGTTCGTGTTTGATTTTTGGAGCAAAGAGTAAGCCGCGGGAAAGGAAGTGCGGGATGCAAGATCGCAGCCGCCTGTTCCGCGCGTCCCGAGTGATAGAATATCAATGTTGCTGGTGGCGCTCCGGATAATCCCACTATTAGACGACCGCCATTATTCCCTAGGAGGGGGGGTATGCTGATCCGGGCACTGAATTACACAGGCCAGTTTTCGTACGGACCAACTTTCGAAGTGAAATATGGAATTCGAGACCGAAGTATCTCATTCCCGCCCCGCCTCGGCCTAGGAACTGCTTCGTCCACCCCTGACAATGAGTGCCTCCGTCGTCTGTAGCGCCAAACACATCCTCGTCGTGGACGACGATGCCTCCGTCCGGTCTTCACTCAAAATCCTGCTCACGATTGATCGCCACGAGGTCACCGAAGCCGCCAATGGACAAGACGCCCTTTACCTGTTCACCGGGTCACCGTTCGACCTCGTTATCATTGATTATTTCATGCCCGACATGCTGGGCGACGAACTCGCTCAAAACATCCGCAGTCTGGCGCCCTCCCAACCCATCCTCGTCGTGACGGCGTATCGCGAAAAGCTTGTGGGAACGGGCAGTTGGGCCAATGCGATCGTTGCCAAGCCTCTCAGCTTGGATCAACTCCGTAACGCCATGAACCGGATCTTCCGTCAAACCCCGACGTAATTTCTCGTTGCAAACCCATGCCTCAGCTTCACGGCTCGGCCGCCTCGTTGCGCGAGTTCTGTTGGCTTTAGCTGCTTTCGTCCTCTCAGTGCTTCCGGCCCACGTCACTATTGGCGTTGCCTACCAGATCCTCCTTGGCAATCCCTCGGGGGCCAGCGCGGATAGCTCGTGAGTACAACGATGAGATTAGCGAGCAAGTGAGTGGTTGCATGGTCAAGGACATTTCACAACTCCAGTTCCACATTTCCACATCGAGTTGATAAACACGAGAATAAGAGTGTCGCAAAGCAACGACACAGCAGAAATGGAGCGCAAGAAGGATCAGTCGCTCGAACAATTAGGGCGATTTGAATTTGCGCCAGGGCTCAATGCGCGTTTCCACAGCGGTCTGGTGCGCGTAACATCAGCGCCAGGGTTTGGAGATGGCGCGAATCCCCAAAAGCCGAAATGGTGGCGCGGCTGAGGACGTGGAACGGCGTCAGCGGCGATCTATTGTGCGAGTCGCACCTGCCATTTGCTGCGAGGGAGGAGCGCGGCAGGTTGGAAAATGTCAGGGCTACGCTTGGCGACCAGCGCCAGTTTGGGGCTGAGCATTTTTTTCGTCGGATAGTGAAGCCACTGGCGATTTCTCGGTTACGGGGTAAGATCAAGGACCGATCACGGGGCAATCAGCAATCAGAAGGCTTATGACAAACAATCCGCGGACAAGCAAACAAGGGAAGATCATTTCATGGCGGCGCCCCAGCGCAGTCAGCGTAATTCTTCTGCTGCTTTGTGGGGGACTCGCGGGCCTGACCGTGCAGGCGCAGAATCCGGTGATCACCTCGTTCAGCGCCAATGGCAGTCTCACCTGCAGCAACCTTGCCCCCGGCAGTGTGGCCGTGATCGAATGGGCGGCGACCCTCGCGGGACCGTGGCAAACCAACTGGAGTGGATTGGACGCCGTGAGCGTTGGCACGAACGGAGTGATTCAGGTGGCTGTGCCGATGTTTTACCGGGTGCGGGGAGTAATCCCGGCGACGGTGACCAATCGCGCGCCAATCGCCGCGGACGATTATGAGATGGTAGCAGCGAATACTGCGTTGGAACTCGCAACGAGTGTGTTCCTGGCCAACGACGTCGATCCGGATGGCCAAGCTTTGACCATCAACGGGGTAGCGAACGCGGTGAACGGATTTGTCATCCTGAGCGCGGGCACCATTACGTTTACGCCGGGGGCAGGTTTTACGGGATTCGCCAGTTTCACCTATACCGTTTCGGATGGACTATTGACAGACACTGGCCTGGTGACGATCGAGGTGAAGTGAAGGCGGGGCCGGGTCGAGGGTTTGCCCTTTGGAGCGGGCTTGGGCCGGCATGAGGTCCAGCGCATGGGTTTGGGAACGGCGCGAGTTCCCAAAAGCCGAATGGCGGCGCGGCTGATAACGTGCGCGGGCCGAAGCGTGCCGGCACTTGCGAAGCTGGTGGCGGCGCGATGAGGCCGGGAAGGATGACGAAGGAAGATCGCGATGCGCGCCGGGACGGACGTTGAACAGTCGAACCTGGCAGCGTGGGTCACGGCGAACCGTCAATCCGCGCACTGCTGCAGGCAGGGGCGCAGTTGCTGGTCCACTCCGAGAATGTGCGCGGTGATCCAGTCGTGCGCCAGGGCGTGCAGTTCGCGCACCAGTTCGAGGTTGAAACCGGTCGCGTCTGCGCGCGCCTTGAAGTTGTTAATGACACTCCGCAAGCGTGCGTGATCGGCACGGTTTTGAGCCGCTGCCGGGCAGCGGTGCCGCGCCATACAGGCCTCCTCGTGGGCAAAATGGACGTCAACGTAGACCTGTAAATCCGCCACCAACTGAAGAAGAAACTCGAGTTCGCGCCTGGTGGGATTGGTCACGTGCAACTGCAATTCAAGCCGGTTGATTTTTTCAATGAGTCCCCGATGCTGCGCGTCAACTTGCGCATCCCCGATTTCGTATTCCTCGCCCCAAACAATCACGGAGTTGAGCGTAGCCTCCCGGGTGCGATTTGGCTAGAGCCAACCGGCAGCCAACCGGCAGAGGTGACGGAGTGTGGACCGGGCTGTCCGTCGCTAGCTGACAGGGCAGGACTGACAAACGGTGTCCAGATAAATGGCACGTGCAGAGTGTCGCTTGCTGTGCAAAATGGTGAGGGCGGCGGAACTTATCGAGGGAAAGGAAAATCCACGGACGGCGGCTGCCGCCACTTCCGGAGGGAAAAAACAAAGTATGAAGATTGAAGAATACCTGAAACGCGCCAGCAAGCTCCCTCCGACACCCACGGTGGCGATGCAATTGCTCCAATTGTTCAACGAGCCAGATCGGGACGTGGACCGGATCGTGGAATTGGTGAGCGTGGATGCGGGATTAACGGCCGAAACCCTGCGCCGGTGCAACAGCGTGCAGTTTGGCGGCACAACGCCCGTGGGTGAAATGTTCGAGGCCGTCACGCGGCTGGGCATTTATGAGATTTACTGCCTGGTGACCGGGCTGATGGCGTCGCGCACGATGCTGCCGGTGCTGGCGCAATACCGCAAGCAAGGCGAGGATTACTGGGAACATACGGTTGCGGCGGCGGTGCTGGCGGCGGTATTGGCCCGCCAGACAGGGGAATCCGAAGCGTGCGCCTTTACCGCCGGCCTGCTGCACGATGTCGGCAAGCTGGTGCTGGTGTCGGTGGACGGGGTGAGCTATGCGCGGGCGCTGATCGACACGGGCGGTCACGGACAGCGGCTTAACGCGGTTGAAGAGCAGGCGTACGAGTTTAACCACGCAGAATTGGGCAGCCGATTGATGTGGCGGTGGGGCATGCCCGCGGCGATCAACCTGGCCGTGCAGCACCATCACCATGCGTATCCGCTGGAATCGCCGCACGGCCCTTTCGTGGCCGTGGTGGCGGCGGCGAATGCGCTGGCGTATCGGCTTCAGGAGGAAAGCACGAAGACGGCGGAAGAGGACGCCAAAGCTGTGGCGGCGGTGAGTCAGTTGGGATTAACGGAAACGGAAGTGAACACGCTGTTGGAAACGGGGCGCGAAGAGCTGGCACGCTTTCGGGAACTGTTGAAATCCCGGAACTAGCCGCCCGGGGAGGACTGGGTAACGATAGACGAAAGACCGCCAGCCTGGGTCGGGCGATATTTGTCGGATCGGTTGCGACAGGATGGCGGCATGGAAACACCGTCATACTATTCCGGACGCCGCGAGCAGGCGGATTTTCATCGGAAACCGGCCTGCTCGTTGTTCCAGCATTTCGACGTGCAATGCCAACGCGGCGCGCGCAACATCAAGATCGTCGCAGAAGCGGATGAGGAAAGCCTGAAAGTTAACCTGTTCTGCCCGACCTGCCGGCGACGGGAGGAATTGCGGTTGCACTTAGAGTGCTTGAATTGGTGAATCAACGGGTTAGGTCCTGTGCTGGTCGCACCTGTCCACACTTGCCGCGTCGCCAGCCTCATTATCACGCTGCGCCTCTCATGAAACAGCCTTTATGCTCGCAGTCTGGAATCGGGGTCAGTCAACGACTTCGACCTGCCCGACCCACATGAGATTTGGGCGCGAGGGATGACCGCCGCCCGCCAATTGATAGATACGAACGAAGCTGTAGGCCGTTTCGGGTAGAGGATGGCTGCTGACGACAGATTGGTTGTTCTTCACGTCCGCAACGGTCTGCCATTCATCGCCGGCCTTTTCTTTGACCTGGATGACGTAATCGCGGGAGACCCACCAACGGACTTTTTCGTCGCCGTTGGTGTCATAGGCCCAAGTCACCTGAAAGCGACCGCCGCGTTGGGGTTGCCCCAGGTGAACCTCGATACCGTGCGTCGAGTCCTCCTCCTCGGAGGCCCAGGCGGCTTCCTGCCAACTGAGGTCCTTGCGACGCTTGATCCCGTCCACCACCGGAGTGAGGTAATACTCCGCAAATGGAGCTGTCGCCATGAGCTTGGTTTTGGCCGGCAGACCGTTGCGGGCCGCATCCAGGACAACGGTCAGCGAGCCGTCCAGTTTGAGTTCGACGGACTTACCCTTGGCGGCTGATTTGTCCGCTGCGAAAACAGCGCCGACAAGACCGGCAGTTAGCAAGATCGCCGCGCCGGCGGCGACCAATTTGGTGGCAAGATGTTTATGAGTTTGCATGGTTTTCATGTGCTTAGGATTTGGGTTTGGATTTACGGAGTTGTACGGGAAATTCTTGGCTTCAGGCAGGAATCCGCTGCAAGCGCCGGCCACAAGGTTGATTCACAAATCGAGTTTGTTCGCCACGTTGCTGGCAAAACCAAACGTGGCGCGCGTCGAGTTGGTTTGATGGGAAATGGATGTTTCATTTCTTCCATCGGTTCAGCGTGACAAGGTTATCTGCACCGGGCCGAGCAAACCCGACACCGTGCTGCCACGATAGCGCGTCGGTACGGTCGTGTAGTGATTGGCGAGCGTGTTGCAGACGAGCACTTCGATGCGGTTCGGCCCCGGCTTCACGAGCGGTGTGATGTCGAGCGTCCACTGTGGCGCGACTTTGACGCCGGCTAACCGACCATTAACGCGCACCTCAGCGGACGCAGCGACTTCGCCGAGATTCAAGATGACCCGCCTTGCCGCCGCCAGGGTTACGGTCTTGCGATACCAGGCGCCGCCGGAGTAGCTCAACAAACCGTCGTTCTGTGACCAATCGCCGGCAGCGAACTCCCCTGCCCCGCAATCTAATTTGATCGGCTCGACGAATGCCGCACCACCGTAACATCCACGGTCCTGTTCGACGCGCAGCCAGACCATGACCGGCTTGGCCGAAGGTCGCTTCACCTTGAAGCGGGGCGATCCAGCAAGCTGCACACCGTCGGCCCAAACTTGAACCTTCCCGCGAGCCTTGATGTTGAGTGCGCGCAACCCGGGCGGAGACTCGAAGCGATACCAACCAACTGGCGTTGCCTCCTTGGGGCGGACGTCAAAGGGCAAAACGGCGAGTTGATTCCACCAACGCGAGGCGAGCGCACCTGGCCGGGCAGTTGGAATTTCATTCGTCGCCACGACGAAATAAGTCGCGCCAGGCTGATCGTAGTGAAGCAGCAACGGATTCGCGCCGGCTTTCAGATTCAAGACCTCACCAGTTACGATCTCGCCATTCAAAAACACTCGCTTCGGCTTCAATTCGCCCGTCAGCGCTCGCGCGGACATGGCGTGCGGCGCGATGACCGTCGTCCAGAAAATGCCGTCCGCGCCGTTCGTCACGTAGCGCGTGCTCGTGCCGGTGCGTTTCGGTGCGCCGAGGCCGAGGAACTCGTCGTGCAATTGCTCTTTAAGTCCATGCCAGCCCTGATGGCCCGGATCAGTTTCCATACCCCAACGCCACGAAAACTCGTACTCGCTGCCCGCGTCGCCGGGACTCGAAGCGTCTGCAGAGAAATTGGTGAATTGCAAGAACTGCGGGCCGAACGAGCAGGTAACTTTGCGCCAAGGCCCGTTCGTCTGGTCGCCTTCGCAATACCAAAGCTGCCGCACTTCTGCGCCGATCTTTTCGTGCGTCGGCGGCCAATGAAAATCGCCGAAGCGATTGTCGCTCGTCGGTTGCAGCTCAAACTCCCAGTCGCCTTCGAGTCGGATTACTTCGGTTGCCAGTTCCGGCTTCCGCTCGGCGATCGCGGCTCGGCCCGGGCTGAACACGATCAGTTGGATTTCCTTTTCGGTGAGCGGGAGCTTTAACTTCGTCTCCGTGGCGCTTTGCGCAATAACCGCCAACGGCTGCGTCCCGCCGGTCCACGGATTCCACAACTCAACTTTGCCCGTCGCGCGAAATGAGCACTCACTATCCTTTCGCGCGTTGTAGATCGCATAAATCTCACGGCCACCAATTTTCCGATGCTGAACCATCCCTGGCCCTTCGTAATCCCGCGCCGGCAAGCGCGCGAAAACATTCGTCGACGCGCCATCAGGAAAAAGTTCCTGCACCATCGTGGCCACTTCCGGATCATCACGGCCTACGCGGTCGCTCGCTTCCGGCAACGCACCAAGTGCCACGACAATCCCCCCGGCACGTTTGAATGCCAGCGCCTTGGTCAGCGTGGAGTGCCGCACCGCTTTCATCGCCGGCAGGATCAACACGCGATATTCTTCTCCGGCCACATGCAGTTCGTTGCCGACAATCTTCGCGCGGTCGAGCGATTCAAAATCCATGAAATCGAAATCCACCGACCGGTCGTAAAGTTCCTGGCCGGCGGTGAAGGCCGTCTTCACCGCGAGCTGACCATCCATGCCGGCTTCCATCGGCGCCACCGGATAGAGAATCGCCACGTCGCAAACGTGATGACCCTGGCTGAGCAGGAAGCTCAAACGTTGCACGCAGTCCATGAAGCCGCGCAGATGCCGCCAATACGGCATGCGGAACGTGTTGTCCGGCGGCGCCCACTCCCACCAACCGCCGTGCGTCGCGTAATACATGCCGTGAATGCCGAGGAGATTGTAGCCCATCACGAAATCGGCAAAGGTCGCGTCCACCAACCCCGCCGATGTCGTGCCCCAACCGCTGCCGTAATAGCCTTCCAGCCACACGCGCGGCCGTTCGTACAGATGCGCGATGGAACTGGCGACCTTGGCCTTGATCAAATCCTTGCCGAGGCCCGGCTGGTCCGCGCCCGGCCCTTGATTCCAGCGTTGCGTGCGAAAGTAGTCGCCAAACTCGGTGACGTCGCGACCGCGCCCGCCGTGATCGCAGCCCATCGTCATGCCGCGCTGCTGATGCCAGTCGAACACCGGTTTGAAAAAACCTTCCTCGCTCAACGCGACCTTCACATCGCTGTAATCCAGCCGCACCTTGGGCGTGCGCGGCCCGATGTCCGTGAATAGCGCCGGCAGTTCCGGAACAATGTCGTAGCCCTTGCGGCGTTTAAATTCCTCGGCGAAACGCGCGTTCCACAACTTGCCGGCCACGCGAAATTCCAATTCGTCCGAGAAAAAGAAATTCAACCCCTTGCCACCCTTCGGCCCAAAGTGATCTTCGAACTGGCCGAAGAATCTGCGCGCGTACTCCGGCCCGGAGAGCGGGTGCATCGGATCGAGCGACGGCTTCACCGTCTCGGCGACGACGGCGATCTGGCGGTCGTCGATGTTTGTCACCCAAACCGCATTGGGCGGCAAGTTGCTCGTGACCAGCCGGAGCACCTGACCGTTTAACTCGGGATGCTCGCGCAGTAATTCGTCCACGCGCCAGCCCTGACCGATGCCCAGCGTGTAGTCGCTGAGGCTGATGCCCGCGCCCTGTTTCCTCGCGGCGCCCATGAACCACTCCGTGAGCTTCCACCATTCCGGCGAGAACAACGCCGGTTCGCTGGGATACGTCAGCCCGTAACTCAGTCCGCCCTGATCGGAATGCGAGTAATTGATCTGGTAGCCGGCGACGCCCATCCCCTTCATCTGCTGCAATTCCCACGCGAGTCGTTCCTTGGTGAGCGGATCGCCGATCCACCAAAAGAACGGCACGATGCCAAACCCCGGCGGCGGTTTTTGAAAATTCGGCAGCGCGTCAAAATTTGCGGAACGATTCGCCTGCCCAACCGCCCATCCTGGAAACGGCGCGACATTCGCCGGATCGCTGAATGCGAGATCGCTCGCGCTAACACGCAAGACACCCAATGCGATCGCGCCCAGTGCAAAACAGACGCAGGGCCGATTAGCACGAAAAATCTTCACTTGTAGTGAACCCGTGATTGCTCAGAGCTTGCGAATCCAAATGTTGCGATAGCGAACGGGATTACCGTGATCCTGCAGAACGAGCGGGCCTTTGGTGGCCACGCCCTTCAGTGCCGAGGCGGTGGTGGATTGTCCCTTCACCGGAATGTGATCCTGCACCAACACGCCGTTGTGCAACACGGTGAAAGAACCCGGCGCAACGGAACCATCTGCCTGCGGTTTGGGCGTGTGGAAAATGATGTCGTAGGTTTGCCACTCGCCAGGCTTGCGGCATGCGTTCACGAGCGGCGCCGCGTTACCGTAAAATGCTGCCGCCTGCCCATCGGGATAGGTTTTGTTCTCGTACGAATCGAGCACCTGAATTTCGTAGCGGCCCATAAGATAAACGCCGCTGTTGCCGCGACCTTGATCCTTCCCGGTGACCACCGCGGGCGACGCCCACTCCACGTGCAATTGCACGTCGCCGAATTCCTCTTTGGTGTAAATCTCACCCGTGCGCGTGACTTCCATGTAGCCATTCTCAACTTTCCAGCGCGCCTCGTTTGTCTTCACGCCGTGCCAGCGGGACAAATCCTTTCCATCGAACAACACGATTGCGTCCGACGGCACACCGCCGGGCGGGCCGGGATCAATCACCGGCGGCTCGGAAACTGGCGCTTTTTCAGCGGCGAACAGATCGCCAGCGCTGACGAGCACAGTCGCGGCTAATAGGGAATTCAAAAGGAGATAACGACTTGAGCATTTCATTTTGGACTTGGTGGTTGAGCGGAAATTGATGTGCTGACTGGGATGATGCTGACGTCGTTCGTGCTGAAGCGAATTCGCGCGAAGCACTCGGGGATATGCGAATCCCAAACCCCATGGCGCGTCCACACCCAGCCGCCGGAATCCTTGACTGGCGGAGCTTCCTTGTACGAATTGAATCGCGAGAAATCCATGCGCCACTCGTCGCCGTCGCGCGGCGGCTGCGCGCGATTGTCCGACTTGGCGAGCCACTTCATGCCACGCCACGGAAACGCCAGTTCAACGGTCCAGCCACGATCATGGTCGGAATCGTTGTTCAACGTGCCATCCACGAACACAGCCGTTCGCAAACCGGGAAACGGCCAGTCCGGATGGCGCAAACGATTACCGCGCGGATGGGTTGAGAAACCAACTCCGTTGAAAGGTTTAAGCTGGGAGCGCGCAAACTCCGGCGCCGAGGAAAAGCCACCCGCATCGTAGGCGTCCTCCCAAATGAAAAACATTTCGTAGGTCGTGTTAAGTGCATTGATCTCGAATTCAAAATACGAATCGCGGCCGGCGACAAAGAACTCCACGTCGTTCTCCTGCCAGACGGGAGCATTATGTTTGGTCAACGTCGCGCGCACAAACGGCTCTTCCACGCGATAACCGAGATAAAGATTCTCGTCATCCCAGACGACCGTCACCCGCGTGTCGTGCAGTGTTGGCCCGCCCGTGATGATGTCCTTGAAGCGGGGCGAAGTCGGTGCAAGCCGCCAAAAGGGTTCATCCAGCTTGCCGTCCACTTTCACCGGCTGCCGGATGTGATACGCGGTGTAACTTTCGATTTCGTTTTCCGGGCACGGGAATTTCCATTCGCCGGCCGAAACGGATAGCGCGAACGCCGCGAGACTGGTTGCCAGGAGCGACGCCTTCATTGTTGGGCCGCCAATTTCTCATCGCCCGGCAAGCGCAACGCGGCTGTAAACGCCAGATCAGGATCGCCGCGCCGTTGCATGGTTTCACAGAGCACCCGCAGATCCGGTTGGAGTTTGTGCCTGGTGCTCTTGCCGGCGAATGAAATTTCCACCGGCTTCTTGAAATCAACGAGCCGGCTGTCGAGCAACACCACGCCGCCGGACAGATTCTTCATGGTGACCTCGAGGTGATTGTTCTGGCAGGTCGCGTTGAATTCCTGCCCGCGCTGCGGCGAGTCGGCATGCAACCAGAAAAAGTCGCTCACAACTTGATCCGTCAGCGTCCACGTCAGTTCGCGCGGCACGGGATTGCGAACCGTCGGATACATTTCGGCAATCTTCTCCCGATCCGGCAGCCCCGAGTGCGGATGATCCGCAATGATTGAAACCGTGACCGGGAAAACATCCTTCCGCTCGCCGCGGAGATTGGCGATGGCAGTTTGAAAATCTCTCGCCCGCTTAATGCGGCCATGATCCGTGTCCTTTTCGCCTACCATGTAGGAGAACGGCGTGTTGCGCAGCGTTTGCGGTTGTGCGCCGTCGGCCGGTGCGGCCGCGCTCGAGTGAATCGCCGCAAACCGATCCGGCATCTTCGGCCCGATGGCGAACGCGCCATAACCACCGTGCGAATAGCCCATGATGAAAACCTTGTTCGGGTCAACGTCGCCGAATACCAGGAACTGCTTCACCAAATTCGCGATCAATGGATACACATAGCCGGTGTAAAACCCATTCCATTCGTTGTTCGGCGCGCGCAACGCCACATAGCGATAACCGCCCACCTCGGGATGATCCCGATAGTAGTTCTGCATCTTCACCCATTGGCTGTCGTTGAGTTCCTGCGGCGCGCCGCCGCCCCCGTGCATGGCGATGAACAACGCCCAACCCTTTTCTGGCCGCGTGCCGACCGTTTTCACGGTGTAGGGACTCACCTTGTCGGCAGAGCGCACCTTGTTTTCATCAAAACTCTTTTTCAACGTGTCATGGATAGGCGCGGCCAGCAGCGCTTCCCAAACGATGCGTCGCACGGCCGGTTCGTTCTTCGCGAGCAATGCGTTCAAGGCGCGGGGGAACTTCCAATCCGCCTGCTTCTCCGGCGCCGCGGTAAAGTATGCCGTCACCGCGGCTTTCAACTCAGTTGCCTCGTTCGCCTTGATCGGCGCGACCTTGGGCGGCATCGCGCAGGCCATTGGCGCCGGCGCCATCACCACGGGCACGCCGCTCATGTGAATCACCAGCACGTCCTGTTGATTCGTGCCCGGTGAGTAAAAGCGCTTGTTCTTCACTCTGCCGTGTTCCGCCTCGACGATGTAGGTGCGCTGCGGCGGCAACGAAAAACTCACATGATCGTTGATGTCGGCAGGGTCGGTTTTGCTGACGCCTTCCCAATGCAACTTCGCATCCGCGCTGTCGGTGACGCTGACCTTGGCCGCAACGCGCTGGCCCATGGGCCGCTCCAGCACCTTCACTTCGAGTTTCATCGTGACGGCGGCAACGGGCTTTGACTTTGCGGCGTAGCGCTCCGTGACGTTCACGGCGTGGACGTAATCCGCGCCGCGTTTCCATTCCAGCGGGAATTTCACACCGGTCTTGCGGAAACTCACCGCGTAGATCGCGTGCTGCTGATCATTCGCGATGGCCTGCGAAGCGTTTCCCACGAACCAGCCGTGATCGAGCCCCTGGGGACTCGCCTCCGCCGCGCCGGTGAAATGCCAATCGCCATCCCAGACCTCGACCCAAGTGTGATTGCCGCTGTTATTCACCCACATCGGCGTGCCCGTGACGCGCGCGGGAATGCCCACCGCCCGACATGCGTCCACCAGCAGGATCGAAAGCCCGGTGCAGGTCGCGATGCCGGTTTGCATCGTCTCGAACGGCCCCTGATCCGACGCGCGCCGCTTCGTCGAATACTTCACCTTGAGCTGCTTGAACATCTTCTGGTTAATGCGCTGCGCCGCCTCGCCCGGCGTGGTGCAATCCGCGATCAACGGCAGCGCGATCTCCCGCAGACGCGCGCGCCAGTTGTCGCGATCTTCGGAGACATTGGCATACGGGAGAATTTCGTTGAGAAACATCTCATGCGAAACCTGCTTCGCCCACGGCGCCTTCGCGAACGACTCGTAAGCGAGCGCGACATTCTCCAGTAGGAATTCGGCAGACAACCAGACCAGATCCCGCTCCGGCATGTTCGCGATCAGGAACTGCATTCCCTCGCGCTGCGCGGCGGGTGTTTTCTCCAAGGCTGTGACGAGTGCGGCACGGTTCGTCCCAGCTTGGCCAAGCGCTGCAACCACCGATTCGTTCCACCACGGCGTGGCGGCAACCGCTGTCCCCAGCGACCACTTGCCCAGCAAGAGAAATGTGCAGAAGGCGACGGTGGACGCGCGAACGCCAGCGCGGCAACGCAAAGCGGGCTTAAGAAAACAATTATGAGTCATGCAAATTGGAAAAAGTTTATTGTGACGCCTTGTCAGCCGTCGTGGCTTTCGGTTCTTGCCCGGGCAACCAAAGGCCAACAGGTTTCTCAACCCGGCCCGGCGGGCGCACCCCTGGGCCGTTGCCAGTCGCACCTAAATCAGCATCCATGCGCGCGACGAGTTGTTGCAAACGCGCCACCACTTCCGGATGGTCAGCGGCGACGTTCGTTTGCTCACCGATTTCAGCGTCGAGATTGTAGAGGCGCGGCGTGAATGGCGCGGCTTCGTCCTGCACTTCCTTCGGTCGCGGAACGATGGCGAGCTTCCACGGTCCGGAACGAACGGCTTGAAGTTTGATCCCGTTGAAATAATAGAACGCGTCGTGTGGCGAAGTGCTGCTCTGTCCCAACAGCAGTGAGGAAATGTCTTTGCCGTCAATCGCGCGATCCGTCGGCACGCTGCCGCCGGCGAGCTTCACGAACGTGGGAAGGAAATCAATGTTCGCCGCAACGGCATCGCAACTCGAGCCCGCCGCGACGCGCCCCGGCCACCAAGCGATGGTCGGTTCACGCACGCCGCCTTCGTAGGTGCTGCCTTTGCCGCCCCGCAACGGACCGGCCACACCTCCATTCGTTCCCTGGCTCAACCACGGCCCGTTGTCACTCGTGAAAACCACCAGCGTGTTTTTGTCGAGCTTGAGCTCGCGCAACGTGTCGAGCACCCGGCCCACGCTCCAATCAAGTTCGGAAACCCAGTCGCCGAACGGACTGTAGGTCGTGCCGTGAAATTTCTCGCCGGGATGGATGGGCGTATGAACGGCCGTGTGCGGCAGGTAGAGGAAGAACGGCTTCTTGCGATTGTCGCGGATGAATTTCACCGCTTCGTCGGTGTAGCGTTCCGTGATTTTTTCCTGCGCTTTCGGGCTGACGGTTTCAATCACCTTCCCGTCGCGCACGAACGGCAGCGGTGGACGTTTGTCGGGTTTGCCATTGGGTCTTGTTTGCCCGGCACGTTCGGGCCCGCCCATGTCGTTTGAGTACGGCAGGCCAAAGTAATGATCAAACCCGCGCCGCGTCGGAAGAAAACTCGCATCGTCGCCCACGTGCCATTTGCCAATTATCATCGTTTCGTAACCGCGCGCTTTGAGCAGGCCGCCGATAGTATGTTCTTCTGCGCTCAAACCGATCGGACTGGCGGGAAAAATCACAGCCGGCAGCGAGACGCGCTTGGCGTAACAGCCAGTCAACACCTGTGCCCGCGACGGCGTGCAAACCGGCGCGGCATAGAAACTGGTCAGCTTCATCCCCTCGCGCGCCATGCGGTCGAGATTCGGCGTGCGATTTACTTTAGAACCGAACGGGCCGATGTCGCCGTAGCCGAGATCGTCGGCCATGATCAGGACGAAATTCGGTTGGTCGGCGGCGCGAGTTACGCCCAGCACAGCGAGGAACGCAATACTGAGGAGGAGACGGATGATGTTTTTCATTCAGGCGCGGAGTTCGTAACCCTTGCGACGCGGGCGGGTCAAGAGAGCGTTGGCCTGCGCATCGCCGATAAAAACCTCCCGCTTCGGATCCCAGCGCAGTTTCCGTTTGAGGAGCATGGCGAGGTTGCTGAGATGGCAGGAGGTCAGAATGCGATGATGCGTCCACACGTCGGACACCGGCTCTTTGCGCGCCTTGACGCAGTCGAAAAAATTCCGCATGTGGCCGCGGCGCTGCATGCCCTTGTAGAGCTTGTCCATCTGCTGCTTGAGCCACTCGCGATCCTTGTCGGTCAGTTCGTCAATCATTGGCCCGGTGAGCTTGCCGCGGTTCACGAAGATTTCTCCCTTCTCGCCCTTGAACCAGATGCCGTTGTCCGGACCGTCGCGGACGATGATCTGCGAACGGTTCTTGAAAGTCAGATTGATCGTGAACTCGGTGGCGGTGTTGTAACCGTCCACGAGCTTTTGCCGGCCGGCGAAAAACGCAACGGGATCGAAGTCATTCGGAATGTTGGGAAACTCACCGTGGCCTTCGATCTCCACCGGACCCGTGTGCTCCATGCCGAGCCCCCATTGCGCGATGTCCACGTGGTGCGCGCCCCAATCGGTCAACTTGCCGCCCGAGTATTCCAGCCACCAACGGAACTCGCCGTGACAGCGTTCCGGGATGTAATCCACCATTGGCGCCTGCCCGAGCCAAAAATCCCAGTCCAGATTGGCCGGCGGCGGGGAGGTCTTGAACGGGCCACCCTTCGGCGCGCCGCCGATGGAGCACGTCGCGGTCAGGTGTTTGCCGAGTCGCCCGCTGCGTGCGAGCGCGATGGCGGAAAGGAACTTGTTATCGCTGCGTTGCTGCGTGCCGACTTGGAAGATTCGCCTCGTGCGCTTGACGGTTTTGCAAATCTCCTTCCCCTCATCAATCGTCAATGTGAGCGGCTTTTCGCAATAAACGTCCCGTCCGGTTTCCATCGCCGCGATGGCAATCGCCGCGTGCCAGTGATCCGGCGTCGCGATGGTGACGACATCAATATCCTTTCGCTCGAGGAGTTTTCGGTAGTCGCTATAAATCGCGCACCGACCCTCATACTTGGCCGCGAATTTTTCCGCGCGACTTCGATCCACATCGCAGACCGCCACCATGTTTCCGAGCGTGCCAGCGGAATGCCCGATGCCCGTGCCCTGCCCGCCAACGCCGATGGCCGCGACGTTGAGTTTTTCATTGGGCGATTCCGCCGCCTGGCTGACAGCGCCGCCCCAAACACCCGGCACGGCAACAGCGCCCGCCAGCATTGCTCCGGCCTTCAAAAACTGTCGCCGCGTTTGAAAACTGTTGCTCATGGTTTCGCCTTACTTCTGTTCCTGCACCAAACCCACATCAATGAAGCTCCCGTTCTTGTTTTGCTTGCAGCGAACGGCGATCAAATTGACTCCACGCCGCAACGCTTTTTGCGCCGCGGGCTTGAGATCAAGTTCCTCGTAATCCTGCTTGCGGCCGCCCGTCTTCACCGCGAGAACTCCGTTCACATAAATCTCGATGTCCGATTCGTGCAGGCACTTCACCGCCAGCCCGCGCAAATCTTTTCGCTCCAAAGTAACCTCGCGACGCAACCAGATTTCCGGCTCGTTCCACGGCGTGCGCACAGCGCGATTGGTGAAAGTGGAACTGCCAAATCCCGCCGCGCCTTCGAGCCACGCTCCGTCATCGAACTTCGGCTGCATCCAATTCTCGCCCGGAGCGTTCGTGGTGAATCGCCAGCGAACTGGTTCATTCTGCGCGGTCGGCGCGACGGTGGTGAACACCGGCGGCGGCGCGAATTGCCCGCGATGCGCGGCAGCGGCTTGCGCGGCGTCTACTTTCACGACCTTCCGATCGTAGGTTAGCAACCCGTTACACTCTGTTTCCAAATCGGTGAGTTGCGTGTAAACCGCCGCGCTCAATCCGGCGTCGCGTTTGAGCTCCCAGGTCTTCCGCCACAGCTCGACATAATTGCGCGTCAGATGCCGTGCGCCCGTGGCGGAGCGATAACCCCACGTATTCGTCGGCACCCACGCATGCTCCGGAATGCCCAATCCCAATCCGCCGAACTCACCCAACACGCCGGCCCGGACAGTTTCAATCTGCGGCGACGCCGGCCAAGGATAACTATGCACGTCCCGCACATCGCCACACTCCTTGTCGTTCCAACCGCTCGCATTCGAAACGAGCCGGGAGGGATCGAGTTCTTTCACCCACTGCGTCAAGCGCGGCGTGTCGTATTGCCCCCAGCCTTCATTGAACACCACCCACATGATGATTGAAGGATGATTCCAATGCTTCTGCACCAGCGCCTTCAACTCCGATTCGAACTGCTGCGCCGCTTCGGGCGTGCTCGGCGTGCCGTCCTTTTTGTCGTTCGCGCCGCCGCCACCGCCGCCCGACGGCATGTCCTGCCACACGAGCAAGCCGAGTTTGTCGCACCAATAAAACCAGCGCGCCGGTTCGACCTTCACGTGCTTGCGAACCATGTTGAACCCGAGCCGTTTCATTTCCGCGACATCGAAACGCAACGCCTCATCGGTGGGCGCGGTGTAAAGTCCATCCGGCCAGAAGCCCTGATCCAGCGGTCCGGCTTGGAAAACAAATTTGCCATTGAGCAACAACCGCGGCACTCCCTGCTCATCCTTGCCGATGGAGATCATCCGCATCCCGAAATAGCTGCGCACCTCATCGCCGCCGAGACGTATGGTCAATTGATAGAGAAACGGATCGTCGGGCGACCAAAGCCGCGCGTCGTTGATTGGCAAAATGATTTCGCTGTTCGCTGGGCCAGTTGATGCTGAAACCTTTTTTCCACCAGCGAACGCAGACAAGAGCACCGGTGTTCCACCAGCGCTCCGAGCCGAATGAACCGTCACGCGCACCACGCCCGCATCAACGTCGGGAACGATTTTCAAATCCGCGATGTATTCCGCCGGCACCACTTCCAACCAAACGGTTTGCCAGATGCCGCTGCTCGGCGCATAGGCGATGCCACCGGGCTTGGCAATCTTGTTGAAGTTCTGTTTGCCGATGGCCTGGCGATTTCCAGTGGCGTCATAAACCGCGACCACCAATTCGTTCTCAGCCGGCTTCACCGCGTCCGTGATATCAAAGCTGAACGGGTCGTAACCGCCGCGGTGTTCACCCACCGGTTGGCCGTTGATGAAAACCTTCGCCTCCCAATCCACCGCGCCGAAGTGCAGCAAGAGTCGTTTGCCGTCTGCGAGTTTCGGTGCTTTGAATTGTCGCCGATACCAGAGCCGCTCGGCATTGGTGAGCGGCTTCTTTACACCAGAAAGCGCGGACTCGATGGGATACGGCACGAGAATCTGACCAGTGTAGTTGCCCGGGGCCGCGGCGTTCGTCGGCTGAATGGCGTAATCCCACAGTCCGTTGAGATTGATCCAGTCGCGCCGCTCCATTTGCGGGCGCGGATATTCGGGCAGCGGATGGCGCGGATTCACGTCCGCCGCCCAACGCGTCATTATGTGGCCGGGCACGGGTCGCCAATCAGCGGCGTTCAACCCCAAAACCCCCAGTGCGAAGGACGCTCCCAAGGCCAAAACTGCCAGTGTGCTGATGCGGCGAGACATTGCGAACAGCCTAGCTGTTCCCGGTGAAACGGCGAAATAGCTCGCAGGAACTATTCTCGGGGAAAAGGAATTACGCGAAGCGACCGATCACATCCTCATCACTATCGGAGTGTGCGCCGGCGACGACAATGGCGGATAAGCCAGCAACCGCCGAGTCCCAGCAAAATCGCGCTTGATGGCTCGGGGACTGTTTGAATGACGATGTTGTCAATGTAGTACTCCACTCCAGTGCCGTTGATTTGGGATGACAAGCTCAACAGCGCACTGATCGAACTGGGAGTGTAGAGGAAACTGAAGCTTTGCCAGTTGCCATTGGGTATGGCCGCGATTTGGAGGCGATAAACGCCATCGAAAGCCACGCCGAAGCTGGCGTTGGTTGGAGAATTTCCACCGCGGTCTTTCCGCGACCAATAGTCTCCAGAAACTAGGTAAGTGAATCCTGGCTGAAACCCACTGATGGATTGGCTCGCCATCGGTTCTGTGGACGGCGATGCATTGGTGCTAGCCAGGAAGCAAGCAAGCCCGTGAAGCCCTCCGGCAATGCTGACATGGGCACCGCGCACCATCGTCCAACCTAGAGATCGAGATTCGAAGTCGCCGTTGAAAACCAAAGTGCTTTGGGCTCTGGCTGCGATGACCACCGAGAAAACCGTTAACCAGATAAAGCCCGCAACAAGGCAGAGCCTTCTTCTCATGATGGAAATTGTGCGGACTTCCTGAAAAAACGTCAATAGCTCGATAGAACTACTCGTGGAAACTCGCCCTGGATTTGCTCCACGTCAGTGCTCGGGAATGTAGTTGAGCGTGTAGTAGGCGGCTGGATGGAGCAGCGGCTTCCCGTCCGCGGACTTGAGGTCCGGCAGATGAAATTCATGGACGTGTCCCTCCGCCATCGCATCGAGCGTCACACGCACGCGCAAACCATCTGCACTCACGGCGATGCTCTTGATTGCCGGCGTCGTCTTGTCCACTTCGGGACTGCCGTACTCGGCGCGGTAAACGTAAGTGTAAGTTTCCACCGTGTAGGATTTCGGATCGCTCGCGGTCGCGCGATCCACGGGTTGGGTAAAGGTGAATTCAAACCCGTCCGGCTTGGCGTGCATCTCGTGAATCTCGAAGGGCGTTTTTCCCAGCCACGCGAGCCGTTGCAACGCGAACGGCTTTCCGCCACGCGCACCCCAACCGCGATCCGTGCCATAGACAAACAGCGAATTGTCCGGCGCGAACGCCAGTGACAGACAGCCCGAATCGAAGCCCCGCCGGAACGGGAAGCACGCACCCTGATAATGGTCCTTCACCTTTTCCAGATAAACGCGCATCACCGTGCTGTGCGTTTGATCGCCCACAAACATTTGCGTACTGAACGGACCGAATTTTCCATTCGACATGTCGTTGGCGAACCCGGCGGCGGACTGGCCCATTTTCGGATACGGAAAATAAATCGCCGGCGGACGCAGTTTCGAAATCTTCTTCGCCTCAACCATCATGCGGCTGTTGTCCTTGGGCGTCTCCGGCTTCGGACCGAGAACTTTCGCTTCCGCCTCGCCCCACCATGTCAACCCGGCGGGATGCCCCATGAAATCTCCGGGCACGAGATGTTTCAAAGCGCACGCGCCATTCCACGGCCCTTGATTCTCGGTGTAAAACATGTCGCCCAGATAATTCGTCCCGATGCCGCCCGGCGAACGGATGCCGCTGCACGTAGGCAGCGTCGTGCCGTCGGCGTTCACACGCATACACCAGCCGCGATACTTGACGTTGCTGCTGAACGAGCCAGTGAGGCAGAGTACGACCCACATGTTTCCTTCCGGGTCGAACTTCGATCCGAAGGCATACTCGTGATAATCGCCCCCAATCTCCCAGCCGTCCGAAACGGTTTCGAACACATCCGCACGACCGTCGCCGTCGGTGTCCTTCATGCGCGTCACTTCGCAGCGCTGCACGCAATACAACCAGCCGTCGCGCCACGCCAGGCTCAACACTTCGTGCAAGCCGGAGGCGAGTTGTTTGTAGCGAACTTCAGTCGGCGGATCGGCGAGCGGATTTTCGATGATGAAGATATCGCCAATGCGCGACGAGACGGCCAGCCGACCATCCGGAAGGAATTCCATGCCGCCCGCCTCCAATTGCACGCCCGGCGGCGTGGGCAGCGTGATGATTTTGGAAAACACGTCCTCTTCCGGCGCTGATTCCGCCGCGAAAGCGGGCGCGACGTTGGCGAGCGCCAATGCAAGAGTAAGCAGGCCGATTTTGAAATGCCGCGTCGATACCCTAGGACAGGCGTCGCGCCTGTCTCTAACTTCAGCAACTCCGCCCTGAGGCGTCATCTGCTGTCGAACGAAGCGCCAGAGTTGCTGGGGAAAGGATTGGAAAAATGGAGACAGGCGCGACGCCTGTCCTACGGACTGCGGATCGCCTTCTCCGCAAGTTTCAACCGATTTGCTCCAGCATGAATGCCGCATACAATCAAATTTTACCAAATAATTTCCTGAACGATCTTGGCTTCGCCACCGGTCAAATCCACCGGCAACAACAATTCAGTCTTGCTTTCGCTCTGGCGAATCACCGGCGAGCCGGCACCCGTGATCTTTATTTTGATTTTGCCATCGAGCAGATACGACTGATCTGCCTGCGGCGCCACGCTGGCGCCGGCCCAGGCACGAAACCACAAATCCCCCGCGGGCTTGTTTCCTTTGAAGTGAAGCGTGCGGACGAACGACGCGTCCAGCTCCTGCCCTTTGGCCGTGAAAAAATCCTCCACCAACACGCCGGCGAATTCGTAGCGGAACGTCGGACGTCGCACGGCGTCCAGTTCGTAGCCCTTCATGCGAACGCCAGCAGCTTTGCCAGCCAGATTAGGCCACGGTTGCGACAGCGACGACAAAATCGCGAGCGGAACGCCAGCGGGAAACTGCTGCACGTTGTGCCCGAGCGGATTCGCGAATCCCTCGCCGCGCCCCTCACGGTGACGACCCGCATCAATGAACGCGCCCTGCCAGATGCACACGAGCCGAGCATCGTTCGCATCCCAACTGAGATTTGCCTTCTCGGGATAACCCACGCCGATGGATCGCGGCGAGCCCTTGATGAAGTTCCGATACATCACCGCTTCCTTCTCCGCGACCAGCTCGATTTTTCCCTGCACCAAACCATCGGGCAAACCGACCTCCTTCGGATCGGCCAGAAACGCCCAGATCGCGTTGATTTGCCGCGCGGTATCGCCAGCGAGAATGTCCGGGCGTGCGCTCTTGCCTTCCGGCCAGAACGGCGGCATGCGCGTGCCGGGCCGCAGCGCGCCGGGATTCACCAAGTAGCGCGCGAACCAATCCGGACGGAGACGCTTCGTCATCAACGTGAGATCCATCGCCGGCACGCCGAGCGATTTGTGGCCGCCGAACGTGTGGCACGAAATGCACGACATGCCGCCCGTGCCCACCAACTTGCGTCCCCACTTCGCGTCTTCAGCGTGCGCGGGCGATTCGGCGGGTGAAGGCCCATCGGCCTGCGCCAACAGCGTGACGAGTTGCGCCACATTGTTACTCCCGAACTGCGGCATGCGCGTGGCCATGTAGGGTCGACCCGTCGCGCGATTGCACAACACCTCCCGCAACCACTCCGGCCGCAGCTTGCCGCCAACCGCGTTGAGATGCGGCGGCAGCCGGCCTTCATCGCCTAGATCAATTTCGCCGACGGAAACAAAGTACGGCGAACGCGCCGCGCTCGGCCCGCCCACGCCGTCGCGCGCGTGACAGGCCAGGCAATTAAGACGCGCCAAGGTGTACGCCACCTCCGCTTTCGGCTCGCGCGGTTGCGTGAGCAGTTGCTTGTGCGCCAACACCTCGCGCAACGCATTCCGGTCCGCCAAAGAGAAAGAGTAATTCGCTGCCTTCTTGGTTGGACGGTCAGCGAGGCAACCCTTCGTTGGATTCAACGCCAACAACGGTTTTGCTTTCGCAGCAGGCTTCGCCAACCCGACGTCGTGACACGCGGCGCAGCCAAGCGAAGTGAACAGTTCCTTTCCTCGCGCCGCCTTCGCCGGGTTCACCGTGAAATTCTCGGCGCCCAGCGGCGTCATCGTTTGCTCGCCATGAAACAGCACGCGCGGCGGAAGCCGGTCGCGATTGCCGCCGGGCCGCTGCCACGATACGGAGAGTTCCGCGCCGCCTCCGGCGTTGAAAAAGACCACCTGGAAACCGTGATCGCCGGCCTCCAATTTGATGCTACCCGAGGTCTCCTGCGGCGCGTGTTCGCCGTCGTTATCCACCACGAGCTTGCCATCGATGAGTAGCTTCGCGCCGTCGTCCGCATTCACGAAAAAGGAATACTCGCCGGGCTTCTCAGCGCGGAAAATCCCCTGAAACCGAAAGCCGTAATTTTCCGCGCGATGCTTGGGCGAGAGTTCGACGCGATTCACGAACCCCTCGTCCACCGGCGTCATGTGATCGAGGTCGTCCACGGATTGAAACCGATTCGCCTCGTAGTATTGATACGCCAGGCCCGGCACAGTCGTGGTCTCGCCGCTAGCAGTGGCGGGCGATTGGGCGCGCAACAGGTAAACGGCCAGCAGATTTGCCTCGCGCTCGGTGAGATTCAACGACGGCATCCGGCCGGCGGGATGAAACTTCACCGGGTCGAACAGAAAGCGGCTCAGTTCGGAAACGTTAAACTTGGTGGCGAGACTCGCAAGCGGCACGGATTCGGCCTGAAGTCGCTTCACCCCATCCGCCTCCGTTCCGCCTTTGGGAATTTCCGGCGTATGACAGGCGACGCAGCCGGCCTTGTGAAACAACTCGCGACCTTGAACGACCTTCGCGGAATCACCCGAGTTGTTGGTGGCGGTGGAAGCCGGCGCGATTGAAATCAGGAAATGCACGAGCGAATCCACCGCGTCGGCGCGTTTGCGGTCCGAAAGTCCCGCCAGCACGTCTGGCATCGTCGTGCCCGGCTTGGCTTGCGCGGGAGCGGCAAGATAGGCGCGGAGAAATTGCGGGGTGATTTGCAGACCGTCCTTCCCCAGCAATGGCGCGACCGGCGGGGCTAGGCGTGATCGAACGGTATCTGTCGCCGCGTGGCAGGAAGCGCAACCCAGTTCCCCGAGCAAAAGTTCGCCGCGGCTCACCCCAGTTGGCAACGCGATCTCCGGGCTGAAGACCACGCCGCTTTCGCCCGCCAACAAATCGACTTGCGAGGTCGCGAGCAGGCTTAGGCCGACAAGCAGGCAAACCCCAATGCTGCGCCGCCGGGAAAAGGAAATTGATTGTCGCATGAGAATTGTTTCGCGAACGAGCATCAGCAACGAATCATTTCACGCTGCCGGCGAAGGGATGTGCTTTCATCTGGAAACCGTAACGATTGCTGAGTGCGCAATGAAATAGCTCGCAGGAACTAATCTTGGCAATGACGAATTCCACTCGCCGAAGATTCCGGAGTATGGCCGCATGGTTCGCAAGCTGCCCGCCGGTCATGCTCAGGGTCGCGCCCGCAAGACGTTTATGCCGGTGAGCATTCGGGAATCAACGTCGGCTGGATCTTGATACCAATAGGCGATGCGACTGCCGCCTGTGTTCCAACTGTGGAAGTAGTACATCCGTGCGAACTTCGCCCACGAAGCCGAGCCATCCACGTAAACCTGATTGCCGCCCTGCGGCAGGCCGTTGGCAGCGCGGTGCGGCGGCATGTGGTCGTAGGCGGTGTCGCGACCGCCGCCCCATTTACTGTCAATCTTCAAGACTGTGTCGGCTGCA
>WBZT01000481.1_pt2 | contig 25642 bp, 16 predicted proteins | sample 5204241 | NCBI WGS metagenome assembly WBZT01 (sample SAMN12344358, study PRJNA552823) | activated sludge metagenome | biome: Activated sludge suspended growth; feature: Nitrification reactor; material: Wastewater; isolation source: activated sludge from nitrification reactor of wastewater... | reverse complement strand
ATGAGCGCTCGAACACGGCAAGCGTCAGTTTCTTCCGTGAAAGGGTCCGCAACGGCGGTTGGTTCGCTCCAGACGAAATTCCACTCCTACGGCACTATGAAGACGAATCATTGGATCAGCGGGTCCGCCAGGCGCGGTTGGCTGTTCACGCGGGCGTTTGGCCTCGGCCTATTGGCGGTCCTCGGCGCCGGTTGCCCGGACGGCAAACAGACGACCACCTCCGAGCCGGCTCGTAACAAAGTGGTCATCCGCGGCTCGAACACATTCGGCGAGGAACTTGCGCCGCGCCTGATCGAGTCATTCAAGCAGGAACACCCCGGCGTGGAGTTCGATCTCGAAACCAAGGCGACCGCCTACGGCTTTGGCGCGCTGCTTGGCGGCAAGGCCGATATCGCCGCCGCCTCGCGACCGCCGCTCAAGGAGGAGTTGGAACTCGCCCGGATGCGCGGCATCGAATTGAGCGAGCATGTGGTTGGCTCCTATACCGTGGACGTGATCGTGAACGCCGGCAGCGCCGTCGCCAATCTGACCCGGGAACAGGTGCGCGACATCTTCATCGGTGCGATCAAGAACTGGAAGGATGTCGGCGGCCCGGACGCCGCGATCAACCTCTACATTCGCGATCCCATCGCGGGCACGCATTTCGGCTTCAAGGAACTGGCGCTGGGGAATTCGGCGTACGGCGCAGACGCGAAGTTGCTCACCGATTACGCCGGCATCGTGCGGTCAGTCGCGGCAGACGCCGCCGGCATCGGCTACGCGAGCCTGGATTCCGCCAAGGAAACGGGCGTGAAAGCGCTTTCCGTCGGGGGCATCGAGCCGAGCGTCACGACGGTTCATCAGGGCAACTATCCTTATTCCCGGGTGGTGAAACTCCACACGGGCAAAGGCCGGGAATCGGTTGCAACGAAAGACTTCGTGCAGTTTGTGCTGTCAGAAAAAGGCAAGGCCATTGTGCAACAAACTGGTTTCACCCCCTGATTTTTCCCGCCATCCCCGCCAAGTTCCCGCGCCCCATTCGCCAAAAGGTTTCGGGCCCATCCTGACTGCGCAAGGCTCCAAGACGGACTTCGTGGTAGAAGGGAGGCGGTTCCGGCAAACGGTGCAATATCCCCTACGCCGAGCGCGGGCGATCGCCCAGGGCGAAGCTTAACTGAATACTGGCGGTAACGTCCGGTTGATCTTGGGACAACCCGCTGGGCCGTTGGGTCGGGGTTGAGTTTGCTGAGGCGCCGGGACAATTTTTGCACAGGATGCCGCGGGACAATTCCCGCGCAGGATTTGCCAAAATACTCCGCGACGCGATTTCCCGGGCGCGTCACGTTTTGCGCGTTGAACCAACCGATTACCGAGCCATGCAAACGCGATTTGACCTGACGCAGGCGGACATTCCCAAACAGTGGTACAATCTCCTCGCCGATTTCCCCGAGCCGTTGCCGCCCCCGCTCCATCCGGGCACGAAAGAGCCCATGCCGCCGGATGCGCTGGCCGCGATTTTTCCAGAAAACCTGATCCAACAGGAAATGAGCCCGGAGCGCTGGATCGAAGTGCCCGAACCGGTGCGCGACATCTATGCCCTCTGGCGGCCTACGCCGTTGCTGCGCGCGGTGCGGTTTGAAAAGGCGCTGCAAACGCCCGCGCACATCTACTACAAGTTCGAGGGCGCGAGTCCCGCCGGCAGCCACAAGGTCAACACCTCCGTGCCGCAGGCGTACTTCAACAAGCTCGCCGGCACCAAGCGGCTCGCGACGGAAACCGGCGCGGGACAGTGGGGCTCTTCGCTCGCGATGGCGTGTCAGATGTTCGGCCTCGAATGCAATGTTTACATGGTCAAGATCAGCTATCAGCAGAAGCCGTATCGGCGGATGCTGATGCACACTTGGGGCGCCACGGTGCATCCGAGCCCGAGCGATCAAACGGAGTACGGCCGCAAACTGCTCCAGGAAGATCCGCATTGCCAGGGCAGCCTGGGCATCGCGATCAGCGAAGCCATCGAGGACACGGTTAAAACGCCGAACACGAAATATTCTCTCGGCAGTGTGCTCAATCACGTCTGCCTCCACCAGACCGTCATCGGCCAGGAGTCCATCCGGCAGATGGAACTCGCCGGCGAAGAGCCGGATGTCATCTTCGGCTGCTGCGGCGGCGGGAGCAATTTCGCCGGCCTCGCGTTCCCCTTCATGCGCGAGAAGATCAAATCCAAAAAGAACTACCGCATCGTTGGCGTCGAGCCGTCGGCGTGCCCGTCCCTCACCAAGGGCGAACTGCGCTACGACTTCGGCGACACGGCGGAGACCACGCCGCTGCTGAAGATGTACACGCTCGGCCACAAGTTCATGCCGCCGTCCATTCACTCGGGCGGGCTGCGTTACCACGGCATGTCGCCGATGGTGAGCCACGCGCTAAAATTGGGCTTGATGGAAGCCGAGGCCGTGCATCAGACCAAAGTGTTCGAGGCGGCGACCCTGTTCGCGCGGAGCGAAGGCATCGTGCCCGCTCCGGAATCTTCGCACGCCATCGCCGCCGTGGTCAATGAGGCCGTCAAGGCCCGCGAAGCCGGCCAGAAGCGCGTCCTTCTCTTCAACCTTTCCGGTCACGGCCTGCTCGACCTGAGCGCGTATGAAACCTATCTGACCGGGAAAATGCAGGATGCTTGATACCCCGACAGAAACCAGTAATCCCCATGAAAACTCAAAGTTCACTGCGTTGGTTCGTCGCGCTCCTCGCGGCGCTGCCATTTTTACTGCAAGCCCAACCCACGGCCCATTACGTGCCGGGCTTCGAAGGCATCAAGGGCGCCTCGTTGCCGCCGCCAGGATTTTACCTGCGCGACTACAACCTTGCCTATCACGCCACGCGCCTGAACGACTCGGATGGCAAGAGCGTGGGACCGCCGAATCTGGACTCCTTTTTCTACGGCAACGTGCCGCGTGCGATCTGGATCACCGACAAGCAGGTTCTCGGCGGCTTTGTGGGCGTGGACGCCTTGCTGCCGCTAATTTACAAGAACTTGGAGGCGGGCGCCTTCAAGGATGACGAATTCGGCATTGGCGACCTGTTTGCCGAGGCCACGTTGTCCTGGCATCCGAAGCAATTCGATCTGGCGGTCGCGTGCGGAGTTCACATGCCCACGGGCGAATCGGATAAACCGACCAGTGCGGGCCTGGGGTATTGGACCCCGATGCTCACCGCGGGCGCGACCTGGTATCTGGACGCGGAAAAGACCTGGAGTCTTTCCGCCCTGAGCCGCTACGAGTTCAACACCGAGCAGCGCGACTCCCACATCACTCCTGGCGACGCCTACACGCTGGAATGGGGACTGGGCAAGACCCTGAACAAAACCGTTGATGTGGGTGTGGTCGGCTATTACCAACTTCAGGTCACCGAGGACAGTGGTTCGGGCGCGGCCGCCGCGCGCGACACCGTGGCGTCCGTGGGGCCGGAAGTCAGCGTGGCGTTTCCCAAGCAAATGTTCTTCGTCTCGTTCCGCTGGCTCTACGAGTTCATGGCGGAGAACCGGGCCCAAGGACAGACGTTCTCACTTACGCTCACCAAGCGGCTTTAGGTGCGTTCAAGCGGGCCAGGCGGCGTCCGCCGGCGGAACGTCAGTCAGCCCGATTCCTGAAATGCCGATCCCGCATGGAGCGTTGGTCGCCGCTGCGGCACGCTGCTAAACCCGGGGCGGAGATCGGCGCTCCTTTTCGGTAAGGGTTCCGCCCGCCGCTCCGCAATGCTCGTATTTCCAATTGCGCGCCTTGCCTTGGGCCAGCCACTTCAGGGCGGTCTTGATTCGGATGGCCCGCGTCTCCTCGCGCTTCGCTTCGGTGATCCATTCCACGTATTCCTTCTGGTGGCTGTAGCTGAATGCCTCGAACGTCGTGCGCGCCTTTTTGTTTTTCTTGAGCACGGACCGGAAATAATCCGGCACGACCAGATCCTTTTTCAGCTTGGATCGTGGTGGCGCGGGCTTCCTGATGCCGGCTTCGTTAAGCGCGGCGGCCTTTTGAATCCAACTGAGAATGAGCTTGTCCTTCGGCAGGTCGGCCAGCGAAGTGATCCGACCGAACTGCCCCATCGCTTCGTTCTCGCCGGTGCGGCTGCCGAAGATCAACTCGCCTTTCCAGAAACCAAACGTGCAATGCTGTTTGAAAGCCGCCATGCCGCAGAGGATTCCCTGGTATTCGAAGGCGGGCATGTTCCATTTCAGGGTTTCCCCCACTGCGGGACAGCCGGTGTGAACGAGCTGGCGGAGGTGCTGGAGGATGGGCCGGGCGAACTCAGCCGCTTTGGCAATGTACGCGTCCACGCGCGGGTCTTTGGCAGGCATGAGCGAAATTTTCAAATCCTTGCTCCCGCGGTCAATCAATTTTCTTGCCTTCATCGCGGATGAACTCCAAAGAGAATCCCGTGCAACGCGCCTTTGGCTTCCCTTTCGTTCTCGCCGCTACCTTGCTTGCCCGCCTCGCTCTCGCAGGCGATTGGAAGCCGGCCGCGGGGCCGCTCATGACGCGCTGGGCGAAGGACGTTTCGCCCAACAACGCGCATCCCGAATACCCGCGCCCGCAGATGGTGCGGAAGGATTGGCAAAACCTGAACGGGTTGTGGAGTTACGCCGTCACGGACAAGGCCGCATCGCAGCCGGCGAAGTGGGACGGCGAAATCCTCGTCCCGTTCCCAATCGAGTCCGCGCTCTCCGGCGTGATGAAGCGCGTGTATGAAACGAACCGGCTGTGGTATCGCCGCACGTTCACGATTCCGCGCGGGTGGAAGGATAAACGCGTGCTGCTGAATTTCGGCGCGGTGGATTGGGAGGCGAAGGTTTTCGTGAATGGCAAGGAGGTCGGCGTGCATCAGGGCGGCTACGATGAATTCAGCTTTGACGTCACAAGATTGCTCAAGCCGGCAGGGGAACAGGAAATCGTGGTTGCCGTTTGGGATCCGGCGGACGCAAGACCTCAACCACGTGGCAAGCAGGTGCGCAATCCGCACGGCATTTGGTATACGCCGACGAGCGGGATCTGGCAGACGGTGTGGTTAGAGCCGGTGAGCGCGCACAGGGTAGAATCCATCAAGATCGTTCCCGACCTCGATAAGAGCGAAGTGACCTTGGTGGTGAACGTGACTGAATCGCCCAGTCCCGTGCCATTGCGCTTCAGCATTGTGATTCAGAGTGGATCGCGGACGCACTTTGAGTCCACATCAGGCAAGCCGGGCGAGGCTATTCGGGTGAAATTGCACAAGCCACGTCCGTGGTCGCCAGAAGATCCTCACCTTTATGACGCTGAGATTGTGTTAACCTCCAACCTGCGTGACAGCGAGGCAGAGGACGTGGTGAGGACCTACTTCGCCATGCGCAAAATCTCTCTCGGCAAAGACGAAAACGGCTTCCTCCGCATGTGCCTGAACAACAAACCGTATTTCCAACTCGGCCCGCTCGATCAGGGTTTCTGGCCCGACGGTCTTTACACCGCACCGACGGACGAAGCATTGCGCTACGACATCGAGGTGACGAAGAAGCTCGGTTTCAACATGGCGCGCAAGCACGTGAAGGTTGAGCCCGAGCGCTGGTATTATTGGTGCGATAAGCTCGGCCTCCTCGTCTGGCAGGACATGCCGAGCGGGGACAAGGGGGCTCGTTGGAAAGGCCCAAGCGGTTTCGATGGCGAGCAGATGGAACGCACACCCGAGTCCGCCGAGATTTACGAGCGCGAACTCAAGGCGCTCATCGCGGGCCGCTACAATCATCCGTGCATCGTCACATGGGTGCCATTCAACGAAGGTTGGGGACAGTTTGACACCGTCCGCATTTTGAATCTCGCCAAGCAACTCGATCCCACGCGCCTCGTGGACGGCGCAAGCGGCGGCAATCATTTCCCCGCCGGCGACATCCTTGATCATCACCAGTATCCCGGCCCGGGTTTGCCACCGAAAGTCACGGATCGCGCGATGGTGCTGGGCGAATTCGGCGGCCTAGGCTTGCCGGTCAAAGGCCACACTTGGCAGGCGGAGAAAAATTGGGGCTACCGCAGCTTCACTAATGCGACCGATCTGACCACGGCTTATGTCGGTTTGCTGGAGAAGCTGCATCCACTGGTCGAATCGGACGGACTGTCCGCGGCCATTTACACTCAAACCACGGATGTGGAGATCGAGATCAATGGTTTGATGACTTACGACCGCGCCATCGTCAAGATGGACGCCGCTAAGGTTGCGGCGGCAAATCGCCGCAACTCCAAGAAATAACTGTGGCCGCAAGGGCAGCGCTTTATGAAAATGCATCTGGTATCCGTCGCTTTCGTTCTCACCGTCTTTTCCGCCACCGCAGCGGATCAATTCTCCGTCCTGGACTTCGGCGCGAAAGCCGACGGTAAAACCGATGACACGGCCGCATTCCAAAGCGCCCTCGACGCCGCCGGCAAGGCTGGCGGTGGTGTGGTGCTGGCGCCGCGCGGAAACTATTTCTTCGCCGGGCATCTCAAATTTCCTCCGGCGGTTACGCTGAAGGGCGTTTGGGAATCGGTTCCCGCTCACAACGGAATCCGCGACGCGGGTTTGCCGAAACCCACCGATGACGGCACAACCCTCCTCGTCACTGAAAGCGCGGGCAATGAAGACGGCCCGCCGTTCATCACGCTGAATCACAACACGACGCTCAAGGGAGTCGTCATCTATTATCCCGACCAGAATCCTGCTGAAGAACCAAAGCCCTATCCCTACGCCATCGCGATGCGCGGGAAAAATCCCGCCGTGCTTTCGGTCGAACTGCTCAATCCCTACAACGGCATTGATGCCTCGCAAAACGAGCGGCATCTGATCCGCGATGTGCAAGGCCAGCCCTTGCGCCGCGGCATCTTCGTGGATTTCATTTACGACATTGGTCGCATCGAGAACGTCCATTTCAATCCGTGGTGGAGCATGAAGCCAAAGCTGTTCGCGTGGCAGCAGGCCAACGGCGAAGCGTTTATTTTCGGCAAGAGCGACTGGCAATACGTCTATAACACCTTTTGCTTCGGCTACGGCGTTGGCTACAAATTCATCAAAACGAAATCCGGCGATTGCAACGGCAACTTCCTCGGGATTGGTGCGGATGATTGCTTCACCGCGCTTGAAGTCGAGCAGTGTTCGCCGATTGGTCTCCTGATTTCGAATGGCGAGTTCGTTTCCTTCCACGGTCCCGATCCGACGATGGTTCGCGTCAGCACGAACAACACCGGCAGCGTGCGTTTTGTGAACTCGGCATTCTGGGGGCCGTGCAATCAGATTGCGAAGATCGCCGGGAAGGGGACGGTGGGCTTCAGCGATTGCACGTTCGTTCACTGGGATCGCAACAAGGAGGGCCGGCACGCTATCCAGGCCGAGAGCGGCAACTTGATTGTGCGCGGCTGTGAGTTTCAGGAGAACAAACCGCAGGTTGAACTGGGCAGCGCTGTCCGAAAGGCAGTGGTTTCTGAAAACGTGGCGCGCGGCAAATGGAACATGAAGAATCAGAGCAAAGGCAACATCGTCATCCGCGACAATGTTGCGGATGAACCAATTGCCGGGAACAAGGAAAACTGAAATGAAACTGCGTATTCTTGCGGAGTTGGGGCTGCTGGCTTTGCTGACGGCGGGCTGCGTTCAAACCGGACTGGACTCGCGTGACGCGGAAATCCATCCGCGGCCCGCCCCGGGCACTTTCTTTGTGGCCGTAAATGGCAATGATGCTTGGTCCGGCACTGGCGCCGGGCCAAACGCCAGTGCCACGGATGGCCCTTTCGCCACCGTGCCGCGCGCCTTGGCTGCGGCGCGCGACTGGCGGGCCCGCCCCGAAAATGCCGCGCATCAGACGGTGAAATTGATCATTCGCGGCGGAACTTTCTACCTACCCGAACCCATCGTCCTCAAACCGGAGGATTCGCATTTGATCGTCGAAACCTATCCGCACGAGCATCCCTACTTCAGCGGGGGGAAGCGGATTCTGAATTGGAAAACAACGACGCTCGCCGGCAAGGAAGTCTGGGCGGCAGATGTGCCGGAGACGCGCGACGGCAACTGGTTCTTTCGTGAACTGTGGGTGAACAACAAGCGGGCTATTCGTGCGCGTCATCCCAACCGTGGTTATCTCGGCGTGGCTTCCGTTCCTGACGCAAAGCCGGAACAACCCTGGCACGAAGGCCAGTCGCGCTTTTCGTGGAAAGACGGCGATCTACCTGAAATTGCACAACTCGGCGACCTGGATGTCGTCGTTATGACGAAGTGGGTTGAGTCGCGCTTGCCGGTGGCAAAGCTGATGCCTGGCGAGCACATGTTTTACTTCGGCAAACGCAGCACCTACAAAATGGAGCCGGGTGATCTCTGGTATGCCGAAGGCGCGCGCGAGTTTTTAGACGAGCCGGGTGAATGGTTTTTGGATCGGCGCGAAGGTCGCGTCTACTACGCACCGTTGCCGGAAGATAAGCTCGCCGGCATCGAAGCCATCGCGCCCGTCATCCAACAAGTAATGCGGTTCGAAGGCGCGCCGGAGTCCGGCCGCTACGTCGAAGACGTGACCATTCGCGGCATCACGTTGTCGCATTCCGAATGGAAAATCCCGAGCGATGCCCACGCCGCCCAGGATGCCGCGATGACCTGGCCGGCGCCGGTCAATGAGGTCGGGGGATTCGGTCAGGCAGCGGTTGGTGTGCCGGGCGCCATCTTTGGCGATGGCGTGCGCAACTGTCGCTTTGACGACTGCGCGTTCGCTCATCTCGGCAGTTACGGCTTGGAACTGGGTCGCGGTTGCCAGAGCAACGTCATCACCCGCTGCGAGTTTGCCGATCTCGCCGGCGGCGGAATCAAGATTGGCGAAACCAAGATTCGCGAGAACGTCGCCGAACGAACGCATCACAATGAAATCGTCGACTGCAAATTGCTCGAAGGTGGCCGCATGTATCACAGCGCGGTCGGCGTCTGGATCGGTCACTCCGGCACGAATCGGCTTACGCACAGCCTCATTCGTGACTTCTACTACACCGGCATTTCCATCGGCTGGACCTGGGGCTATGGGCCCGCTGTGGCTGGCGGCAATGAAGTCTCGTTCAACGAAATTCATCACATCGGCGTCATGTCGGATGGCGATGGCCCCATCCTCAGCGACATGGGTGGCATCTACACGCTCGGCAAACAACCCGGCACGCGCATCATCAACAACCTGTGGCACGATATCGCCGCCACGCGCTACGGCGGCTGGGGCATCTACACCGATGAGGGCAGCAGCGGCATCCTGATCGAGAGCAATCTGGTGTATCGCACCACGCACGGCGGCTTCCATCAGCATTACGGGGAGACGAACATCGTCCGGAACAACATCTTTGCCTTCGCGCGCGACCAGCAACTCCAGCGCTCGCGCGAGGAAGATCACGTGAGCTTCAGCTTCACCAACAACATCGTCTATTTCGACAAAGGCGTCCTACTCGGCAGCACGTGGAAGAACGACAAGTTCATTCTCGACCGCAACATCTACTGGGACACGCGCCTGGCCACCAATCCGGCCGCAATGAAGTTCTCCAACGTCACGTTGGAGAAATGGCACGAGCGCGGCCACGACCAGAACTCTGTGATCGCGGATCCATTATTCGCCGCGCCGAAGAAGGATGACTTTACGCTGAAATCCAAATCGCCCGCGCTCAAGCTTGGTTTCCAACCGCTCGATATGCGGAATGTCGGCCCAAGAAAATGAAGCGCGCGAGCGTTGTTCTGCTGGCTTGCGCCGGGCTTGCGTTGAGTTGCGCTGGGGTAAGCCGTGCCGGGGAGACCGTCAATTCCGTTCTCAATGACCCACGCCCCGGCCACTCGCTGGCGCAAACCAAGGATCTCGGCGTCTGGTGGTGTGAAAGCGGCTGGAAGATCGGACGTGAACGCGCTTTGCCGCAGCGCGAGGGCAGGGGAGCGTCGGCGCCGGTCAAAGTCTCCGCTGCGCGTGGCGAATACGAGGCGGTGCAGGTGGTGCTTCGCCCGGAGCACGATTGCGAGTTAGTCTCGGCCGAGGTTGGCTCATTCCGCGGTCAGTGGGGGCGCAACGCATCCATCGGTTGCCGGATGGATGAAGTCGCCTACGTCGAGGTAACGAAGCCGACGGACAAAAGCTGTGTGCCCGGTTGGTATCCCGATCCGCTTCCGCCGCTCCGTCTGCCAATGACATTGCGGGCGGGCCAGAATCAACCGCTCTGGCTCACGATTCATGTGCCGCGTGACACGAAGGCGGGCGACTACACCGCCAAGCTGAAGTTGAAGACCAGCGTGAGCGAACTCAGCGTGCCCATCGCCGTTCACGTTTTCGATTTCACTTTGCCAGAGGAAACGCACCTGCGCAGCGCACTGGGTTTGGGCAGCGGCGAGATCAATCGCTATCACCGGCTCACGCAGCGGGCCGAGCAGGAACAGGTCTTCGAGAAATACCTGCGCAACTTTGCCGAGCATCGCATCAGCCCATATTCATTCGCCGACTACGCGCCGATGGACATTCGCTTCGTCGGCGACGGCGCGAACAAACACGCGCAGGTGGATTTCACTATGTTCGATCGCGCGGCGGCGAAGTGGCTGGGCGAACATCATTTCAATTCATTCCTGCTCCCACTGCACGGCATGGGCGGCGGGACCTTTCACGACCGGCATCTCGGTGATCTTGAAGGCTTCAAGGAAGGCACACCGGAACACGCGCGCTTGTTCCACGATTACCTCCGCCAGATCGAGCGGCATTTGCGCGAGCGCGGCTGGCTGGATCAGGCTTACACCTACTGGTTCGACGAGCCGGACTCGAAAGACTACGAATTCGTCACCGATGGCATGAAGCGCATCAAGGCTGCCGCGCCGGGCATCAAACGCATGTTGACCGAGCAACCCGAGCCGAAGCTGAGCGGCAACGTGGAAATCTGGTGCGCCCTCACGCCGGAGTGGACGCCGGAAAAAGTCGCCGCGCGCCGCGCCGCCGGCGAGGAAGTCTGGTGGTACATCTGCACCGGGCCGAAAGCGCCGTACGTGACGGAGTTCATTGATCACCCGGGCACGGAACTGCGCTTGTGGCCGTGGCAATCCTGGCAATACGGCGTGCAGGGCATCCTCATCTGGGCGACGCTCTACTGGAACAGCGCCACCGCGTATCCCGAACCGCAACTGCAAGACCCGTGGCAGGACCCGATGAGCTGGCAGGTGGGTTACGGTTTGGAGAGCGGCAAGAAATCACCATGGGGCAACGGCGACGGACGTTTCCTGTATCCGCCGCGCCGCCCGTTGAGCGACACGTCGCCTTGTCTGGACGGACCCGTGAATTCGCTCCGTTGGGAGAATCTCCGCGACGGCATGGAAGACTACGAATATTTCTGGCTGCTCAACCGGGAGATCGAGCGCGTCGCTTCAGCCAAGGGCGAAACCAAACTCGTGCAGGAAGCGCGCGCGTTGCTCAAAGTCCCGGCTGAAATCTCGGAAGACCTCAAGCACTTCACCACCGATCCGCGGTTGATGCTCCAACATCGCGAGCGCGTGGCACGGATGATTGAGCGGTTGGGCCAGCTGCATTGAGCGCGGTCGCTCAATCGCCGTCCTTGGCATCGAACAATTTCGCGGTGCTGAATGAGTTGGTAATGATTCGCGTTCGTTTGGCCCAGCGCTCCCAATTGAATCCAGTGCTGTCCCTTGGTGTTCACTGAGTCATTTGAATCTGACACAGGTTGGTTTGAGGAAACGACCAGTTCACTTCGAAAAATGCCAGAATGCCGCCGGCATACTCTGGTTTCTTGGGCCATGAGGCTGGAGGTTTCGCTCCCAGAAAGTCGGCGAATATCAACCAGACTCTGGCCTGACCACCAGTCGGGGCGTCAGGTTTTCCCAAGTGCAGTGTGAATTCGTCCGAACGGACTTTGTTCACGACGCTTGTTTTGTCGGTCTTGATCTGACCGTCAGGATACCATTCGGCCGCAACCAAGGGTGAGGACTTCGTAACTTCAACTTCAGTCTTACCCGCAAAGTCATATTTCCGGACCAACATAGCTGCAAAGTCATTATCCACACCCTTGCCGGGATCGACGCCACCGTACCGCTCAATCCTTTCCTCGCCGTGGATTCGCAGCAGATAGGACAGGTTTGGCCAAAGCCATTGGTGTTCAGCATCCCAGACCCGCACGTAGCGCATCCAATCGATATCCGGGAAAGATAGTTTCGAGTTCCAAGATTCGCGGCCTGCTTCTGTGGCCAACCTCTCCAGCTCAATCCGCAAATTCAATACCCAGCTGCGTTGATCATCCTTGCGGTATCTCGCGCACAGCGCGCCGCGCAACAAAGGAACGCCGTTGCCGAGGTTCTTGGCTGCCGGATCTTGCGGTGGCCAATGCAGGTCGAACGCGAGGGTGTTTCTTTGCTCCTGATTGGTGATTCCGGACGAAACGCTGTCGCCGTATCCGGTGTTAGCGCCAGTTGCTACCAATACGAGGAATGGCAGAATGGCATGCTTCACGAACCTGACTGGGGCTGGATTGCGCATCCAACTCAAGTGAAGCCGCGAGATCATCACACGGCAACTACCAATTAGTTAGATTCGAGACCAGTAAGTCCGCCCCAACTTACCGTGTGTTCTTCAACAAGAACGGCTCGAACAATCCGTAGCCCACCGTCGAGTATTGTTCGCCCGGTGGCGGGCCTTCGGCGGGGCCGCGTTGGAACTGGCTGGGCCAGGCAGCGCTGAGGCTTGGATTTCCGTGGTGCGGCCCAAGCGTGTTCTTCAGCGTGCCGATCACGACGACTTCCACCGAGTTTTCGCCGCGTTTGATTTGCTTCGTCACGTCACACTCGAAAGGTGGCGCGTCAATGTAGCCGGCGAATTTGCCGTTCACCGAAACTTTGGCGACGCTGCCCAGCCACTTGGGAAGGGCGATGACAAATCGGCCTTCAGGCTTGGCGATACTGAATTTCTCCGTGTAAGCCACGCCGGCGGAGTAGAACGGATGGCCCTGCGAATCCCAGCCGCCGGAAGCGCTGGTGGTCAGGCCGCTGCCGTCCACGAGGTATTTCGCGAGGCGCTGATGCGACGGCAATTCGCTGGAGGCCTGGCGGATCTTTACGCCTTCGACCTTGCGCCCATCGGCGGCGATGAATTGCACTTCCGCGAGGCCGACGAAGCCGGCGTCTTCGGGCTGGCCCGTGGCGGGGAAGGTGACGCCGTCCTGTTTGCTGAGAAAATCCACCCGCACAAAGCGAATACCACGCGCCGTGACCGCGACTTCCTCCGACGTGCCGCCGCGCGGATTTCCGCGGCGCAGGGTGAATTGCCCCAGCGATTGATTGAATTCAGGTTCGGCGGAATCGGCGGCGCCGGTGAGCCGGATTTCTTTCGCGCCGCGCGATGTCAGGTTCTGAACATGCGCCTCGCAGTAATTCCAAATGCGCAGTGTGCTGAGGTCGCGCTTTCCGCCAAGGTCAAACACGACGAACGGTGCGCGGTCCTCCACGCCCTGGGTAAAACCAATGCCGCCGCTCAGCCACATCGTGCCGTCGGAGTTGATGCCGTGAGTCATGCCGGCCGTGGTGGTCGTAGGCTGCAATCGCAGCGGTTGATCCGGCGTGATGACGAAGCCGCGGTTCACCGCCTTCAGCGTGAAATCACCGAGCACGTATGCCGGTTCGAGTTCGTGATAAATGGTGAACGGCGAGGCTTTGATCGTGACGACGTTCTCGCCTATGCGGGCGGCGCTGGCGAGGGAGATTTTGCCGAACGCGCGGTCGAGCCACCAATCCTTGAACTCCGGGCTTGGCTTGAGGGCGATAGCCGGATCGCTACTGTTTGCGCCCTGCGGATGCCACAGTTTCGCCGGCGTAAAGGCCGGCACGGGCAGACTCTGGCCGTTGCACGTGATCGTGTAAAGGTCTGGTCGCTCAATCACGATCGCGAGAATCTTCGGCACCGCGCCCTCGATGGTGAACCTGTAACTCGCCTCGAAGCCGCTGCCGGGTGGGAAAGTTTTCTTGATCAGGTTGTCTTTGAATTGCACCGCGCTGTCCCACGGATTGCGCTCCAGGCCGTTCTTTTTGAAGGCAAACTGATTGGCGAGGTAGAAGTAGGTGTTGTTCCTGGTCTCGCCGCCGGCGCTGATGTCCACGTAGTCAAGCGTCAGGACATTCGGTCCGACACGGCGGACGGAAGGCGCGCTGGCCGGCGGGAAGACGGTGACGACCTCGCGTGGGGCCGGGGTGGGCTTGAGCGGTTTCTCCGACAAAAACAATAACAGGCTGCCGCTCGGGGGCAGCTTGAAACTGGTTCTCATGGACGCACCTGCTCCCGCGAACGGATACGGCTTCACCTCGGCGGAGTAGAGTTCCCATTGCTCGACGCCTTTGCGCGGGGAAACGATTTCGCCCGCGGAAGGGGACTCGATGCTGGTGTTGACGAGGAAAAGCAATTCGCCATCGGCAAGCTGGCGGCGCATGTGAAACAGAACTCCTTTATCTCCGGAAGCACGGAGAATCTGGAATTCGTTGGGGCGGCTCCACGGGCTCAACACGGAAACCGCATCTTCAACTTTCGCGGCGATCCAACCCGGCTCGCTGCTGCCGTCTTCGATCCGCGTAGAGGGACTGCCATTCTCGCGCGACGGCGGGGGGCCGAAGCAAACTACCTTGCCGCCCGTGCCGAGAAAACGTTCCCCGAGATCGGTGACCTGTGCGTCGAGGTTCTCGGTGTGCGGTGGGAGGACAACGACATCGTAAGCGCGCTGGCCAATGACGAACCTGCCGTTCTCCACTTTCCCGTGGCGCTTGATGACGTCTTCGCAGCCGAGATCGTATTCGATCTGCGCGGCTTCGAGCGACATGAGCAGCTTGAAGAACGAGTCGCCCAGTTCGCCGAGTTTGGCGTCCTTGCCTTGATACATCCACGCGGTGGTGGTCGGTTCGAGGACAAGGATGCGATTGATTTGTTCACCCTGACACAGCGCGGCGCTGAGGCGGGCGAGGTAACTGGCAGAAACGTGATACGCGTCCCACCACGGTTCGTGATACGAGAAGCTCTGCGGATGATCGCGCTTCCGCGCGCCGCGCAGCGTGACGTAGTCGAGGTGTTGGTTCAGCGTGTTCACACCGAGGACTTCGAGCCAGTCGGCAATGCGCTTCATGTCTTCGAAACGCAAATCCCAGCCGCCCGCGCCGTAAATCTCCACCAGCGTCCGGCGACCGAACTGGTTGGCCAGACTGTTGATCTCGCGGCAAGCGCGGACGTTGCCGAACTGGGCGTGGGTGTTCTCGGCGTATTGATTCATCAGCGTGTCAATGCCCGGGCGCTGCTGCCAGGCGGACATCGCCATGTTGTCCGGCACGCCCAGACAGCGCGGCCATTCGTGCTCCCAATAGTGGCCGGTGAATTCGAGGTTATGCTTCGCGCAATAGTCGAAGTACGGCTTGGCCCAACGTTCGATGAACAGGTCGAGTTGCGTGGCGAGATAATTGTGCCGCACCCGCCGCCAGTCCCCGACCTCCGCGACGAGGGCCGGCAGGTTTTGAATCAGGTCGTAGCCCCAGCGCTTCTGGAATTGTTCGGGCAAATCGGCGGTCCACGGCAGGCCGCCGGCGGGACGCAACTCGGGTTCATCGGTGAACGAGCCGGGGATCCGTTGGCCAAATTCCTTGCCGACCTGCTTGCGATACGCTTCGAGCGTCACGTCGATGAATTTCTCCGCGACGCCGGGATACATCAGGTCAACGTAAGGATGATCGGCGGTCCACGCGCGGTCCTCGGCGCGCAGCAGGGTGGCGACGAAATAACGTCCATCAGGGAGCGACTCGCCGGCCTTAATCTTCGCCGTGACGTTCTCGGTGGTGTCGCCACTCACGCGCAGCACCGCGATCAAGCTCTCGCTCCACTGCGGCGCGGATTTGCTTTCGACCAGTTTCAAGCCGCGGCCGCGCGCTTCCGGCATCAATTCCGGCACCCAGCCACCGGCAAATCCGCTCGGGTAGGAATTCTCGTCGTAAATCCAGACGTTCATGTCGAGCTTTCTGGCTTCGTCGAGCGCGACGTCCCAGAGGTGAAACCACTGCGGCGTAAGGTAAGGTGTCATGAGGCCGGGGCGCGGATGCACCCAAACCTGTTTCACCTGTTGCTTGGCGAGATCGCGCATCGTGGAGCGGATTTGCTCGTCGGTGAGCAAGTCGTTCCAAACCCAGAGCGGGCCGGTGCTGTATTCGCGCGGCGGATTGGCGAAGAGTTTCTTGGCGCGAGTTGAATCAGGTAGTGGCGCGGCGTGAAGTGTGGCCAAGAGCGCGGCTAAGGTCGCGAGCAGCCCGAAAGTTTTCGTGCGGTTCATAATGATCCCTTTCCCGAATTCCCTTTCCCAAGGCGCCGGCTGGAAGCCGGCGCTACTCGACAGGCAGGATGCCTGTCCTACTAGACCGGCGGCGGTGGCACGACGGTGTCGTAAGTCAGCGGCGGCAGCACTTTGCCGTCGCCCGATTTGATCGTGCGGGTTTTCTCGTCGAAAAACAAGGTCATGCCGAGGCGCTCGGACATTTCGGCCAGGCAAAGCACCGTGTTCGCGCGCACCGAAAGATCGGCATTGCAATACGGCGTGCCGCCATTGCGGATGCAGTCGTAGAAGTTGGCGTGCATGTTCTCCATCTTGCCGAAGGGCTTCGCATCCTTGAATTCCTCGGCGTCCATTTCCTCGGAAAAGATTTTCTCCGGGCGAAACTCCGCGTGGTTCGCGCTGGCGGAGAGATACACCGTGCCTTTGCGGCCGCGAATCATGTCGGGCAGCCCTTGCTCGTTCACTGTGCTGCCCACGATGACGAAGGTCAGTCCACTCGGAAACTCCGCGAGCACATGCGTCGTGTCCGGGATTTCGCGATCAGTGGAAACCTTGCGCGTGCCCGTGCACACGACACGACGTGGGAATTCCGGATTACCCGTCGCGAGCATCAGCGGATAGAAGCGATGACTCAGCAGATTCCCGAGAATGCCGGAGTTGTAGTCGGTGAACTTGTGCCACGAGAAATAGCGCTCCGGCGACCACGGACGTTTGGTGGATTTGCCGAGCCAGCGATTCCAATCGAGATTCGATTCGTTCGCGTCCGGATCGATCGGAAACGTCCACTCGCTGTTCTTTGCGTTGTTACGGCAATACGCGCCCTGCGCCCAGACCAGCGGGCCGAGTTTGCCGGCCTTCACCCACGCAGCAACTTTGTGAACCATCGGGTCGGCGGTGAATTGCGAGCCGCACGTATAAACTTTGCCCGTGCTCTTCACCTTGTCGTAAACGTCCCAGCACTCGGCGGCGTAGCGCGTCATCGGCTTCTCGCAATAGACGTGCTTGCCGGCGTCGAGGCCGTCGAGCGTACACGGTCCGTGCCAGTTATCCACGGTCGTGACGAGAATGGCGTCAATGTCCTTTCGTTCCAGCAGCTTTCGGTGATCGGCGTAACCGTTCGCGTCGCTCAACTCCATGAACTTCTTCGCCGCATCGAGATGCTTCGCGTAGAGATCGCACACCGCGCCGACGGTGATGTTATGCTCGGCGGCTTCATGCTTGAAAATCTTCAGATGCTCCGTGCCCTGTTTGCCCGTGCCGATGACGCCGATGACGATCCGGCTGTTCGCGCCTTTCACGTTGGCGGACGGCGCTGTGTTCTGACCATAAACAGGCGTGCGCAGAACGCCCGGCGTGGACGCAGCGGCAGCGAGGGTTGCGGTTTTTTTGAGAAACGAGCGACGAGTTTCAGCCGACTGGAGAGGAGAACTGGTTTCAGTCTTCATGGGGCGATAGTGACGCCGCGCTGTGTTCCAACGCAATGCCGAAAGCGATGTCGAAAGCAGTGCCTATTTCGCGGGTTGAATTCGCCGAGCGGCGATTAACCCGCGAATGCGCGCTTGGTCCGCGATGGGGGAATTTGGATCCAGGCTGCTCAGGCGCACGCGACCGGACGATTGGATGAACAGTTTATTGCCCAGATAAATCGCCGTGTGCGAGACGCGGCTGGGCTGGTCGCCGGGGCGCTCGAAGCCAAAAAAGAGCAGATCGCCCTTCTTGAGCTGACTGAGGTCGCGATCGATCGGCACATTCACGCCTTGGCGCGCCTGTTGGCTGGCATTGCGTTGGAGTTTGATGCCGTTCAGAAAAAACGTGAGCTTCGTCAGCCCCGAACAATCCATCCCGCGCGGCGTGTTTGCACCCCAGAGATACGGGCGACCGAGAAATGTTTTCGCCGTCCGTTCGATGCAATCCGGCGAGGCATCGCAACCTTCGCGAGCCTTGGCCACGCTGGTTGCGGCGGTCTTCGCCAGAAAGCCGGTGCGCAGGTCGGGCAGTTCTACTTTGAACCAGTCGGATTCTTCGCCGATCCATTTGACGCGGCCGGGGCTGACAATGTCCGAAATGATTTCCACCGCCGTATCGGAGGGTGCGGCGATGATCAACGCTTCAAACGCTGTCACTTGGAGCAGGTTCGCCTTCTCCCACGCGTCCGCCTCGGCGCGCGTGCAACGTTGAAGCGAACTCGCTTCCATCCACGAAAGGTAACCATCATTCGACTGCACGAACAGCCAGCGCCCGCGGTTTTTCAAGACCTTCACGACTTCGCCCATGACCGTTTGCGTGCCCAGTTCCGCTTTGTGCTCATCTTTCTCGCGGCCGTTGGCGACACTGATGGTGGTGATGCCCCAGTTCGTTCCGCCCAGCGCCGCGTCCGGCAACATGCGAATCTCGTCCGCGATCTTGAAACCGGTCTGTTCGGCGACCCGCACGGTTTCACGATGCGCCGCCTCGCTGTCCATTTCGCCCGAGAGAATCAAGCGATCGCCGTGCTGCGTAAAATCCACGTCGTAAATCGCCAGATGGGCATCTGGGGCGAATTTCTGCCGGAGGGAGCGGAGTTGTTCCGTCAGGTGGTTCAGATTTCCGGCGGCGGGCCGCGCAGGCTGGGCTGTGCAGCCGCTCAAGAGCAACGCGAGCACCGTGGGCGGCAGGGCAATTATCCAGCGAAGTTTCATGGTTCGAGGCGGCGAAATGGTGTGCGGTCGGAGGGCGAATTTCAAAACAAATTCCCAAGGCTCAGAGTGAATGCGTCGGCAAAGTTGCTGCGGGATGGGGGAAGTCGGAGGGCATAAAAATAAACCCGCTGATCTCGTGGGAGTGGCAGCGGGTAAAGTGGTTGCGGGGCTGGGATTTGAACCCAGGACCTCAAGGTTATGAGCCTTGCGAGCTACCAGGCTGCTCCACCCCGCGCTCCGAAAGCGGCGCACATAATGCCCGACGAACGGCTCATGGCAAGAGGTATTATGGCGCAACCGGACGTTTCCTCCGGAAAACCTTTCGGCTCAACGCACCAGCCATTCCGCCTGCACGCCTTTCAACCCGTTGATCAGGAATTGAATCGCCACCGCTGCCAGCAGCAGACCCATGATGCGGGTGATGATCTTGATGGCGATGGGATTCAGCCACTCCGCGCCATGGGCGGAGACCCGCAGGATAAAATAGGCCGCGACGGAAACCGCCGCGATGCAAAGATAGAGCGCGATGTGCTGGGGGACGCCAACGGCCTGCGCTTGCAGCACAATGGCGGTCGAGATCGCGCCTGGGCCGGCGAGCATGGGGATGGCGAGCGGCGTGATCGCGATGTCCGCTTTCTCCGCGCCGGCGTGGGTTTCTTCGCTGGTTTCCTGCACGCGGGAGCGTTGGGCGCGCAACATGTCGAGCGCCACGATCAGCAGCACGATGCTGGCGGCAATCTGGAAGGCGGGCATGGTTATGCCAAGGAAACGGAAAATGATCTTCCCGGCCACGGCAAAAACCAGGAGCACGCCGGCCATGACCCACGAAGCGAGCCGCGCCATGCGAATGCGTTGTTCGGGGGTGTCGCGCGCCGTCATGGCTAGAAACGCCGGGACGGTGGCCACCGGATCCACGATCACGAACAGCGAGCCAAACGCCAGCACCGTGAAGTTGAGCAATTCCTGCAGGTTCATACCGAGCAAGGCGCCATGATTGCGTCGGTCATGCCGTGAATGATCTTTTTATCCGCCGGACAGATGGTGGCGAGCACGCCGCCCAACTGCGGGCGGGCGGCGTCACCTTCGCCGGCGACAAAATAATAGGGGCATAGCCTTGCGCGGCCCTTCATCGGCGTCAGTTGATTGCGCGCGAAGTCGAACCACTGGGCTTCCACGAGCGCGGGTTTGTGGAAGCGTTGCAACACGCGGGGCGACTGCGGGAAGAACCGCAACGCCTCGTCCACGGCCCGCGACCAGTCTTCCTGCGAGAGATCGCTGCCCAGGAACACGCCGCGCGCGCCCCAGGCGTGTTCGGAAAAGCCGGACACCTTGATGATGAGTTCGCGTTCCTTCTGCGAGAGCGACTTGAGTTGATGCCAGTCGGTCAGGTTCAGTTCCGGGATGGCGCCTTGCGGTGGCAGCGGCGCGGGATCAATGACCCAGGTGTACGGGACGAGGCGCTTCAGACGGTTCAGGAAGCCCTCACCCAATTCCTGCCGCCAGAAGTTGTGGAGATTGCGATTCCACAGCAGGGCGAACAGCAGCTTCTCCTCAAAAATCGGTTTCGGTGGCGGCGTGAGCCGGATGCGCTTCTCGTTGGCCAGGTCGAAAACCTGTTTTGCGCTGGCGACGTTGGCTAGGTCGAACAGTTCAAAGAAACGATAGACGGCGTCGCCGGCGCGGAAATCGGTGAACTTGGAATCGCAGACCTGGAATCGCGGGCCGAGTTGTTGGGCGAGCCATTGCATTTCCGGGCGATACGTTGCGGCTTCGTCGGAGACCACGATCTGAATTCGATCCGCGCTGCCGAAGATGCTCTCGAAGCCGCGGAGCATTCCGTCCGCGCCACCCAGAAGTTCCGAGTTCCGGGTTCCGAGTTCCGGCCGGGAGTACGTTTGGTTCAGCCAGGCGGTCAATCCGATGCCGCCGGGCACGGAGTCGAGTTCGGTGACGCTCAAGCCGTTTTCGGTCATTAGCAGGTCGGGGCGAATCACGCGCGGAACGTCGTTTCTGAAACTTGGCGAGCGTTGGAGCGCGACCAGTTCGGCGGGCTTGCCGAGGTCCAGCCATTGCGCCACCCATTCGGGCATTTTGCCTTCGACGCTCTTGCGGTAGAGCAGATTGACGGCGCGATAAAACTGGAGCAGCACGCGGCCGAGCGTTTCGATCTCTTTTGCGCGTTCCGGTCCAAGCGTGAACGGGGCGGGGGAGGTGCGCCAGTCATGCCCGGCAAACAAACCCAAGTTTGGCAGGCGATCACGAACCAATTGGGCAGCGTTCGCGCCGGTTGGAGGCGAAGGTGGCGTGGCGTTCACGACGGTGACTGTTCAACCGCGGACTTGTCCGTTCCCGATTCCCAGCCATTTGTAGCTGGTCAATTCCTCCAGCCCCATCGGGCCTCGGGCGCCGATCTTGTCCGTGCTGATGCCGATTTCCGCGCCCATGCCGAATTCCCCGCCGTCAGTGAACCGCGTCGAGGCGTTCCAATAGACCGTCGCGGAATCAACCTGCGCGAGGAATTGCTTCGCGTGCGCCTCATTGCGGGTCACGATGCTGTCGGAATGCGCCGAGCCGTAATGATTGATGTGATCAATGGCTGCCTGAACGCCGTCCACAACACGAAGGTTCAGGATGTAATCGTTGTATTCCGTGAACCAATCCTGCTCGGAGGCCGGACGCAGCTTCAACGGCTCGTGTTTGGGGCTGGCGTCGAGAATGGCGCGGGCGCGCTCGTCGGTCCGCAACTCGACTTTCTTTTCGTTTAGCCGGGAGCAAATTACCGGCAAAAACTCCGCAGCGACGGCCTGGTCTACCAAGAGTGTCTCCATCGCGTTGCAAACTGCCGGCCGCTGGACCTTGGCGTTCAGGGCGATCTCCCCGGCCATTTTCAAATCCGCTTCGGCATCCACAAAGACGTGGCAAACGCCCTTGTAATGTTTGATGACGGGTACCTTGCTGCATTCGGCGACCGCACGAATCAAGCCCTCGCCGCCCCGGGGCATGCAGAGGTCAACGTACTGCGTGAGCGAAAGCAGCGCGGGAATCGCCTCGCGATCCGGCGTGGGGACGACCTGGATTGCGTGTTCGGGGAATTTCGCGCCCAGGGTGGCACGACCGGCGGCGACCATCTTACCGGCGATGTTCTGGTTCGAGTTCAACGCTTCCTTGCCGCCGCGCAGGATGGTTGCGTTGCCGGATTTGAAGCAAAGGCTCGCGGCATCGGCGGTCACGTTGGGCCGCGACTCGTAAATGATCACCACCACCCCGATAGGCGTGGAGATTTTCTGTAGCTTCAAGCCGTTGGGGCGGACGCGTTCGTCCAGTAACCGACCCACGGGGTCCGGCAGTGCCGCGACTTCGCGCAGACCTTTGGCCATGCCGGCAATGCGCTTGTCGTCCAGTTTGAGCCGGTCCAGCATTGCGGAACTGAGACCCATTTGGGCGCCGACCTGCATGTCACGTTCGTTGGCCTCTTGGAGGGCAGCGGCGTTCTCCTCCAAAGCTCCGGCCATCGCCAGCAACGCAGCGTTCTTTTCCGCCGTCGTCAACTTGGCCAGTTCACGGGAAGCGACTTTGGCCTGCTGGGCCAGCCTGGTCATCTGCTCCTGCAAATTCATGCGCGCAAAGTAGCGCAAAAGTCCGAATCGGAAAGCGGGAATTCAGGTGCCGCAGGACACGCAGATACTGCCGACTTGTGGAGAACGCGAGGCGTAGGCAAATAAAGCCTTTTTTTCAGCACGGCTTTCGACATTCTAGCGCGGCCAACCGGGCGGCGTAGACCCGCGGTTTGATGCACGGGCGATTCTGGTTCGCCGGGCGGCGACGATAATTTGTCCATGAGCACTTACGAGCAGATAACGAGTCAGTTGCAGAACCGACCGCGCACCTGGCTGATCACCGGGGCGGCGGGTTTTATCGGCTCGAACTTGCTGGAAACGTTGCTGGGTCTGGGGCAGCGCGTGATTGGGTTGGATAATCTGGTGTCGGGGCACCGAAAGAACCTGGATGAGGTGCGCGCGGCCGTCACGGCGGAGCAGTGGCGACGATTCCACTTCGTTGAGGGTGACATCGCCGACCTCGCGGCCTGCCGGAGCGCAATGACGGGCGTCGAACTGGTGTTGCATCAGGCGGCGCTTGGTTCGGTGCCGAAGTCCATGAGTGATCCGCTGGGCTGCCATCGCTCGAACGTGACCGGTTTTCTAAATGTGCTCACCGCGGCCCGAGACGCGGGTGTGCGGCGTGTGGTATACGCCTCCAGCAGCGCGGTCTATGGTGATGACCGGGAGACTTCCAAGAGCGAAGCGGTGATTGGGCGGCCGCTGTCGCCTTATGCCGCGTCCAAGCGCATGAATGAGATCTACGCCGAAGCATACGCGCAGGCATACGGCTTCGAGAGCATCGGCTTGCGCTACTTCAACGTGTTCGGCCCGCGGCAGGATCCAGAAGGCGATTACGCGGCGGTGATCCCGAAGTGGATCGCGGCGATGTTGCGGCAGGAAGCCGTTTTCATCAACGGCGACGGGGAAACGAGCCGTGATTTTTGTTTCATCGCGAATGTCGTCCAGGCGAATCTGCTCGCGGCCGTGACCGAGAATCGCGAGGCAGTCAACCGCGTGTTCAACGTGGCCTTGGGAGAGCGAACCACCTTGAACCAACTGTTCGCGGCGTTGAAAGGGCAGGTATCTCGCGCAGGCGGCGCGATTGCTGGCATCAAGCCGAGCTACCGTGATTTCCGGGCGGGCGACATCCGGCATTCGCTGGCGGACGTCGGACTGGCGCGGCGGGTGTTGGGTTATCAGCCGACGCACAACCTGCCGCAGGGGATTGAATCGGCGATGGCTTGGTATCGGAGTCAGTTTACCAAGGCGTGATGGGTTTGCGACTCGGAGCTACGGGGAAGGGGGGGTGAACAGGCCGGCGCGAGATCAAGGAGAGGATCGCGCATTCCAACAGGAAGAGATGGAGAATGGAATAGACCTGAAATGGGAAATCAAAGCGCGCGTGCGCCAGGCAGCCGCTCAGTGCCAGCCAAATGAAAGCCGCCGTGCGCCAACTTGTCTGAATCGTTCCCGGCCAAAACCAGCGGCTCAGCACGCAGAGCAGGGCCAGGCCGATCATCACACTTCCGAGCCAGCCATACGTGACCAATGTTTCCAACCAGTCGTTATGCAGTTGAGCTGGCCAGTATTGGTCGGTTGAGGAGCGGTAGAGGGGGAAGACCGACTCGAAGGAGCCAGGTCCAGTGCCGAAAAGCGCGTAATCTTGGGCAATCTGGCGGGCGGTTGCGTATATTTCCTCGCGGCCACCGTAATCAGTTTCGGTGGTTTCGAGGCGCTTGGACAGTTGATCCCAGCCGAAATAGAGTCCCAGCGCCAGTACGGTGCTGAAGAACAAAACAATGGCGAACTTGACGCCCACCTGCCGCTGCCGAAGCCCCGTGGCGGCGATCACCATCGCTCCGAGAATCCCGATGATCGCCACCACCGCGCCGAGCCGGCTTGCCGAAATGACAGGGCAGGCGGCGATCAGACAGACGACCGTCAGCAAGAGCGCTTTTTTCCAGCCCGGCGATGGCGATTCGGATTCGCGTCGTCGCCGGGATTCACGCCGGAGCTCCCACCAGAGGGCCAATCCGAGCGGCCAGACGAGGTTGAAATACTGCGCGGCATTGGCGCGGTAGGCGAATGGGCCAAACTGGCTGAGGGCTTCCCGGTTGATGCGAGGCTCCACCAGCCAGAGCAGTTTGACGCCGCCATCCATTCGTTGAGCGATGGCTTCGATGGCCAACAGCGCGCCATTGAGGCAAAGCAACCAAAGCACCATCCGCATCCGGTCAGGCAGGTAGCCTGGCGGGGCAGCGTCGGGCGTCAAGTTGCGCTCAATTCGGATTTCCCGCACCGACTTCCCGGCAAACCAGTCGCGAAAGCTCCAGAAACAGCAGGCGAGAGCGAGGTAGTTGGCAAAGGCCTGGAAGGATTTGGCCCGGTCGTAGGAGTGCGGCAACCAGCCAAGGTGTGGACGAAAGGCAAACTCCATGCGCAAAGGGTCGTAGCTGGCCCGTGCGTTGAATGCGGCTAGGAGTGAATAACCGAGGATCAAGAGGGTTAGCGCTGCCAAGGCCCGGCAGAGCCAATTTGGGCCGGTTGCCGTCCAACGCGGCGCGGAGTAGGTGTAATTGGCGCGAATCACCCATTTGATTGCCAGCAGGATTCCGGTGGCGTAACCGAGGACGTTCATCGTGGCGACCGACCAGGCTTGGGAGGTGCCGAAGGCCCATGGGGAAAAAACTACCATGCAGCAGAGCAAGATTCCCGACAACCGATCGCACGAGCTGAAGACCAGCACACAACCGATCGTGGGAGCTGGGCGGCGTGCGTGAACTCGGAAGGTGGATTCCTCGGCCGGAATTCCTTTTTCGGTGGGGGCTTTGTCACTGCGCGCCATCAAGCGATTGAACGGTGAACTCGCCGGAACCTCAAGCAGGAAGCTCCATTTGCGCCGTGCAAGCTTGGGAATAAAAAAACACAAAGAAGTGGAGAGGAAAGTGTTGACATTCATTTACATCCGGAGCTAGGCTCACACCGAACTATGGGTAGTTACACTAAGAATCGTGACTAGACCTCCTCCGATGAAAAAAACAGCTTTCCTAAAAAGTGTTGG
>WBZT01000546.1_pt1 | contig 25649 bp, 17 predicted proteins | sample 5204241 | NCBI WGS metagenome assembly WBZT01 (sample SAMN12344358, study PRJNA552823) | activated sludge metagenome | biome: Activated sludge suspended growth; feature: Nitrification reactor; material: Wastewater; isolation source: activated sludge from nitrification reactor of wastewater... | reverse complement strand
TTAATTATGCTGCAGAACCATTTTTCTTCAGACATGCAGGAATGAAAGACTCAAAGCAAATTTATGCTCAACTTAATTTGTTTTTTGTAATCTGTTGTTGTGCCATTTATTTTTTGACCTGCCTCAATGTGAATCTTGTATCGATGCTAATCGGACCTGCTTATCGTTCAGCTATTCATTTACTTCCTATTTTTTTACTCGCTAATATTTTCGCTGGAATATTTACGAATATGTCTTCGTGGTATAAATTAAATGATAAGACGGTGCAGGCAGCATGGATTAGTATTGGGGGTTTTATTCTGAATGCATTGTTATTTATTCTTCTTGTTCCGAAATATGGAAGGGACGTAACTGCGTGGATAAGTCTTGCGGTATATGTATTCATGGCGATTGTATCGTATGTCCAAGGTCAAAGAAATTTTTACATACCATATGATTTGATTAGAACGAGTTTCTACCTGGGCGGAACTATTTCGATGGTGTATGTAGTTAGCACCTATTTTAAGACTTGGTATGCGGATGCTATTCTGATGTTCGCCTTTTCAATTTTATTATTTATTGGATACTGTTACTTTGTTTATAGATTTGAATATTGTAGAATACTATCCAATACTTTGGACAACAGTGAAACTTAGCAAAGACCCTGTAATACCTTAGGATTGGTAAACAAGTTTATAAACTTATTTCTTAAAAACATCAAATTGCAAGGCTAAATTGTGATCTGTACTTGAAAGAACCAATTCTCTGAAACGAATGCCAATGATAATTTTAATTTGAGGTAAGGTAACATAGTCTTTAATATCAGCAATTCCTGGTAGCAGGTACAATACACCTGATTTTTCGTTTGGTTGGGGATAGGCACTTCCGATTTGAAGGCTTGAGCCAGTCTTGGATGGATCTTCGATATAAACCTTTACTTCTTCAATAAATTGATAGCTAAAATCGCTAGAAAATAATGGAGTTAAACTGATATTTCGTATCGCAATTCTATCTATATCAGAAATGGAAATTTTATTGTTGCTGAGAAATGAATTCCATCCTGTTAATATATTAAAATCAATATAATGTGTAAGCAAGGGACTTTTTCCGGCTTCAATTGTGAAAGATCGATTATAGTTTAAGGTAAAGTCACCTTCATCTTGCTTGCGACAAGAAATGATTAATAAAGAAATAACAAATAGATTGAAAAGTAGTCGCATCCAAATACAACGAAAATAGAAAAGATCTGTTTTGTTATGGAATAATTTCTTAGGCAAATTTCTTCTTAAAGCTTGACTTAGAAGCTTATTTTTGCCGCCAAATTAAAATTGTAGATACCATGAATCAGCCATTCGATTTGCAAATGATTGAAAAACATTATAAACAGCTTGCTCAGAGGACGGAGCAGGTAAAAATTGCCCTTGGGCGACCATTGACCCTGACAGAAAAGATACTTTTCAATCATTTATATGCTGAATCTGAGTTATTGGATTACCAAAGAGGAAAAGATTATGTGTTTTTTTCTCCGGACAGAGTAGCTATGCAAGACGCAACAGCACAAATGGCATTATTGCAATTTATGACCTGTGGTCGAAATAATACGGCTGTACCGACAACAGTGCATTGCGATCATTTAATTTTGGCAGAAAACGGTGCTTCGGAGGATCTTGCTAAGTCCAGGAGCGAAAATTCAGAAGTTTTTGATTTTTTAAAGACAATTTCAAACAAGTATGGAATTGGGTTTTGGAAACCAGGAGCTGGAATCATACACCAAATTGTGTTAGAGAATTATGCTTTTCCAGGAGGAATGATGATTGGAACCGATTCCCACACACCTAATGCGGGAGGTTTGGGAATGATAGCAATTGGAGTAGGTGGTGCTGATGCCGTAGATGTTATGGTTGGAATGCCCTGGGAATTAAAGATGCCAAAATTGATTGGTGTCAAACTTACAAATCAGTTAAAATCATGGACATCTCCAAAGGATATCATTCTCAAGTTAGCCGGCATTCTAACGGTCAAAGGTGGAACTGGCGCAATCGTAGAATATTTTGGAGATGGCGCTAAATCTTTATCCTGTACAGGAAAAGGGACCATTTGTAACATGGGAGCAGAAATAGGAGCAACAACATCCGTCTTTGGTTATGATGATGCCATGAATCGATACCTGTGTTCTACGGGAAGGAAGGAGATAGCAAACTTGTGTCAACAAGTTCAAGAATATCTAACAGGTGATGCTCAATGCTATGAAGAACCTGAAAAATATTTTGATCAAGTAATACATATTGACCTTGCTGAGCTAGAACCACACGTCAATGGACCATATACCCCTGATTTAGCTTGGCCAATCAGTAAATTGGCCCAGGCTGTAAAAGATAATGCTTACCCTGCTGAATTAGAAGTCGGATTAATTGGATCTTGTACAAATTCTTCCTATGAAGACCTTTCCAGGGCGGCTTCACTGGCAAGGCAGGCAGTAGAAAAAAATCTCAAGGTAAAATCAGAATTTACAGTAACTCCAGGATCAGAACAAATTCGATATACAATTTATCGTGATGGATTACTAGATGATTTTGAAAAAATGGGTGGGGTAGTTCTTGCCAATGCCTGCGGTCCATGTATTGGTCAATGGAAAAGACATAATAACAACCCGGATAAAAAAAATTCTATTATAACTTCCTTTAATAGAAATTTTTCAAAGAGGAATGATGGAAATATTCACACTCATGCATTTGTAGCATCTCCAGAGATTGTTACAGCTTTAGCTATCGCGGGAAGGATGGACTTTAACCCACTCACAGATTTCTTAATCAATGAAAAAGGTGAGAAGGTAAAACTTGATCCTCCAACTGGATATGAATTGCCTCCAAATGGATTTGAAGTGTTAGATGCTGGATTTGAAGCACCAATAAAAGATGGTTCCAACATACAAATTAATATAGATCCGACCAGCAATCGCTTACAACTTTTAGACTCTTTTAAAGCAATAGATTCAGCTCAAGTTCAAAATAATAGATTGTTGATTAAGGCGAAAGGAAAATGTACAACAGATCATATTTCTATGGCAGGGCCATGGTTGGAATTTCGAGGACATCTTCAGAATATTTCCAGAAATTGTTTAATTGGAGCAACCAATTATTTCAATGGTGAAACCAATAAAGTCCTAAATTTAAATACCATGGAATATATGGGTGTTCCAGACTCTGCTTTAGCTTACCGCAATGCGGGAGTCGGAACTATTGTAGTCGGAGAAGAAAATTATGGAGAAGGTTCATCCAGAGAACATGCAGCTATGGAGCCCAGATACCTTGGCGTTAAAGCAGTAATTGTCAAATCGTTTGCAAGAATTCACGAAACCAATCTCAAAAAACAAGGGATGCTAGCCTTAACTTTTGCCAATCCTTCAGATTACGACAAGATCAGACAGGATGATATGATGAGTATCCTTGACTTTGATCATATGAAACCCGGAACTCAAGTTACTCTTAAACTCGATCATCAGGATGGTACAACAGATATAATTGCCTTAAACCACACCTATAACGAACAACAAATTGAATGGGTACGAGAAGGTTCAGCATTAAATAAAATCCGAAAAGACCTTAATGCTTAATTTTTAAGACAAAATAATAAAATTATCTTAGTTTTCGGTTCATTTTTGTTATTAAACTACAATCGTACAGTATGATGAAAGAATTCAAAGACTTTGCCATGAAAGGCAATTTGATTGACATTGCCATCGGTTTGGTCATGGCTACAGCATTTGGCACAATTGTCAATGCTTTCGTGGATGGTATTTTTATGCCTCTGGTAGGTAAAATTTTTCAGATTGGCGATTTCGCCAATGCAGAATGGGTATTATCTCCTGAAATTATGGGTGCTGATGGAAAAATCGTTGAGGCCAAGTCTGCCGTGCAATATGGTCATTTCATATCAACGGTGATCAATTTTATAATAATTGCCTGGGTGATGTTTCTAATAGTTAAGATGGCCAATAAATATAAATTAGCTTCTGATACTTCCGCAACCAATGCATAATTTCTGTTAAAATAATTCTTCTCCTAATTGAATTCTGCCAATGCTTGGTCAACTGATTAAACAAGAGATTGCATTATTACTTATTTTCACTGAAGTTTGCATAATATTTTGGTTTGTTAAACGTTACGGGTTATTGTGAAATTATTTTACGCTTTTCTTATAATTCTTTTTGGTACTTGTACAGAGAAATCTGTCATTGAAATAAAAAATTCTAAAGGAATTCTAATTCAAAGAATTACTTTAACTGGAGATACGACCAAGGGAAAAAATGGCATTTACGAGAAATTTTCCGAAGAAGGACTTCCTATTGAAATAGCGCATTACAAAGATGGAAAACTCGAAGGGGAGAAGCAGATATTTGAAGCTGGAAATCTTTATAGTATAGAACATCACAAAAATGAACTATATGAAGGGGAATATAAAGTCTTTTACCCGGATGGTAAAGTTCAATTGGAATCTCAATATGTTAACAATGAAATGACCGGAGAATTAAAGGCTTATTACCCTTCCGGAAAATTGAAGGAAATTGTACATATGAAATCCAATCAGGAGGAGGGACCATTTGTTGAATACTTTGAAAACGGAAATAAAAAAGCGGAAGGCAATTATAAAGATGGGGCTAAAGAAGATGGGCTCTTGATTCTTTACGATACTCTGGGAGTAATCATTCGCAAAATGGAATGTAAAGACGGCATTTGTCATACTATCTGGACCCAGTCTTCAACAGATAATAATCTTCCTAAATAGTGCATGAGAAAAGCCATTATAATTTACTTTGCCATTTGTATTTCAATTCAAAACATTGAAAATAATCTGAATGCTCAAGGACAGACAGGTGGTAGATCTTCATTTCAATTTATTAATATTTCTACCTCACCGCGCAATACAGCGCTTGGATCAGAGGCAATAGCATGGATTAGTTCAGATCCTTCTTCAAGCTACTTTAACCCTTCACTCATCAGTGATAAAATAAACTACAATATTAGTTTTTGTCAAATGTATTATTTAGCTGGAATTAATTTAGGTCAATTCAGTTATACGCATAAGCCAATAAAATTTGGAATTCAATTACAGACCGGTGTCCAGTACTTAAGTGCAAGTGGCATTCAAACGGCTGACGAATTTGGCAACATAACAGGTTCGACAAAAGTTAATGAATCAGATTTTTATCTGGCTGGGAGTAAAATTTTAAATGAAAGAATTACATATGGGGCATCGATGCACTTCTTATTTAGCAATTTAGGCCAATCCGTTTCCTCCGCTCTATCATTCAGTGGTGGAATTCATTATAAAATTCCTTCAAAGAAAGCGGAGTTCGCCTTTGTTCTTAGAAATGCTGGAGCAGCATTCAATTCGTATCAATACACTAAAGAAAAGCTTCCCTTCACTGCCTCATTAGGATTTGCAAAGCGATTAAAACACCTGCCATTTGTATTTCATATCACGGCGCATCATCTTGAATATTGGAATGTTCGATATGATGATCCGAATATAAATTTGGAAGCAGATCTGTTTGGCAATAGCAAAGAAAAATCAGGATTTTCTAAATTTACAGATAATTTGTTTCGTCATCTTTCTTTTGGTGGGGAAATGTTAATTGGCAAATCAGAGTCTTTCTCCATAAGATTAGGATACAATCACCTTAGGAGAATGGAGGTAAACATTAATGATTATTCATTGTTTGGAGGCTTATCATTCGGGTTTGGGTTTAAAATTTACATGTTTAAATTTGATTACACTCATGCAAATTACCATCTTGCGGGAGGCACTAATCAGATTGGAATTACCACTAACTTTCAGTCTTTCTTCCGAAAATCGCTGAATTAATTTTTAATGTTTCAGCGAAGTAATTTTTCTAGATCAGAACACAGGTAATGAATTTTAATATATGAATTTACTATTTCAAGAAATGCATCGTTTTTTGATGCGCTGCTTTGAATTAGTTTAAACTGTCCCTGACTATACTCCAAAGAATTTGATTCTCCCAACGCTGATTTCTTCTGGATTAACTCAAAATTTTCTGTTGCTAATTGATATTTTTCAGATTCTAATGTTAGGATTTTAAGTTGTTCATTGATCCTTTTATTTTCATTCTTAATTAGATAATTGGCATCTGAACGCCAGGATTCCAATTGCAAAGATATCTGTTCGTTTCGTATTATGGATTGAAGAAGATCCCGTCTTGATTTTTGAGCATCATATATTGGAACAGTAAGTTGAACTCCAATTCCGGGACCATAGGACTGATTGAAAAGATTGAATCCAGCTTGATTAACAGATTTGTTATAATGATAATCAGCAATGAGGTTTACGTTAGGAAACCTTTGACGTCTTAATTCATCTTGTTCAAGCTTATTAATTTTTGAAACTATCAAAAATCGATTTTGATGAATGCTTTGATCCAGTGTGCATTGATCGGATAATAAAGAATTTAATTTTTCTTCATTCAGACTATCGGTAAGCATGAGGTTAACTCCTGTATCCAGCAATAACAATTTAGACAAGGCATTGGTGTTATCTTTTATGGCTTGAATTTGTTGAGAGATCATAATTTCAATATCCTTTAAATCAATAGCCGCTTCTAGAAAAGAAGATTTTCCGGTTTTTCCTAAATTGAAACGCTTTTCTTCAAGATCTTTCCGATTTCTCGCCATTGTTTCCTGACCAATGAGCGTTTGCAATGTATTCTGAAGACTTAGTGTTTTAAAATAGGTTTCAGCAACTTCTTTATATAAATCAAGAATTTTTATTTGTACATCAATTTCACTTAGTTGTTCAATTTGTGATAATTTTTCTTTTGTAACCAACAATTTAAAACCATTCAACACATTGTAATTTAATTCAATGGCGGCAGCTAAATTTTTTTGAACAGCATTACTCCTTTTTATTTCTGTATTATTTACAAATTTTTGGTCAATAGAATTACTAATTAAGTTAGGATTGATGTTTAAATTAACAAACGGAAATGCGCCAGCATTGAACCATGAATTGTTAAGTTGGGCTAATTCAAGATCCTTTCTTACTATTTTAATTCCATAATTATTTTCAAGGGCAATCTGAATAGCCTCTTTAAGGCTCAATGATTGTTGACTTAAAAGAGAAAAGGATACTATGAAATAACTAAAAATGAAACTATTCCACTTCATGAATTATTTTTTTTGGACCGGATAAATATGTATAAATTCCAGGAACAATATAGAGTGTTAGTATTAGAGAAAAAAGGAGGCCGCCAATAATGACCATACCCAGAGGAATTCTACTGGTTGAAGCGGATCCAATAGAAAATGCCAATGGTGTAGCTCCTAAAATCATAGCTAAGCTAGTCATAAGGATTGGTCTTAATCTTTGACTGGAAGCACTGATCAAGGCATTAAATTTTTCTTCACCGGAGCGTCTTTTTTGATTTGCAAAATCAACAATCAGAATTCCGTTTTTAGTCACCAATCCAATAAGCATGATCATACCAATTTGTGAAAATATGTTAATTGTCTGATCGGTAATCCATAAACTTAGTAAAGCTCCGAATATGGCTAATGGAACTGTAGTCATAATAATAAATGGATCTATGAAACTTTCAAATTGGGCTGCAAGAACTAAAAAAATCATAAGCATGGCAATTATAAATGCAAATCCCATACCTCCCGAAGATTCTGCAAAATCTCTTGATGTACCACTCAAGCTGGTTGAAAATGAGGAGTCAAGTAATTGTTTGGTGATTCTTTGCATTTCTTTAATACCATCACCTAGGGTATAACCTTCTGCTAAGCCGGCACTGATGGTTGCAGACTTGTATCGATTGTAATGATATAAGGTTGGCGTAGCAACAACTTCTTTAATATCAACAACATTATCAATTGTAATCAACTCACCTTTATTATTTTTTACGCTGAGTAATTTTAAATCATTTGGCTCATCTCTAAAACGATTGTCTACCTGGCCAATAACCTGATATTGTTTTCCATTAAGCGTAAAATAACCAAATCTTTTGTTGCTTAATGAAAGCTGTAGAACGGAAGCAATGTCTTGTACGCTAACCCCCAGCTCAATAGCTTTAGACCGATTTATTTCTATTTGAAGTTCTGGTTTGTTAAATTTTAAATCCACATCAACTGTCGTTAATATTTTACTCTTGGAAACAGAATCAAGAACTATTGGTAATATTTTTTTAATTTTTTCAAAGTCATTGTTTTGGATCACAAATTGAACGGGTAATCCACCCCTTCTGTTGACAGAGATGGTTTGCTCTTGTATAGGAAATGCTTTTCCCTCAGAAATATTGGATAGGCTTTTTCCTACTCTCTGCACAATCTGACTTTGAGTAGCTTTACGTTCTTCAGGACTCACCAATAAAACGCGAACAAAACCTGTATTCGAAGCCCCTGAACCAAAAAAAGTTGGTGCGGTAACTGATAGAACAATTTCTTTTTCAGGAACGGAATCTAAAACCAAATTTGTGAGCTTTTCCAGGTAATTGTCCATAAACTGAAATGAACTTCCTTCAGGCGCGGATACGGAAAGCCTAAACTGTGATCGGTCTTCCAGTGGAGAAAGTTCAGAGGGGAGAGTTTGAAACAGTAAATAAGTCGAGGTGGAGCAAAATATAATAATAATCCAGGAAAACCATCGAACGGAAAGGAAGATTTTTAATGATTTCGTATAAGCTTTTTCTAAACCTTGAAAGAAGGGTTCGGTAATTTTATAAAACCATGAATGACCTTGATTTTTTTGAGAAAAATAAATATTCAATACAGGAGTAAGCGTAAGACTTACGAATGCAGATACGAGTACCGCTCCGGCGACAACAATTCCAAATTCTCTGAATAGCCTTCCAACAAACCCTCCAAGAAAAATGACAGGAACAAATACTACCGCAAGGGTAAGAGAAGTAGCAATTACAGCAAAATAAATTTCAGAAGTTCCTTCTTTGGCGGCTTGTAATTTTGACATCCCTTTTTCCATTTTTCTGAAAATATTCTCAGTGACAACAATACCATCATCAACTACCAATCCGGTTGAAAGTACAATTGCCAGCAGGGTTAAAATATTTATACTGAAATCAGCTAAATACATTATGAAAAAGGCAGAAATTAAGGAGACCGGAATATCAATCAGAGGTCTGATAGCAATGATCCAGGAACGGAAAAAAAGAAAAACTATGAAAATGACGAGTAGAATGGAAATTGCCAGCGTTTCTTTTACTTCAAGTATGGACTTGTTGATGTATTTAGCAGCATCCAAACCAAGATTTAATTCGAATTCCTTTGGCAGATTTTTCTTGATTTCTTCATAACGTTTATAAAATTCTTTGGCGATAGCTACATAGGAAGTACCAGGCTGTGGGTTAATGGCCAGGGCAATCATTGGGACGCCACTTTCTTTTAATACCGTCTCTTCATATTCCGGACCGAGAACGGCTTGTCCAATATCCCGAACTTTTATTTCAGCATTATTTACATTGGCAATAATCAAATTATTGAAATCATCTTCTGTTTGCAGCTTACCCATTGTTCGAATGGTTAACTCATTGGCATCACCAGAGATTTTACCAGATGGTAGTTCAATATTTTCTCGTTGCAAGGCACTTTCGACATCTGAGGGTGTAAGATGATATGCACTTAATTTTAAGGGATTCATCCATATACGCATGGCGTATTTTTTTTCACCCCAAATGGTTACACCACTTACACCGGGGATGGTCTGAAGTCTTTCTACCAAATTATTATTGGCAAATTCAGTCAACTCAAGATTGTTTTTGCTGTCACTCTTAATCGTCATACTAAGAATGGGGTCGCCACTTGCATCAGCTTTGGTTACAACCGGGGGAGCATCTAAATCATTAGGTAGATTTCTCGTGGCTTGAGATACTTTGTCCCTAACGTCATTAGCAGCTTCTTCAAGATTTGCAGAGAGTTCAAATTCAACAGTAATATTGCTATTCCCTTGACTACTTAAGGAACTAATGTTTTTAATTCCAGCAATTCCATTTATTGCTTTTTCTAAAGGCTCTGTAATTTGAGATTCAATAATTTCAGCATTTGCACCGGGATAAGATGTTCTAACTGTAATATTAGGTGGATCTATTGCCGGAAAATCTCTGACACCCAGTGCACTAAATCCTATATATCCAAACAATATAAGTATTAGATTCAGAACTACTGCAAGTACAGGTCTTCTGATGCTTAATTCTGAAAGATTCATTGGATTGGAGTTAGATTATTTAAAGTCACAGCCATTCCAGGTTTTAACTTCATGATACCGGTAGTTAACAAGGTATCTCCAACTTTGATGCCTGAGATAATTTCTACTCTTGATGAATCACGATAGGCTAATTCAACCGTACTAAAAGCAACTTTGCCAGATTTATACAGAGCCACCTGCTTATCTTTTATTCTAGGTATGATACATTGACTTGGAATTAAAATGGCTTTTTCTTTTTTAGCTAAGTCTAGCTGAACCATTGCAAATTGACCTGATTTTAAATTTTTATCTGGATGCATTACCTCTGCGATGACCTCTAAATTTTTGCTTTGTGCGTTCATATACGGAGATATAAATTGAATCACTGCAGTCTGTGACGAAGTTATTATTTCACTTGTAAAGGTAATTTTTTGATTTTTTTGAATTCGATTAGAATATTTTTCCGGAATTGAAAATAATATTTTTAAGGGGATAATTTTAGTCAGGGTAGTTACCATCATTGAGGAATTTAAAAAGTCCCCTTTGCTCACCATTCTCATTCCCAGGACTCCGCTAAAGGGTGCAACAATAGAATACTTTCTTAATTCAGCCTTGGCTATTTGTATATCCGCAAGAATACTCTTATACTGTAATAAAGAATTATCATATTCTGATTTTCCAATGGCATTAACTTTTAATAATTCGAGTTGACGTTTTTCTTCAATTGAGAGAATTTCTTCCTGCACCTTGAGTTTGGCTAATCTAGCTTGAAGCTCCCCATCGTTTAAACTGAGTAGTAACTGACCGTTGGATACTTCCTGACCATCTTTAAAATAAACATTTTCTACTATGCCATTAACCTCACTATATAATTCAGCTTGTTCAGCTGGCAAAATATTACCTGGCAGTTTTATTACCTCATCAAATGAAACCGGGGTAACAATATAGGCATCTACATTTATGGGCTTAGGCGCTTGTGGTAAAACACTAGAATTCAGACTGGTGCTTTTCTTGCAAGCTATGGAAAATAGTAATGTAACCGGAAAAATAATAAACTTAAGCATTGGATTATAATGAATTTTAAAGGTCTCCTAAACTCAAAATAAGTGACTTTTGATAATTAACGAATATTATTAAATTAAGTTTTAGGCGATCCGGAGGTAAATATGTATTATCGAAGTATACGATATTACAAAAATAACAGGGTTTTTCTATTAGTTTATCGTATAGTTGGTAGAATATTTTTCGAATTATGACAATGTTAAATGTAATTTATTTAGATAAAAATATTTGATTTATTTTTTGATCGTATTTTTCAATAAGCCATTTTCTTCCGGTTATTTTATCTTCTTTATCCAACTGATTTCTTAAATGGCGCCAATGCTGAATTTCCGTTCTTTCTGGTTTAAGTAATTTTCGTGCATAAGAAAGAAAATTCTTATAGTAACTTGTGTGATAACCGACATATTTTTTTCTTCTCAAAAATAATTCCATTGATTCAACATGATATTGACAAAGCTCTAAAGCGTTCATTTCATAAAAAATACGGATTCGTTCGAGACGTGTACTTAATTCAATTAATGGGTCGCTAAAATTTAAGTTTGCCAACAATTCAATGGACCGATCGTAATTTCTCTGATCACTTAGGACCCTTGCTTTCTCCAATAGGTAGAATGATTCACGATATTGTTTTTCTAAAGTATTTTTATAGCTATCCAGAAATTGATTCACCCAGGCGTATTCTTTCATTAAGATTCCAATTTCAGCAATATTGCGATAAGTAAATCTTGATAATTTTCCCTGATCCAGAAGGAATCCTTGTTTTAGTCCCCTATTGTACAAATTAAAAATGATATCATAGTATTTTTCTGACCCTTCATTTAATTTTCTGATACAGTAATTTAGTATATCAATAAAGGCGTATCTGCGCTCCTCCTCTTCAAATAAATCTTCATTTTCATTGTAAATCGATACACATCGGTTGAAATACTCTGATTCCAATGGATGAATAATTGAAAGATAATTGTAGTAATAAAAGCCAAGAACAGGAATCTTATCCCAACTATTTAATTTTATATGAAGAAGAATTTCATCAATGTAAGGAAATGGTGTTTCAATTTTGTTGATGGAATGTATTTGAAGTACACGGCAGCAATGTCTTAATTTTTTGATAGCATAAGCAATTTCGATAGAATCTGATATATGCTTTAAGTTGAAATCACCCTGTCTTTTTTTAGTAACGAGATAATCGTATTCTTCCATGCTAATAGCATATTGTTGATCAAAGTAGTATTCATTCCGCAGTAGCGATTTGTTCAGCGTTTCTTTTTGTTCATCAAGAGATTGAAGGAATAGTTTATCCTTTGAATGATGTCGATAGATTTTTAAAACTTCTAAATTGTATTCGGATAATTGGTTTTGTTGCGTCTTCAAAAAATCTTCGATTAATTTGAAAAGTCTGCTATAGAGCAATCTAAGTTTTACATATTGATAAGGGATTTTACCATAAAGTGCTTCCCAAATTTCACGATTTTCGAATTCTTTAGATTTTTCAATATAGCGTATAAGGACATCCAGCAGCTGAAAAAGCGTTGGATCAGTACAGAAATAGGGAGAAAGAAGGTACTTTTTTAGCTTGTTTTGATCCTTTTTGTCAATTATGGTTAAAATTGAATGTAATTTCATATATACATAAATAATATTTATTGTACAAAAAAATTTATAAATAATTATAAATCAGAGATTTATAAAATAGTTATTGATTATATTATGTACAAATTTAAAAAAATGTACTTGCCGAACCCGTTTAATAGTTGAATTTTTGTAACGTTAATATGGATATGAATGTACCAATGAAGTTGATGAAAAATTTAAAAACCCTGGGCTTTGTCTTGTCAACGCTATTGGTTCTACCAATTCAGGCGCAGGATACTGTAAGACTAAGTTTGGTACCAAGCTTAATTGGAGACAGTCTAAAATTACAATTGGTCGCCGATAATTTTATAGCGGTTGACAATTTTGAATTAAGTTTTAATTATTCGAATACAGATTTATTGTATGCCCATTCGATCCTAAACAGTAGTTTATTACAGCAGGGGAATGTGACTGATTTAGGTTTTATTTATTTCAACTGGCACAATCCAAATGCGGTTCCATTGACGCTGCCTAATCAAACTGTACTTGGTGAATTTAATTTTTTTGTTATTCAAAGGAATGTACAGACCTGTTTTGACTTTAATGTAAATGGACGGCCAATCCGGTTTTTTGATGTACTTTCTACACCCATATCAGCTACTGGAACAGGGGTTTGTAGTCATCTGTTTGGTGGATTGATAACAGGTCAATTACGCATCGATGTAAATAATGATTGCATTACTGATTCAACAGAACCGGCACTTTCAGGAAAAGTAGTTAAATTCAAAACAGCCGGAAATGAATATCTGGCTATTACAAGAGAGGATGGTAGATTTGAAAGATATCTTCCATTTGATAATTATTCAGTTTTTGTTGATGAAACTGACTTATTCAAAGCTTGTGCTAATAATTCTTCTCTTACGTTGCATTCTCAAAATTTTAATACCTATTTCAGTTCAAGTATAAATGCAAAGGTGCTTTGTCCTCAGCTTACCGTTGATTTTAATGCAGCATTGATCAACTGGTGCAGTAGTGAATATGTAAGTTTAAAATATTTTAACAAAGGAAGTAAATCTGCAGAAGGCGCTTATATAGAATTATATCTTGACCCAAATCTAAGTATATTACAATCTTCAGTACCATTTACCAATGCAGGTAGTAACATTTTTCGTTTTGAACTTGGGACGGTAGAGTTGCAAACCGGCAATCAAATTCAGTTGCTCATTCAAAGTAGTTGCATTGCTTCAATGCAAGGCAGAACGGTCCAGTGTACAGCAAAAATATTTCCGCAAATAACCTGTATTGCTTCACCGCTCTTTTCTGGAGCAGATTTAGACATTACTGGAACCTGTGTGAATAATGAAAATGTTTTTGAAATCAAAAATGTTGGAACAGATGATATGAAGTCAGAAATCGTCTTCAATACAGTAGAAGATGATATTATGCCGACTTTTGCAGGTAAATTAAAATTAAATAAAGGCGCTACTGAGATTATCAAATATCCTGCAAATGGTAAAACCAGAATAATAATTGCAGATACAATTTCTAATCATCCATTTCAAGTTAGGGCTAGTGCAGGTGTTGAAGGCTGTGGCAATGGACCAATCAGCAAAGGGTTCTTAAATAATTTTGCACAAGGAGATCAGTCACCATATTTTTCAAAATATTCAACAGAACTTCTATCTGGCAATAATCAGGAATTGATCATAACGTCTATACCTGAAGGTGCATCTTCACAAAAATATATTAATAAGGACGATAGAATATATTATACCATTCGATTCAGAAATAAACTAAATTCTGCCGTACATAGACTTGTACTAAGGAATGATATTCCTTCTTCATTGGATCTGAATACGCTGGAGTTGGTAAGAAAAGATTTACATTTTGAGTGGAACATTGTTAATAATAGAACCTTAGAAGTTGTATTTAATGATATTAACTTACCAACAGATATAGATGATGAGAAGGGGTCTCAAATTTGGTTTAGTTATTCTATCAAGCCAATTTCTGATCTTGGTTTTAATACAAGAATTGAAAACAGGGTAAGTGCAATAATAGATTCTAAAAAATTAGCTCAGTCAAATATAATCTGGCATACGGTAGGTAGTTTTATTTTTACAATTGTTGAGGATCAGATAAATGAAGATTGTCATCTCAACGTCTACCCAAATCCTTTTAATGACAATATACAATTCGATTTTGATCAAGCATCTGCCTATCGACTTCTGATTTATAATAGTTTCGGACAAGAGATTGAGAATAAATATTTCACTGAAACCAAGTTTAACTATAATGAAACAGCAGAATGGCCGGTGGGAAATTACTATTATATTGTTTTCAATCAGGGTAAGAAAATTGCCTCTGGAAAAATATTTAAATCAGCATTGAAATAATAGTTGTATGAAATTTAATTACTTTTTTTCAAACAATTTAGCTTGTCAGATTTCAGGCAACAGTTATCCAAATAAATACAATCCCCTTGCAATAGATATAAATTCCTCAACTGGTGAAAGTTGTTCAATGGAAAAAATTGTATGCAATCAGCCGTCTCCCCCGGTACAAAAGGACAATTATTTTTCATGATAAACATTATCCAAACTAGCGTAATGGCAACAAGTAACCAGTTTTTTGTAAAATAATTTTTTAAAAAAATAGACTACTCCCATGGCTTTTCTAAAAAATTCGAATGTATGAAAATTGGACAAGAAATAGATATTCTTTGTTAATAGGGTAACTTATTCTTTTCAAGACAAGTGCTATTTATGCTTGCTTAGTTCAGCAATGAGCACTCTGCATTCATATTTCGTATATAATTAACTCAAAACAAAGTCTGCCGAACATATTGAAGTCTGTTAAGGTATTTTGTTTGATTTATGTGGTTTATCCTTGAATTCTAAAGAATTCACTTCTCCGGCAATGGCCGGAGAAGTTTTTTAATTGGAATTGATATTAGAGCTTTATTTAAGAACTGTCGCTGTTGACGATAAAAACTTTTAATAAATAAAAAATATGATTTTCTTTTGTGAGCTTTCATTGGATACCCTGGATACTTAAAGCACTAATCCTTGTAATATTGACTTAAGGATACGCCCCATTCTTCAATTTGATCTGTCTATTAAAGATTTAACCAATAGACAGCTTTAAGCACAACCGCTCTGTTTTTTAAACTAAAAAAACGAATATTAGGATCGATAGTTTGTGCAAAAGAATTATCGGTATAAACCAAAAAAATATCACTAACAGGAGCAAATCTCCATTGCAAACGCGTATTGATGTTGAAATTATTAATTTGTGTATTGTATTGCAAAAATGTTGATAGAAAAAGATCTTTTCTAAATGCAATGTCTGCCTTTGTTCCGAGCACATAAAATGTAGCAGAAGGAAATGGTTTATTCTGTGTTACGTTATTATAGTCCAAGGTTAGAGATAAGGTGCCAATAGGCTGAATTCGGTATAATAAACTGGTTTTAATATTTAATCTTTTTCCTTCGTAATATTTTCCGGCATTAATATTTAAAGATGCCTGAAATTTGTAGGTTGTACCAGTATATGATTCCAATTTAAATCCATCCGCAAAGTATTTTCCAACTGGCAAATTTATTTCGCCATCCTGTCTTAATCCACCGGTAGGATCGAAATCATTGTAGAGATAGGTATAGCTGTTTGTTATTCCGATTCCAATGAAACTTTGTTCTTTGAATTCGATTCCAACAAACGGATTAATCAAATAGTCTAATTTATTCCAATCCGTGTTGAATGTATTATCTGCAGAAAAACCAAGAATGTATCTTCTGATATTTAGATTTTTTATTGGCCAAAATGAATACTCAAAGCCGCTGATTAATTGTTTAATACCTACCCTGGGAACAAATCCTGCTTCTGCATAATAAAAAGAATCAACAGCAACATGGCCTGCACGGACTTTAAAAGATTTTACAGCATAGGATAGGAATGAAGCATAGGAATTCCCATTTAGTGATGATATTGGAGAGAAGGAATGATGAAAATAAGATTCACCTTCCCATTTGTTGTCCTTGGAGAAAAGATTGAATTCAAGCCCTGCAACTCTGTTATAAGATTGTAGGCTGAATAAATTATTTTTATCAATGTTTTGTAATAGATTTTCTTTATCAACATAAATCGCAGAAATTACAGAGCGACTGAAAATTTTATGCTGAAGCACCAATAGATTAAGACTACTCGCAGGTAATATGTGAATGCTATCGAAGGTTTTTTGTTTAGTATACATGCTCATTAGACCTAAGCGAAATGCATTGTTTATTTTTCCACTTAATCGTGCGCCTGCAAGAATGGAAACCTTATTATTTTCAGATGTAATAGGGTTTCTTGCTAAACCAATTCTTCTGCTAAAAAATGGTCTAGTTGAAGGAAACCCAAATCTGCCAAATAAATCTTGATTTTCAATAAAAAACTGCCGGGTCTCAGGATAAAATATTTCAAATCGGCTAACATTGGCAATTTGTGCATCGACTTCAACTTGAGAAAAGTCAGGATTGATGGTTAGATCCAAATTAAGGCCTGGTGTAATAGCCACTTTTGCATCCGCTCCTATTGATTTGGTAAATAGAGAATTTTGATCAATGGGCTGCTGTTTACTATTTCTTATTTTTTCCTGTGCATACCCAAGGTTGAAATATGGAATCAAAGCAATATTTTTTCCTGGATTGGGAGGGGCATCTAACCAAATGAGGTCACCAACAAATGCAAGCGAAACGGGATTGTAAATTGATGGCACCGGGGACCAGGTATTCACTTCAAAATCTCTAACTTTCGTGCGAATAAAATTTATACCCCAATGATTGGTTTTGCCTTCAGGAGATAATTTATATCTTAATGATTTAAAAGGTATGGATATTTCAATATCCCAGTGATCCTTATAATTAGTCACTTTAGAATTCCACTTATTGTCCCAAACCAAACTCATATCAGCGCCTTCGATAATCGTTCCTTCTCTTTGAACATTAAACGGTGTTACTGAAAAAATGAATCCATTTAATCCATCACGATATGGATCAAATAATATATTGATCACATCTGAACTTCCAGCGTTAAAATCCCTTTTCAAACTCTGAATGATATAGTCATTTTGATTTTGATGACAACGAATCGCTAAGTATAATTTTTCATTATCGAAAAGCATTCGAACTTCAGTCTGCCATTTGGTACATAATGTGTCTGAGGGATAACACATTTGAAAATCTTGTACAGGGTCTGCCATAGCCCAGGATTTTTCATTAAATACGCCATCCAGAATCATGCTTTCAGAAGTCTGTCGAATCTTAATTTGAGGAAAATTATTCTGAGCATGAAGCCCGGAAAACCTTGCTAATATTAAAATCAGAAAAAAGTTAAATCTAAGAGGCATCGTCGAAAATTGACCAAATATACGAAGCATTTCGTATGTAAAAATGCTTAAGAAAATGCAATATTTCAAAAGTACAGGGCCACTGACGCTTCTGAAAGCTTATCTTCGCCGAACTAAAGTAGCACTTCCTGCGTTTTAGCTAATCAAAATTAACGATAATGTGGATCACGATTGCTCAATTGGTATTGAGTCTTAGTATATTGGTCATACTTCATGAATGCGGACACTTTTTTCCGGCCAAATGGTTTAAAACAAGAGTTGAAAAGTTTTATCTCTTTTTTAATCCTTATTTTTCTCTATTTAAAAAGAAGATAGGAGATACAGAATATGGAATTGGCTGGCTTCCTTTAGGTGGCTATGTCAAGATCGCTGGAATGGTAGATGAAAGTTTTGATACGGCTCAACTGGAAAAAGAACCACAACCCTGGGAATTCCGGTCAAAACCCGCCTGGCAAAGGCTAATAATCATGATTGGAGGTGTAACCGTAAATTTTATTTTTGGTTTTTTTATTTTCGGAATACTTCTTTGGAAAAACGGTATTGATTACTATCCTACACAAAATTTAAAGTATGGTATAGTTACAGATAGTGTAGGAAAATTGCTAGGATTTCAGGATGGAGATCTCATTGTTGGAATCCAGGGAGAGAAATTAGAAAAATTTGAAAAAAGAACCATTATTAAGTCTCTGGTTCTTGATAACAAAAACATTATAAATATTCAAAGAAATGGAGAATCAAAAGACCTGATTTTGAGTGACGAGCAAATTGCCCTTCTATCTAAACCGGATCTGAAAAATTTTAAAATCTGGGATGTCGCTCAACCCTTAATAATAAAAGAAGTTGTTGCGAATTCAGTAGCAGAGAAATCGGGAATTCTATCCGGCGATACAATACTTGGCGTCAACAATCAGTACTATAATTACCTAAATGAAGTTATACCAATTATTAAAAATAAACCTAATCAGGAATTTCAAATAAGCATTAAAAGAGGAACCGATACTTTAGCCATTTCTCTAAAAACCTCCGATGATGGAATAATAGGAATTTATTGGCAAATGGTTGAATTCAAAAATCAATCGTTTTCTTTTATAGAGGCAATGCCGAAAGGCGTTCATGTAGGACTTGATCTACTTGGAAATCAGATTAAAGCTTTTGGGCATATGTTCCATGGAAAAATCAAAGCGAAAGATTCACTGGGTGGTTTTGCGTCGATTGCACAAATGTTTGATAAAAGTTGGGATTGGAATTCATTCTGGAGGATAACTGCAGTTATTTCTATATTACTTGGATTTATGAACCTGCTTCCTATTCCTGCACTGGATGGAGGATATGTAGTATTCTTATTATTTGAAGTTATTACCGGTAAAAAACTGAGTGATAAGTTTATTGAAAAGGCCACCATGATTGGATTTATTCTACTTATGGCGCTTTTACTTTATGCTAATGGACTGGATGTCATGAGGCATTTTAATAAGTAAATTCCTCTATGGACTACTTTGAACATTTCGGGATACCCAGAAAGTATCATATTGATCTTGTACAGTTGCGGAAAAAATATTACGAAATGAGTCGCGCAATTCATCCTGATCATATGCCATTAATGACTCAGAATAATTCAGCAACAGCTGACATTTCATTTCACAATCTAGCTTATAAGACCTTGTCGGAACCACTTTCCAGATTAAAATATATTCTAAATTTGGAAGGCGTAGATACCAGTAAGGACCTGGTGCTAACTCAGGATTTTCTAATGGAAATGATGGACTTACATGAAGAAATAGACCGCTTAAAAGAAAATAATGAAGCTACATTTCAAAAAAATATTGATCTTAAAATAGAGCAGCTCGAATTGAACATATTAAGCCAATCTGAATACATACTAAAAGAGTATGATACCGGACAAAGAAGTCCGTCTATCATCGAACAAATGTTAGAATTTTTTGTACGATTAAAATATGTAGATCGGTTGAAAATGAACCGAATGGATAAAACAGAATTTTAAGTTTTATTTGTCATTCAATGAAAAATATGCATTCTGATATTAGGAGAATTATGTGTTTTTTTTAATTGAATTAAGGTTGATGAATAATTCAAAAAAAAAAGCCTTAACACAGGTTAAGGCTTTCAAATAATATAAAATATATCTTATTTTTTATAATTCGGATTAATGTTTGCTTCCGGAATTGAACCAGGTAGGGTTACAGTTTCCTTTCCTTTAATGCGAATGGCTTTAAAATCTTCATAGCCTTTTCTAACCGCGGTTACCTGCCAATCGAATTCATAATTGCCTTTACCTTTATGCAACTCTTTTACTTTGAAACCTTTGTCTGTTCGTTCTACGATGGCTAAGCCCTCAGATTCTGCAGAAAGCGGGGTAAGATTTATTGTCATTGTAGTTGGATTCAAAATAAGTTGAAAATCTTCACTGAAGGTAATATATGCTTCACCGTTGATCAATTTAGAAGTACCTCGGTTATAGGCAGCAGCCTCAGGACCTTCTACACAAGCATACCATATTTCTTTGTTAGGGTCCGTTGGATGATCCATAATGAAGGTCTTCATGTTGGCAGCTACGATCGATTGTCCGGCTGCATTTCTGTAAATTCCTCCAATCAAAGAGTTGCCTTGAGCGCTGAATACTCCAATATAAGGAACCGTAGTTCCACTAACATTAGCTGCTACCATACCTGAACCAGGTACGCCACCAAACCATGAAGTAAATTGACCAATAGCTCCTTGAGAGACAATGGTTGCACCAGGTACATGGAAATTTTGACCATTTTGGGTTACATTGCAAAACAAGCCTAAATCGCTGGATAATCCAGGTGAAGTGTAAATGGTTGATCGAACCCGAAACATGGTATCTTTATCTATATAATGATAAGTCATGATATGATGATCTGAAACAGCAAAGCCTCCCGGATCAAATAAGGTACTACCGAAAGCAATGGTTTTCAAAAGATTTGGGGAAGCATTATTCCACTCATCTATCCATCTGTTGGTTCCGGATATAAATTGTCTTTTAACCGTTGGACCGAAATCAATTTGGAATCTACTATTTCGAAACCAAATACCAATATTATTGGTCGATTTATAAACCAGGGTATCTCCTTTTTTAACCCAAAGGCTATTTCCACTGGCTGGCAAAGTAAATTTTCCACCATTCTTGGATAAGGAAACTTCATTATTGGTTGTATCCAAACTTATAGTTTGAATTTCATTTGCAGGATCAGCATCCGCATCATTTTTTAGGGGGGTAAGATCAACATTATTTCCTTGAGAAATACTTAATTGATTGGTTCCATTATTAAAGGTTAAAGTTTGTAACTCATTGGTAGGATTGCCATCATTATCTCCGGCAACTGAACCCGCTTTGGTAGCGTAGTTGGCAATTGGAACGGCAAGTATTGGAGAATTTCCTAAATTGGTAAAGCTACTACCACCGGCAGGATCCATTTCAACTTTTAATTGATAACCGGCAACTGCCCAATCAATACTGGCACAATTGCCTGTCGGATTGGTACCCTGGCAAACGTTTACACTAAATATGCCAAGATCTGAAGTTCTTACAGCATGGGTCTCTACATAAACAGGAGCGTTGGCTGCATTGAGAATGGATAATTTCAAAGTTATATTTTGATTCACCAAAGGTGCATTGGTATTGGTTCTGGCAACACCTTGATATTTAAAACTCTGTGCTTCTGTATAACATACAGTTAATAACATGAGGAGCGTAATGGAAATAATTTTATTCATTGGTAAATAATTTTAATTATTGATTTTTTCTATTGTAAAAGATTGTTGAGAATTTTCGTTGCTTAGAATCAAAATATAAGTTCCAACAGGGTAGTTGGAAATATTTAGGTTCTCTGAGCTTCCATTAATCATTTGAGATGCAATTTGCTCACCGTTTAATTGAATCATTCGCATTTGAAGTTTGAGGTTTAACTTGTTTTCAATGGTTAGAAGGTCCGAAGCAGGATTAGGATAAACCCGGACACCTTGAAAACTGAAATTATTAGTTGCTGAAGGTCTACCTAAATTTCCTTGATGGAACCCTTGAGTAACAATAAGATTTTGAGAGGTTTTTCTCTCTGTGATTACTTCACCCAAAGTCCATTCTAATGTAACATTAGATCCTACCATTACCGCACCAGCATTGGAAATCACGGAAGGGGTTATTTTTTGAGCAGACAAACTTAGACTGAAAAAAACTAAAGAACAAAGTATAATTTGTTTCATAGCAACAAGTTAATTGAGATATAAAGTTATAAGTATTTGAAAATCACAATTGAATTAATAATAACTATTGAACCAGACCTAGGTATTGGCTCTGGTCAATAGGTATCATTAGGAAAAGGAGATCGAGAAAAAGTAGATAAGCAATTTTTATTGAAATTATGAATATTGTTTATCTACTTTAAAAAAATTTGCATTCCTGTGCTTTCCATCCTTGCAATTACTTCCTTTCTAATGCTATAAATTCTGTAATCTTCATTAAGATGATTAGTGAAAGATTATGATCTTAGATGATGCAAATTCATTATTTTTTCCTCTTAAAATAAGCATATATATTCCATTACTCCAATCGGATATATTAATACTATATTTTAAAGAAGTGAGTTCATCATAAAATAACTTTTTTCCATCGGAATTATAAACCTCAATTTCAGTAAAGTCTGGATTTCTAAGCTGTACAAGGAGCAAATCTTTGGCAGGATTGGGATGAATTTCAAAATCGTAGTTGCTATTCAAATCTTCAGCATTTAATAATTCTGTATTTGGATCAGAAAAGTTTTGATCCGTCCACTCCTGAATAGCTTTTGATTGGAGCTTAGTAAATTTATGATCACCCGGTAATAGATTTTTTTGAATATCTATACAGTAATCCTCAACTTCACCAAAAGGAATACTGCAACAGGGATTTCCAGGATAGGAACCATAAGACATGGCAACCCGCATTCGTGTATTATTTAAATCGCAATGGCAACCACCAGGTAAGGTAATGATTCCGCAGAGGGTACTGTTTCCTAAGCCATAAGCTACCAATTCATCCACATCAAAAAAGTCCCCGTCACCATTGTAATCGATCCAGACTTTCCAGTATACCGTGTATACATTACCGGAAAAGCCCGGAGAAAAGCATAAGTTGTAGGATTTTTCCCACATCAGGTACCCACAAGGAGATGCGAAATAAGCATAACCATTATTGGGACCAGAGTTATTATTAATATTTGCAATGCTAACATTCTTGATCCACATTGAACCACAGTTTTGAGCTTTGGATTCGCAGTATTTACCAGTATTGCATTGTACAGTAACGTAAAAACTACAAGTATCACTAAGATTACCCTGCATGGCTGCATAACTTACTTTAGTTGTACCACATTTGAAAAGAGAACCGCAAACTGGCCCTTCTATTTGTTTGATGGTATAACAAGGTACTTCGCAAATAAACTCTCTGTAGGTGTTTTCATATTGATCATTCCATGTTCCATCCGGGAGCATCTCCACAAAATCCTGATCGCCATTCGCATTGTTTGGTTGACCAGGATACCAATTGGTGTAATTGACAGAACTGTTATCAACCCATTCAAAAAGCCCTTCCACATTACTGTCGTGCAGGCCAATATATGCCGTGGCGCCCATTAATTTACTCGCAACAAAACTATTCTCTCCAGCACTATTGATAATACATAGTGTGCCACCTACATTTTCACAGATTTTTTTAGCGTCTTTCCAGGCTTCGGTTGTTTTCGAGCAATAATATTTGCTTCCATTATAAGTGCCCATATAAATAAAACCCTTTAATGTATCCTGACAGATACCACAGGTTGTTATCTGGGGATGATTCCAATTCACATAAGCACCTGGAAGATTAGGGTCTGTTCTTTCTACGGTAATATTTGGAGGACACTCTATACTAATTCCATTGCCTAGTACCGTCAGTTTGAAACTATGGGTAATGGTATTGCCACAGGCGTCTTTGGCCGTATATATTATAGTAGTTGTGCCAACCGGAAATTTATGACCCGGTGAGTAATTACCGGTAATTTGAACTGGCCCATTACATTGATCAGTTGCTGTTGGTGGCGTCCAGAAAACTTGTTTTTCGCAATCTCCATCGGATTGAACAGTTATATCTGCAGGGCATGAATTCCAGATTGGGGGAATTTTATCTATAAGTTCAATTTTTTGCAAACATTCCACATAATTGTTGGAATCATTTGGATCTGTCGCTCGCCAAATCCGAATAAATTTTTTACCATTTAAACAATATGAATATACGGATAGCAAAGAGTCTCTGAAGGATAAGATTGGAATTGGACATTCTGAATTTCCAGGCTCTGCTGTTGCTGTCCCTGAAATATTAAGGCCACAATGTTCAACCGGACATCCTGTATAATCCGGCGGACATATTATTTTCGGTTTTGAATGACAGCAATTATTTATAACAGTAATCGTAAAGCGATGTTCCACCGCATTACCACATTTGTCTTTGGCGGTATAAATTACGGTATATACTCCAGGGGTAAAGGAAGCCCCAGGTTTGAAATTTGACTCTATGGTAACAGTGGAATCACAATTGTCTATGGCCGTTGGTGCTATCCATTGAACAATTGCTTTACAATCCTGGATATTGGTATTTACCGTTAGGTTTCCAGGACACAAAGTAAAAATCGGTGGAGTGACATCTTTTAATTCAATCCATTGGATACAGTTACTGGATAAGGTAGAATTATTGGAATCCTTAGCTGTCCAGGTTCTAAATATCATTTTAGCTCCAGGACAAAGGTAGTTTATGATACTATCCTTATAACTAATGATTGGGACACCACAATCCGGATGTGATTTATTGCCAATGGCAAAGCCAGTTAGGGATGGTGAGGTGTTAGTCCCGGGGCAAGACGTATAATTTAAAGGACATTGAAGAATCGGTTTTTCATTACAACAAGGAGTGATGGTAATGGTAAATGTTTTGCTGGATGAATTTCCACAGGCATCAACGGCTGTATATTGTATGGAGGTAGTTCCTACGGGAAAACTTGAGCCCGGTTGAAAGTTGGACCCGAAACTTTGGATTCCGCATTTATCCATAGCGATGGGAGGCAACCAACTCACGGTTCTTTGACAATCCGGAGACGGACTAAGGGTAATATTTGATGGAAAATTACTTATAGATGGAGCTTCTACATCCTCTAATTCTATCTGCTGAATACAATTTGTATAATTAGAACTATTAAACGGGTCAATGGCTTTCCAAATTCTAAAAAGCTTTATTGCTCCAAGACAAGGACCTGTGGAAATAATGGAATCTTCATAGATTAAAGATGGATTGGAACATAGGGTGTCGCCAGGTTTTGCAATAGCCTGGCCAGTATTGGCTGGCAATAGACTTTCACCGGGACATCCACGAAAAATATCAGGCCCC
>WBZT01000473.1_pt1 | contig 25649 bp, 21 predicted proteins | sample 5204241 | NCBI WGS metagenome assembly WBZT01 (sample SAMN12344358, study PRJNA552823) | activated sludge metagenome | biome: Activated sludge suspended growth; feature: Nitrification reactor; material: Wastewater; isolation source: activated sludge from nitrification reactor of wastewater... | reverse complement strand
AGAATGCGCATTTGTCTGCGCCAACGCCAATGACCCGCAAGATTCTCGTAACCTCAGCCCTTCCCTACGCCAACGGCGCAATCCACCTCGGCCATTTGGTCGAATACATCCAGACTGACATCTGGGTGCGTTTCCAGAAGATGCGAGGGCATCAGTGCTGGTACGTCTGCGCCGACGACACGCATGGCACGCCGGTCATGTTGCGCGCCGAAAAGGAGGGGATCACACCGGAGGAGTTGATCGCCCGCGTCCATGACGAGCACACCCGAGACTTTGCGGGTTTTCATGTTGGTTTCGACAATTACTACACTACCCATTCCGAAGAAACACGTGCCTGCGCGAACGAGATCTATGCTCGCCTGTGTGCGGCCGGTTTGATCGACGCGCGAACCATCGAGCAGTATTACGATCCGCTCAAGCAGATGTTCCTGCCCGACCGTTTTATCAAGGGCGAATGCCCGAAGTGCGGTGCGCACGACCAATACGGTGACAACTGCGAGAGTTGCGGCTCGGCGTATACGGCCAACGAGCTGAAGAATCCGTATTCCGCGGTTTCCGGCGCCACCCCGGAGCTGCGCCAGTCCGAGCACTTCTTTTTCCGGCTCTCGGATCCGCGCTGCCAGGCCTTCCTGCGCCGCTGGACGCAGAGCGAAGGGCGCCTGCAGAACGAAGCGGCCAACAAGCTGCAGGAGTGGCTGGGAGAAGACGGAGAAAGCCGTCTCACCGACTGGGACATCTCGCGCGATTCGCCCTATTTCGGCTTCGAGATCCCGAATGCACCCGGCAAGTACTTCTACGTCTGGCTGGACGCACCGATCGGCTACATGGGAGCTTTTCGCAATCTTTGCGCGCGTGAAGGCATCGATTTCGACGAGTACTGGCACGCGCATTCGAGTACCGAGCTCTATCACTTCATCGGCAAGGACATCCTCTACTTTCATGCGCTGTTCTGGCCGGCGGAACTGGCGCACGCCGGTTATCGAACGCCCAGCAAGGTCTTCGCACACGGCTTCCTGACCGTCGATGGAGCCAAGATGTCCAAGTCGCGTGGCACCTTCATCACCGCCCAGAGTTATCTGGCGCAAGGACTCGACCCCGAATGGCTGCGTTATTACTATGCCACCAAACTTTCGGGTTCGATGGAAGATATCGACCTCAATCTCGATGATTTCATCGCCCGGGTCAATTCCGACCTGGTCGGCAAGTTCGTGAACATCGCCAGTCGAAGCGCCGGCTTCATCGTCAGGCAATTCGCCGGTCAGTTGTGCCCCTGCGACGAATCGCTACCGGTTTTCCAGGCGATTCGCGAACGGCAGACGGTGATCGCGGATCATTACGAAACGCGCGAATTCGGCAAGGCAATCCGCGAAATCATGGGGCTCGTCGATCTCGCCAATCAATACGTCGACAGCGTCAAGCCGTGGGAACTGGCCCGCCAGCCCGTTCGCGCAAGCGAACTGCACGCAGCCTGCAGCAATTCGCTGAACCTTTTCCGCCTGTTTTCGATCCTGCTGAAACCGGTGCTGCCGGCACTCAGCGTCAAGGCGGAGGCTTTCCTGAACATCGCCCCTCTGGTCTGGAACGACAGCCGCACGGTCCTCGCGCCCGGGCACGCGATCAACGCTTACCAGCATCTGCTGACGCGCGTGGACAAGCGGCAGGTCGACGCCTTGCTCGACGCCAATCGCGAGTCGCTGAGCGCCACGCCGCCAGCGGCAGCGGCCGGGTTGCGAGCGCAGGAGCCAGTGGCGGGCATCGCGCTCGCGGCGCCGGCGCGGCAGATCAGTATCGACGAATTCATGACCGTCGACCTGAGAGTTGCTCGCATCAGCGAGGCTACGCCTGTCGAAGGCGCCGACAAGCTGCTCCGCCTGGTGCTCGACCTCGGCCCACTCGGTGCGCGCCAGGTATTTGCTGGAATCAAGGCAGCCTACGTTCCGGAAGCTCTCGTCGGCAGGCTGACGGTAATGGTTGCCAACCTCGCCCCGCGCAAGATGAAATATGGCATTTCCGAGGGAATGGTGCTGGCCGCCTCCGGTCTCGACGGTCCGGCAGGGGGCATCTTCCTGCTCTCGGCCGACGCCGGCGCGGAGCCAGGCATGCGCGTCAAGTAGGGGTGGAAATCCGGTGGCGACGGCAGACACGTCGCTGCCTCGGTATCACGGCACTCGCAGCGCAAGGCAGGCATTGGACCACCGGACGGCTGCGGCGGCCAGAAGCTGGCTCGGCGATACTCCGCCTACGCCCTCGCGTATCGAAACGAAATGTCGCGCCGTCGGCTGCAGGACCAAGAGGAACCGCCAGCCTCCTTTCCGCGCCGCCCAGCACCTCGACCGACGCACAAGGATTTCATCAGAAGCTCTTACGCCTTGCCGTTGAGCAACATCCGGGTCAGGCGAAACCTCGAAATCAGCAAGTAGTGCAACGCGATGCCGGTGATCGAAGTCGCCGTGGCGACGAACAAGAACTTGACACCAATCCACACTGCCTCGTCCAGGATCGCCACACCAAACAGGATCACCAGGACGTGATGGAACAGGTACACCGAGTAACTCGATTCGGCAACGACCTGCGTGAAGGAACTCCGGCGGGGGAACAGCCAGTAGCAGGCGCGGATCACTACGGCCGTCAAGGCCGCCGTCGCCAGCCACGAGCTCACCAGCAACAGTTCGGACGCGAAAGAGGCCTTCCACGGTACGCCGGTCAGTGTCAGGCTCACCGCCAGTGCCGGCACAGCCGTCCAGAATGGGGTGGCAAGAAAGGCCTCTTTCAGCCTCGGCACCTCGAAGACGAGCATGCCGAAGACGAAGAACGGCGCCGCCATGCTCAGTCGATACAACGACGTCAGACCGAAAACAGGAACATACGCGACGTGGGTGGCACGAACGAGCAGCGAAACGGCCATCGTTCCCAGTGCAAGCAGCAGGACGCTTTCCCACCATGCGAGCGACTCGATCGCCTCGAGCCTGACCATTGCCGCGCGCACCAGAGACTGGAAAGCGGGGACAAACGGGCTGAGGACGAGCAGATCGACCAGAAACCAGAGGTGATAAAGGGGCAGTACGCTCCGTCCGTCGAGCGGCCACCAGGAGTCATGGAGTACCCAGTACTGGACGGGACTAAGCAGCAGCCAGACGACGAGCAGCGGTACTCCGAGACGCAGCAGGCGATCCGCGAGATAAGACCGGAAACCCCGAAACGGCCGTTTGGCCAGTGCCAACGCACAAAAGTAACCAGCAATCAGGAAAAAAGCCGGCATTCGGAAAGAGTGAATGGCACTGACCAACAGATCAAAGAAAGGCGAACTGGCGTCGTCGCTGAGCAGCCATTCGTCATTCTCCGCATAGATGTTCGACGTATGCAGAACGACGCCCAACAACATCAGGATGCCACGACCAGCATCCAATGCGCTGTCCCTGAATCTTTCCGCGACACACCGACTTGCGACGGTCCCATCCATGGTCGCCCTCTTCTCTGACAGAGGCTCTCGAAGCGCGAGGCCAGATCGAGTCGTGGCCAAACGCCGCCGGCCGCCGCCGCGAACTGGCGCCGCGGCCACCCGGCGGCGCACAACGGTCCCCGCATGCGGCCTCAAAACTTCCAGAACTACATGAATTAAAGAAAAATATTACTTTTGGGCGGGACTGGCAAGGAATTTTGTCGCGGCTTTCGCCGATTCCCTATCGGGTTTCCTTGGGCGCATCCCAGCGCTGCCTGCGCCCGCGTCATCGGCTACAACCCGGCGAGCGCTGCCACCCACGCCTCGGCGGTCGGTCGCAGAAATTCGAGCAACGGGAGCGGATAGACGCCGAGGACGACGATCAGCAATGCCGGCAACGACAGGCAGACTAGCTCACGCGCGAGCAGATCGTCGGCCGCAGAGACGTCCGGATTCCGCAGCGGCCCGAGAAAAGCCTGCCGGAATGGGCCCAGAAAACTCGCCGCCGCGAGCACCGTGCCGAACAACGCCGCGAGACCCGCACCGGTATGGCTATGCAGCGTGGCGACGACGATCAGCAATTCACCAGGAAAGCCACTGGTTCCGGGCAGGCCGATACCCGCCAGACCGAACAGCAGGAAGAAACCCGCGAGCAGCGGCATGCGATGCATCACGCCGCCAAGCCGGGCGATGTCGGTGGACGCCGTGCGCCGCTGCAGGAAAGACAGCAGCAAGAAGCCGCCGCCAGCAGCGACGCTGAAGTTCAGCAGTTGCAACAGCGCACCCTGCAAAGCAGAGACCGAGAAGGAAGCGAGGCCGAGAAGCACCAGCCCGACGTGCGACAGGCTGGAGTAGGCCAGTACGCCACGCAAATTGCCGTGCACCAGGGCGGCGACGCCACCATAGAGGATGGCGACGGTACCGAAGCCGGCGAGCAGCCAGTGCAACTCGCGCGCGGCGAGTGGCGCCAAAGGGATGGCGACGCGGATCAGCCCATAGGCGCCGATCTTCAGCCCGACCAGTAGCGAAGTGACCGCCGCCGGCGCCGCCATCGCCAGCGACGGAAGCCAGGTGTGCACGGGCACCAGCGGTACCTTCACACCGAAACCGGCAAGCAGGAGCAGGAATACCAGATACTGCTTTCGCTCGGGCAGCGGCGTCGCCAGCAGTGTTGGCAGGTCAAAAACCGGCGTAGCCCCATCCCCATGCCCGAAGGCAAGTGCCAACAGGCCGAACAGCAGCGGCACGCCGGCGGTCAGCATCACCAGGAAGTAATGGACGGCTGCCGCCTGTCGCCCGGCACCGACACCCCACAGGCTGACCAGGAAGTACAACGGCAGCAGCGTGAACTCCCAGCAGGCGAAGAACAGAATCGTGTCCAGCGCACAGAAGACACCAAGGGTAGCTGCTTCGAAAAGAAGCAGCAGCGCGAAATACACCCCACGCGGCGCCGCGTCCGCCCTGATCCGCCAACTGGCAACGACCGTTGCGCAGAAGAGCAGGCTGGTCGCCGGCAGGAAGAGCAGGGATATCCCATCGACCCCGACCAGATACCGGACACTCACTCCGGCTATCCAGGGGGCCGCATCCAGTAACTGGAAACCGGTGTCGCCCCGATCGAATGCAGCGACCACCAGCATCGAGCAGAGCAAGGTCAGACCCGTGGCGCCAAGCGCGATCCACTGAACCCATGCGGCACGCCGGGCCCATGCCGTCAACAGCGCGCCGAGCAAGGGCAACGCGAGCAGAGTACTGAGCAGCGGATAAGCGGCCAGTTCAGTCATGCTGGAAATAGGCGGCAAGAGCCTGCGTCGCGCTGTCGGTCAGTTGCAGCCACGGCTCCGGGTAGAAACCGGCAGCCAGCAGGACGATCAGCGTCGCGCCGCCGACGAAATATTCCATCGCGCCCGTGCGGGCGATCCTTGCCGCCGGCAGATCGCGCGGTCGTGGTGCCAGGAAAGCGCGCTGAAAGGCCCACAGCAGGAAACCGGCGGCGGCGACGTTGCCAAGCGCAGTGGCGATCGTCGGCAGCGCGCCGAAGGTATCGATCGACGCTTCGAGGACCAGGTGAACGGCGTCGAATCCCGGCGTTCCCGGCATTCCGAGCAGCGCCAGGCCGCCGATCAGAAAAGCGAGAGCGATGAACGGAACGCGGTCGAAAAGACCGCCGAGTCGGTCGAGCGCCGTGGTTCCGGTGCGGCGGTACACATAGCCAACCATCAGCAACATCACCGTGATTGCCAGACCGAAATTGACCGCCAACAGCAGCGCCCCTTGCAGACCAGCCGGATGCAACGTGAACAGGCCGATGACGATCAGGCTCGTATGACTGACCACGGCGAAAGCCATCAGCCGGCGAAGATTGGCCTGGCGAAAAGCCATGCTGGCGGCGAAAAAGACGCCAATCATGGCGAAAGCCACCACATAGGACTGCCAGATCAGCACCGCTTCCGCCGTCAGCGGCAAGAGAAAGCGCGCCATGCCATAAACACCGACCTTGACGCCGAGCAGGAGCACCGGACCGACGGCGATCAGGCCGTAGCCGGCGGAGTTGGGTAACCAACCGTGCAGCGGAAAAAGTGGCGTGCGAATCGCCAGGCCATAAAAGAGCAGATAGAACGCCGCCGACTGGTACTTGTCGATCTGCGGCGTGTGCAGCAGATCGAGGAGGTCGAAACTCCAGCGCCCGCCGACGACATCGGCATGACTCCAGACGATGACGACCGCCCCGGCAAGAAACAGGCACCAGCCGAAAAGCTGATACTGCAGGAAGCGCGACAAAGCGAGATTCTCTTCACGCGCCGACGCCCAGCGCCAGAGCAGGTAGCCGACGAGCGTGAGCTGCAGCGCGGAAGCAGCGGCAAACCACAGCAGGTTCATCGTCGTGAGCATCGTCATCTGCGACGATTCGATGACCAACAGCACGCCGAGCAGGTGTACCGGTGATATCTGCTGACGCGCCATGCCATAGAACGACAGCAGCACGCCGAGCAGCGCCGTGAGCAGAATGAAAAGCACGCTGATCCCGTCGGCCGCCGCGTGATAGGCAAACAGGTCAAGACGCTCCGCGAACTGCAGGTTGCCGTTCGCCACATCGATGCGCCCGTAGAGATCGATTGCCACGGCCAGTTCGGCGATGGCGAACAGGCGTCCGAGACGTAGCGCCTGCTCGTGCTGGCGCATGATCAGCAGCAACATCGTGGCTGCGAGCGGCAGACACTGCAAGGTCGCCAGCAAGGGGTAGCCGGCCTGCGTCGCCCAAGAGATTTCGCTCACAGGATCACCACCAAGGTTGCCATCACCATCAGCATCAGATAGCGCGGTTGTTCGAGCAGCGACTCCACCGCATCGGCGTAGTGCGCGGCGCGCTCCACCGTAGTCTTCATCGAGCCGTCGCCGCTGAGCAGGAGAGAGCTCTCGAGTCGCTGCATTCGATCCGCGAAGCGGAAGAGCGCGCGACCGGCGAGGCCGTGACCACGGATCAACTCGTCGGCCGTGTCGCCCTCTGCAGAACGCTCGACGAGCGGTTCTCCGACCAGCGGATCGATGAAGCGCTCGTCGAGCGCGCGCACGTCCCGGCCGAGAGCCAGCGTCGGGCGCGCCAGCAGGGTGTTGCCCAGTGCCTCGATCCAGAAGCGCTGCAGCGCGGCAGTGTACCACCAGCGTCGCGCGCTCAGCCAGCGTGGTGCTGGCGCTGCCGGCCGACGTACCAGGTGCATATACGCCGGAGCCAACAGAAACTGATAGGCGCGCCAGGCGGCATGCAGGCCGGCATGGCAGGCCGCGAGCCAGAACAGTCCAAGGCCGCAGCAGAAAAACATCAGACCGACCTGGGTCACGGTCGAAAAAATCAGCGCCGACTTGACGTCGCTCTGTACCAAGGCGCAGAGGCTGCCGTACGCAGCGGTCAACAGACCGACAACCGCGAGCAGCAGCATCAGATCCGGCACCTGTGCCAGCAGACCCTGCAGGCGACAGAGCAGATAGATGCCGGCATGCACCATCAGCGATCCGTAAAAGATCGCCGACGACGGCGTCGGTCCCTCCAGCGCTCGTCCGATCCACGGGGTGAACGGAAGCTGCGCCGACTTGACCAGCGCGGCCAGCACAAAGCCGATCGACAACAGGCGCGCAGTGACCCTGGCAAGGCCGCCGTCACCGCCCAACCCGGACCACTCGACGGTCCCGACCGACCACACGGCGAGGCCGATGCCGAGCATGAAACCGGCGTCGCCCACCCGGTTGGTCAAGAAAACGAACAGTGCGTTGCCCGTCGCGAGGGGGCGCTCCCAGGCGTACGCGATGAGCAGCCAGGAACTGACGCCGGCCAGTTCCCAGCCGACAAAGGCCAGTACGGCGTTGCGGGAAAGAACGATCAGCAGCATGCCGCCAAGAAACAAGGTCATGCCGAAGAAAAAGCGGTGGAATCCGATTTCGCGGTGCAGATACGTCGCGGAAAAACGCAGCGCAATCCAGCCGATCAAGGTTACCAGCGTCGCCATCGGCAAGCTGTACGCGTCGGCAACGAAGGACAGGCGAACCGGAACGGCGCCGATTCGCAGCCAGTCGCCAAACTCCTGTCGTACCGGCAGCGCACTGCCGATTGCCAACAGGTCCAGGGTGAACAGCAGCAGCAGTGCCGCAAGCAGCGAAGCAGTCGCGATCCCGGCGGTCAACGGCTCGGCCGCGTCCCCGCCAGGACGCAGGAGCAGGCGAATGGCAATCAGCGCGGCCGCCAGCAGGGGCAGCAGCGGCACCAGCCAGAGCGCGTGGCTGGCGGCCGGCATCACGGCCAGCAGGGCCTCCGGCGCGCTCATGGGACAGCTACCGGGCGCCGCAGCAGGGCCGGCGGCAAGGGTTCTCGTCGCCCGGCAAACCAGTCGAACGAACACTCGACGATCGGCAAGGCCGATTCCCCTTTGTTCACCGGGTCGTCCTGCCAGGGCTGCCAGCCTTCAGCCGGATCGAATAGGTCGATCTCGCCGGTTTCCGGATGTTGGGCAGCAAGGACGATCCAGCCGTTGCCGATCAGTTCCTGCAGTGGTGGCTGCCGCTGATAGATGGCGGTGACCACATCGACGGTCTGTTCGACGACCACCAGCAAGCGCATCGCCTCATGGATCTCGACCATTTGCAGCGGCAGACCGGTGCGCAGGTCGGATCCGGCTCCCTGCATCACCGAGAACAGTCCGGTCAGGTTGTGCATGATCTTGCTGCCACAACCAAACCCGTCATTATCGACCGTCGAAAAGTAGTACTCGAGGCTGATTCCGGCGCCGACCGGCGCCGCCGCCAGCAGCGTCGCTTCGAGCACTCGCCCTTCGCAATCGGGCAGCGGATCATAGGAAATCAGGAAAACCCGTCGATCGAAGAAGGCGCCGCGACTCATCGCGCGGCGACCGACAAAAGCGGCAGCGACCGTCGCATGCCCGAGTTCGGGGCGCGCCTGCGCGATGTCGTGGCGACGGTCCAGCAGATGCCGCTGCGCCTCCCGCGGCGACGGGTGGCGAGGCGCCGAGGCGAAGCGACGGCAGCGCTCGACGGCATGCCGGCGCGCAGCTGTCGCGCAATCGCGACGCAGCGCGGCAAGGGCCTCGCGGTGGCTGGCCGGCACTTGGGCATCATCGTACCAGACGAAGCTCTCGTCGCAGGTATTGTGCTCGGCGCTGACGAAGAGCGTCGTATCGGGAATGACGATTCCCTGGCCCGCGAGTCGCTCGCGCACCGCCGGCCGGTTGGCAATCGTCGCGAACACCCGCGCATTCGGGCCACCGTGCCGCCCGGAACAGGCGCCACAGTCGTAGGCAGCGAGGTGGGGGTTGTTGCGGCTGTCGGAACCGTGACCGACGATCAGCACCAAGGGTGCGAAGTTGCTCGTCAAACCGATGCTGCGCAGGAAACCGTCAACACGCGCCACCTGTTCGTCCTCGCTGAAACCGCGGCGTGGCGCATCGGCGTCAGCAGCACGACTCGCTTCGTCGCTCCTGGCGGTGACCTCTAAGCTGCCAACGACCGACTTGTCGATGGACTCCCGGCAGCGGCCAAGCAGTTTTCCTAGAGGCCCCGGGGCGAGTGTTCGCAGCAGCAGTGCGAGCAAGGCCATCGGTGCCGTCGCAGCGATCAGCAGTGTGGCCTGCAGCCCGCCGCGCCGACTGCCCTGATGCAGTCTTTCGCGCCACGCCAGACGCCAGCCGCGACGGCGCCGATGCTGGCGGTAGACGGTGGCGAGCGCGTCTGGCACCTCCTCGCGCAAGAAATTCACGGGGCGCACGACGACCGGGCAGAGAGCGGTTGGCGATTCATCGTCGAGGCCTTGCCAGAGCATCGGCATGCCGAAGAAGCCGGCAGCACCGAACGTTTCGAGCGCCGGATTGACCTCTTCGAGATGACGGCGTGTTCCCTCCTCACGATCGTCCATGCAGAACACGAGCTGCGCCGTGGCCCGATCGGCGAGGGTTGTCGCACGGCCATGGTTGGCGCGCAGCGCGGCGAGAATCTGCTGTCGATAGTGACGTTCGTAGGCCAGCAGCCAGACCAGGCCACGCTCGTCATCGGTCAGCGAAGCGGCGCAGGAGAGCAGTGACTCGGCGCCACTTGCGCCCATTGCCCGCAGGTCGGAAGCGCTCAGACCCAACCTCAGCGCCAGCATGTACAGCGGCCAGGCAGCCGCCTCGCCGGCGACGTGCGAATCGCTCGCCGCCGAATCGGCGAGGCGGTCGGCGAGCGACTGCCAGGTGCTCTCTGTCTGCGCGGTCAACAGGTGCGGTCGCACCAGGTCCAGGACTTCATCTGGCCATGGTCGACTGCCGACGGCATACCTGACCGACAGTTCGGCCGGGTGATTCGCGAAATGATTGCCCAGTTCCCGCAAGGGAAGGTCCCAAACGCGACGCACCAGCTGCTCGGCGTACAGACGTTCGAGCACGAGGCGCACCGCCAGGAAATCGATCAGGCTGACCGGAAAAGCCTCGCCGCTGACGCGCGACTCCCGCCAGTGCACCATTCCGGCCCAGCCGGGCAGCTCCATCAGCAAGCGCCGCAGGTACGCGGAAAAGTGCGACTCATCGACGCCGAGGGAACTCAGCTCGTCGGCGATCAACTGCAGGGGGTCGTCTGGAAGCTCGCCGATGTCGTGTCGTGCGCCAGCGAATTCATCGAGCTCCCAAGCCCAATCGCCGGCGGCACTGCATCGCCAGGCGGCATAAAATCCCTGCGCCGCCGCTGGATTCCGCCAGGCGGCCAGACCCTGGTCGAGCTGCGCCGAGAGGTGACGAATCAAGGTCGCTTGCAGCGGCTGTCGAAAATCTTCGCCGGTCAGTTGCGCCAGCAATTCGGCGAAGGTGCAGTCCCGACCCAGACGGTAAAGCATTTCCTGCCACTGGCCAGCCGCCTTCGCCGCTGTCGGCCCGGCAAGACCGGTGGCGGGCGCCGCGACCGATCCCTGCAACTCACGCGCGGCTGCCCAGAGGTCGCCGACCACTTTCACCTCGCTCGTGCTCGCGGAAGTCGCGAGCAAACGCCGCCGTATGGCCGGGTCGAGATCGCTCGGCACTCCCGTGCAAGCGGCGCTCTCGTCGCTTAGCCAGCGCAGGCGAACTGCTGACACGGCGGCAGGCGGGTACAACAGCGCTGCCAGCAGTACCTCACCGCGGCGCACCTCGCCGCCTGCACCGGCAACGAGGACCTGATCGATGCGGCAATCCGGCAGTTGCCGCAAGGCGGCCACGAGATCGTCAGTATCGATCCGCCCCTGCCGGAACAGCTCACGGCAACGGTCTTCGTGCAGCCAGGGGCGCGCGCCTGTCAGGCGCGCCGCTTCGCCGAGGGCAGCGGCAAAAGGTAGATGCTGGAAGGCGTGCAGCGTATTGTGATGGATGAAGTCGCGCAACGGCGCTTGCGCCGGGAGATAATGGGCAAGCTGCTGGACGCATACGCGGACGAGCTGCAGGCGATCGAGCGACTCCACTGCTGCTCCTGCCGTGTGCGTCGGTGCGATCACTCAGACTCCAAACTGTCTCGTCAGCTTGACCAGCGAGGCGGCCATTACGTGCAGCAGCGGCGACGGATAGCAACCGATTCCGACCGTCGCGATACTCAATAGCCAGGCCGCCGCACATTCGCTGCGCGTCAGATCGGCAAGAGCCATCACGCCCGCCCCCGGCGCCAGGATGCCGCGCTCCGCTCCGGTCGACAGGCAGCGGATGGCGCGCAACGCGTAGGCCGCAGAGATGAGAACGCCGATCGACAGAAGGACCAGCCAGCTGCCCCAACGACCGTAGGCAGCGAGCAGCACCTGCAGCTCGGCGACGAAACCGGCGCTACCCGGCAAACCGACCGAGGCGAGCAGAGCGAACACGACGAACACGGCGAAACGCGGCGCGATGCGATTGAGCGAACCGTAAGCCGCCAGGTCGCGACGATGCGTGCGCTCGTAGAGCAGCCCGATCAACAGGAACAGCAGTCCGGCCGTCAATCCGTGCGCGACCATTTGCGTCAGCGCACCGCTGAGACCGGCCTGATTGAGCGCGGCGACACCGAGCAGGACGACGCCCATGTGCGAAATCGACGAATACGCGACCATCGCTTTCAGATCGGTCTGTCGCCAGGCCAGCACGGCGCCATAGACCAGACTGGCCAGCGCGAGCAGCGCCAGCCAGTCCTGCAGGGCGAGAGCCGCAGCCGGCAGTGTCGCGGCCGCACGGATCAAGCCGTAGGCGCCCATCTTCAGCAGGATTCCCGAGAGCAGGATCGAGATTGGACTCGGCGCCTCGACATGCGCCAGCGGTAGCCAGCCATGCAGCGGCACGATCGGCATCTTGACGCCAAAACCCAGCAACAGGCCGAAAAAGACGAGAACTTGCGTACGAACCGGCAACTGTCTGCCACCGGCAGCCATGTCGGCCATCGCGAAACTGTGTCCCGGAGCGACGTCGTAGAGCAACAACAGTGCAATCAGCAAGAAGACCGAACCACCCAGCGTGTAGAGGACGAAATTGAGCGCAGCGCGGTGTCTGTTGACTCCTCCTAGGCGGTCGATCAGGAAGAACAGGGGGATCAGCGTCAGTTCCCAACAGACGTAGAAGAGCGACCAGTCCCGGGCGGTGAACACGATCAGCAATGACGCCTCGAGAACCAGCAGCAAGGAAAAATAAAGTTTGGCGCCACTGCGGATTCCCCGCGAGGAGAAAACCGCGACAAAGCTGAGGACCGTCGCCAGCAGCAGCATCGGCATCGAAACGCCGTCAACGCCGAGTGCGAAACTCGATCCGACGCGTGGATTCCACGGCCGTGTCTCAAAAAACTGTATCTCGGCGCTCGCCGCATCGAAATCGGCCAGCAACAGCACCGCACAAAGCAGCGTGGCCGCCGCGACGACGCTCGCCACGTGGCGCAGCAGATCGAACCTGCGGCTCGGTAACAGCGCCAACAGGGCGGCGCCAAGCAGCGGCAGCAGCAGCAATGTCTTCAGCATTGCAGTGCGGCAAGCGCAGGCAGCGGAGGGGATCCTCTTGAAATTCTCTTGCTCATCGACGACGATTAACCTGGAAACCGTAACCGAACGCCAGCCGGCAGAGCCATCTTCTCGCGCACGGCAAAACCGCACGGCGCGACACGCGCGGTCTTGCCCGCGAAGGAGTGGCGGCCAGCTGCGGTTTCCGGGATTATGCCAGCATTGGTGGCGGGCGCAGCATCCCGTCCAGGATTCCCGACTCGGGAGACGAAAATGAAGCAAGCAGTATGCCGCACCCTGCGCATCCGGGGCCGCGTCCAGGGCGTCGGCTATCGCTGGTCGTTCTGCGCCGAAGCGCAGCGCCTCGCCCTGTCCGGCTGGGTGCGCAACCGCCACGACGGCAGCGTCGAAGCGCTGGTGTCGGGTCCGCCGGAGGCAGTTGAAGCGCTGCTCCTCTGGGCACGTCGCGGACCTTCGATGGCGCGGGTCGACAGCATCCTGTGCAGCGAGGGCAACGCCGCGGAAATCGGAAGCAGCGCCGGTTTCCGCCAAGTTGCCACTTGCTGAAAACCTGCGGTGTGGACAGCCGGCAGACAGGCCGGCATGACACCGCCCATTCTTGACCAAGGAATTGTCCCGAACATGAACACACCACAAGCCGGAATCCTTCTCCCGATACCGCCGGTCGCGCGTTATCTGACTTTCTCTCTCAAACCCGCCACGCACCCGAAGGACTGCCTGCGCGCGCTTGCCGAGCTCGCCGACGGCGAACGAACGGTGGTCGGCTTCGGGCGCGTTCTGGTTTCGGCGCTGGGCGCCGATATCCCGGGGCTGCGCGGTTTTCCAACGTTCGCCGGAGCCGGACTGGAACTGCCGGCGACACCGGCAGCGGTGTGGGTCTGGCTGCGCGGCAACGAGCGTGGGGAAATCATGCATCGTGCTAGGCGGATCGAAGGCGCGCTGTTGCCTGCGTTTCGTTTGGACGACAGGCGTGACGCCTTCCTGCACGATGGCGGCCGCGATCTCACCGGTTACGAGGACGGAACCGAGAATCCGACTGACGACGATGCAGTGCGCACCGCGCTGGTCGGCAACGATTCGCGCGTTCTCGCCGGCTCCAGCTTCGTCGCCGTGCAACGCTGGCAGCATGATTTCGATCGTTTCGATAGCATGCCCGCCGCGGAACAAGATCTCAGCATCGGACGCCGCCGCGTCGATAACGTCGAGATCGACGATGCCCCGGCTTCGGCGCACGTCAAACGCACGGCGCAGGAGAGCTTCACGCCGGCGGCCTTCCTCCTGCGCCGCTCCATGCCGTGGACCGAAGGCGGGCGCGGCGGTCTGATGTTCGTCGCCTTCGCCGCCTCGCTCGATCCATTCGAAGCGCAGTTGCGGCGAATGCTCGGAATCGACGACAGTATCGTCGATGGCCTGTTCCGGTTCACCCGCCCCGAGTCGGGTGCGTATTTCTGGTGCCCGGCAATGCGCCACCGGCAACTCGACCTTGGCCCGCTGGGGATTTGATCTTCTGCGCCAGCGGCCATCGGACTGCCTCAACAAAGCGCCGGCGCAACAAAAACGTCGATGTCGATCGTCGACGCGGGAGCCGGGACGCGCGCGTTGACGACGAGCGACGGGAACGCGGCAGCGTGGCGCGATGCCAGGGAAATCTCAGGCGCGTGCGTAGCCCGTCGCGCAGTCGATCTGAAACACGGCGCGGTCCTCCAGGCGAACTGCCGTGAGATGACGCCCCCAATAGCAGCCCGAATCGAGCGCCAGCAGTCCGGCTTCGATCCTCAGGCCGAGTGCCGACCAGTGACCGATGACCAGCACGTGATCGGCGCTCAAGCGGCCCGGGACTTCGAACCACGGCAAGTGACCGGGCGGAGCTGCGGAGGCTTCGCCCTTGGTCCGGAACTCCATGACACCGGTGGGCGAGCAGAAGCGCATCCGGGTCATCGCGTTGACGATTACCCGCAAACGAGGCCAACCCTCGAGATCGTCACTCCACGCTGCCGGCTCGCTGCCCCACATGTTGGCGAGAAAGTCGCCGTACGCGTGGCCGGCGAGCACGCTTTCCACTTCCGCAGCCAGTGCGCGCGCCTTCGGAACCGTCCACTGCGGCAGCAATCCCGCGTGCACCAGGCAGAATTCGCCTTCGCTGTAGCACAGCGGCTGCCGGCGAAGCCAGTCGAGGAGTATGTCGCAGTCCGGCGCGGTGAAGATCTGGTCGAGCGTGTCGCCCTTGCTCCGCCGGCCAAATCCGGCAGCAGCCATCAGCAGATAGAGCTCGTGGTTGCCGAGAACGATGACCGCAGCCGGGCCCAGTTCGCGCACGAAACGCAGGGTATCGAGCGAACGCGGCCCACGGTTGACCAGGTCGCCGACCAGCCACAGCCGATCGTATGCCGGGTCGAAGCGGCATTTTTCGAGAAGTCGCCGAAACGAATCGAAGCAGCCCTGAATGTCGCCGATCGCGTAGGTGGCCATCGTCGACTACGAGGCCGATCCCTGCTGCCAGCGCCAGGCATCGCGACACATCTGCTCGATTCCGCGCTGGGCCCTCCAGCCGAGAAGATCGGCGGCCAGCTGCGGATCGGCGTAGCATTCGGCGACATCACCCGGTCGGCGTGGCACCACTGCGTAGGGGATCTGCCGTCCACTGGCGGCGGAAAAGGCTCGCACCATGTCCAGCACTGAATACCCGCAACCAGTACCAAGGTTGACGGTCAACGACCCACCCTTGTCCAGCAGATAATGCAAGGCCGCAAGGTGACCTTCGACCAGATCCATTACGTGAATGTAATCACGAACGCCGGTGCCGTCGGGCGTCGGATAATCGTTGCCAAAAACACTCAGCCGTGGGCGCAGACCGGCGGCGACCTGCGCCACGTAGGGCAGCAGATTATTGGGAACCCCATTCGGCGCCTCACCGATCAGGCCACTTTCGTGGGCGCCAACGGGATTGAAATAGCGCAGACAGGCAATCCGCCAACCGGAATCGGCACGCGCGAGATCGGCCAGAATATCTTCGATGATCAGTTTGCTGGCGCCATAGGGATTGGTCGCCGAGCGTGGAAAATCCTCCCGGATCGGCACCGCCGCCGGATCCCCATAAACAGTCGCCGAGGAACTGAAAATCAGCGTCCTTACTGCCGCCGCGTCCATCTCCTGGCACAGGGCAATCGCACCACCGACATTGCAGTCGTAGTAGCGCAGCGGCTGGGCAACCGACTCTCCCACCGCTTTCAAGCCGGCAAAATGGATTACCGCACCGATCGGCGTCGCCGCGAAGATACTCCGGAGCAGATCACGATCACGGACGTCGCCTTTGAAAAAGACTGGTCGTCGCCCAGCAATCCGCGCCACACGATCGAGTACTTCCACCTGGCTGTTCGAGAGGTCGTCAATTACGGTGACGTCGTGGCCGGCCGCGAGCAGGGCTACGCAAGCGTGAGAACCAATATAGCCGGTACCTCCGGTGACCAGGATCTGCATTCTGTGGTTTCCAGGATGAAGCGAATGATTTCGGTTGCCTGCCGGCAGCCAGCAGGCATCGCCGCGCTGGGAACGTTACGCGGCAGCCGGAAGCAGGCTCGCGACCCGTCTCGGAGCTGCCCGCGGAATATCACAAACGGCGCAGCGCCGCGACCTATCGCTGTCGGTCAGGAAACGAGGAAATCGACGCGTTGCCGTCCCTGTGCTTCCAGGCTGGTGAGCCAGTTGGGCGCTTTGCCGCGACCCGACCAGGTTTCACCGTGCGGACCACGGTATTTCACGGCAACCGGTGTCCGGATTTTTGCGGAAGTTGCTCCAGTTAATCCGCCGGTCAGCTTGAATCCGAGGTCCGCCGCGGTCAGACCGTGTTCGGCAATCAGTTGCTTCGCCTGCCGGATCGCATCCGCCAGTTCTGCCTGCCGAGCTTCTTCTATCTCTTTTTCCAGCACCGCCCGCTGCGCGAGCAGCTCTTTATAACTTGCCATAGAATCCTCCTTGGAGAAAATTGCTTCCCATACGGACAATTATTGATTCCAACAGGCTCCCGGCCATTTGTCAAGTCGATTGACCGGATATTCCCGCTTCTCGCGCAGAGCCGTAGCCGGCAGGAGGCAAATACTCCATCGGATATCTACGACAATGCGATTTCGGGAATGTCTCGGGCATTGACCAGGACTGATCGACGCATTCAGCAGGTCCCGCTCGAATCGCCTGCAGAAAACGCCAATGCGCCGACCGGCGCGCTGACGGTCACGAAAACCGCTCGATCCTAGCCGTCGGCATCAGCACGCAATTGCCGATAACGGCCGGCATGGAAATTCAGCGGATCTCCTGTTGCGCCGCATTGGAAGCGCTCGACGCGACCAATGAATATCAGATGGTCACCGCCCGGGTATTGCGTCTCGTTGGCGCATTCAAACCAGGCCGCACAGCCTTCGATCAGTGGTATATCGGCCAGTCCACGGCGAACGCGCACATTGCCAAAACGATCCTCGTCACGACTGGCGAAAGCGTCGGATATGACCTGCTGGTCGGCCGCAAGCACGTTGACCGCGTAGTGGCTGGCACCACGGAACGCTTTCAACCGTGGTGAATCGCGGGAAAGACTCCAGAGTATCAGCGGGGGATTCAGTGAAACCGAGTTGAACGAACTGATGGTCAAGCCAATCAGTTCGCCGTCTGGAGCTAGCGCAGTAAGTACGGTGACACCGGTAGCAAAACTTCCCAGCGCGTCGCGAAAGTCGCGACTCACCAGATCGCTCGCGGGCAGTGTGCTTTCGTCAAGGCCGGGAGCATGCGCGGTGGCGACGGCCGTCTCCACACAACAGGAAGGTGGGAGAGGTAGTTGCATCAACGTGAGGGCCGCGAAAGCGACGCGCGATACAAGCCTCCTGCGCAAGCGTGAGATCGGCCGATAGTAAGAGAAACGGGCATGACTGTCTTCCTTGCAGGTGTCTGGGAACCGTCATACCCGTCAGACGGCCGAAGGTCGCCGGGCAAGCGTGCTACACTCCAAATTCGGTGAAATAATCTTGGAAAGAGCTTTCTCATTTCGCGATGCCAGCGGAACCCTCGGCGCCGGCAAGAAACCCTTCGCGAGGTCTCGCGCGCCGTCCGGCCGCGTTGCCGTTCGACGCCATGAATCAGGCGTCGGCACGCGAAGCCGGGACGCCATTATCACCGCGTCGCTGTCGCCTGTCGAGACGATTCTGCCCGCTCGCCGCACTCCCGCAAATCCGCGCCGCGCCCACCGACGAGAATCGGCAGCATCCGCCGATCGTCGGCACTGATCGGCTGGCGTATGACAGAGATCGAGCAAACCGCCGCCAGCAACTTTGCGCAGAGAGTGATTGCCTGGCAACAGGCCCACGGCCGCCACACTCTCCCATGGCAGCAAACACGTGACGCCTACCGCATCTGGTTATCCGAGATCATGCTGCAGCAAACTCGGGTAGCGACCGTGATTCCCTACTATCATCGCTTCCTCGATCGCTTTCCGACAATCGAGGCGCTCGCTGCGGCAAGTCTAGACAGCGTCCTCGAGTCGTGGTCGGGCCTCGGTTACTACGCTCGGGCGCGCAATCTTCATCGTTGCGCGCAGGTCGTCGTCGCCGAGCATGCCGGGAAGTTTCCGATCGATGCCGATGATCACGTGCGCCTCCCAGGAATCGGACGCTCCACCGCTGCAGCGATCAAGGTATTCGCTTTCGGGCGGCGTGCGACGATTCTCGATGGCAACGTAAAGCGCGTGCTGGCGCGCTGCTTCGGGGTCGACGGCGGCATTTCGCCAGCGCAGGACGAACGTTTGCTGTGGACAATCGCCACGGCATTGCTCCCGGAGAGCCACCTCGAAGCCTACACGCAGGGTTTGATGGACCTCGGTGCGACGGTCTGCCATCGCCATCAGCCGGCCTGTGCTCTCTGTCCGCTGAATGTAGTTTGCGTCGCCCGGCGCGAGGGCCGGCAAACGGAACTGCCTCGCGGCGCGGCAAGAAAGCCTCTGCCGGAACGTTCGAGCAACGTGTTGCTGCTCGACGACGGTCGGCGCGTGCTGCTCGAACGCCGTCCGCCGAGCGGCCTCTGGGGTGGCTTGCTGACTTTGCCCGAGGCGATCGGCGAATCACCCGAACGCTTTGCTCAGCGCCACGGCTGTCGCGTGTTCGGCACACAGGCCCTGCCGCCGGTCCGCCATGCATTCACCCATTTCCGTCTGACCATCCACGCGCTGCGTTGCGACGTCGCCGGCAGCAGTGGTCAACTCGGCGAGAGCGGCTGCGAATGGTTGCCTCGGGAACGCATCGCCAGCGCCGCCTTGCCGACGCCAATCCGCAGGTTGCTGCTCTCGGCTCAGCGCTTGCGCTGAGTTGCCTTTTTCCTCACGACGCCGTCGTGGACACGCTGCCCGTCCAGCCAATCGCCCAACGCCCAATGCCGACACCGCAAGCCAGCGCCACAAAGCCGGCCGACCAGCCCGAAGGATTGTTGCGACCAAGAGCGTCGAGCGCCACGCCAAACGCCACCGGCCCGATGAATCCCCCGGCGAAGCCGATCGAAGAATAGAGAGCCAGCGCCGTACCGCGCATCTCGCTCACCGTTTCGGTGAGCAGACCGGCAGTCAGGGCGGCCGAATCGAGATTCATGCTCGCCGCGTACACCAGCAGAAGGGGGACCAGCAGGCGACTCGACACGCCGCCGGCAAGACCGACGACAAGCGCCAGGACACACGACAAGGGCATCACGCCTCGCAGCCAGCGCTGGCGGCCCCAGCGATGGGCGCCCTCGTTGCCGAGGATGCTGGCAGGCACTGCGAGAAAGGTCGCCAGCGCGGCAATCAGCCCCGGCATCGCGGTCCACGCGTCGTGCGACCGCGCGTGCGTCCAGCTCAGGTAGGCAACCAGCCAGGCGCGGAAACCGAACAGCTCCCAGTTGTGACCGAAGTAGCCGCCACAGAAGGCAAGAATGCGACGGTCGCGCAGCACGCTGCGCCAATGGCCACGGCTGCCCTTGCGCTGCCGCAAGGGTCCTCCCGCGGGAACCACGCGCCAGACGAGCAGCACCGAGAGTAGGGCACACAGGGCGGCGACGGCGAACTGCAGACGCCATGACAGCAGTCCCTGCGAAAGTTCGATCCAGAGATACGACAAGCCGGCGCCAACTCCAAAGGTCGCCGTGTAGAAGGCTGTGCCGCGCGATTGTGTGGCAACCGGCAAGCGGTCGGTCATCGCTTTCAGACCCGGCATGTAGGTGCCAGCCAGACCGAGTCCTGCCAGCCACCACCAGACTAGGCCCGCGGCCAGACCATCGGCACAGCCGGCAAAGCCGGCCAGCGCCAGTCCGCTCAGGCTGGCGCCGGCCAGATAGATCCGCCGCGCGTCGATGCGATCGGTCAGGCTGACCAGTACCGGCACCGCCAGAATGTAGCCGAGAAAAAAGATGCCGCCGAGCCAGCCACCTGCGGTCGCGGACAGCGACCAGAGTCGCGTGAAGTGCGGCAGCAGCGACGCCACCAGTGCGAAGCCGGCCATCGACAAGATCTCGGCGAGACAGAAGGTGAGCACCATGGTCACCGACGAGCGAGTGCCGGCCATCAGCCGCTCGCTTCGCCAAAGGCGGAGGCGCTCATCTGCCGGTCACTTCTCCCCAGCGCCCGATCAGTTCGTGTGGCACGCGCAGTTGGTCGAGAATGCGCGCGACGACAAAATCGACCAGTTGTTCGACTCGCGGCGGACGATGATAGAAACCCGGGTTGGCGGGCAGGATCACGGCCCCCGCCTGTGCCAGGCGCAGCATGTTTTCCAGGTGGATGACCGAAAGCGGTGTCTCCCGAGGCACCAGAATCAGCTTGCGACCTTCCTTGAGCACCACGTCGGCCGCCCGTTCGATCAGTTTGCTTGCCAAACCCTGTGCAATCGCCGCCAAGGTCCCCATCGAGCACGGACAGACGACCATCGCATCCGGCGGGTTCGAACCGCTGGCGACGGGCGCAAACCACTCTTCGCGCCCGTACACTTCGAGTCGCCCGGGCAGACCGCTGTGACGCTGACGAAGACTGGCGAGCGCGTCGCCGGCGCGCGCCGGCAATTCGAGGTCCATTTCCTGCTTGGCGACGATCTGGGCCACCTGCGAATACAGGAGCTGAACCCGGCAGCCGGCAACCAACAGGCATTCGAGCAGGCGTACGCCGTACACGATGCCGGAAGCACCGGTGAAAGCCAGACAGATCGTTTCAGGCATCTTCCACCTCGGAATCACGCGTCGACAAGTCGACCAGCAGGCGCGCGGCAATCAGGCCGTTGATGATGCCGAAGGTCAGCGCGGCGACGGCAAAGAAAGGGACGAGCAGAAACAGGCCATTGTGCGGTATGAGCCAGAGCCGGGCAAGCAGCAGCTGACCGACAATATGTGCAAAGGCCGCCAGGATGCTCCAGCTCACCGGTCCGAAGAAGCGCCGCGGCAGGCGCACCGCACCGGCCAGTGTCAGCAGACTGAATAGCGCGCCGCTCAGGCTCATGAAGAAGCCCGGTGAGAGAAAGTAACCGAGCAGCAGGCTACCGGCAACAACTCTCAGTCCGCTGACCCAGGCCGCAGCAGCCCAGCCATGGCGCGCCAGGACGATCAGGGTGACGATGTTGGCCAGGCCCGGCTTGATGCCCGGCAGCGGCAGCGGAATCGCGGCGTCGATCAGCGACAGGCCGATCGCCGCTGCCGCGAGTTGCGCGATTCGGTGGTCCTCGGGCGTCGTCGCCAGCTGGATCAGCCGCGGTGAATCGGGCATTTCCTGCTCGGGCAAGGGCGGCCGTCGGGCTATCTCAAGGCTCGGAAATCGCTCTGCCGCGCGAAATGAATGCGACCGAATACCCGGCCTGGAACTTGCTGTGCAGTGCCTCGATGATCGGCGGCGAAACCGGGGCAGCCGCTTCCCATCTGATTGCATAGTTGGCCCCGGATCCGCCGGTGTTCTCTCGATGTTCGACGAACAGTTCGAGGGTGCCGAACGGTGGGACGACCTTCGGCGTCGGTACCGAGTTGCGAATCAGCACGCCGTCGCCGTTGTAGTAGGGCGCAGCGACGACGCGGATCGGCGTGCTGGGATCGGTATTGCGAACGCTCACCAGGACCGACAGCAAAGTATTGTCGGTCCGGCCCGATGAACCGACATTGCCGTGGCGAACCTCGGAGTAGATTGGGACGTAAACAGTCTGTCCCCTCGACGCTGGCTGATTTCCCTCGGCGATCGCGGTCGCCGGTACAGCAGTCGCCAGCATGACGGCCAGCAGGCGAGCGGCAGCCGTCAGCGGAAAGCTTGAATCGATGCGAATGGCGCTCATGGCAATCTCCGTTGCGGTAAGGGTCCGTTCTACTGAATGGCCAGTCCTCGCCGTCGTCCGGCGTACAGCCGGGAAGTAGCTGACGGCAAGCTTCGCCATGTTCACACGATCCGAACCTTCAGCTCGCCGACACCGGCGATGCCGGCTTCGAGCAGGTCACCACGACGCACCGTAGACACTCCCGCGGGCGTGCCGGTAAAGACCAGATCGCCGGGTGCGAGGGCGACATACGCGGACAGTTTGGCAATGATTTCGGCGACTTTCCACGACATCTGCTCGAGATCGCCGTTCTGCCGCAATTGGCCGTTGACTTTCAGCCAGATCGAGCCATGCGCCGGATGACCGACGGCAGCCAGCGGCTGAATGTCGGCGATCGGCGCACTCTGGTCGAAACCCTTGCCCATGTCCCAGGGATGCCCTTTCTCCTTGGCCCGCTGCTGCAGATCGCGCCGGGTCAGATCGATGCCCACGGAGTAGCCATAGACGCAGTCGAGTGCCTGCTCGGGCTGAATGTCGGCACCGCCACTCGCCAATGCAACGACCATTTCGACCTCGTGCTGAAGATTGTCGGTGGCGGCAGGATAGGCCACATCACCGCCGCCAGGCACCAGCGCGTCGGCTGGCTTGCTGAAGAAGAAAGGCGGCTCGCGGGTATCCGCCCCCATTTCCGCGGCGTGATCGGCGTAATTGCGGCCAACACAATAGACGCGGCGAACGGGGAAAAGCCTTTGGCTACCAGCGATGGGAATGGCGACCTGCACCGGCGGTGGAAATACATAGTTCATGCTCGCTCCCAGGTATTTCAGACGGGGTTATCGATATCGACGAATTCACAACTCAGGCCGAAGCGCTCGGCGAGATGTGCAGCCAGCGCCTGCACGCCATAGCGCTCGCTGGCATGGTGCCCGGCGGCCAGGTAGGCAACGCCCGACTCGCGCGCCAGATGCACTGTCTGTTCGCAAATCTCGCCGCTCAGGTAAAGATCGACGCCGCGCGCTATGGCCTCCTCGAACAGGTCCTGCGCAGCGCCGGAACACCAGCCGACGCGTCGCACCAGGCGGTTGCCGTCGCCGATCAGCAGCGGCCTCCGCTGCAGTGCGTGGCCGACACGCTCGGCGATCGCCGCCACCGGGTCCGGCTGTTCGCAGCAGCCCAACCAGCCGACATCCTGCTCGCCGAAACGGTCTTCGGCAATCCAGCCGAAGCGCTTCGCCAACTGTGCGTTGTTGCCCAACTCGGCATGGCTGTCTAGCGGCAAATGGTAGGCGATCAGGTTAAGGTCGTTTGCCAGGAGCTTCTGCAGGCGTGCTTTTCGCAATCCGGTGACACGGCCATCTTCGCCGCGCCAGAACCAGCCGTGATGGACCAGGATGGCATCGGCACGGCGTGCCACGGCGGCATCGAGCAGCGCCTGCGTCGCCGTCACTCCGGCAACCACACGCTCCACTTCCGGGCGTCCTTCCACTTGCAGGCCGTTTGGGCAATAATCGCGAAAGCGCCCTGTTTCTAGCACCTTGTCCAGGTAGCGCGTCAATTCTTCGCGTTTCATTCACCGGCTCCTTTCATGCGCAGGCTCTGGCTGATTTTTGCACAAACGGTGACGCTTGGTGTCGCCGTTCTTTTCGTGGTCAGCACGCTCAAGCCGGAATGGCTGGGCAAACAGGGGGGCGCCAGCACCAGCGTCGTTTCGCTGCAGGAATCGCCCTTGGCCACAGCGCCGGCGATTCCCACCACTTCGTTTCGGGATGCGGCCAAGAAGGCACTGCCATCGGTCGTACATATCTTCACTTCCCAGAAGATCAAACAGCGCCGCAATCCCCTGTTCGACGATCCGGTTTTCCGCCACTTTTTCGGGGACAACCCCGAGGGTAACTCGCCGAAACCCTCGGGTCTCGGTTCCGGAGTGATTGTCAGCCCAAAGGGCTATGTTCTCACGAACTTTCACGTCGTCGAAGCGGCCGACCAGATCGAGATCGCGCTCAGTGACGGCCGTACTCTGGACGCCCGCATCGTCGGCAGTGACCCCGAGTCGGACCTCGCAGTGCTGCAGATCAGTCCAGCGAGCGGGAAGGAGCTGAATCTGCCGGCCATCACACTGGGCCAGATGGAGAACGTCATGATTGGCGACGTCGCACTGGCTATCGGCAACCCCTTTGGCGTCGGCCAGACGGTGACCATGGGGATCGTCTCTGCGCTGGGCCGCTCGCACCTGGGAATCAATACGTTCGAGAACTTCATCCAGACCGACGCGGCGATCAACCCGGGCAACTCGGGCGGGGCGTTGGTGGATAGCCAAGGCAACCTGATCGGCATCAACACGGCCATCTACTCGCGCTCTGGCGGTTCGCTGGGAATCGGTTTCGCCATCCCGATCTCGCTTGCCAGGAACGTCATGGAACAGATCATCCAGACCGGCAGCGTGACTCGTGGCTGGATTGGCGTCGAGGCGCAGGAAATCACTGTCGACCTGGCGGAATCCTTTGGTCTGCCCGATACCAACGGCGCCCTGATTGCCGGAGTCTTGCGCGGCAGCCCGGCGGATGCCGGAGGGATCAAACCTGGCGACATTCTGCTTGCCGTCGCCGGCCGGCCGGTCAAGGATCCGCAGGGCATGCTCGACCTGATCGCCAGTCAGAAGCCCGGCGAAAGCGTCGCGTTCAGGTTGCGCCGGCATGACGCCATGCTCGATACAACGATCCGGGTCGGCCGGCGGGCGCCGCAACGCCGCGAACGCGAGTAAGCGACCGATGTGTCAGTTGCTGGCGATGAACTGCAACGTGCCGACCGACATCTGCTTTTCCTTTGCCGGATTCCAGGCACGTGGCGGCGCCACCGACGTCCATACCGATGGCTGGGGAATCGCTTTTTTCGAGGGTCGCGGTACACGGATGTTTCTCGATCCGCAACCTTCGTGCGTTTCGCCGGTCGCCGAACTGGTGCGCAGCTATCCGATCCATTCGAAGAATGTGATCGCGCACATCCGCAAGGCGACCCAGGGAAGCGTCGCGCTCGAAAATACGCATCCTTTCCTGCGGGAACTGTGGGGACGTTACTGGATTTTTGCCCATAATGGCAATCTTCCGGATTTCTCGCCGGAACTCGACGGCAGCTTCACTCCCGTCGGAGATACCGACAGCGAACGCGCTTTCTGCTGGATATTGCAGAGTCTGCGCCAGCGCTTCGGCGATCGGCGGCCGGAGCGAGGCAGTCTGTTCGACGCGCTGCACCCATTGACCATTGATCTCGGGCGAAGTGGCGCATTCAACTACCTGCTGTCGAACGGCGACTGCCTGTTCGCCCACTGCTCGACCCAGCTCAGCTACATCATCCGGCAAGCGCCCTTTACCATTGCACACCTGCGCGATCAGGACCTGACCGTAGATTTCAGCGATGTCACAACGCCGAGCGATCGCGTCGCGGTGATCGCCACCGT
>WBZT01000729.1_pt1 | contig 25659 bp, 24 predicted proteins | sample 5204241 | NCBI WGS metagenome assembly WBZT01 (sample SAMN12344358, study PRJNA552823) | activated sludge metagenome | biome: Activated sludge suspended growth; feature: Nitrification reactor; material: Wastewater; isolation source: activated sludge from nitrification reactor of wastewater... | reverse complement strand
GACGACGAGCACGCTGTGTCCGCGTTCGGCCGCAGCCGATGCGAGTCCGAGGGTCACCGTCGTCTTGCCGACCCCACCCTTCTGATTGACGATCGACACCACCTCACCCATGCACCAATGCTCGCGCGCCGGGGCCGATCGGGCCTGCATCGGCGTAGGCTCGCCCGCCTCGGGCGAGTTCCGGCGGACGCGCCGCGACGAATCGAGCAGGGGAGGCCATCGTGTCGGTGACGGAATCGGTAGTCGGCGCGCTGGACGCCGCCCGTTCGATCGAAGGTGAGATCGTGGATCTGCGCCGGGCGATCCACCGGGACCCGGAGTTGGGCACTGACAACCCCCGGACCCAGGCGCGAATCGTCGAGGCGTTGGGCGGTCTCGGCCTGGAGGTGTCGACCGGGCGCGGGGTCACGTCGGTGGTCGCCGACCTGGTGGGCGGGGCGGATGGGCCGACGATCCTGTTGCGGGCCGACACCGATGCGCTCCCGATGACCGAGGAGTCCGGCGAGTCGTTCACGTCGGAGCACGCGGATCGGGCCCACGCCTGCGGCCACGATGCTCACGTCGCGATGCTCGTTGGGGCGGCACGCGTGCTCGCTGGGGAGCGCGAGCGACTGGCCGGGCGAATCCGCTTCATGTTCCAGCCGGGGGAGGAGGGGTTTGGCGGTGCCGCGACGATGATCGAGGAAGGCGTGCTCGACGGTGTGGACGCCGCGTTCGCATTGCACATCTCGCCGAACGTACCGACCGGATTGGTCGCCGGGCGGCCGGGTCCGCTGCTCGCGTCGACCGACGACTTCGAGATCGTCGTGCGCGGCCGCGGTGGCCACGCCTCGACCCCGCACTTCGGCAACGATCCCATTCCGGTCGCGTGCGAGATCGTCACGGCGATGCAGACGTTCGTCACGCGTCGCGTCGAGGCCTTCAACCCCGCGGTGGTGACGGTCGGCCGGATCGCTGCGGGGACGACGACGAACGTGATACCCGAGACGGCCACGATCGCGGGCACGATCCGCACGGTCTCGGACGCCACCCGCGCCGGGGTCGTGGCGGGGGTTCGACGCGTGGCCGAGGGCATTGCGGCAGCGCACGAGTGCACGGTCGACGTGCGGATGACGCAGGGCTACCCCGTCACGGCGAACCATCCGCAGTTCCATGCCTTCGCTGTCGACGTCGTGAACGCGGTCGTCGGCGGACAGGCCTTCGTGGAGTTGCCATCGCCGGTGATGGGCGCCGAGGACTTCAGCTACGTGCTGCAGCGGGTACCGGGTGCGATGGCGTTCCTCGGAGCCTGCCCCGCCGAGATCGATGACTTCCTGGCCGCTCCGTCGTGTCATTCGAACCGGATGCGGCTGAACGAGTCGGCGCTCGGTCTCGGCGCGGCGCTCCATGTCGGGGTGGCCCGCGCCTTCCTGGACGCCGGCGGCTCGTTCGCCTGAGCGCACCGGCTCGCTTCGGTCCCCGCTAGCGTTCGGCCTTTCCGGCCGCCTGCACCCGCGACCGGGGAGTACCCGAACCACACCGCGACAGGGGGGCCGTGCCGTGAGCGAGCCGACGATCGAGGACTACTACCACGAGGAGCGGACGTTCCAACCGTCCGCCGAGTTCGTCGCGGCGGCGAACGCGGGCGACCGGTCGCTCTACGACGAGGCCAACACCGACCTCGCCGGGTTCTGGGCGCGCCAGGCGCGGGAGTTCGTCACCTGGTTCCGTGACTTCGATACGCCGCTCGAGTGGAACCTCCCCGACGCCAAGTGGTTCGTCGGCGGCACGCTCAACGTGAGCTACAACTGCCTCGACCGCCACGTCGACGCCGGCCTGGGTGAGCGCGTCGCGTTCCACTGGGAGGGCGAGCCCGGCGACACGCGCACGATCACGTACGCCGAGCTGCTCGACTCGGTGGCGCGCTTCGCCAACGGCCTCAAGTCGCTGGGGGTTCGCCGCGGCGACCGGGTCGCGATCTACATGCCGATGATCCCGGAGCTTCCGATGGCCATGCTCGCGTGTGCCCGCCTGGGCGCGGCGCACTCGGTCATCTTCGGTGGCTTCAGCCCCGACTCGATCCGCGACCGGGTGAACGACGCTGAGGCCGTGTGCGTCATCACCGCCGACGCCGGGTACCGCCGCGGTGCTCCGTCGGCCCTGAAGGAGAACGTCGACGAGGCGCTTGCGGACTGCCCCAGCGTCACCAGCGTTGTCGTGGTGAATCGATGCGACACCGAGGTCACCATGGCCGAGGGGCGTGACCACTGGTACCACGACCTGGTCGCGGCGGCCTCGGCCGATTGCCCGCCGGAGCACATGGACAGCGAAGACCTGCTGTACCTGCTCTACACCTCGGGCACGACGGCGAAGCCCAAGGGCATCATGCACACGACGGGGGGCTATCTCACCCAGGTCGCCTTCACCCACCACTACACGTTCGACCTGAAGGCGGACCGCGACGTGTACTGGTGCGCCGCCGACTGTGGCTGGGTGACCGGGCACAGCTACATCGTCTACGGCCCGCTTGCGAACGCCGCCACATCGGTGATGTACGAGGGCACGCCCGACACCCCACGCGCCGAGTTCCGGGCCGGGGCGCGAGGCGAGTGGCCGAAGGACCGCTTCTGGGACATCATCGAGCGCTACGGCGTGACTCAGCTGTACACCGCCCCCACCGCGATCCGGACGTTCATGAAGTGGGGTGCGGACGAGCCGGCCCGCCACGATCTGTCGACGCTGCGCGTCCTCGGTACCGTCGGCGAGCCCATCAATCCCGAAGCGTGGATGTGGTACCACGCACACATCGGCGGTGGGACCTGCCCGATCGTCGACACGTGGTGGCAGACCGAGACTGGCGGCCACATGATCGCGCCGCTGCCGGGCGTCGTCTCGACCAAGCCGGGCTCGGCAACGTTCGCGCTGCCGGGCATCGGAGTGGAGGTCGTCGACGACCATGGCGTCCCGGTGAAACACGGCGGCGGATACCTCACGCTCACGCAGCCGTGGCCGGCGATGCTGCGCGGCATCTGGGGCGACCCCGATCGGTACCGTGCGACGTACTGGTCGGAATACGAGGGCCGCTACTTCGCCGGCGACGGCGCCAAGGTGGATGAGGACGGCTACCTGTGGCTGCTCGGCCGGGTCGACGACGTCATGAACGTGTCGGGCCACCGCATCTCCACCACGGAGGTGGAGTCGGCGCTCGTTGACCACCCGGCCGTGGCCGAGGCGGCCGTTGTCGGTGCGACCGACGAGACGACCGGTCAGGCGATCGTCGGCTACGTGATCCTTCGCGGCGGCCACGACGCTTCCGATGCGTTGGGCGAGGAGATCCGCCAGCACGTCGCGAAGAAGCTCGGACCGATCGCGCGGCCGAAGCAGGTCGTGCTCGTACCCGATCTGCCGAAGACGCGTTCGGGCAAGATCATGCGTCGCCTGCTGCGCGACGTCGCCGAAGGTCGCACCCTCGGTGACACCACCACACTGGCCGACCCGAACGTGTTCGACGAGATCCGTCGCCGCGCCGCTGGGGCCGCCGGCGAGGACTGATCCGGCCAAGCGCCTCGCGCTGAACGTGGTCACAGCCGAGACGGAAGGACCGGGGCGGTCGCGGCGTTGGCCGCGGTCGACCCGTTCGTTCGTCGGGCTAGAAAGGACCACATGAAGAACAACCTGAAGACCGCTGCACTGTTGGCCGGCCTTGGTGGGTTGCTGATGCTCATCGGGCAGCTCCTCGGCGGCCGTTCCGGCCTGATGCTGGGGTTCGCGATGGGCCTCGTCTTCACCGGCGGTGCGTACTGGTTCAGCGACAAGCTCGCCATCCGGGCCGCCGGCGCGCAGGCGGTCACGCCGCAGCAGTTCCCGGAGTACCACCGGGTGGTTGCAGATCTCGCGCAACGCGCCGGCATCCCCATGCCCCGCCTCTACGTCTCGCCGAACCCTCAACCCAACGCCTTCGCGACCGGGCGCAACCCGGCGCACGCAGCGGTGTGCATCAACACGGGTTTGGTTGATCACCTGAGCTGGGATGAGATCCAGGGCGTACTCGCCCACGAGATCTCACACGTGCGGAGCCGTGACATCCTCACGAGTTCGGTCGCAGCCGCCATCGCGCAGGGGATCTCGTTCGCCGCCAACATGGCGATGTGGGGAGCGATGTTCGGCGGCGGCCGCAGCGATCGCGAGGGCGACAATCCGCTGGGAGCGTTGTTGCTGATCGTGCTCGGGCCGATGGCGGCCGGCGTGATCCAGATGGCGATCTCCCGCAGCCGAGAGTTCCAGGCCGATGCGAGCGCTGCGCGCCTGCTCGGCACTGGCGAGCCGCTCGCTCGGGCGTTGGAGCGGCTCGAGGTCGGCGCTCAGCGGATACCCGTCGAGGTCAATCCGGCGCAAGCACAGGCGTACATCGTCAACCCGCTCCGGGGCCGGGCGGCCAAGGGCATGGCGCAGCTGTTCTCGACGCACCCGCCCACTGCGGACCGCATCGCCCGGCTCCGTAGTGGGGAATGGCGCTGATCGGGCCGACGCCCGCCCGAACTCGTGAGTCAGTCCCGGAAGTTCCCGAACTGCAGCGGGATACCGAAGTCGTGTTCCTTGCAGGCGGTGATGACATCCTGCAGGTCGTCGCGCTTCTTGCCGATGACGCGGACCTGCTCGCCCTGGGTCTGGGACTGGATCCCTTTGAGGCCGAGGGCCTTGATGAACTTGTTGAGGTCCTTCGCCCGCTCCTGGTTGATGCCGGCCACCACCGTGACGACCTGGCGGACCGTGCCCCCGGCCGCGTCCTCGACCTTGCCGTAGTCGAGTGCCTTGAGCGAGAGCTTGCGCTTCACGACCTTCTCCTCGAGGACCTGTCGAAGCGCGGTCAGGCGATCAGCGCTCACCGAGCGGAGCGTGATGTCGTTCGTCCCGAGTTCGATCGAGGAATCGGTGCCCTTGAAATCGAACCGGGTCGAGATCTCGCGCGACGCCTGGTCGATCGCGTTGCGGAGTTCCTGTTCGTCCACTTCGGAGCTGATGTCGAAGCTGGCCACGGTGTCCTCGTCTCGGGGTCGGTGGGATGGGCGCGCAACGCTATTCGATCGACGGGCCGGAGCCGGCGACGAATGGACTGTGCTCGGAACGGTCCGTCCGGGCTAGAGTGTCGCTCCCTGGGTCGGTGCCCGAGTGGCCAAAGGGAACTGGCTGTAAACCAGTCGGCTAACGCCTACGGAGGTTCAAATCCTTCCCGGCCCACCATGAACACCCCGTGCCATCAGGCGCGGGGTGTTGTCGTCGTGCCGGTCTCCGGCGGGAAGGAACCCCGAATGACCACCTCTGAACTTCCCGCCGGCGTGCAGCGGGTGAGCGACGAGCTGGCGCGTCGAGCGCCCGGCCGCACCGTGACGATGCTCGCCGACAGCGCGAGGACTGCGGCGGACGCCGCCGCGGCGCTGGGATGTGGCGTCGGGGAGATCGCGAAGACGATCGTGTTTCGCCGCGTTGCGGACGACGCCGCGGTGGTGGTGATACTGAGCGGTGACCATCGCGTCGACACGGCGCGGCTGACCGTGATCGCCGGCGAGCTCGGCAAGGCGAACGCCGACTTCGTTCGTGAGCGCACGGGGTTCGTGATCGGTGGCGTGAGCCCGCTCGGACACGCCGAGCAGTCGGTGCTGGTCCTCGATGTGGGGCTCGACCGCTTCGACACGGTGTGGGCAGCGGCCGGCCACCCGCACGCGGTGTTCGACACGTCGTACAGCGAATTGGCCGCGTGGACCGGCGCAGCGTTGGTGGACGTCGCCGAACGCTGAGCGAGTGTCGACGGTCCGGCCGCTGTCGGGTGTACAGCCCCGCTGGTAGCGTCCCGCCATGTCTGCGGTCCAGATCTGCGATGAGCTCGAAGCAATCTACGAGCAGGGCGATTACCCGGCGCTGCGGGTGAGCCGCCCGTGGTCCGACCACAACCGGGTGATCAGCGGCGAGCTTGCTCGCCCGGCGGCATGGCGTTGGTATCTCGTGCGAGAGATCGAGCGCCTGGTCGCCGCCGGGGCCGAGGTATCGGCGGTGGCCTCTCGCCCGCGGCTCCAGCTGCACGACATTGAGCTGTTCGCCCGGACCGACGAGTCGGACTGGGACCTCAAGCGCAAGAAGCTGTTCCTGTTCCCGCCCGAGCGCATGGAGCTGTCGCTCGACCGGCTCGCGCACTACACGGGCACGAGCGCGGAGGACTTCCAGCGGTACGTGTTGTTCACGAACTACCACATGCACGTGGAGGCGTTTCGTGAGCTGTTCCCTCAGTGCGTCGTGCCGAACCGACCGGACGTGCAGATGCCGGCGTACCACCATCGCCTCGACGGGCACGGGGGCGTGACGCTGGTGAACATCGGCGTCGGTCCCTCGAACGCCAAGACGATCAGCGATCACGTCGCCGTGCTGCGGCCCGATCTGATGATGATGATCGGCCACTGCGGCGGCCTTCGAAACCACCAGGCGATCGGTGACTTCGTGCTCGCGACCGCGTATCTCCGTTCGGATCAAGTGCTCGACGATGTGCTGCCGCGCTACGTGCCGGTCACGTCGAATTTCCAACTCAATCAGCTGCTGCACGAGCAACTTGTGCGGCGCGACCTGCCCTTCCGGCTCGGCACGGTCTTCACCACGTCGAACCGGAACTGGGAGTTCAACCAGCGCACTGCCCTTGCCGAGATCGGCTCGGCGCGCGCGGTCGCGGTCGACATGGAGTCGGCGACCGTCGCCGCCAACGGGTTCCGGTACCGGGTTCCGTCGTCGACGCTCCTGGTCGTGAGCGACAAGCCATTGCACGGTCAGCCGAAGCTCTACGGCGCCGCGCGTGAGTTCTACGAATCGTCCAAGCGCCGCCACGTCGAGGTCGCGATCGCCGCGGTCGACGAGGTTCGGCTGCGCTACCCGGACGGTCTGCCGAATGCCGACCTGCGATCGACCGACGAACCGTTGATCGGTGGTCCGCCGGAGACGGCCAACACAACCGGTGCGTCTGGGACATCGGAGGGCTAACGTGCCCCGGAATCAGCACAGGTCACCGGAGCATGGGGAGAACCGCTGGATGGGACTGACGCGACGCCTGGTCACTGTGTGCACGTTGCTGATCGTCGGGCTGGGCTGCTGGTCCGGGCTCGCGTCGGCCCAGGGTGGCGAGGCGATCGCCGGCACGTTCCTGAACCGTGAGGATGGCAACAAGCCGGTTGCCGGCGTGAAGGTCGACGTCGTCGATTCCTCGGGCAAGAAGGTCGGAACGGCGGTGAGCGACGACAGCGGCAAGTACTCGCTCGACCTTCCGGGGCCGGGCACGTACACCGCCAAGCTGCAGGTTGGGTCGCTGCCGAAGGGGGTTCGGCTGACCGACACGAAGAAGACTCAGCTCACCGTCGAGGTGTCCGAGGGGCGACGGCGGGCGATCATCTTCCCCTTCGGCAAGGGCATCGCCGGGCCCGCGGGCGCGCTGGACCGCCTGCCGGGCACGCTCCTCGACGGCGTGCGGTTGGGGTTGATCATCGCCATGACGGCGATCGGGCTCTCGTTGATCTACGGCACGACCCAGTTCACCAACTTCGCTCACGGCGAGATGGTGACCTTCGGTGCTCTCGTCACCTGGTTTCTGAACCACGACGGCGGCCTTCCCGTGCTGTGGTCGGCGCTGATCGCCGTCGCGCTCTCGGCGGTGGCCGGTCTGGTCCTCGACGCGGGTCTCTGGGGGCCGCTGCGAAAACGCAAGACGAGCCCGTTCTCGCTCATGGTGGTGTCGTTCGGCCTGTCGATCACGCTGATCGCCGTGTACCAGCTGTTCTTCGGCACCCGGAACCGGCCCTTCACGGAGTACGCGATCCAGAAGCCGCTGTTCTCGCTCGGCAGCCAGAACGTCCCGCCACGGGCGATCGTGACCATCGTGTTGTCGGTGGTCGTGCTGGGCGCCGTGGGCCTGTTCCTGCAGCGCGCCCGGTTCGGGAAGGCGATGCGGGCTGTGGCCGACAACGGCCCGTTGGCGGCATCGTCGGGCATCAACACTGCGCGGGTCGTCCGGCTCGTCTGGATGATGGGCAGCGCGCTGGCCGGTCTCGGCGGTGTGCTGTATTCGCTCGATCAGGGTGTGAACTTCCTGGAAGGTCAGAGCCTCCTGTTGTTGATGTTCGCCGGCATCACGTTGGGTGGCCTCGGCACGAGCTTCGGAGCTGCGGCCGGCTGCTTCATCCTCGGTGTGGCGATCCAGCTGTCCACGCTCGTCAACTTCTCCGAGACCTTCCGGGTTCCGCCGTCGCTGAAGAACGTCGGCGCGCTGGTGGTCCTGATCGTGGTCTTGATGGTCCGACCTCAGGGTGTCTTCGGACGCAGGGAGCGTGTTGGCTGATGAACTGGTCCAACCTCTTCGTGCTGACCGTGTCCGCGGCGATCGGTCCCGAGGCGGTGCGCTACATCCTGGGCGCACAGGGCCTCAACATTCACTACGGCTACACCGGTCTGTTCAACTTCGGTCAGGCCGGATTCATGGCGGTCGGAGCGTACGGCGTCGCGATCGTCAGCGCCTCGGAGCAGGCGGGCGGACTCGGGTATTCGGTCTGGCTCGGCGTGCTGGCGGGGCTGGTCGCGGCGGTGTTGCTCGCGTTGCTCATGGGCGTGCCGACGCTTCGGTTGCGTGGCGACTACCTCGCGATCGTGACGATCGCGGCCTCCGAGATCATCCGACTGGTGATTCGATCCGAGCGGTTCGACTGGCTGACCGGCGGGAACTCGGGGATCAACGGGTTCGCGAACTCGTTCTTCGATGCGAATCCGTTCGACAACTCGCATCGGTACGAGTTCGGTCCGTTCGAGTATCTCGGTAAGGACCTGTGGGTGATGCTGATCGGTTGGCTGGTGATCGCCTTCTTCGGTCTGCTCACCTTCCTGCTCATGCGAAGCCCGTGGGGGCGCGTGCTGCGCTCCATCCGGGAGAACGAGGATGCGGTCCGCTCGCTCGGCAAGAACGTGCAGGCGTACAAGATGCAGGCGCTCGTGCTCGGCGGTGTGATGGGCGCGGTCGGCGGCGCCATCTACGCGCTGTACCAGAACCTCGCCCTACCCGATGACTTCGTCACCCGGACGACCTTCATTGCGTACGCCGCCCTCATCCTGGGCGGTGCGGCCCGAGTCGGCGGCCCGATCATCGGTGGCGTCATCTGGTACGGGATCTTCGCGTTCATGACCAATCTCGTGACCGAGGTGAGCGGAACGTACTGGTTCAAATCCGCGTCGTGGCTCCCATCGATCGTGAAGGACAACGCCGGCCAGTTCCCGTTCGTCTTTCTGGGGGTCGCGCTGATGCTGCTCGTGGTGTTCCGCCCGCAGGGCATCTTCGGAGACCGCAGGGAGGTGGAGCTCGATGCCCGCTGACACGATGGAGACGAGTTCCGGTCCCGCGGCGCTCGCCGGCGTGCCCGACACGGTGGGCGTCGCCAAGCCCGACCCGATCGTGGTGGCCGACAAGGTGGTCCGGCGCTTCGGCGGCGTCACGGCGGTCAATGTCGACCACGTGGAGTTCCAGCGAGGCACGATCACTGCGCTGATCGGGCCCAACGGCGCCGGAAAGACCACGTTCTTCAACCTGCTCACCTGTTTCGATCAGCCGCAGGAAGGCACGTGGACCTTCAACGGCACACCGCTCAACGGCGTCGCCCCGCACAAGGTCGCCAAGATGGGCATGGTCCGGACGTTCCAGCTCACCAAGGTGCTGACCAAGCTGACCGTCATCGAGAACATGCGCCTCGGGGCGACGGGGCAGAAGGGCGAGTCCTTCCTCGGCTCGCTCCTGAAGCAGGTCTGGTCCGATCAGGAACGATCGATCACCGAGCGCGCCGACGAGCTGCTCGCCCGGTTCAAGATGGATCACATGCGCGAGCAGTACGCGGGCCAGCTTTCGGGCGGCCAGCGGAAGTTGCTCGAGATGGCCCGTGCGCTCATGACCGAGCCCGAGTTGATCATGCTCGACGAGCCGATGGCTGGCGTGAACCCCGCGCTCAAGCAGTCGCTGCTCGAGCACGTGAAGTCGTTGCGTGACGAAGGCCGCTCGGTCATCTTCGTCGAGCACGACATGGACATGGTGTTCGACATCAGCGATTGGGTGGTGGTGATGGCCGAGGGTCGACTGATCGCCGAGGGGACTCCCGACCAGGTGGGGTCGAACCCGGCGGTGATCGACGCCTATCTCGGATCTCACCACGACCGAGACCTGAACCCCGATGTCGGCGGCGGGCCGGAAGGGGGTGCCTCATGACGGGCTCGGACGCGCTCGCGGCACGCGAGCAACGGCGAGAGGTGCCCCTGCTGGTGGCCGATGCAATCGTCGCCGGGTACGTTCCCGAGGTGAACATCCTCAACGGGTGTTCGATGGAACTGTTCCACCAGGAGATGGTCGGCATCATCGGCCCGAACGGCGCCGGCAAGTCGACCTTCCTGAAGTCGCTGTTCGGGCTGATCCCGATCCGATCGGGTGCGGTGACCTTGCACGGCGAGACCATCACGTCGCTGAAGGCGCACGAGCTGGTGACGAAGGGTGTGGGGTTCGTCCCGCAGACCGAGAACGTGTTCTCGTCGATGACGGTTCGCGAGAACATGGAGATGGGGGCGTTCCTCGACCCGAAGTCCATTCCCGAGCGCTTCGAGCAGGTCGTCGACCTCTTCCCGCGGTTGGGGGAGCGCGCCAACCAGACCGCCGGATCGCTGTCGGGCGGCGAACGGCAGATGGTCGCGATGGGTCGGGCGCTCATGATGAATCCGTCGGTGTTGCTGCTCGACGAGCCGTCGGCCGGCCTTTCGCCGGCCTTCCAGGACGAGGTGTTCATCAACTGCAGGCGGATCAACCAGGTCGGCGTGTCGATCGTGATCGTCGAGCAGAACGCGACGCGCTGCCTGCAGGTCGTCGATCGTGCCTTCGTGCTCGATCACGGTACGAACGCCTACACAGGTACCGGTCAGGACCTGCTGAACGACCCGAAGGTGATCGAGCTCTATCTCGGCACGCTCGCGAAGTCGCGGACCAAGTCCTCCGACTGACGGCCGCCCGTCGCACGCCGCCCGGCGTCGAGCGTCGGAGCGGGTCCGGCGTGCCAGCACGTGAGGTCGGCGGCCGCGCCAGCGAACGGCGCGTCGAGCCGAACCTCGATCCGAGTGGAGACGCGGGTCGTGCCGGAAGGCGGGTCGTGCCGGAACGCGAAGCGGGGGCCGAGCGGTTGCTCGGCCCCCGCTTTGCGGAGTCTTCGACTCGGTGGAGCGTTAGCTCACTTGCCGGCCTCGAAGTTTTCGGCGAGGGCGTTGCCCATGTTGCCGTCAACGCCGTAGACGCTGGAGATGTCGACTCCCTGCTCGACCATCTTGGTGAGGATCTTGGAGGACTCGTCGAAGCCGATGAGCGCGATCGCGTCGGCGCCGGAGTCCTTCGCCTCCTGGACCTCGGTCGAGTAGTCGGCGGCCTTCGGATCGTAGATCTTCTTGCCGACGACCTCGCCACCGCCGTCCTTGAGCGACCCTTCGAGGTCATCCGCGAGGCCGGTGCCGTAGTCATCGTTCAGGGCGAGGACGTAGACGCTGCTCTTGCCGTCGCCGATGATGGTGTCGGCGAGCACGGAGCCCTGCAGGATGTCGGACGGCGCGTCACGGAAGTACAGACCCTTGTCGTCGTAGGTCGAGAACTTCTTCGACGTGTTGGCCGGCGAGAACATCACGACACCAGCGGTCGCGATCGTGTCGACCACCGAGAGGCTGACCGAGGAGGACGCGGCGCCGATGATCCCGTCGACGTTCTTCGACAGCAGCGTCTGGACGGTCGTAGGGGCAACCTTGTTCTCGGTGTCGCCGGAGTCGCCCTCGACGAGCACGACGTCCTTGCCGAGCACACCACCGGCTGCGTTGATCTCCTGGACGGCGAGCTGCACGCCGGCGACCTCGGGCGGGCCGAGGAAGGCGAGGGAGCCCGTTACCGGGAGCAACGTGCCGAGCGTGAGCACACCGTCACCGGCGCGCGTTCCCACGACGGGAACCTCGGGAACGTCGGCCGACTTCGGAGCCGTTGCCTTGACGAACTCGGTCTTCGACTCGTCGATGCACTCGTCGGACTTCTCGCACTTCGTGCCGTCCTCGGAGTTCTTCATCGAGCCGAACTGCAGCACGCCGTAGGAGGCCTCGGTCGGTTCGCCGTTGCCGGAGAACTCGAGCGGCCCGCTGGCGCCGTCGTAGTCGACGTCCTTGCCCTCGTCGATGAGCTTCTTGCAGCCCGCGAAGTCGGTGCACTTCTCGCCACCACGGGTGATGCCGTTGATCTTGGAGGCGTACTCGATGCCGTCAGTCTTCGCCTCGGTGGCCGCCAGGGCGATCACGATCGCGGCGTCGTACGATTCAGCGCCGTAGTTGAAGTCCGAAAGGTCGGGGTCGACCTTCAGCATCCGGTCCTTGAACTCCTGGCCGAGATCGACGAGCGGGGTGGTCCCCTTCATGCCGGCCAGCGCACCGTCGCCCTTGGCGTCGTCCGCGGCCGTCGTCGTCGTCTTGTCGCTCGAGCCTTCGTCGGTCCCGGAGTCGTCGCCGCACCCGGCAGCAACGAGGCCGAGGGCCAGCAGGAGCGAGACGCTCTTCGCCAACAATTTGTTGGTCTGCATACGTCACCCTTTCGGTTGGTTATGTCACTGCACGTGCCCCCACAACGCGGGCGAGTGCCGTCGGAACACTAGTCACGGCAATGTTCGCGAGCCCGGAAGGACACCGAAACGACATCGAAGCGCAACATGTGCCATCGAGCGTCTCGCTGGTTCGGTCGGGGATGGGGTTCCACCGCGGAGTGACCTCGAGCGTGTCGGGCGACGCGACACCGTCGTGCGACTGGCCGTCAGTGGCCGAGCAGCAGTTCCATGACCATCACGTCGAGCCATCGGCCGAACTTCCGGCCGACTTCGCGTTCGTGGCCCACGATCTCGAAGCCGTGCGCGGCGTGCAGCCCGATCGAGGCCTCATGGCCACCGACGATGCGGGCGAACACCGCATGGAATCCGTGCGCCGCGGCCCGTTCGGTGAGGTCGCCGAGCAGCATCCGGCCGACGCCGCGGCCATGGTGGTCGCGGTGGACGTACACCGAGTCCTCGACGCTGGTCGAGTACGCGGCGCGCGGCCGGTAGGGCGACAGGGAGGCGAAACCGACTACGGCGCCCGCGGACTCGGCGACGGTGACCACGTGCGCGCCGGAGCGGTCGGAGATCCAGGCGGCCTGGTCGGCCGCCGTTCGCTCGACGATGTCGAAGGTGACGGTCGACGAGCGAACCTCGACGTTGTAGATGCGCCGAATGGCCTCGCTGTCGTCGATGGTGGCGAGTCGTACCTGCACGGCAGCGATGGTACGCGGGCGACCCGGAGGCTTGACGCGCCCTGCGGTGTACCCCGCCTTCGTGCCGGTCGGTGGCCCGTGGGCACCGGCGGAGCGGTCCGGCGAATGGTGGTTGGTCCCGCGCTCCCCGGCGGCTATAGTCGCGGGTCGTCTCGGCGCCAGCGCGCCGTGCGTGCCCCCTTAGCTCAGTCGGCAGAGCGTTTCCATGGTAAGGAAAAGGTCGTCAGTTCGATTCTGACAGGGGGCTCATCGGCACAGAGCAGCGAGGGCGATCGCCCGGACGGCTCAGTGCGAACAGCGGTGGCGTAGCTCAGTTGGTGAGAGCACTCGGCTCATAATCGAGGGGTCGTCAGTTCGAGTCTGACCGCCACCACCCGCCTACCCAGGATCGGCCACGACCGGCACGGTCGAAACACAAGGAGCAAGGGACGCCATGGCCAAGGAAAAGTTCGAGCGGACGAAGCCTCACGTGAATGTGGGGACGATGGGTCATATCGATCATGGTAAGACGACGTTGACGGCTGCGATTACGAAGACGTTGGCGGATCGGGTTGCGGGGAACTCGTTTACGGCGTTCGAGAACATTGATAAGGCTCCTGAAGAGCGTGAGCGTGGTATCACGATCAATGTGTCGCATGTGGAGTATGAGACGGATAATCGTCACTATGCGCATGTGGATATGCCTGGGCACGCGGATTACATCAAGAACATGATCACGGGTGCGGCGCAGGTGGATGGCGCGATCTTGGTGGTGTCGGCGGCTGATGGTCCGATGCCGCAGACGCGTGAGCATGTGTTGTTGGCTCGGCAGGTGGGTGTGCCGGCGATCGTGGTGGCGTTGAACAAGGTCGACATGGTCGATGATGAGGAGCTGCTCGAGCTGGTGGAGCTTGAGGTTCGCGAGTTGTTGTCGGAGTACGAGTTCCCTGGTGATGATGTTCCGGTGTGTCCGGTGTCGGCGTTGAAGGCGTTGAACGGCGATTCGGATGCGCAGGATCAGGTGATGGCGTTGATGGCTGCGGTGGATGAGTATGTGCCGCAGCCGGTGCGTGATCTGGACAAGCCGTTCTTGATGCCGATTGAGGATGTGTTCTCGATTACGGGTCGTGGGACGGTGGTGACCGGTAAGGTCGAGCAGGGTGTGATTCATACGGGCGATGAGATTGAGATCGTCGGGTTGAAGGCGACGCAGAAGACGACGTGTACTGGTGTGGAGATGTTCCGGAAGTTGCTTGACGAGGGTCAGGCGGGGGACAACATCGGTGCGTTGTTGCGTGGGACGAAGAAGGAAGAGGTGCAGCGGGGTCAGGTGTTGGCGAAGCCGGGTTCGATTACGCCGCACACGGATTTCGTTGCGAATGTGTATGTGTTGTCGAAGGAGGAGGGTGGGCGGCATAAGCCGTTCTTCTCGAATTATCGGCCGCAGTTCTATTTCCGTACGACGGATGTGACGGGTTCGATCTCGTTGCCGGGTGGTACGGAGATGTGTATGCCGGGTGATAACACGGAGATGCAGGTGGAGTTGATTGCTCCGATCGCGATGGATGAGGGGTTGCGGTTCGCGATTCGTGAGGGTGGTCGCACGGTTGGTGCTGGCCGTGTGATCTCGATCATCAAGTGACGGTGCGCCGGGAGACCGGCGATCGCAGCACGATGTGAGCGAGGAGGCGCCCGCTGCGGGCGCCTCCTCGTCATTTTTCCGGCCGGGTCGATCCCGCCTAAGCTGTCTGCCCCGGCCGCGCACGCGGCACCCGAGATCTGGCGCCCGTGGTGCGGGCGAACGAAGCGACGACAGGACGACGACTCCGATGGCCTCCGACAAGCGTGTTCACGTGACCCTCGAGTGCACGGTGTGCAAGCGCCGCAACTACATCACGAACAAGAACAAGAACAACGATCGTGAGCGGATCGAGCTGAAGAAGTACTGCAAGTGGGATCGCACGCACACGGTCCACAAGGAGACCCGCTGAGCGACACCCGCTCTGCCGCAGCGGCCCCGCCTCCGGGCGGTGCACGGCCGCCGGCAGTCGGGGGTCCCGCGTCCGGGGTGGTCGCCCGCCCCGTCGATTCGCTCGTCGCATCCGCGATCGCGGGCGATCGCCACGCCTTCGGCGACCTGGTCGAGGCGACCTATCGCGACACCTACACGCTCGCGTTGCGCCTCACGGGCAACGAGCACGACGCTCGGGACGTCACGCAAGACGCGTACTTGCGCGCCTTCAGGTCGATCGACACGTTCCGTGGCGAGGCAGCCTTTTCCTCGTGGCTCTATCGCGTCACGGCGAACTGTGCGATGTCGCTGTTGTCGGCCCGCCGACGCCACACCCACATCGATTTGGATCTCGTGGGCGACCAGATCGCGGGCCTCGCCGACTCGATGGATCCGGCCGATGCGGTGGTCGCGGCCGGGCTGTCGGCGCCGATCGATCGGGCACTCGTCGCGCTACCGATGTCGTCTCGCGTGGTCGTGCTGTTGCGTGACGTGTACGAGTTGAGCCACGACGAGATCGCCGCGACGCTGGGCATCTCGTCGGCCGCTGCGCGCGTGCGCCTCCACCGTGGCCGTGCCCAGATGCGTGCGGCGCTTGCCGCTCAAGGTGATCTGATCGAGGCGGAGGAGGCGAGCCGTGCAATGTGACGAGGCGCGTCCCCTGTTGGATCGACTCGCCGATGAATGCGAGCCCCGATCCATCGAGCTGCAGCGTCACCTCCGGGCCTGCTCGCGGTGCCGCGCCGACGCCGCCTCCGTGCGGTCGCTTCACCGAACACTCGGCGGCCTACGCTCGGTCAGGATCGACCCCGGACCGCAGTTGCTGGCGGAGGTGCTGTCGTCGGTGGAGGCATTGGGCGACGCCTGGACCGAGAACGTGGTCGAGCATCGGCGACGCATGGCGCGTCGCGGCGCAGCTGTCGCTGCGGCGCTCGGAGCAGCGGCAGCTGGGGCCTGCGCGGCAGCGATCGCTGTTCGGCGTGCGTGGCCGACGGCCGGTGCCCGGAGCCTGGGCGCGTTCGGCGCGCTCTGACCCCGCGCTGCGAGCGTGCGATGCTCGGGGAATCGGATTCGACTGGCCTCGCGTCGTCGCGGTCCGTATTTTGGTTCGGCCATCCCGGCGGCTGCCGCTGCTAGGGTTGGCGATCGGTCGGAGACGACCCGAAGGGCAGTGGCTCAATTGGCAGAGCAGCGGTCTCCAAAACCGCAGGTTGGGGGTTCGAGTCCCTCCTGCCCTGCTTCGGGCGGCGTCGAGGCGTCGCAACTCGTACGGAAGTGGTGTTCCGCATGGCAATGAACCGAGAACAAAAACGCGCCCTCCAGCGGGCGGGTCAGCTCACGGCTGACGGTTCGCCGGTGGCCACGCGCGAGCGTCGGCAGCCCCAGGTCCGCAGCGCCGACTCGCGGACCTCCCCGGCGGACTTCGTGCGCGAGGTTCGCGCCGAACTGCGCAAGGTTTCGTGGCCGACGCGTGCGGAGACCATCCGCCTGTCGGTGATCGTGTTCATCGCGATCGTGATCCTGGGCGCCTTCATATTCCTCATCGATCTCGGGTTCGGGCAGTTCACCGATTTCCTCTTCCCGAGTCCCTCCACCAGTGGGTCGCTGCTCTCGGGTGCGTGGTCAGCCCTGTTCTGACCGCCGCGATCGAGTCTGCACCGTTCCACACAGAGAAGAAGAAACAAGCACGCATCATGAGCCTCCCCGATACGAACGACGTGAGCGACGAGACCGAGTCGACGAGCGACGTCGCGACCGATGCCCCGGTGGCCGAGGCCGCTGATGCGGTCGACGACGCCGACATGGTCGAGTCGGCCCCCGATGCGACGGATCCGGTCGCCGAGGACGCCGCGCCCGCGGAGGACGCCGCGCCCGCCGAGGTGATCGATGCGGAGGACCTGATCGAGGCGCCGCGTCGCCCCGAGAGCGCTTACGACCGGCCCGGTCGCTGGTTTGTCCTGCACTGCCAATCCGGCTACGAGAACAAGGTTCGCCAGAACCTCGAGGCGCGTACCCGCTCCATGAACATGGAGGAGCGGATCTACGAAATCGTGATCCCGCTCGAGGACGTGACCGAGATCCGCAACGGCAAGAAGGTCGTCGTCCAGAAGAAGATGTTCCCCGGCTACATCCTGATCCGGTGCGAGCTCGACGACGATTCGTGGTACGTGATTCGCAACACGCCGGGCGTGACCGGGTTCGTGGGGGCGGGCAACAAGCCCACGCCGCTGCCGCGTCGCGACGTCGACAACTTCTTGACCGTGAAGGCCGACGAGGACGAGGCGCCCAAGCGTGCCAAGCCCCGGCTCGAGTACGAGATGGGCGAGACGGTGCGCGTCAAGGAAGGCCCGTTCGCCGACTTCAGCGGCGAGATCGTCGAGCTCAACGCCGACCAGCTGAAGGTCAAGGTGCTCGTGAACATCTTCGGTCGCGAGACCCCGGTGGAACTCGAGTTCGGTCAGGTCGCGAAGCTCTGACCGCCGTCGGTCGTGCGCCCCGCGTAGTTTTGCGGCCGCTCGTACCGCTCGACCAGACTTATCAATTGCGTGTGCTCGACCGCCGTGATCGGCGTGTTCATCCCTGGGCTCGGGCACGCCGGATGCCGAGAGAGAGTGTGTGATCCATGGCCAAGAAGAAGGTCACTGCAGTCGTGAAGATCCAGATCGCCGCCGGCGGTGCCACACCGGCGCCGCCCGTGGGTACCGCGCTCGGTCCCCACGGCATCGCGATCATGGACTTCTGCAAGGAGTACAACGCCCGCACGGAGAGCCAGCGCGGCACCGTGATTCCCGTCGAGATCACGATCTTCGAAGACCGTACCTTCACGTTCGTCACGAAGACCCCGCCGGCACCGGTGCTCATCCGTCAGGCCGCGGGCCTCGAGAAGGGCGCGGCCACGCCGGGCAAGGGTGTCATCGGTGAGATCACCGATGCGCAGCTCACCGACATCGCGTCGACCAAGCTCCCCGACCTCAACACCAACGACATCGACGCGGCGAAGGCGCAGATCGCCGGCACCGCTCGCTCGATGGGCATCCGCGTCGTCGGCTGAGCCGACCGAGCGCAGTCATTCTCCTGCGGCAACGCCGCGGGCATCATCCGAACCGGCACCGCGGGACGACCTCGCCCGTGGGCCCGATCTTGAGAGGGAGCCGTCATGGCGAAGGGCAAGAAGTTCACCGATGCGCTGAAGCGCTTCGATCGCGACCACCTGCACGCAGGTGCCGAGGCGGTGGAGCTCGCGAAGGCGATCTCGAACCGCAACTTCGACGAAACCGTCGAGGTGGCATTCCGCTTGGGCGTCGACCCGCGCAAGGCCGATCAGATGGTGCGCGGCACCGTCGCTCTGCCGTCTGGGTCGGGCAAGGCGGTTCGTGTGGCCGTGTTCGCCGTCGGCGACGCCGCACGCGAAGCCGAGGCCGCTGGCGCCGAGTTCGTCGGTGCCGACGATTTGGCCGCCCAGATCGAAGGCGGCATGCTCGACTTCGACGTCACCATCGCCACGCCCGACCTGATGCCGCTGGTCGGCCGGCTCGGTCGCACGCTCGGCCCCCGTGGCCTCATGCCGAACCCGAAGTCGGGCACGGTCACCAACGACGTCGGCAAGGCGGTCGAGGAGTTCAAGGGCGGCAAGGTCGAGTACCGCACCGACCGTCACGGCAACGTGCACGTGCCGCTCGGCAAGGTCAGCTTCGACGTTCCTGCCCTGGTCGCCAACCTCTACGCCGTGGTCGATGAGCTGCATCGTGCCAAGCCGGCGTCGTCCAAGGGCCGGTACTTCCGCAAGGTCACCGTGGCCTCCACGATGGGCCCGGGCATCCGAGTCGATCCCGCCCGAGTGGGCGAGTAGCCTTTCTCGATCGTGCCGACGGCGAGCCGTCGGCACGCACATTCGCTCGCCGCAGACATCTGGTGTGCGCTCCGCCCGCGGGGTGCGCTGAAGGGGCCGACGCAAGGACGCCCGCCCGACGAGGTGAACCTCCCAGAACGTATCGGGGTGTTCGCGCGGTCGTTGCGAACGCCCCGTGTCGCGTCATGGCGCGAGGCATTCCCACCCCGGTTCGCCGGGACCCAGAACCGCCCGAATCCTCGGGCCTGATTGAACAGAAGGGAGGTGCAGAAGATGGAGAACCCCCGTCCCGAAAAGGCCGCTGTTGTGGCCGAGGTCAAGGAACGACTCGGCGCCGCAGATGCGGTGCTGATCACCGAGTACCGAGGCTTGACGGTCCGCGAGCTTGCGGGCCTTCGCAACGCGATGCGGCCGGCCGGCGGTGAGTACAAGGTCTACAAGAACACCCTCGTGCGCATCGCTGCCCGCGAGCTCGGCATCAATCTCGATGACGTGCTCGTCGGCCCGACAGCGCTTGCGCTGATCACCGCGGCACCCGACGGCACACCCGCCGACATCGCTTCGGTAGCGAAGGCGGTACTCGACTTCGCGAAGACCCAACCGCTCCTCGTGTTGAAGGGTGGCGTGCTGGGCCAGAACGTCCTCGACGCCAACGGCGCCAAGGCGTTGGCCTCGTTGCCCACGGCTGCCGAGGTGTACGCGCGCTTGGCCGGTGCGATCAACGGTAACGCCCGCGGTCTCGCGTCGGTCGTCAGCGGTGTTCATCGCAGCTTGGCCTACGTGCTCCAGGCCGCGATCGACGCCAAGGTGTTCGCCGAGGGCGATGCCCCTGCACCCACTGCCGACGCTGCGGCCCCCGCAGCCGACGAACCTGCCGCCGAGGCGGCATCTGCTGACGAGGTGGCGGTCGCCGCCGCCGAGTCGGCCCCCGATTCAGATACCCCCACGGCTGCGATTGACGCAGCAGATGAAAGTGAGAACTGACGATGTCGAAGGTTGAGGAGCTGCTCGAGTCCATCTCCAACCTCACGCTGGTTGAGGCCTACGAGCTGGTGAAGGCGATCGAGGACAAGTTCGAGGTGTCGGCTGCGGCGCCCGTCGCTGCGGTCGCCGTTGCCGGCCCCGCCGCCGACGGCGCGGGTGAGGTCGAGGAGCAGACGAGCTTCGACGTCATCCTGACCGATGCGGGCGACAAGAAGATCCAGGTGATCAAGGAAGTCCGTGGGCTCACGAGCCTCGGTCTGAAGGAAGCCAAGGATCTCGTCGAGGGCGCGCCGAAGGCCGTGCTCGAGGGTGTGTCCAAGGAAGACGCCGAGAAGGCCAAGGAGGCCATCGAGGCCGCCGGCGGCAAGGCCGACGTCAAGTAACCACCGACGCCTAACCGCCGGGGCTCATCCCGGCGGTTCCACAGCGTTGAACGAACGGGTGGGTCGACCCCACCCGTTCGTCGCGTTCGGACGCGCACGCGCAGGGATCGCCGGCGGGACAATCTGCCCTTGACCTTCCGCCGCACCTCGGCTTACCGTTCCCCCAAATCGAGCGGTGGCGTGCGTCCCCAGAACCTCCCGGGTTGACCGCGCCTTGCCCGCGTCCGTATGCTCACAGGTTGCCGTGCTGCTGCCGTTTTGCCGTCACCCGCTTCGAGGTGTCGTTGCGCGCGTCCAGGCATCGGTGGCCAGCTCGACTACCAGCGCATGCGAGGAGTAGGTCCTTTGTCCGCACGTTCCGTTCTCCGGGATCGTTATTCGTTCGGCAACCTCGACGAGGTGCTCGAACTCCCCGACTTGATCGCCATCCAGCGAGAGTCGTTCCAGTGGTTCCTCTACCAAGGCCTCGCCGAGGCATTCCGCGACATCAGCCCGATTCGCGATTTCACCGAGACCCTGTCGCTCGAGCTCGAGTTCGACCCGAACGACGAGGACCTGCGTCCGCCGCCGAAGTTCACGGTGGAGGAGTGCAAAGAGAAGGACATGACCTTCTCGGCGCCGATCTTCGTGCGCGCCCGGTTCGTCAACCAGAACACCGGCGAGATCAAGGAACAGACCGTCTTCATGGGCGACTTCCCCATGATGACCGAGAAGGGCACGTTCATCATCAACGGCACCGAGCGGGTCGTGGTGTCCCAGCTCGTGCGGTCGCCGGGCGTCATCTTCCAGCCCGGCGAGCGGTTCCGCCTTCGTAACCTGTCCAAGCACCAGTTGGTGACGGGCACCATCCACCCGTACCGCGGCGAGTGGGTTGAGTTCGACGTCGAGCAGAAGCCCGGCAAGGACGTCACGGCCGGCACGCGCGTCGCCCGCAAGCGTCGCCTGTCGATCTTCGTGCTCATGCGCGCGCTCGGCTTCGACGAGGAGAACGAGCCCGGCTTTCTCGACCGCTTCGTCAACCACTTCCACTTCCTCGACGGGCAGTGGGAGAAGGAGCGCGACTTCGCGCCGACCCAGGACGAGGCGCTCGTCGAGATCTACAAGCGCGCTCGCCCGGGCGAACCGCCCACGCTCGATTCGGCCCGTGCCTACTTCCGCAACGCGTTCTTCGAGCCGCGCCGCTACGACCTGAGCCGAGTCGGCCGCTACAAGCTGAACCGCAAGCTCGGCCCCGAGCTCGATCGCCTCGAAGAACTCTTCGGTCTGACCGATCTCGACCGGCCCGACGCCGACCAGCCGGTGCTCAGCCGCTGCGAGGTTCTGGCGTCCATGACCTATCTGCTCAATCTCGCCGCGGGCGAGCCGGGCTACCGCCTCGACGATCAGGACCACTTCGCCAACCGTCGCATTCGCTCGGTCGGCGAACTGATCCAGAACCAGGTTCGCATCGGCCTCAGCCGCATGGAGCGCGTGGTCCGCGAGCGTATGACGACCCAGGACGTCGAGGCGATCACTCCGCAGACGCTCATCAACATCCGGCCCGTGGTCGCAGCGATCAAGGAGTTCTTCGGAACCTCCCAGCTGAGCCAGTTCATGGACCAGGTCAACCCGATCTCGGGCCTGACCCACCGTCGCTGCCTCTCGGCGCTCGGCCCCGGTGGCCTCAGCCGTGAGCGCGCCGGCTTCGAGGTCCGCGACGTTCACTTCAGCCACTACGGCCGGATGTGCCCGATCGAGACGCCGGAAGGCCCGAACATCGGCCTGATCGGTCGCCTCGCGACCTACGCCCGCGTCAACGAGTTCGGCTTCATCGAGTCGCCGTACCGCAAGGTCATCGACGGTCGGGTGACCGACGAGATCGTGTACCTGCCGGCCGACGAGGAGGAGGAGTACGTCGTCGCACAGGCGAACGCTCCCCTCAACCCCGACGGCACCTTCAAGGCGCCTCGAGTGCTCGTGCGGCGCTCGCCGCAGGCCGCCTCGCTGAGCGATCTGAAGCTGCAGCTCGAGCGCGACGTGTTCCTCGGCGCGACCACCGAGATTTCCTCGGTGCCGCCCGAAGAGGTCCAGATGATGGACGTGTCGCCGCGCCAGATCGTGTCGGTGGCCACCGCCCTCATCCCGTTCCTCGAACACGACGACGCGAACCGTGCGCTCATGGGCGCGAACATGCAGCGCCAGGCCGTGCCGCTGGTTCGGGCGGAAGCGCCGTTCATCGGCACCGGCATCGAGGCCCGTGCGGCTCGGGACGCTGCCGACATGATCCTCGCCGAGGACGAGGGCGTGGTCGCCGAGGTCGATGGTCGCCTCATCACGGTCGACTACAAGAACCTCGGTCGCAAGATCTACCGCCTCCACAAGTTCGAGCGGTCCAACCAGGACACCTCGATCAACCAGAAGGCGATCGTGGCGGAGAGCCAGCGGGTAGTCCGCGGCGATGTGCTCGCCGAGGGCCCGTCCACCAACAACGGCGAGCTGGCCTTGGGCAAGAACCTGCTCGTCGCGTTCATGCCGTGGCAGGGCTACAACTTCGAGGACGCGATCATCCTCAGCGAGCGTCTCGTCAAGGACGACGTGCTCACCTCGATCCACATCAAGGAGCACGAGGTCGATGCACGCGACACGAAGCTCGGCCCCGAGGAGATCACCCGGGACATCCCGAACCTGAGCGAGGAGATCCTCGCCGACCTCGATGAGCGCGGCATCATCCGCGTTGGCGCCGAGGTCGGGCCGGGCGACGTGCTGGTCGGCAAGGTCACCCCCAAGGGTGAGACCGAGCTGACTCCCGAGGAACGGCTGCTCCGTGCGATCTTCGGCGAGAAGGCGCGCGAGGTGCGCGACACGTCGCTCAAGGTGCCGCACGGCGAGACCGGCAAGGTCATCGACGTCAAGGTGTTCAGCCGTGACGAGAGCCACGAGTTGGCACCGGGTGTCAACCAGTTGGTCCGCGTCTACATCGCCCAGAAGCGCAAGATCTCCGTCGGCGACAAGCTCGCCGGCCGCCACGGCAACAAGGGCGTGATCTCCAAGGTCCTGCCGATCGAGGACATGCCGTACATGGCCGACGGCACCGCGGTCGACATCATCTTGAACCCGCTCGGCGTCCCGTCGCGAATGAACGTCGGTCAGGTGCTCGAGACCCACCTCGGCTACGCGGCTCGGTGGGGCTGGGAGCACGACAGCGACTTCATCGGCGAGGAGCCGATCCGCGGCACGGAGCGCAAGACCCGGCCGACCACTCGGCCGTCCACGCTCGTCGCCACCCCGGTGTTCGACGGTGCGAAGTGGGACGAGGTCGAGCTCGCAGGCAAGCACCCGACGATCAAGAAGATCTTCGAGAACCTCCGGCCCGAGGCCGTCGATCCGGTCTACGGCGACGGCGGTCGCATGATCGGCAACGACGGCAAGGTCACGCTGTACAACGGCCGTACCGGCGAGGCGTTCGATAACCCGATCACGGTCGGCTACGCGTACATCCTGAAGCTCGCCCACTTGGTCGACGACAAGATCCACGCCCGCTCCACCGGCCCGTACTCGATGATCACCCAGCAGCCGCTCGGCGGTAAGGCCCAGTTCGGTGGCCAGCGCTTTGGTGAGATGGAGGTGTGGGCACTCGAGGCCTATGGCGCCGCGTACTGCCTGCAGGAGCTCCTGACCATCAAGTCCGACGACACGCTCGGTCGCGTCAAGGTGTACGAGGCCATCGTGAAGGGCGAGAACATCCCCGAGCCCGGCATTCCCGAGAGCTTCAAGGTGCTCATCAAGGAGATGCAGGCGCTGTGCCTCGATGTCGAGGTGCTGTCGAAGACGGGTGAAGAGATCCAGATGCGTGAGCTCGACGAAGACTTCTTCCGGGCCGCCGAAGAGCTGGGGATCGACCTGTCCCGACCTGAACGAGGATCCGACGAAGAAGACGCCCGCCGCCAGGCGGAGAGGAGCTGAGAGACGTGCTGGACGTCAACAAGTTCGGCCAACTGAAGATCGGGCTCGCCACGGCGGAGTCGATCCGCATGTGGTCCAACGGCGAGGTGAAGAAGCCGGAGACGATCAACTACCGCACACTCAAGCCCGAAAAGGACGGCCTCTTCTGCGAGAAGATCTTCGGCCCGACGAAGGACTGGGAGTGCTACTGCGGCAAGTACAAGCGTGTCCGCTTCCGCGGCATCATCTGCGAGCGGTGTGGCGTTGAGGTCACACGCTCGAAGGTCCGGCGCGAGCGCATGGGCCACATCGAGCTCGCGGCGCCCGCCGTGCACATCTGGTACCTCCGCGGGACGCGGTCCTGGCTCGCCTACCTGCTCATGGGGACCACCCCGCGCGAGGAGTTGAAGGCCAAGCAGCTCGAGAAGGTCATCTACTTCGCCGCCAACCTCGTGACCTGGGTCGACGAGGAGCGGCGGCAGGCCGACCTCCCGGCGCTCGAATCGGAGCTGCTCGCCGAGCGCGACGAAATCGTGCAGGAGCGCGAGCTGTCGCTGGCCCGCCGCCACGAGGAGCTCGAGGCCGAGCTCGCTCAGCTCGAATCCGAGGGCGCGAAGGAGTCCGATCTCACGGCCCGCCGCAAGGCTGCCGACAAGGACCTCGTCGCGATCCGCGAGCGCTACGAGGCCGAACTCGACCTGCTCAGCCGGGTTTGGGACGAGTTCCGCGACCTCTTCGCCCGCGAGATCCTCGAAGACGAGATGCTGTGGCGCGAGCTCGTCGACCGCTTCGGCGAGTACTTCGAGGGCGGCATGGGCGCCGACGCGATCAAGAAGCTGATCGATCGACTCGACCTCGACGAAGAAGAGGTCAAGCTCCGTGCGCTGATCGACCCGCCCGAGGGCGGTCGGCCGCTGTCGGCCCAGCGCAAGCAGAAGGCGATCAAGCGCCTCAAGATCGTCTCCGACTTCAACCGTCGCGACGACAACGGTCACCGCGTCAACGACCCGCGCGCCATGATCCTCGATGTGGTGCCGGTGATCCCGCCGGAGCTTCGTCCCATGGTGCAGCTCGACGGTGGCCGGTTCGCGACATCCGACCTGAACGATCTGTACCGCCGGGTGATCAACCGGAACAACCGTCTGAAGCGTCTGCTCGATCTTGGCGCACCCGAGATCATCGTGAA
>WBZT01000174.1_pt1 | contig 25695 bp, 14 predicted proteins | sample 5204241 | NCBI WGS metagenome assembly WBZT01 (sample SAMN12344358, study PRJNA552823) | activated sludge metagenome | biome: Activated sludge suspended growth; feature: Nitrification reactor; material: Wastewater; isolation source: activated sludge from nitrification reactor of wastewater... | reverse complement strand
AGGTAATGCAAGTCCGCCATGGCTGGTCCGGTGACCATCTCGAAATCGGCCGCCACACCGTTGGCCCGCAAGAACTCGCGGGCGGTCTGGCCGCTCACCACGCGGCCCTGGCCGACGGTCCGTTGCAGGAGGGCGGAATGCTGCGCCGGTCCCCACAGCTGTTCCGCCAGCGCCGTCACTTCCGCGTCGCAGCGCGGGAAGTCATTCAGCGATTGCGCCCGGCTCGGGCGCGGTCCGAGAATCGTTGCGCCGGCCGCGACGAGTTCGGCCAGCTTGCGCAGCGCGGGCAGCGAAATGGAGTCACGCTCAGGCAGCACGAGCAGGCGATACGAAACGCCCTCCGGCAACACCAACCGCCCGTCGCGCACGCTCAGGCGCTGGAGCAGGGCTTCCTCGGTCAGCACGTCGTAATCGTAGCCGGCGCCGACACGGGCAGGATCGGTGCTGCGATGCTGCGTGAAATTCGGCACGTGGTTGCCGTAATAGCAGGCCACGTCGGCCACGGGCATTCCGGATTGCAGCAGCGTCTGGCAACGGTTGAGGTAGCTGAAGAAGGGCCGGGACTTCGCCCACCACGTCACGTTGGGATTCAAATGCGTGCCGGCGAAGTATTGCTGGCCGGGAATTCCCTCACTGGCGGGCGAGCACACGAAGGCGTGCCACACCAACAGATTCAGACCTTCGGTGCAGGCGTAATCGAAGGACGGTTTGAGATTGTCCCAGAGCGTCTCCTGCCAGTGCGGCCCGATGGTGGTGAAGCCCTCCGCAAGCACGAGCTTGCGGCCGTAGGTGTGCGCGGCGCTCGCGGGCTGTTTCACGAAGAACCGGTTGCCGTCGCCGATGCGATGCCGCCAGGACCACGCCCAGAACTCGCTCATCGGCGCGTCGTTGAAGCCGAGACACTGCTGCGCGTCAATCGGCACGGAATGCGGCCCGCCGCTTTCGGGATGGATCAGCAAGCCATGCTTGTGCGCCCCCTCTTTGAACAGTTTGAAATGATGGTCAATCGCCAGATCACCCATCGTGCGCCGGAAATCATCCAGGAAGCGGTTGCTCTCCTCGCGGCTGTTCACGATTTTGCCGGCGATCACCGGCAACCAAGGCAGCAATTCGTAGCCGCGGCGCTTCTGGAATTCCTCACGCAGCGTCGGCGTCCAATTGGCCACTTCCACTTCCCAACTGTCCGTGTGCAAATACTTCAGCGCCTTGCCCGCAAGAGACCCGGCATCGGCGATGAGCGGCTCCACCACGGCATTCCAGTAGCGCATGAATGCACCGGCATCGAACGGATCGAGGGCGTAACCATCCCAGCCTTCACTGCACGTCGAGACCCGGCAATGGTCATTGAGCGTGAATCCGAAACGAATGATCCCCCACTCCCCGGCTGGCGCGGTCCAGTGGAGAGTGCCGTCGGCGGTAAGCTTGCCGGTGAGATCCAGCACGTCAGCGGCGCGCGTGTCCTGCTCTTCCGGCGTGGCGGGGATTTCCTGAAACAACGGCGTCGTATCCGGCGCGGAAAAGGGTCGCAGCCCGTCGAGCAGAGCTTTTTGCTGCTGGTTTTGCAGCGGCTTGCGATCGGACGGGCGATTGGGATTTACCCGGTAGGCGAGCACGAACAGGTCGCGATAAAAACCGTCACGGGCTTTCGGCTGCTGAAGTTTTGCGTCGGCCTTCTGTCCGCCCGTGACGCGCACCTCGGTCCAAATTAACTTTTTCGGTGCGTCCTCCGGGGTGACCATCGGGCCGCCGAGATTCCAGCCACTCTGGATGTTCAAGCTCATTTCCAAACCAAGTCGGTCGGCCTCACGCAGCGCGTGCTTGTAAAGCTCGCGCCACGCGGGCGAGAAAAACGTCGGGCCGTGCGGCGCGCGGTCGTTGCCATCCTGGCTGGAGCCATCAGCGTCGCAAATCAACGCGCCGCCGAAGCCCTTGGCCTTCATCGCCTCCAGATCACGGGTGATGGCCTCCTTGGTGACGTTGCCGTTGGGCCACCACCAGTAGGCACGCAGACGGGCGTCTTGCGGTGGATTATTCCAATCGTCTTCCAGGGAAGTTGCGCGAGTCCCCAAGGCAGCGAGAACAGGAAGAACCACTCCGCAGAGCCATTTGCGCGCGGCTCCCGTCCATCGTCGGTGGCGATGCGACCACGTCTGGCGGACGTCCAATCGGTTGCTGGCAAATGCGCGAGCGAATATTTGTTTGTTATGGCCCATAGGTCACCCTGAAAAAACTGCTCACTGACGGCGCCGCGAACGTGGCTTCGACCCATTGCACCTCACCCAGATCCTGCACCGGGGCCACGTTGACCGGTGCTGCGAGAGACCACGCGGTGAGATTTGTCGAGCCCCAGAACTGGCGGGTCACACCCGCGAGATTCTTCCGTTCACGGAAGCGGAATTTGAACTGACCGGCGCTGGCCAAGGCATTTTGCAATTGTGTGTTGGTGGCATCGGCCGCGAATGGGTCGCTGCCCGTGACGAACTCCAACAGGTTCGCCTGACCGTCGCCTTCGGCATCCGCAAACGGTCCGCTCAGGGCCGGATCGGCCAACTGGGCCTCACTGAATTTCCGCACCGCCCAATCACCGAAGGTATTCGGCAACGCTCGTTCGAACCACGTCATTTCGACCACCTGCGTGTTGCGCGGGCCGTTGGTGCTGCCGCGGTCGTAGCTGCCGGTGATGACGAGCACTGCGTTCGTCGCGTAAACCGGTTGTGCCAGCTTCACGTCGAGCGCCGAGGTTGGTGGCATCAAACCGGAAAAGATATTCGAGCCGCTCGTCGGGATGCCGCTGGCGGGAATCGTGTTCGTAACGTTCAGCACCATCTGGATCGTGCTCGGGCCGTAGCCACCATTGTCCGCGCGCGGCGTCACGACGAATTCGGAGAGCGCGATGGGGCGCGGGAAGGTCACCTTCAACCACTCGGCGTGATTCGTTGGGCCGTTCAGCGACACCCAGTAATTTGCCAGGTTGGCGTCCACCGCGTTGGTTGCAGGAAATCCTGATTGTACTGAAGAAGCGGTGACCGCTGCCACGGGCAAAACGTACGGCGGATAACTCGGCGTTGTTTGGATTGGCGCCAAGAAACTGATCTGCGCCGCTGTTCCGCCGGCCCCGGGGAACGTCAGCGTGCCGTTCGTGCCGGAAACCTCCCAAAGAATCTGCGCCGCGCCGGCGGCCGTGTCGGCGGAAGACTTGGTGGGAAACCAGACGGCGTAGCGCGGAGCGAGTGTATTGGTGGACATGAATTGCAGCGTGTCCTCCGCCGCGCCGAGGCGATTGTAGCTGGAAGCGGTTTGGTACTTGAAATAGCCGCCCGGACCAGCGGCCAGTCCAAAACGGTCCGCGACACAAACCCAGTCGTTCGTAACATTTCGTAGCGCGCCGGAGCGATTGGTCAACGTCGCCAAACCGCCGGTCCATTCGAGCAGGCGGGTCCCGCCGGTGAGCGGATGATTTTCGATGCCGCAACTGAAACTCGCCGCGGTCGCTGCGTTCGCGCCGGCCGCTGGCCACGGTACTTCCACGATGGCAAAAGTCTCGCCGGTGGATTTGAGGTAAACCTCGGTCGTGCCGAGCGAGCCGTGGGTGAGTTTGATCTCGGCAGCGAAGCCAGCCGCGTTCGTGGAGAAGTTGATGAGTTGAGCGGCGGTCGGATTGCCCAATGCACCCAAGCCAAGGATGCCCGGGAGTTTCGGCGACGCAATGAAAGCGTTGGTCGGCGTGGACAGCGCCGCCGGCTCGATCATCGCCATGATCCGCGAGTTGTTGTAGCTGACGGAAAACGTGCCGAAGGCGCCGCGCTGGTGGATGACTTGCACGTCGGTGTTGTGCATCAGCGTCGGCCCGGGCGGCGTGGCGGGGCCGGTGGGATAATCGGCGTTGGCAAGGTGCAGCCAACTGAAAGCGATCCGCCGGATGCCGACCGCTTCCCGGTAGAAGCCGCCGCCGCTCGGGCCGACCAGCCGGCCATCCCCGTTGACGATCTGCCGGTAGCGCAGGCACCGGGCGAGTTTGTCATCCGTCCAGCGCGCGAGGGGGTCGTTGAAATGCGTCGCCATCCAGGTGATGAACGAGTTCTGCTCGAAGTCATGCAGTTCCCAATCCAAGCCGGCCGGGTAGGCAAAATCGCCGGAGTCCTGGACGAGCGCGCTGAGGTTGTTCGTCCACACGGCCATGACGTTGTGCTCGGCGAACGGCTGGAGTTCGGCCGCAACAGCGGGATTCGCCAGCCGCGCCATCAGCAGCGAATCGCCGGACGACATGCCCGCAACCATCTCGTAGGTCGGATGGTAGAAGCCGTGATTTTGCAACGCGAAGCTCGGATACAGCGTCACCGTGCTGATCCACAGCGCGAGCGGATCGCCGGCGGTGTCGGCCACGGTGTAACTGTTCACGCAGTAACGCTTCGCCGCCCAGAGCCAGTTGCTGCCGTTGGCGTGGGTGCTCATCCACGCGGCGGCGAGGGCGAGCACGTTGCCCTGCCAGGCATTCTCCTCGGCCTTCGTGTCCGAGACGTAACCGGAAGCGGGCGCGATGGCAGCGCGATGATCCGCCTCGCTGGCGATCACGCGCATCGTGTTGGAAACGGTGGCCACGGGCAGGTTGCTTTGCACCAGCACGCAGGCGAAGCCCATCGAACCGGCCCACTCGGGTGTCTGCCAGTCCGTGCTGCTGGCGCTGCTCCAACCCCACGCCGAGCCGTTGACGCATTTGTTTGTGCCGACGACGTGGGTCGCGTTGTTGTAATTCAACGCGCGGCGGATGCGGTCGAGCCGGTTGCTGTTCAACGCGTGGCCGGGTTGCGCCACGACGAGCGTGGCGTAGGCGAGGGCGATGCCGCTGCTGCCGCGGATGCCGCCGTTGCCGCTGCTGCCGCCGTCACCCCAGTAGCCGGCCTCGGGCGGCGCGCCGGTGTAGGTGGCATCATGCCAGATGGACTCGGCGTAGCTCTCGAAGTTCGTGAGGCACTCGAGATAAATCTCCCGCGAACCGGCGTGAACTTGAATGGCGGCGAGACAAAGCACCAACGCGGCGGCGCCGCGGGAGACGGCCAAACGAAGGCCGACACCGGCCAGCGGACAAAACCCCACACCCGGCGCAGAAAACGGGAAGGCCCCGCCGGAGCGGAGCCTTCGCGCGATCAGCCCACGAAAACGGTTCCCCAAGGTGTTCACGCCCCACGTCGGCGGAAACCCAGCATTGCCAGCAGACCCAGGCCCGCCAGCGCCACGACCGAGGGTTCCGGAATGGCGACAATGCGGAGGTTGTCCAGGCTGCCCAGCGTGCCGCCGGCGGCGCGCAGGTCGGCATAGAAACCGATGGCCGTGCCAATGTCGTTGGCGGTGAAAATGGCGGTCCGGCTCACGAAGCGCGTGGCGCTGGTGTCGTAGTAGCCGAGCGTGAAATCGGTGGCCGAGTTGCGCTCGATGAACAACTGCCCCACGGTCGTTTCATCCGCTGTCAGCACACCCGTGCCCGTCACCACCGTGCCATTGATCGAACTCGCGGCGCGCACCGCGTTCTGCGAAGGCCGCACATAGACGGCGGCCCAGTTGAACGTGTCGCGCGTGTCCGTGTCGCCGGCGCTCGCCGCCGTGGGCGTCGCGGTGGCGCTGACGGCGAGGCCGAAGTCCATCTGGCTCGTCTGCGCCGGGAAAAGCACGTCGGCGAGCAGCCGGAAGCCGACGCCCAGGCTGACATCGCTGCGGAGGAAAACCAGTTGTTCCGGCTGATTGACCGTGCCGGCGTAGGCAGCCCCCAATACGCCGCCGCTGTCCGCGAACGACACGTTGGCTTCGGCGACCCCGTTGTCCAGGACACGGGTGAGCGTGTAGGACCCCAGGCTGCCGCCGCTGAAGCCGTCAACAAGCTGGGCGGGGGCGGTCCCGCTCAATAGAGCGGCCGCGAGGATGACGCAGGTTCTTTTCATAACAGGTGTTTTCGATTCGGCTTGGGAGTTGAGTTGATGGGTTGATCAGGGACGGATGAGACGGAAGAAAACGTTCGGCAACGCGGGATTGATGTTCACGATCACGCGGTTCGTGTTGGCCGAATTGGCGACGGTGAACCACGACGCGCCGCTGGCGATGCCCACGGAGTTGCTCTGCAAAATCCAGCCCCGGTGGCTGACCGGCCAGCTTAGATCGTATTGCGCGCCGCCACCGGTGACCGTGGCGGTGATGTTGGTCGGGTTGGTGGCGATGGAGGCCGCCACGAGCAAACTGCCCGGTCCGCTGAGGAACGCCGGACTGGTGGCGCTGCTGTAAACGCCGAGCGGCTGGCTGACGCCGTTGAGCACGAGACCGGCGATCTGGTTCGTGCCGGCGAAATCCAACTGGAGCAACGCGCCGCTGGCAATGGACACCGTCGAGCCGGCGGCGAGCGTCGGCTGCGCAATCGCGAGCGTGCCGCCGCTGATCGTGGTGTTGCCCGAGTAACTGTTCGAGCCGGTCAGCACCTGCGTTCCCGAAACGAGCGTGAGGGCCAGATTGCCGGCGAGCTGGCCGCTGAAGGACTGGCTGCCGCCCGCGAGATCGAGCGTGAGCAGGCTCGGCGCGCCGCTGCTGTTCAGGACCACGCCGAGGTTCGCGGGGCCGACGGTGTTCTTCAAGCCAGCGAGTCGCTGGTTGTAGCCGTTCAAGTCGAGATAAGTTGGCACGGTGGGGCTGCCGTTGCCGGCGAGGTCCACGACGGCGTTGGTGGCGATGCCGTTGGGCGCGCCGAGGGTCGTGGTGTTCGCGCGAATCTGGAGTTCGGGATAGCTGCCACCGCCGGAGAAGCGGACGTTGCCCACGCGTACGCTGATGGCGGTCGCGAAGGGACCGGCCGTAACCGGGCCGGCGACGTGGAGAAAACCGGAACTGGTCGGCCCGGCAATGTGCCCGCCGCTCACCGCGTCCGCGTTGAACGTGAGCGCGCCGGCCACCGTGCTGACCGCGCCGTTGGTGTTGTCGGCGGCCATCACAAAACCGAGGCCAGTGCCGGGGTTGACGTTGTCGGCCGTGACGGTGTTGATCAGCGTGGTGCCGTCGCCGACGACGATGCGGCCCGACGAGGCCGGCGTGCTCGTGATCGCGCCCGGACCGAACGCGCCGTTGGCGTTGTGGACGAGCGCGCCGCTGTCCAGCACCGTGCCGCCGCTGTAAGTATTCGCCGTGTTCAACGCCAGCGTGCCGCCGCCGTTCTTGGTCAGCACCGCCGCGCCGGACAGGCCGTTGGTCAACGCGAGGGTCGCGCCGCCGTCCACGCCGATGGTCGTGTCGGAGGCGAGCGTCACCGCGCCGCCATAGGTCGTCACGCTGGCGCCGCCTTTGCGCAGCGCGCCATTGCCGTCGCCCGCGCCGTTCAGCGTGAGCTCCTCGCCGACGATGGGCTGGTTGCCCGTGAGGTAAAGCTGCGCGCCGCCGGCGACGACCGTGCCGCCGCTGCCGGCACCCAGACCGGTCGCGCCCGGCACATACACGATGCCGCCGTTGATGCGCGTCTGGCCGGTGTATTCGTTCGCGCCGGACAGAGTCACCGTGCCGCCGTCCACCTGCACCGCGCCCGTGCCGCGGATGACGTTGCCGACTCCAAGGCTGTCTGAGCGATTGAATTCGAGCGTGCCGTTGTTGGTGATGCCGCCGCTGCCGGTCGTGCCCGTCGTGCCGCCGTTGCCGATTTGCACGGTGCCGCCGGAGATCGTGAGGCCGCCGCTCAGGTTGTTGGTCACGTCAATGGTCAGCTTGCCCGCGCCCTGTTTCGCGATGGCGCCCTGGCCGGTCAGCCAGCCGTTCGCTGAATACGAGGTCAGCACGTAATCGGTCGCGGCGTTCACGGTGAGCTTGGAGGGATTGACCGACGTGGTGAGGTTCGCGGTGGGCGATCCGCTGCCGCGGCTGTCAAACAGCACGCCGTCGAACGGCGAGAACGCGATCACGTTGCCGCCGCCGGCGGTGTTGGTCCAGTTGAGCGAGGCCGTGTCCCAATCGGAATTGGCTGCGCCGCCGGCGCCGTCGAGCCAGGCCAGCGTGGGCGGCGTGAAGACGTGCAACGTGGCGTTGGAGCTGGCGGCGGTGTAGGTCGTCACGCCGATGACATTCGTGGCCCAGCATTGGACCGTCGCGTTGTCGTCCAGGAGCGAAGTCGTGAACGAGTACGTGGCGTTGGTCGCGTTGGGAACGGGTTGTCCGTTCTTGAACCACTGATAGCGGATGGGCAGATAGCCCACGGCGGCGGCCGTGAAGTTCGCGTTCTGGCCCTCGGGCACGGAGAGATTGGCCGGCTGCGTCAGGAATTCCGCCGGCCCGTCCGCCAGCAGCGAGTTCGGTCCCTGCAACGCGCTTTGTTGAACCGTGATCGGCGACAGCGCGCCGAGGAAAATCCTCAGTTCGTCAATGCTGCCGTTCAGATACGGATCGGCGCCGAACAGCGAGCGGCCGATGAAGGAAAACGTGTTGTTCAAGTTCGCGATGCCGACGGTCAGGTTCGTGACGGTCGCCTCCAGCACGCCGTTGGTGTAGATGGCGAGCGTCTGGTTCGGGGGGTCCACCACGCACGCGACGTGGATGGTCTGGCCATCCAGCGTGCCGTCGGCGGTGACTTGCTGCTGGAACGTGCCGTCGCCGGGGCTGAGGTGGAGTTGATGGCCGCCGCCGCCGTTGCGGGGCGAAAAGCCGACGTAGTTCACGCCGTTGTTCTGGACGTTGGTGTTGCCGAAGTCGAAGACGCGGGCAAAGTTCGCGTTCGCCCCAAAGCTGGCCCAGAATTCGACGGTCAACGCGGTCGCGTTGCCGGCGTTGAACAGGTTGCCGGGCAGTTCCGCGTAGGTGCCGCCCGAACCATCGAGCACCAGGGCGCCGCTGGAGACCGAGGCGTTGCCGAACGGCGTGCCGTGCGCGCTGCCCACGCTGTCGGTCAGGTCGGTCGTGAAGCTGTAGCGATGCGCGAGGAAATTCGCCGCGCCCACCACGAGCAACGCGGGCGAACTGGTCGCCGCGTAGCCGGCGGTGTTCGTCACCACCACGTCATAGTAGCCGGCGTGGCCGGCGGCGACGTTCGTGATGGTGTAGGCGGCGGCGGTCGCGCCGGCGATGGCGTTCGAGTTGAAGCGCCATTGATAGCTCAACGCGCTCAGGCTGGAGGCGCTCACGCTGAAGCGCACCGGCTGGTTGTAGTCCACGTTCTGGCTGACGGGATTCTGCGTGATGGTCACGAGCGGCGAGAAGAACTGCATTTGATTCGCCGCGCGCGCGACGCTGCTGATGCGGATTTCGTCAATGCTGCCCGTGAATTGTTCGCCGGCGGCGTTGCGGTTGTCGTTGCCGAACACGAGCGGGCCGGCCACCGCACCACGCACCGTGCCAATGGCCATCGCGCCTGAACTCAACACGTGTGCCGCGCCAACTGCGGGATCCATGCGGGTCCAATAGAGCGTGATCGTCGTGCCATCATAGCTGGCCGCGACGTGATACCATTCGCCAGCCACGAATGCGTCCGGGCCGGTGGTGGGAATCGTGCCGGAAACCGCCGTGGGCGAAGCGCCGCCGATCCATTGGAGTTGCAGGCCGCCCGAGTTGATGCGGAATTGGAAGCCGCGCGCCGAATTCCCCGCGGCCGCCGAGTTGTCGGTGCAGATGATCTCCTGGCTGCCGGCGGTGCTGTTGGGCCGGATCAGCGCCTCCAGCGTGAACGCCGACTGGCCGCCAACGCCCATGTTCAGGTTCGTCATCCCCAACTGGTCCGCGCTCGGAGTCGTGCCGTTGACATCAGCATCGAAGGCGCCGGAATTGTTGTTGTCGTAGCCAACGAGGTAACCCAACTGGTCACCGGCCGCCGTGGACACGCCGGGGTTCGTCATGCAATTGCCAAAGTTGACGCTGCCGCCGACGTAGCCGGCGGCGCCGAGCATCGCCGTGATCGTGGGTGGTGTGGCGGAAACCGGGTTGGCGTCCACGCTGTAGGCGCTGCCGCCCTTGCTGCCGGAATTGAGCGTGACCGAGCCGCCGGCGGCTTCACTGAAATGAAACAGGAACAGCGTGTTGGCGTCGGGCGTGTAGGGGCCGACCAGGTCGGCCTGGCAAAGGGTGGCCGTCATCACCAAGGCGGCAAACCAGCCGAAGTGCGTCTGAAGTCTGGACCAGGCAAGGGGCGGGAGTTTCATGGGCGGTTCAACATTCTTGAGTCTGTAGCGTCAACCACCGCGCCCGCCGACGCCGCGCGTCAGTTCGGGTGCGGGGAGTATTCGACTTTGTTTGCTCGCGGCATCCTACCGCGCCAGTCGGTGCGGTCTATCCCCCAACCGGGTGAGCCACTTTGAGGCGAATTGCCTCGCCCCCCGCCTGGCGCGGCAGGCCGCCAAGTTGTCGAGCGAATCGTCGCGAACGGCGGTACAGAAACTCATCGCACTTGCGATGGATTTCGGTCAGCCCGCATTCGGGATGGCGAGGGGTGGCCAGGGCTGTGGGTTGCGGATGTTCCCGCGCTGGGAACTTGGCCTGCCTACAGGGCCATGACGGATCGAGGGCGGGACGCGAGTTCCCGCTCCGAGCAGGCCTCGTCGCGATGAACGGGGCTCACCGCAGTTCCACTTCGTACCACAGCGTCTGCCACTGCGGTCCGATCACCAGTTCCGCACCTTCGCGCGCGGCTGCCAACGGAACTTCCGTTTTGCGCTGACCGGTGCGATCCAGCGCCCACGCCCTGGACGGGAGGCTGGTCTTCCGCGCAAACGCGATTCTTCCGGACACCCCTTCCACGCGCGACGGCGCCGCGCCCCAATCCCGCCCGACGGTGTTCTTTGCTGCGTTCTTCCAGCCCATGCCGGTGTTCTCCGCGTAACCGGTGGCTGTCACCAGATGTGTTACGCGTCCACCAGGCTGCTCCGCCATCGTGTTCACGGTGATCGTGCTCCAGCCGTCCTGCATCGTCGCGCCTGGTTCGATCACGACGTTGCCGAGCTTGAAGACCTTGCCCGCGCCGTAGCCGATCACGCCCTTCGTGCCGCGCGAGTTGATCGTCACCACGCCGCGTCCCGCCGTGCTCAGGTCCCAGTTCAATTCGCCCGTGTCCGCCGCAAACCGCGCCGGCGGCGCGTTCAATTCCGGCTTGGCCAGCGCGCTCAACGTCACCGCCACGCGATTCATCAGCGCTGTTTCGCGTGGCACGCCCAGCCGGGCGGCGTCCACCAGCGACCACGCGCCCGACGCGCGCAACAGATCAATCTCTTTCTCCAGCGGCAGCCCCGCACGGATCAGCGTCGCCGCCGGTTTCACGTCGCCGCGCAGAAACATCGCTGCCGCACTCACGAGCGTGGCCATCTTCGTGGGATGCTGGTCAATGTCGAAGAAGCCGTTGATCTTTTGCGTGTCCCAGGCCGCCGTGCCGTTGCGCGTGTGCGCGTAGCAGTAGGCGTAGAGCGCGTCCCAATCCTGTAGCGCGCCGTACGCGGCCAGGAGCAGGAAGCCCTCGCTCGAAAAAGTATTCGGCGCGGGATGATTGTATTCCGTCACCGCGTGCGGCTTGCCGGCGACGCGTTTCAACGCCAGCCCGGGCAGCGTGCCGCCGCGTTCGTTCACCATGGTCCGGTTGTCCACGAACCAATCCGCCGCGTCCCACGGCTTGCGCGGAAAGCGCGGATGCTGCCAGTACGCGTGCGTGTCCACCCAATCCAATTTTGCCTGCACATTCAGCGGGCTGCAGCCGCCAATGGTGCCGCCGATGAGCGCTTTCGTTTTTAGCTCCTTCTTGAGGAAATGATACATGGCCTGCCAGTAACGGTCCTCGGTTTCGGTCAGGAAGCGAAGCCAATCGCGTTGCGCCGCGGCGGTGCGCTGGCTGAAAGCGGCTTTCGAGAAATACGGAACGACCCCGGCTTTCTCGCCCGCCAGCAAACCTTGCACGCCGCCGGGCTTCAACGAAACCTCCGCCAGTTGCAGCGTCGCACCCGCGCCGCCCAGGTTGGCGAACGTCACCCGCGCGCGGTCGTCCGCCTGCGTGGCGTTGAATACGAAACGGTATTCGCGCCACTCGCCCGTGAGCGGCACCTCCGTGGACAGCCCAAGATTCGCGTAAGCGTCATGGCCCTGGCTCACGTTGAGCGCTATCGAACGCGGCGCCGCGGCGCGCGCCCGAAACGAAACGGTGTAGGCGGCTCCAGCCTGGAGTTTCAATCCGCCTTGATTCAACTGTACGTGCCAGCTTTCCGTCCCGGGCTTGACCACTTGAATTTCCAGCGCTGCGGGAGCGCCGCCGTCGCTGCCGATCAACTTGACGCAGGCCTCGGCCCCGTTGTGTTTTTCGAGCATCCAGCCAGTCAACTGCTCCTGGAAATTTCCGTTCCGGAGCATTTCCGTTCCGAGTGGTTGCGCGCCATCGTTCCACGCACTCTGGAGTTTTGCCGTCGTTGAGTAGCGCTGCTGGAGCCACTCGTTCCACTGCTGCCGTAGATCGCGCACGAAGACTTCCGGAAAATCGTCCAAGCTCCCACCGAGCCAGGCGTGAACCAGGCCGTTTTCGTTGTTGATCTCCACGAACGCCACCGCCGGCTCGCTGGCGTAGGCGCTCTGCGTCTGCGGGTTCACATGCGTCAGGAGCCGGCGCGCGTATTCCTGCTGCAAGGCCAGGTGCTTGGCGTCCCAGAAGCCGATGACATGCCGGTCCTTCCAATCCAGCGACTCGATCTCGCGCGGCAAACCGTCCGCCGCGTTGAACGGACGGCCGACCAGGAGATTGAGATTCGCGTAGATGCCGCGCGCCTTGAGCTGCGCGATGAAATAGTCCAACCGCTCCACAGCCTCGGGATCAAGTTGTCCGGTGTCCTTCGCGTCACGCTTGCGGATGCCGTTGGGCCACGCGCTGGTGTCCAGGTGATGAAAGCGCACGACGTTGATGCCGAACTTTGCCAGTCGCGCGGCGATCTTTTCGCCGTCCTCCTTCGCTGGCATGCCGGCGGCAAAAGCGAGGTTCACGCCGAGAAAGCGAATGCGTTGCGCGCCGGCGTAGAAATGCGCGTCCGGCCCAACGCGCACGCTGCCATGTCTTCCCGCCGGCTTTTCCAACCAGCCGCTCAAATCGGTGATGGAAGGCGTGGCGTCATCCCACGGCAACACGAACGGAAACAGGCGATCTTCGTTGGTGGCGGCCCGCGTCAGAGCGGTGCAGGTCAGAGCGATGACGACGGCGAAGCGAACGCAGTTTGTTTTCACGATTTGATCTCCCCTTTTCCCTTTATGGCTCGAACGTCAACTGTTCCGGCCGGACATGTAGCGCGCCACAGCTTCGGCCCGCGAACGCACGTGGAGCTTTTCGTAGATGTGCTTCAGATGACTCCGCACGGTTTCGATGCTGAGGCTCAACTTGTCCGCGATTTCCTTGTTCGAATAACCCTTCGTCAGAAATAGCAGCGTTTCCTCCTCGCGCGCCGTCAGCGAAACCGAATCATCCCGACCGCGACTCTTCTGCCGGAAGGACTCCACCACGCGCCGCGCGATCTCGCTGGTCATCGGCGCGCCGCCGCTCAACGCGTCAAACAGGGCGGCGCGCAAATCCGCCGGTCTCGTGCGCTTCAGCAGATAGCCGTCCGCCCCCGCCTCGAGCGCGAGAAACACCATTTCGTCGTCATCGGAGGCCGTGAGGATCACGATCGGTGTTTTCGGAAACTGCGTTTTGAGCCGGGCGGTGCATTCGATGCCGGACATGCGTGGCAGGAAGATGTCCATCAGGATCACGTCGGGCTTCGCCGCCGGGATGAGCCGCAGGGCGTCCTCGCCGGAGGGACATTCGCACACGCAGGCAAAGTCGGGAAACGACCGGATCAATCGCACCCAGCTTTCCCGCACGTCCCGTTTGTCCTCGACGAGCGCAATGCGCAGCGGCGCGGCGGCGGAGTACGCGGCGGCGACATCCGGTTGATCGGGGTGGGCCGCGCTCATGCCTGATGTTGTTCCGTTGGCAGGCGCGATTCAAGTTCCGTCCGTGGAGCGGACGGCACCCGGCGGCGAAAGATCTGCCGCCACCAGGGCGTGTTGCGAATCGCGGTCCGGGCCAGCGGCAGCCGGAATTCCACGCGACAGCCCGCACCGGGTTCGGAGGTGATGGCGCATTCGCCGCCCATCTCGGCCAGCCGTTGCTGCATGTTGAGCAAGCCGTTTCCCTCTCCGCTCAACAGCGAGGCGTCAAAGCCAGCGCCGTTATCCTCCACCACCACGACAACGTGCCCGTCGTTTTGATGGATCCGCAAAAAAAGCTCGCTCGCGCCGGAATACTTCGCGGCATTGTTGAGCGCTTCCTTGACCGCGAGAAACAATCCGCGGCGCACCGGCAGATCAAATTCGCTCGCCGGGATGCCGGACTGAACGTCCAACCGGCAGCGGATCGGCGTGGCGCTGAGAAAGCTCTGGGCGTATTTGCAGACGTAGGAGGTGAAGTCGCGCAGTGTGTCGCGCTTGGAATTGACCACCCACAGCACTTCTTCCAGCGCGTGGGAAACCGTGCGGGCGCGATCGCAAAGTTGATCCAATTGCCGCCGCGCCGGCGAACCCGGCGGAAACTCTGTCTGCGCGACCTCGCCCTGCAACACCAGTTGTGTCAGCGCCGAGCCCAGATCGTCGTGGATGTCGCGGGCGATCCGCGCCCGCTCGCGTTCCAGCAATTGCTGCGCGCGCGTCTGGACCGTGAGTTTCGCCGCCAGCCGGACGCTCAGCGCCAGGGTCACCGCGCAAATGGTGAGGATGCCGCCCAAAAACCAGCCGCTCTGCCAGAAATGAAATTCCATCGGCCGCAACGGCGGCGGCGACAGTATGCCCCAAGGCTTCAACCACCACGGATTCTGTCCGACCACGCCAACTTCTTTCGCTGTGGGCCAGGTGGGATCGGGATGCGTCCGGCGCAGCCAGCGGCGGACTTCATTCGGAACGAGCCGCCACGAGCGATCTGAAAGAATCTGCTCCCGGTGCCCGTCCGCGAATTCGAGTTTCAGGCCCAACATGAGCCCGCCTTCCAACCCATCATTCAAGGTCTCCACCCCCAGCACGTGTGTGCCGCTGGTCATCAACCAGGTGACGTCGTAGTCCGTGAGATTCTTCCAATTCGCGCCCTGCCCGATTTCGCGGCCATCCAGGTAGAGACGGTAAAGATTGTCCGCCGTGATGCGCAGGTTGGCTTTGCGCACCGCGTTGGTCGCGGGGAGGGTGAAAGCGCGCCAAAAGCGGCATTCCTGTTTGTCCGTGAAATTGGTGGTCCAAATCCAGCGGCCCACGCCCAACTCCGCCGCCACCCGTTCGGCTTCCGGAGTGACATTGGCGTTGGAGGACGGCCCGGGGCCTTTCCATTCCGCAACACTCGGCCAGGGCTGCAGCACGGCGATCAGCAGCGCCCCGACGCAACGCGGCCAAGCCGCAGCCAAAGGAGCGCGGACCGCCGAGTCCGCGGGTTGCTGGCGTCGGGTTTGGAACGCGCGGACTCGGCGGTCCGCGCTCCGCAACAACCTTCGCAGAACGCGATAACCTTGCGCGAGAGCACAAAGCCAGTTGCGCGACGACATCGGGGTCGAGGCCGCGAACGACTGGTTCATTGGCCTCGCGGGTTGTGCTGTTCGGGAACTTTGCAACTTCAGCCAGCTTACGCTCCCGGGCCCAACCCGCAATCACCCACTTGAGGGATGCGCCCGCGGCGCCGTAACGGCTTCAGGAATCCGCCGCCTTCAACTCGGCGAGCTGCCGCTGCATTTCCGGCCAGAGCGGTTGCAGATCCGGGTCCTCCAGCGCGCCGGTCAGCCGGGCGCGTTTGTCATCGGCCGATTCATCCAGCGCCAGCGCCCGCTCCAGCCACCGGCGCGCGGCAGCGAGGTCGCCGAGCTGGGCGGTGTAACAGGCGAGGTTGTAGCAGATGATCGCCTCCTTGGGGAAACGGCCGACTGCGGGCAACAACTGTTCGTAAGCCTCGCGCGTGCGCCGCAACTCGTGCAGGGCGTACGAGCGATGCACCCAGGCGCTGGGATCGTCCCCACGCACGCGGACCAATTGCTCCGCCACGTCCGCCGCCGCGTGCCAGCGCCGTTCGCGTGCCAGCAGCCGCCACTCGAAGTCCATCACCTCGGGATGCGTGCGCAGCGCAAGGCGGATTTGGTTGAACTCGTCCCGCGCCTCCGCGACGTTGCCCAGCATGAGCCAGCCGGTGGCCGCGTTGAGGTAATGGCTGTCGGGCGGCTCCAATGACAACGGCGAACCCATACTTCACGACGCGGCCTGCCGCTGCAAAGATTCCAGCACTTCCGGATCGCGCACGTCCACCCAGCGGCCCTGAATCTCCAGCCCCGCCAGGACGTGCTTCGTCGCGATCAAGGCGCTGATCGCATCGGTCAATTCGTATTCGCCGCGCGGGGATTTTTCCAGCCGGGCGGTGAACTCGAAGAGCGACGGTTTGAAGATGTAGATGCCCGCGTTATACCACGCCGGTGCGCCGGGCTTCAGCCAGCCGGTCTGCCGCAGTTCTTCGATCTGCGCCGGGGACGGTTTCTCCACCAGCCGCGACAGGCAGAATTTGTCGTCGAAGAAATTCAGCCCGCCCTTGGTCACGTCCTCGCCGCGCGTGACCGTGATGACGCCGGAGAAATAGCCTTCGTTGAAGCGATGGATCATCTGCGCGTACGTCTCCGGCTTCACCAGAATGTCGCCGTAGGTCAGTAGGAAGGGCGACACGCCGACGAATTCCCTCGCCACTTCCGGCGCCTTGCCCGTGCCGTTCTGGACCGCCTGCCGGCCATAGGAAATCCGCGCGCCCCATTTGGCGCCGTCGCCGAAATAGCCCTCGATTGCCTCGGCGCGGTAGCCGGTGACGATGAAAACCTCCTTGACGCCCGCCGCGACGATGCCGCGCAGGATGTGCTCCAGAATGGGCCGGCCCTCGACCTTGAGCATCGGTTTGGGAACGTCGTTGGTGAGTTCCTTCATGCGCGTGCCTTTGCCGGCGGCCAGAATGACTGCTTTCATCGCGCGAATTGAACACGGTTGGCGGAAACGGAAAAAGAAAAAATCTTCCGGCGGCGAATCCCGCCTTGCATCGCACCGGCCCGGGTGTAAAAGACAAATGCGGATGCAAAAGGTGGTATTGACCCTGGTGCTTTGCCTCCTCCCGTTCGCCACGCGGGCGGACGGGAAGGTGTTCGCTCAACGCACCGCCTTCGCCGAGGCAACCATTCCCGATCAACGCGCGCTGCTCTGGTGGTCCAACGGCGTGGAACGGCTGGCGATTGACACGCGTTTCGCCGGCGCGGGCACGAACTTCGCCTGGGTAGTACCGTTGCCCGAGCCACCCATGATCGAAGCAGCGAGCCCGGGCATGTTCAATACGCTCGCCTACCAGACGCGGCCCGAGTTGATTCACAATCCCGCGCCGCTGTTTGCCGTCTGTCTGTTTTCGCTCGGTTTGGGATGGCTTCTGTTGTTCGTGCGCCATGACGACAACTTCGTACTTTCGGACGTGTTGGCCTCGGCGGCGGCGGCGGCAGGTGTGCTCTACTTCTCCGTGCCGATGGGAATCCTCGTGCTTGTGCTGCTGCATTGGGGAGTGGCGCGGGTTCGTAGCGGAAGGGAGAACGTTTACGCCCTGCTGGCGGTCATATTCCTGGCGTTTCTGCTCGGCTCCATGATGCTCCCAGCCTTGGGGAAAACTAAAGCCGGCGGCATAGGCAACACGGCCGGCGATGTCACCGAACTCGCCAGCGCGCGCGTGGGAGCGTACGACACCACTACCTTGACGGCGAAGAACGCGCGGGCCTTGCTGGATTGGCTTGGAGATAATCAATTTCAGCAGCCGACGAATGCCGAGCCAGTCATCGCGGATTATCTCAAGCGCGGCTGGGTGTTCGTCGCAACCAAGCTAAACCGCAGTGACTCCGTCGCGGCGACCAACGCGGTGCATCCGCTCGCCTTCACGTTCGCGTCGCCCGAGCCGGTTTATCCGCTGAAACTCACCGCCGTTGGCAACGGCCCGTTGCGGGTGGAGCTTTATGTGTTTGGGACGGAGCGCGCTGAGGCCGTCGGATTCGAGGCCGAATACTGCGCTGCTGTGGAATGGCCCGAAGCCGGCGCACGAATTCGGCAACGGGAGTCCGTACTGCCCGTTGCGCAACCGGGCTTACGGCGGTTCGCGCACGGCAGCAGCATCGTCACCAAACTCGCCGCCAGGCTGAGCCCCGCGCAAATGGAGAAGGACGCGGTCGTCCATTGGCGGCCTTTTGCGCTGGAACAAAAGGAGCTCTACAGCCGAAAAGGCGCGCTCGTTACCGCCGCAAACTGGTCGGCGGGCGTGCTGCTGGCGTTTGCCGCAATGGCCGCCGTCCGGCTGGCGTTGCGCAAAGCCAGCGCGCCGGAGTGGTCCGGCGGGTTTGTGGCTCTGGCGCTCGGCGCGAGCCTGCTCACGCTTGGCGTTACTTATGTCGTCCTGCCTCAAGTCCCGGTTCGACTGGAGCGGTCACCCACCATTTTCGCGGCGCATCATGTCCAATACCTTGGAATTAACGTACTCGCCGACTGGGCCGAGACGCGCCCCACGTCATTGCTCGAAGCCCGGTCCGCCGTAGCCAGAGCGGTGAAGTCCACGTCCGACAACGTTCTGCTTGGGGGGAAGATTCACGAGGAAGATTCGCCGGGGAACTACGTCATCCGTCAGGACGGAACGAATTTTCAGTTCTTCTGGTTCGACGTTGCGGGCGGCGAGCACAACGTCGCGGAGCACCCTTGAAATCGCACCGCGCGCCGCCGCGCCTCAAGTTGCCGGCGCGTCTTCCTGTTCGAGACATCTCATCCGCTCGACCTTCGGCAAGGACCGTCCGCCCTCGAATTCCGCCTTCACCCACGCGGTCACGATGGACTTGGCCAGTTCCGGCCCGACCACGCGCGCGCCCAGCGTGAGCACCTGCGCGTTATTGCTTTTGCAAAGCCGCTCGGCGGAGTAGGTGTCATGGCAGGTGCCGGCAAAAATACCCTTCACCTTGTTCGCCACCATCGCCATGCCCAGGCCCGTGCCGCAGATGAGAATGCCGCGCTCGAATTCGCCGGAAGCCACGCGCCGGGCGAGCTGATAGCCGATGTCCGGGTAATCCACGGGCGCCTGCCCGAGCAGGTTCAAATCCACGGCCTCGACGCCCAGGGCGCGCAGTTGCTCCACGATCGCCGGCTTGAGCGGCAACCCCGCGTCGTCGCAATCAATGGCAATTTTCATTCAGGTTTTCGTCGGCCACCGGCCGGCGGGGCCGAAGATCCGGGCGAGGCACGGATCCAGCAGCCCCGCCCGCACCGCGAGGTCCAGCACGGTGAAACGGCGGCGGATGCACCAGGCCTGCCAGAAACTCGCACGCAGGCGCTCGCGCGCGATGCCGATCTGTTCCGGCTCGGTCGGCGCACCCACGTCCTGCAATTTCCGCCGCAGCTCTGCGAACGGCAGAAGCTGGGCCCGCAACTGCTCGCGAAGTTGCGGCCAGACGGTGCGCAGCGTGGTCAACTGCGCGCGCAGTTGGGCGGGCGGGCTGTGCTTGGCGCGGATTTCCTGGGCGGCAGCTTCGGCCAGCTCCCCTGCGCCGAGTAAATCCTTCGCGCGCGCGATCCACGCGTTTTCATCCGGCCACGCGGCCACGCAGCGTTCGACGTCGAGTTCCTCCAGTGGCAGCCGGAGTAATTCTTCGTACAGCGCCGTGACCGCCAGCGTGCCAATGCCGACCTTGAAGCCGTGCGACGGCGCGCGGCCATCGTGCGTGTGATGCTGCATGTCCCACAGGTGACTGAACTGATGCTCCGCGCCGGACGCAGGCCGCGACGATTGCGCGGATTGCATTGCGAAGCCGCCGAGCATCAGGCCTTCGACCAGTCGCGCAACCGCTTCTGGTTGCCGCGCGAAAACGCCCGGCGCGTCGGCGATCAACTCGCCCAGTCGGCCTTGCACGATGTTCCACGCCGCCGCATCAATCGGTTCGGCCCCAAGCGCGTCCGCCAGCATCCAATCCGCGCCGGCCGTCACTTTCGCAACGAGGTCAGCGTAGCCCCAGGGATTCATCTGGCCCGGCGCGGCGCAGATGATTTCCAAGTCCGCCAGCACCGCCACGGGGGCGGGGCAGAAGAACGTTTGCTTGAGTCCCTCATGCGTGATGGACGCGCCGAATGCGGTGTAACCGTCCATCGAGGCGGCGGTGGCCACGCACAGGTAGGTGCGCCCCGTTCGGTGCGCGGCCAGCTTGGTCAAATCATTGATCGTGCCCGAACCCACGGCAACCGGGATGGCCGGGTGCTCGCGCAGCGCGGCTTCGACTTCGGCAACGAAGCGCGACTCCGCGTACAAATCCGGCGCCCGCAGAATTAACGGCGCCCGCACCGCGCGACCGGCGGCGAGAAAAGCCTCCTGCACCGTCCGGCCCGCGACGCGAAACGTGTGCTCATCCGCCACGATGACGGCGGCCTGGCCATCGAAGTGCGCGCCGAACAAGCGCGGTGTTTCGGTCAGGATGCTTTCGCCGATCTCCAGCGCCCGGGTTTCGCGGGCGGCGCGTAGCGCGTCGGCGAGGGAGAGTTTGAGCGGGGCGGGGATCATGGCGCGGGCTATTCCGGTTTCGCGTAATAATCCCGCACCGCTTTCACGACCACGTCCGGATGATCCGTGGCAAACGCCGTCGCGCCCAGGTCCAGCAACTGCCAGTAAATTTCGGGCTGGTTCACGTCCCACGGCAGGATTTGGAAAGTAATGCCGTGCTGCCGCAACTCCGCGCCGGTTTCGCGGAGGAACTGCCGCGAGAGATTGAACGGCTCGGCGCTGGCGCTGTTGGTATTGCGGCGGACGTGAAGCTGGAGCTGCGTGATCCCCGCGAAGTTCGCGGCGCGCACTTCCGCCAACCGCTTCACCAGTTCCGCCTCCGTGCCGCCCATCCAGTTCAGGGTTTGCGCCTCGGGCACGAGCCGCTTGAACTCGCGGAGTTGGTCGTACTTCGTCGTGGCGAAAACAACCTGCTGTGCGACGCCGTTCTCGCGGATCTCGGCGGCGAGTTGCGGCAGGTCAACATTCTTGATGTCGAGATACAGCCGCCGCTCCGGCTGGCCGCGCATGAGCTTGAACACGTCGGCGATCCGGGAAACGTGCCGCCCCTCGAACTTTTCCCCCTTCCAGCCACCGACGTCGAGCTGGGACAGTTCGGCGAAGGTGATGTCCTTCACGCCTTTCTTCAGCAGGGCGGCCGGGGCGTTTTTCACCGTGCGCTCAAAATTCGCGTCGTGAAAGGCCACGATCACCCCGTCCTTGGTCGTGCGCAGATCGGACTCCGGCCATGTGCCCAGCTTCCAGCCCAGGGCAAACGCTTCAAGGGTGTTTTCCGGCGCGAGTTCGCCCGCGCCACGATGGCTTTGAATGACGAATTGTTCCGGCGGCAGGTGGCCGCGCACGGTCCAGTTTTCGTCGCCAGCCCGGGTCACGCCCGTTTTGGGTTGAGCGAAACCCGTGGCCGCGCCGATGGCGGCCGACAGCAGGAACGACAGCGGGAATTTCATTTGCTGGACTTTGATTTTGGATTGGCCACGGCGCCGGACGGTTGATTCCCCAGCAGCGTCAACGCGCCGGGCACGTCAATGATCAATGACTTGAGGAGATTGCCCTTCACCGCCGCCTTGATGGCCGGGGCCCGATCCGCCCCCGCGATCATGCCGATGACCTGGGGCGCACGGCGGAGTTGTTCCAGTTCGATGCTGATCACGCGATCACGCCACGGCGAATCGCACTCGCGGCCGTGCTTGTCGAAAAAGCGCCCGCAGATTTCGCCCACCGCCCCGCACGCGGCGAGCTTCCGCAAATCGCCCGCGCTCAACACGCCGCGATCCACGAACACGGAATTTTCCAGCGTGCCGATGCCGATCAACGCCACGTCGGTCTGGCTCAGCCGCTGAAACACCGCCCGAATCTGCGCCAGCGCCAGAAACGAATCGCGCGTCTTCTTGTCGGGCACGAAGGCCGGCGTGTTGATTGTCTGAAACGTGCCGCCCAGCCGCCGCGCCATGGCCCGGCCCAGTTCAAAGGCGTCCACGGGGCCGACGTTGGAATCCACGCTGCCCATCGCCTGCACCGCCGTGATGCGGCGCTCGCGATCCTCCGGCAGGTGCTGCACCAGTTCGCGCATGGTTCGACCGCCGGCAATCGCAACGGTGCTGTTCGGCGGAATCAGCCCGCCGACGAACGCCGCGCCAAAATGGGCCACCGAGCGGCGCGCATCCTCGCCGGTGGCGCCGTCCACCGTCTTGATGACGGCGACCGCTTTCAAGCCAAGTTGCGCCTGCAACTGCCGTTCAAGTTCCGCGTCCCGGGGTTCATATTCGGCGACCGAAATGCGCACGATCCCTCGCTCACGCGCCAGCGCCAGCAACCGGGAAACCTTCGCCTGCGAAACGCGTACGAACTCCGCGACCTCCGCCTGGCCCAAGCCGTCCACGTAATACAGCCGGGCGGCGAGGCGCAGTGTTTCATCTGAATAACCATTCAGCATTGCCATTCTGTTCTAGCGCCGGGCGATTTGGCTGTCGAGCGCGGAAGGTTGAATAGGTATTCAAGCGGGCGGGGAGCGCGTGCCCGGCGTGGAATTCTGCTGGCAAGACCGGCGCGTTCCCGGGCAACATGCGCTACACCGCACGCATGAACAATCGTTTCGTCACCCTCCTGTTGCTGGCTTCGTTGTGCAGCGACGCCTTCGCCGCCGGCAAACAACTCACCGGCGCCCACGCGCCCGCCGCCACGCCCGCGCTTGCACCCGCCGAAGCCGAGAAGAAATTCGTCGTGCCGCCTGGATTCGAGGTGCGGTTGTTTGCCGCCGAGCCGGAGGTGGTGAATCCGGTGGCGATGACTTGGGACGAGCGTGGGCGGCTCTGGGTGCTGGAACTCTACGAATACCCGCTCGGCGCGCCGCCGGGACAGAAGGGCCGCGACCGCATCAAGATTCTCGAAGACACGGATAACGACGGTCGCGCGGACAAGGTCACCGTGTTTGCGGATGGATTGAACCTGGCGACCGGGCTGGCGCTGGGCAACGGAGGCGTCTATGTCGGCCAGGCGCCCGATTTATTATTCCTTCAGGACACGAATCACGATGATAAAGCCGACACGCGGAAGGTTTTGTTGAGCGGGTTTGGATTGGAAGACCGGCACGAATTGCTTAACGGCTTCACGTGGGGACCGGACGGCTGGCTTTACCTCACGCACGGAATTTTTACCCGCTCAAAGGTGAAAATTCCCGAGGCGAGCGAGCCGGGCGTGGAAGTCACCGCCGCGCTGGCGCGCTACCATCCGCGCACAAAAAAATTCGAGGTGTTTGCCGAGGGCACGAGCAACCCGTGGGGTGTGGACTTCGACGCGACGGGCAACGCTTTCGTCAGCGCGTGCGTGATTGATCATCTCTTTCATCTCGCGCCGGGCGGGACGTATCAACGGCAGGCCGGCTCGCCGTCGAACCCCTACGCGTACGAAATCCTGCCGAGCATCGTGGACCACAAGCATCACATGGCGGCGTATTGCGGCATCTGCGTTTATCAGGGCGACCAGTTCCCCGCCGAGTATCAGGGCCGCGTGTTCATGGGCAATATCCACCAGAACGCGATTAATCACGACCGCCTGATCCCGAGCGGCGCGAGTTTCAGAGCCGTTGCGGAAAAGGACTTTCTCACGACGAGCGACGGCTGGTTCATGCCGATCAGCGAACAAGTCGGCCCGGACGGCGCGCTGTGGATTGGCGATTGGTACGACAAATACCCCTGTTACCAAAATGCGAATGCGGATCCGGAAGGCGTGGACCGCGAGCGGGGGCGCATCTGGCGCGTGGTTTATGTGGGCAAGGAGGCGGGGAAAAAAGTTCCGCCGCGGCCGGAGGTGAACATGGATTTGAGCAAACTGGCCGGCACAAACCTCGTGATGTTGCTGCGCGGATCAAACATCTGGCACCAGCGGATGGCTCAACGGCTCTTGCGGGAGAACTTGTTCACGCCGCGCCGGCAGCCGCGTTTTCCTGATCGCGAGCCGGGCTTCAGCCTCGCGTTCATGAACACGGTGGACGGCAACGTTTCGCTCACCACGCGTACGCTCGCCCTTTGGCTGCTGGAGGAATACGGCGACAAGTATCCACGCTGGCTGCTGTGGAATGCCAACACGGTTTATGGCGAGGACTGGCTGCGCCGTTGCATGGCGGCTTGGCGGGTCGCAGCGGAAGGGGATCAATCCTCCGAACAGGCCATTCAGGAATTGGAGGCCTTGGCGACCGATGCCGATCTCCGGGTCCAATTCGCGGTTGCCACCGCCGTGCGGCGGATTGTTTCCAGCCGGCTGGTCACGGATTACGAGATCAACGACACCGCGCCGATCGGAAAAGCCCTATCCACACTGATCAAGTCTGCCGCGCGAAATAACGACCCGCTCGTGAACTACATGATCTGGCTGGCGGGCGAACCGTTGCTCGCGCGGAATCCCGAACCCGGCCTGCGCTGGCTGGCCGAAAACGGCGCGGCCACCAAGCCGCTCAGCGAAAAGCTGGTTTACAAATCCATGCGCCGGCTTTGCGACACGGGCGAGGCGGAGAAGATCAATCTCACCGTGGATTTCGTCGGCGAGCTGGTGGCGCAGGACGACGCGCTCACGCTCGCCGCCTTGAAAGGGTTGCTCGAAGCCCAGCAGGCCAAGCCGCTTCGTCCAACCCGCGACATGAAAACGCTGTTCGAGAAGCTCGCCGCCAGCGCTAGCGCGCCGGTGCGGGAACAGGCCGAACAACTCGCGGCGTTGTGGGGCAGTGTGGCGGCGTTGGAGAAATTGTTCGCGGTCGTTGCTGACACCAGAGCGGGCGTGGACGAACGGGTGAAGGCGATTCAGGCGATGGCGCAGTTGAAAATTGATTCCATGCGCGCGCCACTGCTGCGCGTCGTCGCCGGTGAAAATCCCGAGGCGCTGGTCATCGCGGCGTTGCGCGGATTGGGCAAGCTCAACGGCGATAGCATCGGTGGCGAGATTCTGGACGAGTGGCAACGCTTCTCGCCCGAGACACGGCGGGCGGCAAGCGAGGTGTTGGTTTCCCGGCGGCGCTGGACGTTGAACCTGCTGGCGGCGATCGAAAACAAGAAGGTCGCGCCGGTGGAATTGTCCGCCTCCGCCGTGCGTGCGCTGGCGGAGGCAAATGACGATGCGATTCGCAATCGCGCGGCCCAGGCGATTGGCCGCATCCGGCCCGCGAATGCCGACAAACAGAAGATCATCGCGACAAAAAAGGAGATGATTCTCGCCGGCCAGGCGGATTTGCAGGCCGGGCATGAGGTCGCCAGGAAGACCTGCTTCGTATGCCACAAGCTGAATGGCGAGGGCGCGGAGGTCGGGCCGGACCTGACGGGGGTGGGGCGTTCGAGCCTGGATGCGCTGCTGGCAAATGTGATTGACCCGAATCAGATCGTCGGCAAAGGCTACGAGAACGTGGTGATTGAAACGAAAGACGAACGCACGGTGAGCGGACGGTTGGTGGAGGAAACACCCACGCGGGTAAAACTGCTCGCCTCCGGACCGAAGGAGGAAATCGTGGCGCGCGGCGACATCGCGAAGATGCAGGCGAGCGAGTGTCGATCCCCGTCCCACCCAAGTACACCTCGGCGGACTTCCTCAAGCCCGCCAGCTGGAAGGCGCGCGGCAAACTGGATGTTCCCAAGGAGCGATTCATCAGC
>WBZT01000727.1_pt1 | contig 25701 bp, 28 predicted proteins | sample 5204241 | NCBI WGS metagenome assembly WBZT01 (sample SAMN12344358, study PRJNA552823) | activated sludge metagenome | biome: Activated sludge suspended growth; feature: Nitrification reactor; material: Wastewater; isolation source: activated sludge from nitrification reactor of wastewater... | reverse complement strand
GGAACAGCGCCCCAACAAGCGGCCGGTGATGTCCGACCTGCGCGAATCCGGCGCCATCGAACAGGACGCCGACGTGATCCTGTTCATCTACCGCGACGAGGTCTACAACCCGGACAGCCAGGACAAGGGCACCGCCGAGATCATCATCGGCAAGCAGCGCAACGGCCCCATCGGCATGGTGCGGCTCACCTTCCTGGGCGAATACACACGATTCGAGAGCTTCGCCGGGGGCGGCGGCGGGTATGGCGAGTAAGCTTCCCGCCGCCACCATGACTCGGGCGTTCCCCCCATTGGCAAAGCCCCCTTGCGGGGATAAGCCCCCTTGCGGGGATAAACCCCCATGGGGGGATAAAGGGGGACAGGGGGGATTTTGCCCGGCCCGACCTGGCCACCTCCGTCGAAATCCCCCCCAGCCCCCCTTTGATAAAGGGGGGAGTGGGTTGCGGGGCGCCGCCTGATGGCCCGCCCCCTGATCGCCCGCGTCGACGCCGCCGCCCTGGCCAACAACCTGGCCGTGGCGCGCCGGGCCGCGCCCCGTTCCAGGATCCTGGCGGTGGTCAAGGCCAACGGCTACGGCCACGGCCTGGCGCGGGTGGCGCGCGCCCTGCGGGCGGCGGACGGCTTCGCCGTGCTGTCCATCGAGGAGGCGGCCCTGCTGCGTGGCGAGGGCTACACCCATCCCGTCGTGCTGCTGGAAGGTTTCTTCCATCCCGACGAATTGGCGGAGATCGCCCGCCTGCGCCTGCGCCCCGTGATCCATCGCCAGGACCAGGCGGAACTCCTGGCCAGGGCCAAGCTGGAGCATAAGGTCGACGTCTTCCTGAAAGTGGACACCGGCATGCACCGCCTGGGCCTGACCCCCAAACGCCTGCCGGACGCCCTGGCCGCGCTGCGCGCCGCGCCCCACATCGGCGGCATCACCCTGATGACCCATTTCGCCCGCGCCGACGAGGCGGCCATCGGCATCGATGAGCCCCTGGCCTGCTTTCGGGAAGCGACGCAAGGCATGAAACTGCCCGTCAGCGTGGCCAACTCCGCCGCCCTGCTGCGCTATCCGGAAACCCACGGCGACTGGGCACGTCCCGGCATCATGCTGTACGGCGCATCCCCTTTCGCCGACCAGTCCGGCGCGGACCTGGGCCTGCTGCCGGCCATGACCCTGGAGAGCAGGCTCATCGCCACCCGCCTGGTGCGCAAGGGCGAAGGCGTCGGCTACGGCGCCGCCTTCGTCGCCGACCGGGACATGAAGGTGGGCGTGGTGGCCTGCGGCTACGCCGACGGCTATCCGCGCCACGCCGGCACCGGCACCCCCATCGTCGTCCAGGGCCAGCGTACCCGCACCCTGGGCCGGGTGTCCATGGACATGCTGTTCGCCGACCTGTCCGAGGTGCCCACCGCCCACGTGGGCAGCCCGGTCACCCTCTGGGGCGAAGGCCTGCCGGCGGAGCAGGTGGCCGCCGCCGCCGGCACCATCGCCTACGAACTGTTCACCGCCCTGGCGCCCCGGGTTCCGGTGGAGGATGCCTAGCCCCCATGTGAAACGTGACAAGTGATCCCCCGCCGAACGCCTGAGTGAAACCTGCTCCTACAATCTCCCCATCCCCCATCAAAACACCATGTCCGACATCCTCGACAAGATCCTTGCCACCAAACGCGAAGAAGTGGCCGCCGCCAGAAAGGCCGAGCCCCTGGAAGCCGTGCGCGAAGCCGCCGAGTGGATGCCGCCGGCGCGGGATTTCGTCGGCGCCATCCGGGCCAGGATCGCCAACCGCCGGCCCGCCGTCATCGCCGAGATCAAGAAGGCCAGCCCCAGCAAGGGCGTGATCCGGCCCGACTTCCGCCCCGCCGAGATCGCGTCCAGCTACGCGGCCGGGGGCGCCGCCTGCCTGTCCGTGCTCACCGACCGGGATTACTTCCAGGGCGCGCCGGACTACCTGAAGGCGGCCCGGGACGCCTGCGACCTGCCGGTGCTGCGCAAGGACTTCATGATCGACCCCTACCAGGTCTACGAGGCCCGGGCCATGGGCGCCGACTGCATCCTGCTCATCGTCGCCGCCCTGGGCCTGGAACAGATGAAGGAGCTGGAAGACCTGGCCCTGGAACTGGGCATGGCCGTGCTGGTGGAAAGCCACGACGGCGAGGAACTGGAATCCGCCCTCCAGCTCAAGACTCCCCTGATGGGCATCAACAACCGCAACCTGCGCACCTTCGAGACCCGGCTGTCCACCACCCTGGACCTGCTGCCCCGCATCCGCGCCGCCGAGGGTGAAGACGGCGGCCGCATCCCGGTCACCGAAAGCGGCATCCTGGCGCCGGCGGACGTGGCCCTGATGCGGGAAAACCGGGTCGATACCTTCCTGGTGGGCGAAGCCTTCATGCGCGCCGCCGACCCGGGCGCGGAACTCGCCCGGCTGTTCCGGGGTCCCCCATCGGACTGACCTGCCGCCCGCCGCCATGTCCCGACGCCGAACCTGGTTCCTGATCGCCCTCCTGCTTCTCGTCGCCGCGGGCATCCTCTACGCCTGGCAACCCTGGAAGCAGACCGAATCCGGCCCCCGCTACCGCTTGGCCAAGCTGGAGCGGGGCACCCTCTCGGCCGCCGTCACCGCCAGCGGCACCCTGAGCGCCCTGGTCACGGTCCAGGTGGGCTCCCAGGTTTCCGGCCTGATCAAGGAGATCAAGGCGGACTTCAACAGCGAGGTGAAGCGGGACCAGGTCATCGCCCGCCTGGACCCGGAGACCTTCGAATCCCGCGTCGCCCAGACGGAAGCCGACCTCGCGGCGGCCGAGAGCGCGGCGGAGGTGGCCCGGGGCAATCTCGCCGTGCGCCAGGCGGAAGCGGGCAAGGCGAAAATCGCCCTGGAGGACGCCAACCGCAACCTGGAGCGCAAGCGCGCCCTGGTGAAGCAGGAATTCATCTCCACCGCCGAACTGGACACCGCCCAGGCCGCCGTGGACACCGCCCGGGAACAATGGAACCTGGCCCAGGCCGACGTGGGCGTGGCCCGCTCCCAGGTGGGCAGCGCCCGGGCCCTGGTGTCCCAGCGCCAGGCGGGCCTGAAGCAGGCGCGCCTGGACCTGGACCGCACCATCATCCGTTCGCCGGTGGACGGCGTGGTGATCAGCCGCAACGTGGACGTGGGCCAGACCGTGGCCGCCTCGTTCCAGGCGCCGGTGCTGTTCACCATCGCCCGGGACCTGCGCCAGATGGAAGTGAACGTGGCGGTGGACGAGGCCGACGTGGGCCGGGTGAAGACCGGCCAGAACATGCGCTTCACGGTGGACGCCTTCCCCGGCGAGCGCTTCGGCGGCCAGGTGACCCAGATCCGCAAGGCGCCCATCACCAGCAACAACGTGGTCACCTACAGCGTCATGGCGCGGGTGGACAACCCGGAACTCAAGCTGCTGCCGGGCATGACCGCCAGCGCCCGCATCCTCACCGAGGAACGCCAGGACGTGCTCAAGCTGGCCAACGAAGCCCTGCGTTTCCGCCCGCTCCAGGCCGACGGCACGCCGGTCAAGCTGGAGATGCGGGAAAGAGGGGAAGGCCCCGGCATCCCCGGCCGCATCTGGGTGCTGAGGGAGGGCAAGCCGGCGCCGGTGAATGTGCGCCTGGGAGTCAGCGACGGCAAGGCCACGGAAATGCTCAAGGGCGATCTCCAGGCCGGACAGGAAATCATCCTGGGCGTGGAGGAAGGCAGCCTGAACAAGGTGGTGAAGCCGGCCCGGCCGTTCGGGATGGGGATGTAACTCGGTGATGGGGAATGAGGGATGGGGAATGGGGACGGATGCCGTCACCGCGGTTCCGCGCAGCCTTCCCTCATCCCCCATCCCCCATCCCCCATCCCCTCCTCTGATCCAGACCACCGACCTCGCCCGCGACTACCGCATCGGTGAAATCACCGTGCCGGCCCTGCGCGGCGTGAGCCTGAGCATTGAACGTGGGGAGTTCGTCGCCGTCATGGGGCCCTCCGGCTCGGGCAAGTCCACCTTCATGAACCTGCTTGGTTGCCTGGACGTTCCCAGCGGCGGCGGCTACCTGCTGGACGGCGAGGAAGTCACCGGCCTGGACCCGGATCGCCAGGCCCAGCTGCGCAACCAGCGCATGGGTTTCGTATTCCAGAACTTCAACCTGCTACCCCGCGCCACCGCCCAGGAGAACGTGGAACTGCCCCTGCTCTACGCCCGGGTGTCCGCCGCCGAACGGCACCGGCGCGCCCGGGAGAAACTGGCCCGGGTGGGCCTGGCGGAACGCGCCCATCACCGCCCCATGCAGCTCTCCGGCGGCCAGCAGCAGCGCGTCGCCATCGCCCGCGCCCTGGTGAACGACCCGCCCCTGATCCTGGCCGACGAGCCCACCGGCGCCCTGGACACCCAGACCAGCCTGGAACTGATGGCCCTGTTCCAGGAATTGAACGAGGCCGGCATCACCCTGGTGCTGGTGACCCACGAACCGGACATCGCCGCCTTCGCCAAGCGGGTGCTGGTGTTCCGCGACGGGCGGGTGGTGGAAGACCGGCGGGTGGAGCAGCCCCACCGGGCGGCGGACATGCTGGCGGTGGTGGCGTGATGCCAAGCATTCTCCCCATCCCCACCACTCCCCCCTCTGGAAAGGCGCCGTTCGCGTCACTTGACGAGAGGGATGCCGGCGCGGGTGACGGGTTGCCTCCCCGGGGATTTTGGCCGGCGGCGCGCACATCGAGGGTCGGAAAATCCCCCCTCACCCCCCTTTTCCAAAGGGGGGGATGGACATGGGGAAGTTAGCGCCATGAACCTCCTCGACACCGGCCGTTCCGCCCTGCGCAGCCTGCGCGCCAACAAGATGCGCAGCGCCCTGACCGCCCTGGGCATCATCATCGGCGTGGCCGCCGTCATCACCATGCTGGCGGTGGGCGAGGGCGCCCGGCGCACGGTGGCGGAAAAGCTCAAGAGCCTGGGCACCAACCTGATGATGGTGATGCCCGGCACGGTCACCAGCAGCGGCGTGCGCATCAGCGCCTATGGCCGCAACACATTGACCGAGGCCGACGCCCGCGCCATCCAGGAGGAGGTGCCCTTCGTCGTGGCCGCCGCCCCCGCCCTGAGGGGATCTGGACAGATCATCCACGGCAATCTGAACTGGCCCAGCCAGATCTTCGGCGTCACGCCGGAATTCCTGGCCGCCCGGGAATGGCGCATGACGAGCGGCCGCGCCCTGGACGAGAACGACCTGCGCTCCTCGGCCAAGGTGGCGGTGGTGGGCCAGACCGTGGCCCAGATGTTGTTCGGCGGCACCGACCCGGTGGGACAAACCATCCGCGTCCGGTTCGTGCCCTTCACCATCGTCGGACTGCTGGATATGAAGGGGCGCAACGCCGAGGGCGTCGACCAGGACGACATCGTGCTCATCCCCTTGTCCACGGCCCGGGGCCGCATCCTGTGGCAGCCTCCCGGACGCCTGCGCACGGTGGGCCAGGTCAGCGTGAAGATGGCGGATGGCGCGGACATGAAGCAGGCGGAATCGCGGGTACGGGAACTGCTGCGCCAGCGCCACCGCCTGCAACCGGACCAGGACGACGACTTCAACATCCGCAACCTGTCGGAAGTGGTGGAAGCGGAACAGGCCGCCTCCCAGGCCCTGTCCGGTTTGCTCGCCGCCGTGGCCTCGGTGTCCCTGCTGGTGGGCGGCATCGGCATCATGAACATCATGCTGGTCTCGGTGACGGAACGGACCCGGGAAATCGGCATCCGCCTGGCGGTCGGCGCCCGGCGCAAGGACATCCTCACCCAGTTCCTGGCCGAGGCGGTCATCCTGTCCCTGGTGGGCGCCCTGGCGGGCATCGCCCTGGGGGTGGGCGGCAGCCTCGCCCTGGGCCACCTGGCCGGCTGGAACGTCACCCTGCAGACCCACGCCATCCTTCTTTCGGTGGCTTCCGCCAGCGTGGTAGGCGTATTCTTCGGCTGGTATCCGGCGCGCAAGGCCTCCCGCATGGCGCCGATCGAAGCCCTGCGTTATGAGTGACCATCGATGAGACAAGCACGCACCAGCCTTCCCGGTTTCCTGCTGGCCCTGGGCATCGGGATGGCTGTCTGCCCCCGCGCGTCGGCCGCCGACAACGGCGCGCCGGCCCCGCTGCCCCCCGCCAACGGGGCGCCGCCCCAGGTCGCGCCGCCGCCCGGCCCCAGCCTGTCGGACCTGGGGCGCTCCCTGCGCACCTATTTCACCGAGGAGGAACTGGACCTGCTGTTCGAGTACATGCGCGACTCGGTCATCGCCGCCTTCAAGGGCGAGGAGGTAAGCCTGCCGCCGGACCTGTCCTTCAAGCTGGAGATCCTGCTGGTGCGCATGAAGAAGGAAGGCGGCCATTACATGGACAACCTGATCAGGCAGCTGGAAAAGGATCTGGAGCGCAACCTGAAGGAAAAGCTGAAGGAACAGATGGCGCGGCCCGAAACCTCCGCGTCGGTCCAGGCGCCGCCGCCGCCCCTGGCCATCGTGCCCTTCCTCCCGCCACCGCCCCAGCAGGCTCCGGCCTACCAGCCCCCGGCCTACCAGCCCCCGGCCTACCAGCCCCCGGCCTACCAGCCGCCGACCTTCCAGCCCCAGACCTTCCAACCCCCGGCCTACCAACCCCCGGTTTTTCAACTGCCGCAGTTACCCTTTTTCAGTTTCCCTTTTTTCCAGCCGCCGGCGCCGCCGCCGCCGCAGACGGATCCCTGAGGGCGCGGACATCCGGCCCGGCCTGATCGCCGGGCTCACCGCGCCGGCGTGGCGACCGCGAGCTCAGGGGCTTGCGCTCTCCAGATCGAAGGCGATGGCCTTCAGCCCTTCCCGCGCGCAGGCTTCGTCCTGCTCGCCGGTGGCCGCTCCGGACACGCCCACCGCGCCGACGATGTTGCCGGCCGCCTCGATGGGAATGCCGCCGGTGGTGAAAACCAATCCGTCAACGCTCCAAACAGGGAAAAGCCTCGTGATGTTGTTCTCGAGGGCGGAGAGCCTGGCATTGAAATTCACCGCCGTGTAGGCCTTCTGCCTGCTTAGCTCGATGGTGACCCGGGGCGCCAGAGTATCGCGCAGGAACACCATGGGATCGCCACTGCGGTCCACCACCGTGACGCTGATCTGGACGCCCTCCCTGCGGCAGGCGGCGAGGGTGGCCTGGGCCAGCTTCTCGGAAGCTTCCAGGGTCAGGCGGGGGATCTTGATGACGGCGGGCGCTTCGGCTTGCGCCAACAGGGGGGCGCACAGGACAGGAAACAGGGCGTACAGGCGTTTCATGTTCTCTCCTCGACTCAGGTGAAGGTTCCGAAGATCCCTCCACCGTGGACGGGAGAGGAACCTACGCGGCTTCGGCCGCCCTCGCCCGCAACACCTTGATCTGGAACAGGGTGTTGCGCTCGTCTTCCTCCAGGGCGGCGCGGATATGCTGCACCGTGGCCTGGTAGCGGGGAATGATGTTGTACTTCAGGGCATTCACCCGCTTCTGGGTCTTGCGGCTGGCGGCCAGCAAACGCCACAGGGCGTTCTCCGCCTCTCCGAGACGGGCCAGGGTGACGGTAAGTTCCCGCAGACGCAGGCGCGCCTCGTCGAAGCTGACGTCGGTCCACATCAAGCCCACCGGTTGCAGCGGCAGGGGCTCGGCGCTGACGCTGGGATACTCCACGCCGACGCTGGAACGGGCCACCACCCGCAGGGCCACGGCCGGATTCAGGCCCACCGAGGCCTGGCGCAGCATCTGGCCACCCATGCGCATCTGCACGATGCCCAGCCAATGGTAGGTCTCGGCCAGCTCCTTGACGGTCTGGGCCCGCAGTTCCCGATACTGGGCCAGGCGCTCGTACACCAGCCGGGTGAGCAGATCCCGCTTCTTCTCCAGCATCTGCCGGCCCTGGTCCAGGAACTTGACCTGGCGGCCGACCTGCAGGAGGGCGCTCTTGGTGGGGGGGACGGAGAGGCGTTTTTTCATGGTTAGTGCGCGGTAAAGGGGGAAGGGTGAAGGGTGAAGGGTGGCCGGGTGGAGGTTTTACCCTTGGCCCCTGACCCTTCCCCCTTCACGTTTTTCACGCCGCCTCCGCCACCGCCTGCCACTTGTGGTACTTGGCCAGTTCTTCCTCGGAGACCCGGATCAGGGCTTCCGGCGGCAGCATGGAAAGCAGGTCCCAGGCCAGGTTGAGGGTCTCGTACACGCTGCGGTCCTCGTCCTCGCCCTGGCCGATGAAGCGGCGCTCGAAGGCTTCGGCGAACTGCAGGTAGCGGCGGTCGGCGTCGGACAGTTCCTCGGCGCCGATGATGGCGGCCAGGCCGCGGATCTCCAGGGCCTTGGCGTAGCTGGCGAACAGCTGGCTGGCCACGTGGGGGTGGTCCTCCCGGGTGAAGTTCTTGCCGATGCCGTCCTTCATCAGGCGCGACAGGGAGGGCAGCACCGTGACCGGCGGATACACGCCCTGGTTGGCCAGTTCCCGGCCCAGCACGATCTGGCCTTCGGTGATGTAGCCGGTCAGGTCGGGGATGGGGTGGGTGATGTCGTCGGAGGGCATGGACAGCACCGGGATCATGGTGATGGAGCCGCGCCGGTTCTTGATGCGGCCGGCCCGCTCGTAGATCTCCGCCAGGTCGGAATACAGGTAGCCGGGATAACCCTTCCGCGCCGGCACGTCGCCGCGCAGCACGGCCACTTCGCGCAGGGCCTCGGCGTAGGCGGTCATGTCGGTCATCACCACCAGCACGTGGTAGTCCAGGTCGTAGGCCAGGTACTCGGCGGCGGTCAGGGCCGCGCGCGGCGTGAGCAGGCGCTCGATGACCGGCTCGTCGGCCAGGTTGAGGAACATGACCACCTTGTTCAGCACGCCGGATTCCTCGAAGCTTTCCTGGAAGAAGCGGGCGTCGGCGTGGGAGGCGCCGAAGGCGGCGAACACCACCACGAACTCGCTGGATTCCTCGCCCAGCAGCTTGGCCTGGCGCACGATCTGGGCCGCCACCCGGTTGTGGGGCAGGCCGCCGCCGGAGAACACCGGCAGCTTCTGGCCCCGGGTGAGGGAATTCATGCCGTCGATGGCGGAGATGCCGGTCTGGATGAACTCGCGCGGATAGGCCCGGGCGGCGGGGTTGAGGGGCTCGCCGTTCACGTCGCGGCGGTCGGCGGAGATGATGGGCGGGCGGCCGTCCCGGGGCAGGCCGGCGCCGTTGAACACCCGGCCCAGGATGTCGCGGGACACGGGCAGCTTGAAGGGCTCGTCCAGGAAGCGCACCCAGGTGCGTTCCAGGTCCAGGTCGTCGGTGCCCTCGAACACTTCCACCAGCACCGCGTCGTCGGCGGCGCGGATCACCAGGCCGTTGCGCAGGTTGCCGGCGTGGTCCTTGAGGGACACCCGGGAGCCGGCGGAGACGCCGGGCACGCCGCCCATGACGATGAGGCCGCCCTGGGCGGAGGTGGCGGTACGGAACTCGATGTTTTTCATGGCATTACCTTGTCGTCACCCTGTCATCACGCGGCGTGGCCGGACTGTTCGTAATCCAGCGCGATCTTCTCGAACTCGGCCGGAATCCGGGCGATCTTCTCGCGCAGCGCGGCGATTTCCTCGGACTTGTGCTGGCTCTTCCAGCGCCGGGCCTGGGCCAGCAAGGGCATCTGGATCAGGCGCCGGGCGGGGGCGCCCAGCTTCACCAGCTTCATGCCCTGGCGGTAGATCTCCAGCAGGGCGGAAAGCAAGGCGTACTGTTTTTCCGGGGAGGCGAAGCTGTCGATTTCATCCGTGGCGGATTGCTGCAGCAGGCCTTCCTTGATCAGGCCGGCGGACTCCAGGGTCCAGCGCTGCTCGCTGGACAGGGCCTCGACGCCCACCAGGTTGACGATGCGCTGCAGTTCCTCGGAGGCGGACAAGAGGTCCAGGGCCTCGCCCCGGGTGGCTTCCCAGCCCGGGTCCACGTTCTCGGCCCACCACTTGGCGGCGGAGGGCACATAGCCGGAGAAGCTTTCCAGCCAGTCCACCGCCGGGTAATGGCGGGCGTCGGCCAGTTCCTTGGACAGGCCCCAGAAGGTCTGGATGATTTCCTTGGTGTGACTGGTGACCGGCTCGGAGAAGTCGCCGCCGGGGGGCGACACCGCGCCGATGAGGGTGACGGAGCCGTGGCCGCCGTACAGGGTCTCCACCCGGCCGGCGCGCTCGTAGAAGGCGGCCAGACGGGAGCCCAGGTAGGCGGGGTAGCCCTCTTCCACCGGCATCTGGCCCAGGCGGCCGGCCACCTCGCGCAGGGCCTCGGCCCAGCGGCTGGTGGAGTCGGCCACCATGACCACGTCGTAGCCCTGGTCGCGGAAGTACTCGGCCAGGGTGACGCCCACATAGATGGAGGCTTCCCGGGCCACCACCGGCATGTTGGAGGTGTTGGCCACCAGCAGGGTGCGTTCCATGAGGGGCCGGCCGGTGTGGGGGTCCTTCAACTCGGGCATGAACTCCAGCACGTCGGTGAGCTCGTTGCCGCGCTCGCCGCAGCCCACGTAGATGACGATCTCGGCGTTGCACCAGCGCGCGATCTGCTGCTGCAGCATGGTCTTGCCGGCGCCGAAGGGGCCTGGGATGGCGGCCTTGCCCCCCTTCAGCAGGGGGTAGAAGGTGTCCAGGATGCGCTGGCCGGTGAGCAGGGGCTTCACCGCGTGGTCGCGCTTGCGGAACGGGCGCGGGGTGCGCACCGGCCAGCGGTGGAACAGGTGCAGCTTCTCGATGCGCCCGTCGGCCAGTTTCACCCGGCCGATCACCTCGTCCACGGTGTAGTCGCCTTCCGGGGCCAGTTCCATGAGTTCGCCGTGCAGCAGGGGCGGCACCAGGATGCGGTGCTGGATGGACTCGGTTTCCTGCACCGTGCCCAGCACGTCGCCGCCGGCGACGGGAGCCTTGGCCTGGCGCTGGGGATCGGGCACGAAATGCCAGCGTTGGTCCCGGGGCAGGGACGGTACAGCGACACCCCGGGCGATGCGGTCGCCGCTCTTCTCCCAGACCGCGTTCAAGGGCCGCTGCACGCCGTCGAAGATGGCGTTGAGCAGGCCCGGCCCCAGTTCAACCGAGAGGGGCCAGCCCAGGCCCTGCGCCACTTCGCCCGGCCGCAGGCCGGCCGTGTCCTCGTAAAGCTGGGCCAGGGCGGTTTCCCCGTCCCGGCCGATGACCTCGCCCACCAGGCCGATCTGGCCCACGCGCACCTGCTCGCCGAGCACGGCGTCAGGCAATTGCAGCTTGACCAGGGGGCCGTTGATTTCAAGAATTTTGCCCATTTAATTTCCTTTATCGGGAGTGGGTAGTCGATGGCGGGAAGCGGGGAAACCCCGACTCTCCAGCGCCCGTTTCCCACCTCCCAGCATCATCCATGCACCAGCGAACCCAGGTCCGGGGTGCTGGCGAACAGCCGTTCCATGGCCACCCGGGCCAGTTCCTCGGCCATGCGGGACTGCCGCGCCTCGAAGGTCTGGTCCAGTTGCGCCCGGTTGTCGGCAAGACGTACCCGGATGCCGCCCTCGCTGATCCTGCCGTGAGTGGCCAGTTCCACCTTTCTGCCGGGGGCGGCGCGGGCCACCATCCCGGCCCAGACCGGCGCGAGACGAGGCTGATCGGAGCCCCGCACTTCCGCCACCAGGTCGCCGTCGGGTAGCGCCCGCACGGCGGCGGCCAGCCATTGTTCCAGCACCACCGGATAGCGGGCGTCGTCCGCCACCAACTCCTGGAAGGCGAGCTTCACGCCGGCCAGGGTGGACTCGGTGAGGGCCCAGCGCAGCCTGTCCAGTTCGGCGGCGAGGCGGGTTTCCGCCGCCTGGGTGTGGCGGCGCACGATCTTTTCCGCCTCCGTCTTGGCTGACATGACTTCGCGCTCTTCCGCCAGCCGGATCTTTTCCGATGCCTCGTTCAGGATGCGCGCCTTGCCCGAATCGGCACGCTCGCGCTGTTCCCGCGCCAGGCTCTCGGCCTGGCGGATCAGCGCCTGTTCGAGTTGCAGTACTTGTGCATCCGCTTCCATGTTTCTCTCCGGGGATGGGTGATGGGGGATGGGAGATGGGACAAACCCCATTCCTCATTCCCCATGCCTCATCCGGTCATTTCAATGCTTCCGGGCCCAGCACCGCCCGCACCACTTCATCGACGGCGGGGGCGTAATCGTGGGGGGCCGACAGGGATGGCAATTCGGTCACCACGATGCGCCCGCCTTCGTTGCGCAGACGGTTCAACCAGTGGCCGCCGGCATGGGCCAGGCTCGACTCCAGCAGGACCAGGGCTTCGCTGCCGTCGCGGACCAATTGGCCCAGGACTTCCTCGACCTTGGCCGGGTCAGCGTCGGGGTGCACCTCCGCGCCGATCAGGCTGAAGCCCTCGGTGAGGCCCGCGCTGCCCAGAACCACCAGGCGACCGCCGGCAATCGGCTTATCCGCGTCGGCTTTCACGCTGCTTTCCTTAAATCTTGCCCAGCAGCAGGATGGACATGACCAGACCGTAAATGGCGATACCTTCCGCCAGGCCCATGTAGATCAGGGTGCGGCCGAACATTTCCGGCTTCTCCGCGATCACCGCCAGCGCCGCGGAACCCACCGGCCCCAGGGCGATGCCGGCGCCGATGGCGGCCAGGGCGGTCGGCAGGCCGATGCCGATCAGCGCCAGGCCCTTGCCCATGGTGATCTCCATGACGGCACCCGCCACCGGCTCGGCGGCCAGGACTTCCTGCACCCCCATGAGCAGGGTGGCAGCCGTGGCCACGCCAAACAGCAGGACGTTGGCCAGCAGCCCCCCCTTCAGCCACCGCGGGGAAGGCAGGCGGCGCGGCTTCAGTTCCAGCCAAACACCCGCTCCGATGGTGGCAGCCACGGAAAGACCCATCAATGCAATCAGCCAGCTCATTTTTTTCTCCTAAAAAACTCGAACGATCCAACTCACCAATTACTTCACGCCCACCAGCTTCAGGGGCACGAATTCCGTTCCATCCCCGCTGAAGAAGCGGGAGAAGCCTTCGTAATACATGAGACGCAAGGCCTGGATGGCGACGATGCCGCCCTCCAGCACGATGATGACCACGTTGCCGAGGGTGATGGTGATCCAGTGGCCGGTGGTTTCCAGGCCGTTGGCGATGGTGAACACGGCCAGGGCCAGGGCCACGTGGTTCAGGCTGAAGGCCGCGACCCGCATGAACGAAAGTGTGTTGGCGAACAGGTTGATCGCCGTTTCCAGAGACTCGATGGCGGTCACCAGGATGCGCTCGCGCAACCCGGCCCGGGTTTCCATCCACTTGTAGATGGCGATGATGGTGATGCCGATCAGCGCCAGCATCCATGAGGGCGTGGCCAGATCGGCGCCACCGGCCAGGCTCACCACCCAGCCCACCGCGCCCAGGTAAAACAGCAGGCCCGCCAGGCCGGTGGAGTCGAACAGGGCCTCCTCCACATGGCCGGCCGTGTATTTGTTGCGGGCGTTCACCAGCAGGGTCAACACGATGAAACCGACGCCGAAACCCACCGCCACGGTCAGGACATGGATGGGATTGTGCAGGGGCGACAGCCAGACCGGTTCGATGACGTCCTCGTAGCCGAAGATGCTGCCGTAGAGCAGGCCGAACAGCATCGAAACGGCCCCGGCGGCGATACCAATCCAGGCCATCTTGCCCAGTTTCCTGAACAAGCCCAGCGACAACAGCAGGATCACCGCGCCATGGCCGATGTCGCCGAACATGGCGCCGAACAGGAGCAGGTAGGTAAAGGCGAAGGGCAGGGTCGGATCGAACTCGCCATAGCGGGGCACGCCATAGCTCTTCACCAAAGGCACGAAGGGCATGAGCCAGCCCGGATAGCGCACCAGGGAGGGCACTTGCCCGGCCTCTTCCCGCGTCGGGATCTTGACATCCAGCCAGTAGCGCCCGTGGAAACGGGCCTCCAGGGCAGCCTTGAGTTCCTCGACGCGACGCCGGGGAATCCAGCCGGACAGGCCGGCGAGGCCGCCGCGTCCGCGCACGCCGGCCACGGCGGCTTCCGCCAGGGGACGGCCGAGGGTGACGCGCAGGCGCGCCTCCTCGAGCCCGGAACGATACTGGCCGCGCAGCGTATCCATGGCGGCGCAGCCCGCCACGTTGAGTTCCTCGACGCGCTTGCGTTCTTGCGCCAGCCAGGCCCGGGCGGCCTGGGGATGGGTGCGCAGTTCCTGGGGTACCGGCAATTCCCGCCAGCCGGCCTGGGACAGCAGGCCCCGGACTTCCTCCTGACGGTCGCGGGGACCGGCGATGACCGCATAGGCCTGATCGCCCACCTGGTCGAAGGTGGATACCAGGGAACCCGTCATGGTCAAGGCCTCGCCCACCCGTCTGACGTTCTGGGCCGGCAGGCTGCCGAGGTTCACGGAAAGCAGGCCATCCTCCCGCAGCAGATGGGCCAGGTCCACATTCAGGCGCTCCAGTTTGCCCAGGGTTTCCTCCAGGGCGTCCAGGTGGCGGACTTCCTCCTGGATGCGGGCTTCGCCTTCATGGGCGGAGAGGCAGGTATTCCAGACCCCCTTGAGCCATTTGTTGAGTTCCTCCAGATCAGCCAGGGTGGGGGCGGCGGCGCCTTCCGGAACAAGCATCTCGCCCATGTTCCCGCAACGCTCCAGCAGCTTGGACACGCGGGATTCAGCCTCCAGCCAGGCCTCCCGATAGGCCTCGGCCGGGCTTTCGGTCAAGGCCTCGGGCGCATATTGGGATGGGCTGAAGATACCGAAGCGGGCCAGTTCCAGGGCGGCGTCGGGCGCCTCGGAAACCAGCATGAGCAGGCGGATTCGGACCAGAGGTTCGGCGCGGAACATCACGCATTCCCTTCTTCGAATGACCGATACATGGCGAGGCGAATGTCGGCCACGGGCAGTTTCAGGTGTCGCCCGCGCAGGATGGCCCTCACGGCGCGCAGATCCCGTTCCCGCAGGATCAGGTAGGCAAAGGCGCGGGAAATGGCGGGGGCGCCGGAATGCAGCACCTTGGCGGCGACCTCCGCGGCGGCGACCTCCATGCGCGAAAAGATCCCTGGAATGTCCGGGGCACCCTGCAGGGTCGCGCGCAGGGACTCGGGCAGCGCGGCCAGGATCGCCTCCAGACTGCCCAGGGCGGCCAACTCGCGCAGGCGATCCGAGGGCAGACTGTAGTGGGACGAGACCAGGAGGAAGTAGACCTGGGCCGGCGGCAGGTTGTAGTTGAAACGGTAGCGCAACAGCCAGACCAGGTTGATGCGGTCAATCAAGGCCCCCATCAGCCGTCGGAACGATTCGCCGGCCTCGTTCTCCAGGGGTTGGGCGCGATGGGCCAGCCCTTCGTAGTAGCCCCGGTCCAGGGCCGCGTCGAGAATGAACGGGTCATGGCTATCCTCGAAGGCGCGCCGGGCCTGGCGCACGATGCCCGCGTAGGGGCCCGCCTCCAGGCGGCGCAGCAGTTCGCTCACATCCTCGGCATGGGCCAGATCCTGGATATCCAGACTGCCAAACGACCCCATGGGCGTGAGCCGGTTGATCAAGGTGGCGGGACGTTCCCCGGTCATCTTGCCGCGCAGCAGGGTCTTGACGTTGGTGATCTCGATGCGCCCGGTCCAGTAGATGAGAAAATCGCGGGCGGCACCGGTGAGCGGGCGGATCAGCACCTTGGTTTCTTCCAGCACCTCGGCGATCAGGCGCTGTTCAAGGGAGCGGTTATCCGGGCTATCGAAGCTGTAGCCGGCGGCGAGTTGATGCAGGCCCCGGCTGCTGAGCGCGGCGGCCATTTCCTCATCGGGGGTCTTGAGGACGGCATCGAAGTCCGCCGGCTGCCACAGGCGACCGGAATAGAGGCTGACGCGGGTGTTCAGATAGGCTGACACGACATTACCCTTCAAGTAACCGGATCAAAGGGTCGGATCGAGCAGCAGATTCAGCGCGGCGTCGACCGCCTCCTGTTCGTGCCGTGAGGACATGTCGCGCAGGTTGCGCTGGCGCTCCTCGTATTTGCGGGCCAACTCGGCCACGGCCTGGTCGGCCCGGCTGTTGGCCTCCTTCAGGAAGGGGGCGCGCAACTCGGCGCGTCCCGCCTCGAAACGGACCTCGGCCTCGCGCGCGGCGGCCAGCGCTTCGTCCAGGAGGCGTTGGCGTTCCGTGCTGGCCGCGTCGATGATGCCTTGCGCGCGGGCTTCGGCTTCCAATAAGCGTTTGAGCGGATCGTCCATGTTCTTCTCGACCCATCAGTGGGTCAGGTTGGGTAGGGTTTGATCGGGAGAAACCCCGTACTTGCGGTGGCGCGCCCGGCCCCAGGGACAACCGCCCAGGGTCAGGGCCAGCTCGGCCTTCTGGACCGCGACGGCCCAGGGAACGCCGTTTCTCGCGCGGGTGCAGATCGGACACCCGTACTCGCAATACTCGGGGTCGTTGGGGTGGAAGATGGGCATCTTCCACCCGCCCCAACCGTAGGTCTTGCTTACCGCTTGTGGTGTTGCAACAGCTTGTTTTCGTTCGACTGTCATATCACACCTCCTTTCACGTCCCCTTCCGGGGAGGAAGGGGCGCCTTACTTCACTTTCACCTGAACCAGTTCCTCGCCATCCGGATCGGTCACATGCACCGCGCAGGCGAGGCAGGGGTCGTAACTGTGGATGGTGCGCAGGATCTCCAGGGGCTGCTTGGGATCGTGCATCACATGGTTGTGCTGCAACGACGCCTCGTAGGGACCGGACTGGCCCTGGGTATCGCGCGGGCCGGCATTCCAGGTGCTGGGCACGATGGCCTGGTAGTTGTCGATCTTGCCGTCCTCGATGACGATCCAGTGCGACAGGCCGCCGCGGGGCGCTTCCATGAGGCCCACGCCGTGCATGGACTTGGGCCAGGACGAGGGATCCCAGTACTGGTCGTTGAAGGTCCGGACGTCGCCCGCCTTGATGTTGGCCAGGAGCTTGTCGAACATGCCCTGCATGGCGTCGGCGATGACCTTGCTCTCCAGGCCGCGGGCGGCGGTGCGGCCCAGGGTGGAGAACAGGGCGGTGACCGGCACGTCCAGGGTCTTCAGGGTGTAGTCCACCAGTTCCTTCATCTGCTTGTTGCCACTGGCGTACATGACCAGCGCCCGCGCCAGGGGGCCGACTTCCATGGGCTTGCCCTTCCAGCGCGGCGACTTGAGCCAGGAATATTTCTGATCCACGTCCAGATACTCGTAGGGCGGCTTGGGACCGGTGTAGTTGAGGGTGGTCTCGCCCTTCCAGGGATGCAGGCCCTTGTCGTCGCCGTCCTTGTACTTGTACCAGGCGTGATTGACGAACTCCTGGATCTCGTTGTCGTCGTCCAGGTTGATGGGATGCACCTTGCTGATGTCGCCGCCGAGGATGACGCCCCGGGGGATCAGGAAGGATTCCGGCGTCCACATGTCCTTCTCCGGCATGTCGCCGAAGGACAGGTAGTTGCCGCCGGAGTCGCCGATGGCGCCCCAGTCCTTGTAGAAGGAGGCGATGGCCAGCAGGTCGGGAATGTAGACCTGGTCGACGAACTCCTTCATCTGCTTGATGACGGTCTGCACGGTCTGCAGGCCCACCATGTTGACCGAGGTGGCGTCCTGGCCGCCCCGGTGCATGGGGCCCTTGCCCTGACCGCCGGAGGTATGCACGGAGATGGCCGCCGGCGTGCCGCCCACCACGAAGTTGGGGTGGGGGTTCTTGCCGCCGAAAATGGCGTGCAGCTTGACCACGTCGCGTTGCCAGGCCAGGGCCTCCAGATAGTGGGCCACGGCCATCAGGTTGGCTTCGGGCGGCAGCTTGTAGGCCGGGTGACCCCAGTAACCGCTGGCGAAGATGCCCAGCTGGCCCTGCTCGACGAAGGTTTTCACCTTCTTCTGCACATCGGCGAAATAGCCGGGCGAGGACTTGGGATAGCTGCTGATGCTCTGGGCCAGGGCCGAGGTGGCCTTGGGATCGGCCGACAGGGCGGACACCACATCCACCCAGTCCAGGGCGTGCAGGTGGTAGAAGTGCATGACGTGGTCGTGCACGTACTGGGCCGCGATCATCAGGTTGCGGATGATTTCCGCGTTCTGCGGGATGGTGTAGCTGGGGACGGCGCGATGGATCGCGTCTTCCACCGAGCGGATGGACGCCATGCCGTGCACCAGGGTGCAGACGCCGCAGATGCGCTGGGCGAAGGCCCAGGCGTCGCGCGGGTCGCGGCCGCGCAGGATGATTTCGATGCCGCGCACCATGGTGCCGGCGGAGGACGCCCGGATGATCTTGCCGGTTTCGTCCGTTTCCGCCTCGATGCGCAGGTGGCCCTCGATGCGGGTGATGGGGTCAACGACGATGCGTTGTGCTGTTGTCATGGCCGTTTTTCCTTACTGATTCAAGAATGCTTCGAGGATGCGGTACTGCTCCTCGGCTTCGCGGTTCTCGGTGCCCTCGCCGGTGGCGACGGTCTGGCAGGTGCGCGCCATGCGCGCCTGCATGGCCGCGTCCCAGGCCAGGTTGCCGCCGGGGACGGGCGCGCCGACGCAAGCCACCGCGCCCTTGGCGACGAAGAGGCCGGCCTGGGCGCTCCAGTCGGTTTCCTTGCCGCACTGGGTGAAGCTTTCCACCCGGGCGGTATTGGCGGCGGCGGAGACCACGGTCAGTTCCGCGTCGGAGATATCCGGACGTCCGGCCACTTCCAGGGCGGCCTTGACGCGCACGTCGTTGGACAGATCGAACACCCGCTGGATGAAGCGGGCGGCCACCTGACGCTGCCTGGCGACGGGCAGTCCGGCCAGGGTCGCCTTGAAGTCCTTGTCATTGGTGATTGCCATGGCTCAGGCTCCTTTTTCCGGAATGTGCTCGGCGATCAACTCGGTGAGGCCGACCACGGGGATGTCCATCTGGTAGTGCTCCAGGCCTTCCTCCAGCACGATGCGGCAGTTGGCGCAGGCGGTGACCAGGCGATCCGGCTTGACCGCATCCAACTGGGATTTCTTCTTCTTGAAGGCTTCCATGCGCAACTCCTCGCCTTCCTCGATGGCCGAGGCGCCGCCGCCGCCGCCGCAACACCAGTTGATGAAGCCGGCGTCGGGCATTTCGACGAAGTTCTTCGCCACCATGTTCATGAGGTCGCGCTGGGGCTGGATGACGCCGCCGCGACGGGCCAACTGGCAAGGATCATGGAAGGTGAGTTTGTCGGTCTCGAAGCCCTCGGTCTTGAGCAGGCCCTGCTTCTGGAACTCACCCAGCACCTCGACGATGTGCTTGACCTCGAAGGTATAGGGCCGGCCGATCACATTCGCGCCGTTCCAGCGCAATGCGCTGTAGGCGTGGCCGCATTCGGGGCTGATCACGCACTTGACCTTGAGCTTTTCGGCGCCGTCGACGATGCGGGACACGATGACCCGCGCCAGGTCTGAGTTGCCGATCTGGTAGCCGGCGTTGGTGGCCTCGAAGGCGGTGGAGCACAGGGTCCAGGTCTTGCCGGCCTGCTGCATGATCTTGGCGATGGAGCCCAGGTATTCCGGGAAGTTGATGACCTCCATGGAGGACAGCATGACCAGGTACTCGGCGCCTTCCACGTCCATGGGGATGGGGATGCCGAAGTCCTCCTCCACGTGCTTCATCTGGGCCTTCACGGCGGGCAGCTTGACGCCCATCGGGCTGCCGATGGTGACCGTGCGGTTGACCGCGCCCTTGATGCCGACCGGAGCGTTGCCGGAGGCTGACATGCCCTCGCGCAATTTCGCGATCATATAGACGATGTCGTTGCCCACCGGGCAAACCAGGGAACAGCGGCCGCAGTAGGTGCAGGAGTTGTAGACCAGCTCCTGCCACTCGCCCAGTTCCGCGTCGGTAATGGGCTTGGACAGGCCGACCATCTTCTTGAGGCGGCCCAGCAGGGTGAATTCCTGCTCGTAGACCCGGCGCAGGGGCTCCAGCTTGTGGATGGGGGTGTACTTGGGATCGCCGGTCTCCGTGTAGAACAGGCAGGCCTCGGCGCACAGGCCGCAATGCACGCAGCTGTTGAGATAGCTGGCGGTGGGGGCGTCGATGACTTCCTTGAGGACCCGGACGCCCTTTTCTAGTGTGGCGCTCATACCGCAACTCCTTTGTGACCGTTAACCGCACCGTTGTAATAGCGGGATCCCCACAGCGTGAAGGCGTGGAACAGCTTGGTGAACGGCAGGACGATGAGAAGGATTTCCACGCTGAGGATGTGCAGCGCCAGCATGGTGGTGTAGGGCAGCAGCAGATGCTGCACCGCCATCCAGCCGGTCAGCACCGGCAGGAAGGTCACCAGCCAGGTGAACCAGTCCTCGAAGGTGGAGAGATAGCGCTTGACCGGCTTGTTGATGCGGTCCGCCAGCACCACCAGCATGGCGCCGATGGTGATCACGGACACCAGGTCGATCACCTGGGACGGCAACCCCGGCCAGGACAGGCCGGTCAGGCTCTCGATCAACTTGATGTGGGGCGCGAACAGGAAAACGATGATGAAAAGGCCGGCATGGAAGATATAACCGCCGATGTAGCTGACGGGTGCCCGCTTCATCATGCCCATGCCCTTGGGCGGCACGGAACGCCGGAACATGGTGTTCCAGCCGGAGGCGCCGGCCACGTGGCGCGGGGCGGCCAGATCCTTCTTGCGGCCCAGACTGTAGATCTCGACCAGCCGCCAGAGAACGCCCAGCAGGAAGATGCCGACGGCGATGTTGAGGCCCGTGCCTCTTACCCAGGTAAGGAATTGCATTTCATTCATGATCATTTCTCCAGATCAGCCAGGGTCGTGGTCTCATGACCGGCCTTGGCGGCGCTCTTCTTGGCCCGGTTGGCGAAACTGACCGCCACCCCCGCCGCGGCGCCCACGGCCGCCGCCGCGGAAACCATCTTCAAAGGGTCCGCCGGCATCGAGAGGGCCTTGTAGAAGCCCCCCGCATCCCAGAAATCGGGCTCGGAACAGCCCAGGCAACCATGTCCGGATTCCACCGGCCAGGACGTGCCGCCGTTCCACTTGACCGTGGCGCAGGCGTTGTAGGTGACCGGACCCTTGCAGCCCAGCTCGAACAGGCACCAGCCCTTGCGCGCGCCTTCGTCGTCGAAGGTCTTGGCGAACTTGCCCTGGTCGTAGAACGGACGGCGATAGCAACGGTCGTGGATGGTTTCGCCGTAGAAGGCCTTGGGCCGTCCCTTGCCGTCCATTTCCGGCAGGCTGCCGAAGGTCAGGAAGTGGGCCAGCACGCCGGTCATGACCACGGGAATCGGCGGGCAGCCGGGAATGTTGATGATGGGCTTGTCCTTGATCACGTCGGACACGGAGACCGCGCCGGTGGGATTCGGGTTGGCCTTGGGGATGCCGCCGAAGGCCGCGCAGGATCCCATGGCGACGATGGCCGCCGCGCCCTTGGCCACTTCCTTCAGGGTTTCCAGGTTGGACTTGCCGGCGATGCAGGAATAGGCGCCGTCCAGGCCCAGCGGGATGGAGCCGTCGACCACGAGCAGGTACTTGCCCTCGTTGTCCTTCATGGCCTTGTGCAGGGCTTCCTCGGCCTGGTGGCCGGCGGCCGCCATGAGGGTTTCCTGATAGTCCAGGGAAATGGCGTCGAAGATCAGCCCTTCGATGGTGGGCGAGTGGGAACGGGTGATGGATTCGGTACAGCCGGTGCACTCCTGGAAGGGCAGCCAGATCACCGACGGTCGCCTGGTCGCGGCCGGCGCCGAGGCCATCGCCTCCGCCATGGCGCGGCCCGCGGACGGGGGCAGGGCCATCAGGGATGCCAACGTGGCGCAATACTTGAAGAATGTGCGGCGGGTCACGCCTTGCCGCGCGAGGGTGTCAATCAATGGACCTTGCATGCTTAGCCTCCTGGCTTCGAACACTCACGTGAACTCTCAGAATCAGCTTAGACCAGAAATCAGTAATTCAAGATGTTCTAATCCGATTTTTATGTCTTCCGGATGGGCCTTCACCAACTCGGGGACAAAGGCGACCTCGAGAAAGCGCGATGCCACCGCGCCATGCTCGTTGTGATGGGTCACCCACCAGACGCCGGGACAGGCGGTCTCGTTCAGGGTGGAGTCCCCATCGGATTCCAGCGTGATGGCGATTTCGCCCGTACCCAGGGTTTCCCGGAGCCAGTCCAGGTCGGCCGGGGTGAGGGGCAGGGCGTTCAGGTCGATGGCGCTGGATTCGCCCGTGGCGAGCAATCGATTCACGTGCTCGACGATTTCCCGCAGCAGCACCGGCGCGTTGCCGGACAAGCCATCCAGGGGGGCTGGGCCGACGGCCGCGCCCGCGGATACGGTGACGATGGGGATGTTTTCAAGCGGCATGGCGCCAGGACTCGATCAATTCGCGGATGGCCGCGCAAACGGGGGGGATGACGCCGGCCACGGCGGGGGTGGGGAACTCGCCCCAATCGACCTTATCCGGCTGGATCGCCAGCATCGCCCGCTTTTCCGGCCAATGCCCGGCCAGCATGGCGATGGCGCGCAGGTCGGTGAGCCCCACTTCGTGCACGGAGGATTTGCGGTTGCCGAGCAGGAAGGCGTCCATGGACTCGCCTTCGAGCAGGCGCCAGGTTCCGGGGGCCGACTTGATGTTGGCGGCATCCACCACGATGAGGGCATCCGCCTCCTCGATGGGCCCCGCCAGGGTGAAGGACAGGGTGCCGCCATCCATCAATTCGACATCCTCGGGCAGCGGGGCCTCGGCGGAGAGGGCCTGGAGGACGTGGATGCCTATCCCCTCGTCGCTGAGCAGGGTGTTGCCGATACCTAGAACCAGGGTCTTCATGGCGGCAAAGAATACTTCGCACCTGCAGCATTTACAATATACTGATTTACTCAAGATATTGATATTGCTCAATATTTCTGCAATATTTCGGACTTACCCATCTGCATTCAATGACTTATACTATCCATTAATTTTATTAATTGACTAAGAAATGTGCCTCGCCATACCCATGCAAATCACCGCCGTCGACGGCCTGTCCGCCCGCTGCGAAGCCCGCGGCATCGAGCGCGACATTTCCCTGTTCATGCTGCAGGACGAGCCCCCCGTGATCGGTGACTACGTGATGGTCAGCGTGGGCCAGGCGGTGCGCAAGGTGAGCGCGGAAGACGCCCGCCTGTCCTGGGAACTCTACGACCTGATCCTGGCGCAAACGCCCAACCAGTAACACTTGCGGGAACCCGTCATGAACGATCAACTCATGGTGCTGGACCAGGCGAAAAGCACCTTGCTCGACCTGGCCATCCGCTTCGGCCCCAAGCTGGTGGTGGCCCTGCTGATCCTGGTGGTCGGCTATTTCGTCGGGCGCTGGCTCGGCAAGCTGTCAGAACGCATGCTCGGCAAGCTCGGCATCGACGCGCCGGTGCGGCAACTGCTGGTGCGCATCGTCCGCATCCTGGTGCTGGGCCTGTTCCTCATCATGGCCCTGCAGAACCTGGGCGTGGAACTGCTGCCCCTGATCGCCGGCCTGGGCGTGGCGGGCGCCGGCATCGCCCTGGCCATGCAGGGCGTGCTGGGCAACGTGGCGGCCGGCCTGACCATCATCTTCACGCGGCCGTTCCGCATCGGCGAATACATCGCCATCGTCGGCGAGGAAGGCACGGTGGAGGACATCAGCCTGTTCAACACGGTGCTGAGCCACACGGACCGCTCCCGGGTGGTGATCCCCAACCGCAAGATCGTCGGCGAGATCCTGCACAACCACGGCGGCCTGCGCCAACTGGATATCGTGGTGAGCGTGGCCTACGACACCGACCTGAAGCAGGCGCTGGCGTCGATCCGGGATGTGCTGGCGGCGAACCCGCGGATACTCGCGGAACCGGAACCCGTGATCCTGGTGCTGGCGCTGGCGGACTCCAGCGTCGAAATCGGCGTGAAACCCTGGGTGAAGGTCGTCGATTTCATCGATGCGTCCGGAGAGGTCAATCAGGCGATCCTGGAAACCTTCCGCGCCCGCGGCATCGTCATTCCGTTCCCGCGGCGGGAAGTCAGGCTGATCGGCGCCGCCCGGATCCAACAGGCCTGATTCGCGCGGGCCTGATTCGTACAGGCCTGCCTCGCACGGACCTAATTCGAACGGGATTCTTCCCGCTGGGCATCGGCGTCGAACTCGGCCCGCACGGCGTCCAGCGCGTCCTTCAGGCTTTCCTCGCTCAGGTCGTTGAGGCTTTCGGCGAGCAGTTCGGCGGCATCGATGGTGTCCTGGTCCTGGGGCAGGGTCTCCGAGTCCAGGTTGGCCACCAGCACGGCGGCGGCGCCCACCACTTGCAACAGCTTCTGACGCTCCACCATCAGCAGCTCGAGTTCTTCCCGCAGAAGGCGGATTTCCTGGTCGTTCAGGGCATGGACGGTCATGTAGGTGCTCCCACGGAATGGCACGATGGATCATACTCCCCGTCATCCTTTAGCCAGAAGCCCGCATTTGTGCTGCGTCCCGCCCAAATCGATGTTGCCGTGATCGGCCAGCCCCTGCCCTGGGACCTGTTCACCGAATCAGGTGTGCTGGTGGCCGGCGCGGGCCTGGTCATCGCCGACGAAGCCCACTACCTGAACCTGATCGGCCGGCCGCTTTACCGTAAATGCGAGGCGGGCGCGGGGGCGGGATACTGGCTTGAGCGACTGGAAGCGCTGGGGCAGCGGGCGGACGTGTTGCTGTCCGGCCCGAGGGAAGGCCTGGAGATGGACGCGCTGCCGCGATTGTGCCGGGACCTGGCCGCCGTGTTCCAGGCCGATGCCGATGCCTGTCTGGGCTATCCCAGGCTCGTCCCCCTGGCCCGCCCCAGCGTGGCCCACTGCCTGCAGGTCATGTTCTATTGCCTGCTCCTGGCCGACCAGCTGGAATTGAACGAGCGGGAACGACTGAGTCTCGCCGGCGCCGCCCTGACCATGAACATGGCGGACCTGGATTTTCATGATTGGCTGTCCTGGCAGGCCGGACCGGGCACCGAGGAGGACAGGACGCGCCTGCGGGCCCATCCCGACCACGCCGTCGAATTGCTGCGATCCCTGGGCATCGACGATCCCCTCTGGCTCGAAACCGTGCGCCAGCATCACGAGAACATGGATGGCAGCGGCTATCCCGATGGCATCGAGGGCGCGCGCATCGTCCTGACCGCCCGCATCCTGCGGGTGGCCGACCTCTATTGCGCGAGAACCTCGGCCCGGCATTACCGCCCGCCCAGGTCAGGCCGCTACGCGCTGCGGGAACTGTTCGGACGGCAACGCAACCAGTTGGACAGCCAGGTGGCGGTCCAGCTGTTGCGCCGCGTCGGCTGGTATCCCCCGGGCACCCTGATTCGCCTCGCCAGCCGGGAGAACGCCTGCGTCACCCGCCGCAACCGCAACGGCTTCATCCGCTTCGCGGTCAGTTTCCTGGACGGTCGCGGCCGCCCCTTCGACCCGCCCCGGGAGCGCGACCTGACCACCCGAACCCACCGCTCGCGCGGCGTGCTGGAACCGGACCCCGCCTGGCCGAAGATCGAGTGGAAACAGCTCTGGGGATATTGACCTTGTCCGAACGCCTTTCGCCCCACGTATTCGACGCCAGTCGGGAAAACTTCGACCGCCTGGTCCTCGGCAATTCCGCCAGGGGGCTGGTGCTGGCCCACTTCTGGTCCCCCAGGGCCGGCCCCTGCCTGGTGCTCATGCCCCGCCTGGTGCAACTGGCGACGGAATTCGGCGGCCGTTTCCTGCTGGTCATGGTCAACACCGACGACCTGGGCCAGCTTGCCCGCAAGCTGGGCGTGACCAGCGTGCCCACCGTGAAATTCTTCC
>WBZT01000502.1_pt2 | contig 25755 bp, 7 predicted proteins | sample 5204241 | NCBI WGS metagenome assembly WBZT01 (sample SAMN12344358, study PRJNA552823) | activated sludge metagenome | biome: Activated sludge suspended growth; feature: Nitrification reactor; material: Wastewater; isolation source: activated sludge from nitrification reactor of wastewater treatment... | reverse complement strand
GGACGCTTTCATGACGGTCGGCGGCAGGCAGGTGGTCGTCGCCGACTTCTGGAAGCCGGGTCGAGTGGTGATTTTCGACCCGGCGACGCGCAAGATCAGTTGGGAGTATTTCGTCAAGGAAGGCGAGAGAATGCTGGATCACTGCTCGATCGCTCGCGAACTGCCGGATACCGGCGACATCTTCGTCGTCGACGATCTGCGCGACCGTGTGCTGGTAATCGACCGCAAGAGCAAGGAGATCATCTGGCAGTACGGAGTCACCGATACCAAAGGGCACAAGCCGGGCTACCTGTTTTACCCGGACGGCTTCGATATCGACGTCTTCCGTGACTGGAAAGCTGCGCTCGGCCGGCGCTGAGTCGGCCGCCACGGTTTCCGCGATGACCCGCTGCGGGAGCCGCGACCGACTCGCGTTCCCGGGTGTGCGGCGGTCTCGCTGGCGGCGTCGCGATTGACTGTGCCGGGCCCTGCTCCCTATACTCCGCCACCTGCCGTGGAAGTGTCGTGCACTTGCAGGGATAGGCCGCGCTCGTCATCGTTGTGGCCGGCGACCGGGCAGGACGAACTGATCGAGGAGTAGCGAATGCGTCGAACGAAGATCGTGGCGACGGTCGGACCGGCCACGGCCGAGCCCGGAGCCATGCGGCAGTTGCTGGCAGCGGGAGTGGACGTGGTGCGGCTGAACGCTGCGCACGCCGACATGGCCACGCATGCCGCGAACGCCCGGCGGGTGCGAGAACTGGCACAGACACTGGGCCGGAACATCGGGATCCTCGTCGATCTGCCCGGACCAAAGATCCGCTCTGGCGTGGTGGCCGGGGACGCGGTCGAGCTCGAATCGGGCGAGGAATTCGTGCTCAGCGGTGGCGAGGACGGCCACGGCGACTCCCGGCAGGTCACTACGACCTTGCCCGAACTGGCACAGTGGATGCGTCCGGGCGACGATGTCTACCTCGCCGATGGAGCGATCGTGCTGCGCGTGCTGACATCGGTCGGCAACGACGTACGCACCGAGGTCGTGCGTGGCGGCACGCTGCGTTCGCGCAAGGGCATGCACCTGCCGCGAGCCGAGGCGCACGTCGATCCCTTCACCGAGCGCGATGCACTGGCGCTCGAAATGGCGATTGCCGCGAAGGCCGATTTCATCGGTCTCTCGTTCGTTCGCCGTGCCGAGGATGTCGAGCGCATCCGGGCGCTGTTGCCCAAGCGCGGCGTGCGTCCGGCGCTGGTGCCCAAGATCGAGACGGCGGCAGCGATCGACAATCTCGAAGGGATCATCGGCGCTGCCGACGCGGTGATGGTCGCGCGTGGTGACCTCGGCATCCAGATGCCCGCACGACGCGTGCCACTATTGCAGAAGGAAATCATCCGTCAGTGCAACATGGCAGGCAAGCCGGTGATCACGGCCACCCAGATGCTCGAATCGATGACTCGTTCGCCTTTGCCGACGCGGGCCGAGGTGAACGACGTTGCCAACGCCGTGCTCGATGGTACCGACGCCCTGATGCTCTCGGAAGAGACGGCAGTGGGACTGTTCGCCGCCGAAACGGTGCGCATGATGGGCGAAGTCGCGGAGTCGGCCGAAGAGTGGCCGCGACTGCGCGCTGATCGGGCAGCCATCGTCGGCTCCGATTCCGACCGCGTCTCCTGGGCGGTGGCACACGCTGCCGTGCAGGCGGCGGAGGATCTCGGTGTCGCCGCGATTCTCTGCCCGACGCGCAGCGGCGACACCGCGCGTCGCGTCGCGGCTTTCCGGCCGAACGTCCCGATCGCCGGCATCGCAGCAAGTGCGCCGGTGCTGGGCGGTCTGTCGCTGGTATGGGGAGTGCGGCCGTTGATGATCGTCGAGAATGCCGATCGGGTCGAGCAACTGCGCATCGCGGTCGAGGCGGCGCGTGCGGCCGGCGTAGTCCGCGACGGCGACCTCGTGGCGCTGGTGTTCGGCTCCGCCGGTCCGCGCGCCGGCAGCACCGACAGCGTACGCATCGTGCGCGTTTGAACGGGCAACAGGCCATGGGCAACGCCTACGTCGTCGGACACATCGCGGTGAAGGACGAGCAGAAATGGGCTGCCTATCGAGAACAGGTACCGGCCACTCTGGCCCCGTGGGGTGCCGAACTGGTCTTTCGCGGGAAACGGGCGGCGATTCTGGCCGGTGAACATCCCTACGTTGACATCGTGGTGATCCGTTTTCCCGACATCGCGGCGATCGCCGGTTGGTACTCGTCCGCCGTGTATCAGTCGCTGATTCCGCTGCGCAAGCAGGCGGCAGACGTGCTTCTGCTATCGTATGAAAGCTAGTCGCAATACTTTCCTGGCTTGACGCCGGCATTGCTCGCGAGCCATACTAGCCCGGTATGTCATCCATCACCTTCAGGAGCGGGGAAGAAACATGAACAGACGATTCTCGATCAGCGGCGCAGTGCTGGTGCTGGCCGCCATGGTGGCGCTGGCAAGCGCAGCACCGGCGCTTGCCGAAAGCACGGCCGCTCTCGACAGCAGTGCCCGCAATGCTTATGCCAAACTGGTGGCCAAGGTGCCGGCGGCACGCGAACTCAGCAAACGGGCGGTGGCTGTGCTGGTCTTTCCGAAGATCACCAAAGCCGGGCTGGTGATCGGCGGCCAGTATGGCGAAGGGGTTCTCCTCCGGAACGGCCAGACGGCTGGCTACTATAGTACTGCCGGAGCGTCGTACGGATTGCAGGCCGGCGCACAGCAGTTCGGTTATGCGATGTTCTTCATGCACGAGCACGCACTGCAGGCGCTCACCGAGACCGATGGCTTCGAAGTCGGCGTCGGGCCCAGCGTCGTCGTGGTAGATGAAGGCATGGCCAAGTCCGCGACGTCGATAACGATGAAAGACGACGTCTATGCCTTCGTGTTTGGTCAGAAGGGTCTGATGGCTGGAGTCGGACTACAGGGCAACAAGATCACCAAGCTCGCCAAGTAGCGCGGCGGGGCCGGGAAGACGACGGTCGGCTATCCGCGGCCTCCTAAATGCGCCAACATCTGGATGACTTACCGTATGCCAGATTTCCTGCCGACCGACGGCCGCGGACGCCTGCTATGATTGCTGATTACGCAGCAATTCGACGAAGCCTTTCAACTCGGCAGGATTGAGATCCGATACGACCCAGAACTGCATTCCGGACTCGCTCCAGCGGGCCAGATGAAAACCATTTCGGGAAGTCATTTCGAGCGCTGACGTTTCGCCGGACGGCCAGATCAAGAGGTTGATCGTATGTTTCCGATGCGCGTAGACCAGGGCGGCGACCGGGTGCTGATCGAGATATTCGAGGCGGCCGCCCATCAGCGGGAACCCTTTGTCGGCCAGATCACTGACTGGCGGGGAGAAGTCGAGCTTGCCAGCGAACCAGGGTTTGACGGTGTGCTGGTCCGACGAGGTGACGTCGGTGAGGTGAGCCAACATCAGTGAGCGAACGTGGCTGGCGACCACTTCGCGTTCGACCTGCTGCCGGTCGGCGAGTTCGTACGGTGCGACGACCAGCAGACCAACGAGTGCACCACAGGCAAAGGCAAGGCCGATCTGCAGCCATGGTCGCCGCCAGAATGGCGTCGTGCTTGCCTGGTTCGCCCCGGCTTGTCGGAATGCGTTCGTGATCCCTGCGCGCAAGGCAGGCGGTGCCGTGTGATAACTTGCCCGCGAGCGGATGAGCGCGCTCAGTTCCGATTCGTATTCGTTGCTCATTTCTGCTTTTCCTCGTCTGGCTCAGCGAGCGCGCGGCGAAGCAGTGCGCGCGCCCGTGCCAGCCGCGACATCACCGTGCCGACCGGTATGCCTGCGACCTGGGCAATCTGCTCATAGGATAGATCTTCCATCTCCCGCAGGATGATCACCTCACGAAACGCCGGAGAGAGACTGCCGATCGCCTGGTCGATGCGCGCCTTCTCCAGCTTGCGCATCAATGACTGTTCCGGAGAACCGGCCGCCACCGGCGACTTCGCGTCGCTGATGCCGATGTCCCGCTCTTCGTCAAAGACCAGCGCCTGGTCGGCCTGCCGGTTCCTTGCCAGCCACGAAAAGCAGGCGTTGCGGACGATGCCCAGAATCCACGGGCGAGCATCGCCGCCATGGAAACTGTCGAAGTACTGGAAGGCGCGCAGATAGGCCTCCTGAACGACATCCTGCGCGTTCTGTTCGTCACGCAACAACCAGCGCGCCAGGTTATAGGCCGAATCCAGGTAGGCAAGCATCATTGCTTCGAAGGAACGAGTCTTGTCGATCAAGTGGGCCTCATTACCCGCATACCGTGAAGACCAGAATTCTATTCCCGCCGGAATGGATCGACGAAGCAGCGAGCAGGGCTCGCATCGATAGCTTCCGAAGCGCCCATTCTTTGCCAATAGCGGGGAGATCGTCAGATGTCGATGATATGAGCGGCCGGGTCGAAGTCGAGCCGGCGAAATCAGTGCCGGCAGCCTTGCTCGAGTGATCCCCGCGCGTGCCCACGGTCTGCTGCGCGCTCAGCGTTCGATCCGGATGCGCAGTGCCGGCGAATCGAGGGCGTTCATCCCTGCCGATGGCACGCCGAGGAAGTCGCCCAGCCAGCTCCGCGGCGTCAAGCGGGCACCGGAAAAGCAGCTCGGTGACTTGCCGCTCCAATCGATCGTTGCTGCCGAGGCGGTGGGCAGACCGCGAGGCGCAGTGATTCCCGCGCGACTGCCAATTTGGCCCTCTGCTGTCCTTGTCGTGAAGCAGACGGTGAAACTCTGCTCGACCCGCCCGCCCTTGCCATCGTCGACTTCGATACGGAAGAAGTGGCTGCCGGCCTGTGGATCGTCCCAGCTGAGCAAACCGGTGCCGGCGTCGATGCTCGCTCCGGTCGGGCCTTCGAGCAGACGGTAGAGCAGTGGATCACCGTCCTCGTCACGGGCGCGGGCCTGGTAGCGGAAGCGCTGGGGAGCGGCACTCACGCCACCACTCACGCCACCAATCCGGAACGCCACCCTTTCGGAGCCAGTGCCGGTGGCGTTGCTGGAGCTCCCCCAACTGAGGCAGAGACAGCCACAGCCGTCAGCGTCGGCGCGCAATTCGATGCGAAGATTGGAATCCGCTGCGGATACCGAGAACACCGCCAGCGGACCTCGCCCGACGACGTTGAGCGGATTCTGACTGCGCCAATCGCTGGTGCTGCCGTCGACAATCCGGTAGAAGCCGATGTACTCGCTGGCGGGCAGCTGCACTGCCGGCCGGGCACCGCCATTGGGACCGCTCCCGAAGAGCACGACCACCCGCTCGCTCGTCAGCGCTGCGGCGGCATAGCCGGCGTCGCCCGGTTTGAGCTGCCCGATGCGACCGTCCGCATCGTCTACCCGGTAGAGCCCGAACTCGTCACGGCCGTTGTCTCTACCGGAGATGCGGTCGACGGTGACGGTTTGCCACTGGCCCGGCACGCCGGCCACCGCAAAGATCGCTCCCTCGCCGGCGTCTCGCAGTTCGAAGCTCGCAGGCGGCGTACTGGTCCACTCGGGCAGGTGGTTCACTGGAATGACCGTAAGATGGATCGTCGCCGTTGCCGTGAGTTGCCCATCGGAGACCGTGTAGGCGAAGCTGTCATCGCCACTGTATTGGTGATTCGGCGCATAGGTCCACGTTCCGTCGAGATTTCTGCTCAGCACACCGTGCGCCGAATCGGCGACGTCCAAATGCAACGCATCGGCATCGACGTCGGCCACCAGCGGCGAGAAGTCGATGACCAGGTGTTCGCCTTCACGCATTGTGAAGCTCGCGTCGCGGGCAACCGGCGCATCGTTCACCGGCAGCACCTGCACCTCGACGTTCGCGATGCTGCTCGCTTGTTGCCGGTTGGCCTGTTCGGTGGCGGTGGCGACGACGTGGAGAACGAAGCGGCCATGGTAGTCAGGCGGAGGCATGATCGACAGCTTTTCGAGATTCCAGTCGCTGATGTCCACGGTGTGATTGCTTTCGATCGCCGTGAATCGCTGACCGCCGTCCCCGCCGATCAGCGTTGCTCCAGCCGGGATGTCGGCGATGCAAACCCGCAGTAGCTCCGATCCGTCTCCGTCCTGCAAGGTGGCGTGGATTGTCGGCAGGTCGATCGCCGTGTCTTCCCAGCCGGTTTGCGCAGGCAGCGTTTCCGTCAGCGTCAGGTTGTCCAGCATCGTACCGATCCAGACGTTGCGGCGGCCGGTTTCGGAGGCGATGCGGATCGTCTGTCTGCCGCCCGAACCGACAAAGGAGAAGGTCCGCGTTTGCCAGAGAAGTGCGTCGGGTCGGCTGGCCATTTTCTCGTGAGCGATCTCGTTTCCATCGACCAGGACGCGGAGCGAAGTGTCGCCTTCAGCCGCACCGGGCCAGCCACTCGCATCGAGCGAGAGCGTGTAGGTCGCGCCAGCAATCGTGTCCAGCCGACGCTCGATTGCCGAGACGCTGCCGTTGGGCGAATTGTCGAGTTCGAGCCAGTTCCTGTCCGGATTGACCGTGGCGCTGACGATCACCGGAGTGCCGTGGGTATTCGGCAGTACGTCACCACTGCTCCAGACCGCGAAGGCAGCGCCTATGCCGTTGCTGCCGGTCCGTTGGCCAACGGCTTGCCAGCCTTCGAGCGCGCCTTGCCTGACCTGTGTCGAAGATCGTGTCGGGTTGCCGACGCTTTCCCACGTGGTACGAAAGATCTCGCGCTTCGCTCCCGGCGCGCTCCTGAGGAACAGCGTCGGCGTGTCGGCAACCGGTGCGACGCTGACGCGGACCGTCGCGAGATCGGAGTGTGCGAGGCCGTTGTCCAGCAGGTACGTGAAGCGATCTTCGCCACTCCAGTTCTCTTCCGGCGTGTAATCGAAGCTGCCGTCGGGGTTGACCGCTGCCTGTCCGTGTGCGGGAGCGTCGACCAGCAATGCTACAAACGCCGGCTGGTCGGTGGGGTGGTCGATGTCTTGATCATTGGCCAGCACATCGATGCGCAGCGTTGTGTCTTCCGGCGTCGTCGCGGCGTCGTCGACGGCTCGAGGAGGCGGCGGTCGATTCGCGAGATGCAGATCCCGGATCGTTACCTGGCTATTGCGTGCCTCGGCGCCGCGGCCGAAGCCGATCAGATCGAACGAGAGGTTGAGCACACTGCCGGCAGCCACCGGCTGCGCGGCGGCTTCGAGGTCGATCGTGTAGGAGCGGCTGCCGTCCGCGTTGACGGTAACGCTGACGCCATCGGCGAGGTATTCGCTGCCATCCGCCTGGCGGTTCACGATCGCATCGCTACGGCTGAGCCCGGTCGGACGAAGAAGGGAACGACCGCTATTCGCGTCGATCAGCGCTACCTCGAAGGCGTCGTCGGGCCCAGTCGCCTGATCCCCCAGCGCGCTGGCGGCCACGGTGAAGGAGAGGAAGCGGTCATGCTCGCCGAGAACGAAAACCTGGTTGAGGCGGGTCTGCTTTTCCGCCGATTCGGAAAGGGTGGCGGAAGAATCGCGGAAGCTGACGTCGCCGCTGCTGTCCCAGCCAGTGCCATCGGTGAAGGAAGGATTCGTGAGCCCCGGGTGCGCCGCGACTTCATACCGGACGAGGCGCTCGTCACTACCGGCACCGCCTTCGATCGCGCGCAGGCGAGAGCCCCGGGCAAGGCCGGCCACGCGCGTGAAGGGCAGGGGCGCACCCGGGTCGCTGGGGGCATAGGGTTCGTTCGGTGCATCCGGTGTCGGGAACGCCCCGGCCAGACGCAGCAGTGCGAGCTGCTGATCGGCGGAAAGCGTGCGACGCACGCCCGGCGGCAGCGTCGCCGCCATGAAGTCGTGCGCATCCGCACTGTGTTCGAGACCGAGGACGTGACCATATTCGTGCAGGAGAACCGTGACGAGATCCATCTTCCCTTCAGCCTCACTCCCCGCCCGCGCAACCCATTCGTTCGGGTTGCTGGTGGGGAGGAACTCTTCGTTGAGTGCTGGCGTGTCGTCAATGAACCAGCCGTAGCCGGCGGCGTCGGGGGAGAGGGTGATGATTGTGCCGACGTCATATATGCTGAGAGTTGTCTTACCTAAAACGCTAACGCCGAGAGCACTCAAATTGGCTAGACGGTGACTAGCGCTTGCAAGCAGCGTCAACAAGTTGGAACTGTCTTGCCGGCCAACGAGATCGCCCACCTCCTGGGAAAGGATTTCGTCGGCCGACTTGTCTTCCGATATAATCCAAAGATCTCGCGGGCAGTACTTACGTGAAGTACGGTCCCAATTCTCCTTTGTGTTTGTCGCTTTGATGGCTTCGTTGGTCACGCGCAAATATTGGATCACCTTGATGCGGTAGCCTTCAAGCTCGATGACAAACTTTACGCTATCGGGCCCGCTATAACCATAGTCAGCCTTGTATGTAAAACCCCCGTACGGTTTTTGTTTAAGCTGACCATGCTTCGGTGGTTCGATTATGGCAATCGAACTTGGATTGGCTGCCTCCTCTTTCACTGATTGGGAGTCGTATAATTCGAAGTTTCTACGGTAACGGAAGATTTCCAATGCAGCGTCACCAGGATGAATATCGGCCTCACGTGCACTTGATTCTCCCAAATCTGTAAAAACGGACTTATATACCGGGGCACATGCTCCCACCACTCCGTAGAAGCCATTTTTTTCTGGTTGAGGCGCTTGCTCAGTCGCCGCTATCACCATCGGTGGCCCCAGCTCGTCGGGTATCACATCAAGTAACAACATATCAAAATCCTCGGAGTCAAGATTGAAATCTTGAGTTACCTGCGTCATCGCCGACAACAAGTAACTATCGGTTCTGAGCACTGCACTTTTTGCCTCTAAGTTGTGCACTGTGCCTATTGCACTTGGCGTTCTGGGGTTGAGCAAAAAGCCAAACTTGGTATTATACCCGTTAGCCTGCGTGCCATTTATTCCTACAATGGAGAGCATTTTCTTAATACTTGCATAGTCGTTTTGGTCACCAATTGTCTTGTTCGCGTCGGTTAAGAAGCCCTTGCGTCTGGCGAGATCGCTTAGGGATCCATGAACACCACGAACAGTGCGTTCAAAATCGCTAGCATCGGCGCTAGTATTTAGGTCACCCCAGGCAGATTCGTACCTCCAATACCACGCACTGGAGCGCGCTGCGTTGATCTTCTCAGCAATTTGTTCCGGGTGGGCGACAAAGTCGTAGTTGGTACCATAGAGTTGGTTCAGTCCAGGAATCAGCTGCCCTCTTTCGGCACCAGCGCGAATTCCGCCATTTCCAACCCTTTCATACTTGCCCTTGCGCGTAATCTGCAACAGACCTCTGCCGCGGTACCTGTAGCCATCGCCTGAGAATTCAGAGCCGTTTCCATCCTTGCCAGAATATGCGTAGTTGGCTTGCTTCTCGCCTGCAGATGCCCCTATGCCCAGAGAGCCATTCAGGTAGCCATTGTAAATCGCCTTTTGCGCTGGGATACTGAGGTCCAGATTTCGGAAATTTCCAACGTCATGCAACGAAGGATCCCTCCATCCCACTGTTTCTGTCAAAGCCGTTAGACCGCCGGACTCGGCTCGGACGTTCGCAGCGAATGCGGCCATCCGTTTCGGCGTATTAATGTCGAACTTCTGCAAGACATCGTTGATGGGTGTTAGCCAGGCCGCTATATCTTCCGCTCTGCGGCCCATGATGGCACCCAGCGTCTCACTCGTGAGTTGTGCGCCGATACCTCCGCCAGTATCTCCCTTACCACCAATGAGTAACGAGTTCTTGTCGATCAGACCGTTTGCCAGCGTGCCATCACCAAATAAGGCCTGCTGGATTTTCCGCTTCTCGGCTTCGGAGTTGGCCGATTTCACTGCGCTCAGTTGTTCGTCCAGCGATCCATTGTCCTTCAAGGTATCGTTTTGAGTCGCGGCAAAGAGGCCCAGTAGGTCCTTTAGCACATTGACCTGATTATTCGGAGAGCTGGCGTCGGGCTCCACGCGGTTGATGTATTGAAGAAGGTCTGCGAGTTGTTGCGCCCTGACAGCATCCCACGTCTCATTACCCGTCTGTTGTTGCAAGCGCTCCTGTTCCTGCAGCAGATACTTCAGTTTCTCTTGGGCGGTCGCTGTACTGGCGTTGCTGGCTGTTATTTTTCCGAGATCAATGCTATTGGCACTGCTCAGGCCAAGCAGCCACTCATCCTTGTAAATGCTCCTTTGATTATCGGCCGAGACATAAGCCGTGTTGATTCCCAGATTCAGTCGATTGCCCAAGTGATTGGTTCCGGCGAACCAGAGGTTCGGTCGGGCTTTGCCATCGGGGGTCTTGTTCGCGTCCTGACTCGCGCGCATCAGGTCGTAAATCCAGCTCACTCCCATCGACGTCAGCGGGTTGGCGGGGTCGGCGTGGTTGTCCCAACCGGACAGCTTCGGGTCGCCGGTGGGGAAGAACTGCATCCAGTGAGGTGCGTTGTAGGCGTTCAGCCAGGCGACGTCGTCGGTCGACAAAGTGATCGGCGGCAGCGGCCGCTTTGCCGGCTGACTCTTGTTGCGCTTGTCGGGGGAACTTTCTGCGATCGTGTCCTGGTAGTCGCTCTGGTTTTCGACGATCTGATCGAATTGCCGCAGCGCGATCTGCTCCCCGCGATCGAGGGAGCCGTCGACGGTGACTTCCCTGCTGTCGGGAATCGTCGAAGGGCCATAGCCAAGGTACTTGAGACGTTGTTCGACGCGCACGACATCGAGAAGACGGTTTCTTGCGGACTCCCCTCCTACCGAATCGGCGAGCCTGAACTCGTGGTAGCCGGGGTTGTTGAGCGGGCGGTCTCCGAAAAAGACCGTGCCGCCGGCGCGCTCGTAGTCGACGACGCGCAGTTTCAGCTCGAGGCGATCGTCGGGCTTGCTCCTGTTGAAGCCGGAAAGAAAGATCGAGACTTCGCCGGGTTTGAGCGTCTTGCCGTCACGCAGGCGTTGCACGTCGAGCGTCGGCTGCAGGAAGACGATGCCGCTGCTGCTCAGCGTCCGCTTGCCGGCGTCACTGTCAACGATCTGCAAACCGTTGTAATCGCGGCGAACGGCTGCTGCAACCGCCGACAGGCCGTTCTCACGCTCGGCGGTCAGCAGATAGCCCTGGCGGTCCCGAACCAGGGTTGCCGGACCGTGGATTTCGATGTTCGACCAGTTGATGTTGACAGCGGCCGCGCCGAGCTTGGCAAGCGTCTCCGGGTATTCCCTCTGGATGAGCTGGATCAGATCGACACGGACGATGTCGCCATAGTTGAATTCGGGCACCTGCTTGTCGACCTTGGGGTCGGTTGCGTCGGACACCGGTTCGCCGGCTACGGGGTCGGTGAACTCGACAGCCTTGGGCTGCTGCAGCCGACAGTCCGCCATGCCAACGACCCAGCCCGAGGTGATTTGCCGGCCGTCACCGAGCTCGTACTTGGTCGGCGTGACCACTTGCGTGACGACTCCGCCGACGCGCTCCCGGTCAACCGGCAGCGGACGTGGGGACGCCTGCCTGGCCAGCGAGTTACGCTCGGCGGCTGCGAGCAGTGCGCCGAGATCCCACTGCAGCAGTCCGCTGGGTGGGGGCGAATCGCCGATCGTCGGCCAGTAGCGGAGGTCGGCCCACAGGGTCTTGCCGTCGGCGCTGACCAGCAGGCGCGAGAAGTTTCCGTCGACGATCGGGGACGTGGCACCAAGGTACTCCGGCCGGTCGCCGAACGGATCCCGAATGATTCCGATCTTGCCGCCGAATTGTTTGGTGCCGCTCTGTACGTCGTCGTTGGCGTAAAGCGGGTCGAGGAAATCGAAGAAATAGTCGGCGACCAATGCGTACTCGGTTCCCTGGTACAAAACGACCGCGGGCGACTGGGCACGCTGGATATTCAACTGATACGGCCCGTCGACCCGGCTGTTTCCGGTTAGGGCGCCTGACATCGGGATCTGCGTGAAACGGGCGGCTCCTCGGAATTCACCCGTCGGTGCGAGACCGATGGTCACCGTCGCGAGGCCGGCATTCTGGTCGAGTGCGTCGCTCACGACGAAGCGCAGGGTGTTGTCCCGGATGCCGGCCGAGGCAAGGAAATTCGGTGCCTTGCCCTGCCGATCCGGCAGCGTGACGGGCAGGAAGGCACCGGGGGCGCTGGCGCTTAGCCGGCCACCCCGCTGCTGCGCCCGATCGAGGTCGAGGACGAAGATGCTGCCGCCGGCGCTCCCGCTGGCGACAGTCAAAGCCCGCGTGTCCTGGCGGCTGGCGGTGACTGCCAGGTACGAGTGCACACCCTGCGTGATCGCCATGCCGCCGTAGCCATACGGGGCATTGGTCCCGCTCACTTCGGCAGGCAGGTCGATCTGCTGGACCTGGAGAAACCCGGTTTCGCTGAAGTCCGTCGGATCGATATGGACGCGCACGAGCCGATAGTTTCCCCCGCCGTCGAACGGCCCCCCTTCGGCGACATAGAGCCACTGACCGGAGACGGCAAGGCTGGTGATGTTGGCGCTGCCGACCGTAAAGCTGCGGGCAAGCTGCAGCGTGGCTGTGTCGAGCGCATGGATCTCGCCGTGCGTGCCGGCGACGAACAGCAGGCGGTTGTCCAGGCTGAAGGCGATCGGGTCGCTCTTGCTGCCCCCCAGCGACTCCGGATTGCCTTCGCCGTCCCTGTATTCGATTTCCCTGACGAGCACGCCGTCCTTCAGGATTCGGATCGTTCTGTCGCCGCTGACGACGCTGAAGCCCGTTTGTCCTTCGATCGTCGCAGTACCGGCTTCGCCGTTGGCCACCCAGCGGGTTCTGCCGGGGTCGTCCGGGGCCAGCGTTTGCAGCATGCGTTGCACGCTGAGAACGTGCAGGCTGGCAGCGACCTGGTCGGGAATGTCGACTTCGACGGTCACGCTGTCCGCACCGCTGGCAATCGGTTGCAGGTCGAGAAGCTTCTGCCAGAGACGCATGCCGTCGCGACGTGGCTGCCCGTCATCGTCCCAGTGCTGCGCTGTGGCGCGACCAGTGGCGTCGATGTCCAGTGCTTCCGGAGAAATCCACACGCGCAGGGCCTGCGGCTGGCGGCCAGCGTCCGCCGCCTGCAGTCGGTCGACGGTCAGGCGGAGCTTGCCCGAAGGAAGCGCTTCGATGCGGGTGATGCGTGGCGAAGTGTCGCTCGCGCTGCTGCTCGACGCGGACGAGCCGGGTGCTGCGATGGTCAGCGTCAGCCCGCCGTCGGCAAACTCCTTCTGCAGCGGAAGCAACTGGTAAACGCCGCCGAAATTCATGTTGATCGCGTACAGGTCGGAGACGCCGGCAATCGAGCCGATGAGGTCGGTCGCGGCAGCCGCAGCGGTCAGCCCGCCGCCCGCCAGATTTCCGGTTAGCGAGATGGCGAGTTGATCCATCAGCAGGGCCGAGACGTCGATCCCGGTACCCCTGACCTGGACGGCACCGGTTTGCGCGTTGCGGGTCGTCCTGACGCAGAGCAGGTCGCCCGATCCGGTGACGCCGCTGTACGGTGGACTCGCGGTCCTCGCGACCAGCTTGCCAGTGGCGTCGGTGGCGACGAATCCGTCGTCGACGATCCACCAGACGGCGTCCAACTGGCCCGGCGACTCGGCGGCCACGGCCGGTGCGACGCCGCGTCGCAGGAAAAGCACCTCGTCGCCTTCGTGTACATTGCTCGGGTCCTGCAGCGGGATCGAGAGCTGCACCGGCACCTTCGTCGGCTGCTCGCCGAGTTCGAGGTGGAAAGCGCTCAGCGGGCGCAGGAACGCGGGCGCGGGCGCGCTGGTTCCGGTCACGCGGGCAAGCTCTGCAAGGTCGATGCGCCGGATCGAAACAAGCGCATCGCTCGCCAGTGCCCCGGCGCCGATCATTACCGTTTCGCCACTGTCGGCCTGTACGATCCCCCCATCCGCCGCGCTGAGGGCGATGCCCGCTGGCGTCGGCGTCATCGGATCGTCGTCGGTGGGCTGCGCTGGCGCGACCACGAGCAGGACATCGCTCTGAGAAATGGCGGTCGCCGTGACGCTGCCGAAGTCGTCCACGGTATTCCTCAGATGAACGACCGAGATCGTCACGCGCCCGGGCTGGTGCGCGGTGATCAGGCCGTCTTCGCTGATGCTGGCGATGCGTTCGTCGCTAACCAGGTACCGTGTGCCATTGCGGACTTCGGGGATCGCCGGAATCACCTCGGTCACCGTTTCTCCGCTGCTGGGATCGAGCACGATTTCGCCGGTGACCGGATCGATCACGAAATCGCCGGTTGCCGGATCGATCAGCGGCTCCTGCGTGCCCGGATCGATGTAGCTCTCGGTTTGTTCCGCAACACCGGCGAAGACGAGCTGACGGGCAGTGTGTACATCCGCGTCGGGGCCGCCGTCGGGCGTCTTGAGATGCACCTTGAGTTGCCGGGTCGTGCCGGGAGCCAGCGTCAGGGTGCCGGGATAGACATCGGGCTGGAGCGTAATCGCTGGGCGAGCACCCTCGGCACCGGTCTCGGAAACCGGCGGTGCGACGTTGGTCACCATGGCCGCCTGCACACCGCTTTCGTCCGCGTCGAATCGCCGGGCGACGAGCAGCGCCGGGCCCACGCCAGTCGCCCGAATCTGATTGGTGGCGTCGGTTACGGCGACTCGTGTGCCGTCCGCGTAGCCCATGTCGGCAAGATCGACCGCGATCAGGTGGAGATAAGCTGGGTCGGCAAGCGCGACACCGCTCTCGTCGGCGAAATCGAGCGTCGCCTGGGCGGGGGCCGTTTGCCCGACGCGCAACGAAGGCAGCCGAGCGAGGTGGATGGCCCGCAGCTCGGCGCCGCTGATCGTCACCGGCAGAGCGATCGGCGCGGCGGCGGTGTAGCCATCGTCAGCCTGGACGACGATTCGGGCGTCACCGGCGTAACCGGTGGCGGGGGTGAAGAGCAGTGTCTGGCCGTCCGCACTCAGGCGGCTGCTGCCATGCGTAGTGTCGACGATCCACCAGAAGACCGCGTCACCCTCCGCATCGTCGGCGGCCGCCGCCAGGCTGCTCGTTGCGCGCAGGTCGGTGTGCGTCCCGATCGTGGGCGGATTCATCGTGCTCGGCGCGCGATTGGCGGCGAAGCCGGTGTTGGCGAAGAGGAGCTGCCGATCGCCGCGATCGACGGATCCATCGCCATCGAGGTCGGCGACGGGGCTGGAAGCGGCGGCTTCCCAGAGAACCGAATCGATTGCGTCGACGCGGCCGTCGCGATTCAAGTCGCCGACGATTCGCACCGTGACGCTGGCCGTGCCGTGACCGGTCAGCCGCACGAGCTTGAGCCCGGCCTCGTGGACCCGGAACAGGGTGGTGCGCGCACCCTCGTGGACGCTGCTGCCGAGGACCTCGCCGCCGACGATTTCCGGCGGCTCGAGCGTCGCTTCGTCGCCGCGGACAACCACGGCGAGCAGCACGGCCCCTGCCTCTCCTGTCGTGTGCCGGGTCGATCGGATCTCGCTGTCGCGGATGGTGAAACCGAGAAGCACGCCACTGCCGAGTTCACCGCTCCAGGCATTCTTGGCATCATCCCACTCGGCGGGAACGCCGAGGTTCGCAGTGAGCGCATCCGCCAGCAAGTGCCCGTCGGGAGCGTAACCGTAGGGCGTACCGCTGCCCCCGAGATCGCGAACGAGCGCCAGCCTTCCTGACGCGTCGTAATGATAGAGCTTGCTGCTGACCTCGCTGTCCCCGCGAGCGACGCCGGTGACACCGACAATCCGCCCGCTGCCATCGCGGAGGAAGGCGAGGTGCCCGGCCGGTGCGCCGTCGGCACCGATGCCGGCGATGCCGGCGTCCGAAACGAGCCACTGGGCGCCGTCGGCAAAGTGGATGCGTTCGATCCGGCCTTGCGCGTCGAGCGTGTAGCGGTCGCCATTCGGGGCGGTCAGCGTATAGCCGTCAGGTTGCCAGGGTAGACCAGTGACGCGGTCGTAGAGGCCGTCGCCCTGACGCACGAGGCTGTCGGGAACGATGCTGTCCGCCAGCGCATGCGCGTCGAGTTGCCAACCCTGGCTGCTGCTGAACGTCGGATGCCAGACGCGCGGCGCGGCCGGATCGTCGCCGAGGCGTTCGGCGGTCGCCTGCAGGCTGAAAGCGAGAGCAAGTGCGGCGGGCTGCTGGCCGGTGAGGGCAGCGGGAACGCTGAGCCAGACGCGCGTACCGTCCCGCCACGCCGCGCGACTGCCGGATTCGACGGTCAGCGGTTGATCGCTGCTGAGCTGCGTGTCGAGCAGCGGCAGCCGCCAGTTGCCGAAATCGCCCGCGGACGACGGGCCAACGGCGACAGTCGACGAAGCGGGCAGGACGCGGCCGAGAGTGAACTCATGGCCAGCCAGCAGGTAAGTCGCGTCGCTCGCAAGGGCGTCCGCTGGCACCTTGTCGACACTCTCGATCACCACTGTACGTTCGCTTTCGCTGCTGCGTCCGGCGAGGTCCCAGGCGCTCAGGCGCAGACGCCAGACACCATTGGCCAGGGTGCGCGGATCGAGACTGGCGAGCGGAATCGTCCGATCGATTGCGATCGCGCGGTAGTCCTCTTCGGCGAGAGTGGTCCAGGCATCGCTGCCGGCCGGAGCGCGGGTCGAGCCGGTCGCGGGAGCGATCTGCAGGCGCCAGCCCATCAGTTGTCTCGTCTGCACCTTGGCCGTCAAGGTCAGTGGCTGGTGCACCTCCACCGGTGCACCGGCGGCGACCGCATCGATCCCGCCCCAGGAAATCCGGGGGGGAAGACTGTCGGCGGGATCACGGACCAGGATCTCGTGCGTCCGGCTGGCCGTAAAGCCGTCGCGATCGGTCGCAGTGACACGCAAATCGATGATCCCGGGTTGCTCGGGCGTCAGGTGAAAGCGCCCGGCAGCGTCTAGCGCGACGCTCTGCCAGGCGTCCAGTTCGGACCCGCGGCGCTCGACCTTCAGGCTCGCGATGCCGCTCCACGCGTCGGCGCGAACGCTGCCGATCACCAGTTGCCCGGGGTTGGCCGGCAGTTCGGGAGTGGTCGAGATGAAGATGGTCGGCACGTTGGCTTCGCTGTTGGCGACGGCGCGCAGGACGAAGTTGCAGGAGGCGCTGGCATTGCCGCTCGTCAGGCCATCGGACGCACGAACCGTGACGACGGTATCGCCAATCTGGCCGGGGCCGGGTGTCCAGTCGAGGCGCTTCGTCTGCTGGTCAAAGCTTGCTCCTGCTGGCAGATTGGCGAAGCTGATCGTGAGGGATCGGGTCTGCGCGGCGCCGTCGGGATCCGCAAGCACGATTCCGTCGTCGGCGGCAGTCACCGCGTCGTCGCTCGCATCCCGAGCGAAGAGGACCGGAAGCGACAGCGTGTCGCCAACCCGCACCGCGTGGTTGCCGACGCTGATCCGAGGACGGCGATCGACGTCGAAAACGCGTACCTGAACCGTTTGCGTCGCCAGCGCCTGGCCATCGCTGGCGGCGAAGGTGAAGGCGAACGTTCGGCTGTCGTCCGCGCCCGGCGGACCCGGCGAGCGTGCCGGATCGACGGTGTCCTGGTCGGGAGTCCACTCGAAGCTGCCACTGGCGGCGTTGAACGCGACCCCGCGCGGCGTGTTCTCGTCGCGCATCAGCGAGAGTTGTAGCGGATCGTGGTCGGCGTCGAACGCGCGTACGGTGAAGCTCAGCGTGTGCCCCTCGTCGACCAGTTGCAAGGGTATCGGCAGCAGCCGTGGTGCCTGGTTGACGTTGGCGACGGAAATCTCGATCTGGCGGGTGAATTGCTCCGCGCCGTCGCCACCGCTGACGCGGAAGCGCCAGTGGCCTGGCAGATCGTGGCCGGCATTGCCATCCTGCGCGGCAAACGCGTCCGGCGTCCAGCGCAGCGAGTAACCGTTGCCGTCGGACGTCACGGACATACCGCGTGGCTGACCGGCGATCTGCCAGTCGATCGGGTCGCCGTCGGCGTCCCCGGCGAAGAAATCGATCGCCAATGGCACGCCCTCTGCGGCAGCGATGGCGAGGCCATCGTCGTGGTCGGCAAGGGTTTCGCCATTGACGCGTACGCCAACGAGAGTGGGCGCCACGTTGGCGGTACGCACGACGACGCGCAGGTTCTGGCGGGTGACGTTGGGCACCGGCTGCGCCGGGTTGACGTAACCGGCATCCTGCGGCGGCAGGCCGCTGTCGGTGACGATCAGTTCGACTTCGTGATTGCCGACGTCTTCGGCCGTGGGAATCCAGGAAAGCGTGGCGTGACCGTATTGCGTACCGGGCGTCAGCGTGGCGGCCGGAGGCAGGTCGTCGGCACGCCAGTGCAGCGGATCCTGATCGGCATCGCTGGCGAGCAGCGGTAGCGCGAGCGGCTGGCCGACGATGGCAACGACCTGATATGGCGCCGTGATCCGTGGGGGTATGGTCAGGCTGCGCACGCTCAGGACGAAGCTGCGCGACGCAGTGCGCGTGGCGGTCTCGATCGACGTCGGCGCAGCTTCTGGCTGTGACCCGGGCGAGCGATCGTCGTTGGCGTCGACGGTGATCGTGTAGTCGCCGCGATCGCCTGCGCCCGGCGCGAAGTGGAGCATCCCTTCGGCATGAGCCGGATCGGCCGCGGCAAGCGGGTGGAAACTGCCGAAAGCCGGCAGGCCGTCGACGCCGAGTTCGACCGGATTGCCGTCCGCATCGCTGGCGCTGACCGGAATGTCGATGACTTCTCCGGCATCGACGATGGCGTTGGCGATCGCGCCGATCTGCGGTGCACGCCTGGCATCGTGCACGACGATCGGCAACACCCACTGGCTGACGGCAGGGTCGGCATTGTCGCCGTCGTCGGTTGCAGTGACGACGACCTGGTAGCTGCCGGCCTGATCGTAGCCGGGCGTCCACACGATTTCCAGCGTTTCGGCGTCGAACACCGCGCCTTGCGGCAAACCGCTGATCCGGTAGCTGACTGTCGGCGCCGGCGTCTCCGGCCCGACCGCTTCGGCCTCGGGGCGCAATCGGATCTTCGGCGTGAAGTCGGGATTGTCCGGATCGAAAGCCATGACGCTGACGCGCAGTGGCTGGCCTTCGAGCACGTTCCAGGTTTCCGCCGCCGGGAAAACCGGTGCGCCGTTGGCGTTCGCCACCTCGATCACCAGCTCCTGGCGGCTGCTGGTCTCGCTGACCGTGCCGTCGGCAGCGGTCCGGATCGCTGTCAGCGTCAGCGGAACGGCATAATGACCGTGCTGAACGTAGTTCGGAGTCCAGGAGAAATGGCCTGTCTCGGGGTCGAGCGTCGCGCCGCCGGGCAGCCAAGAGGCGCCGTATTCGAGGCGCAGCGCGCTGCCGTCGGCCTGCAGACCGTTGCCCACGGCTCCCGGGACGAAGCCGACGAGCTGCAGGGTGAAGTGTTCACCCTCGCGCAGCGCCTGCGGTGCAGGCGGAGCGAGCACCGGTTTGACGTAGCCCGGTTCGACGACGATCGAAAAGGTTCCGGTGGAGATCGTCTTGCCGTCACTGGCGCGGAGCGTGATGTCGGACCAGCGGCCTGCCTGATCGTAGCCGGGTGTCCAGTGGAGCTCGCCGCTGCTGGCGTCGAAGACGGCGCCCGCAGGCAGCTTGCTCACCGCCGTGGTCAGCAGGTCGCCGTCGCCGTCGGTGGCAGACAGCAGCAGCGAGAGTGCTTCGCCTTCCTTGAGCGTGACCTCGCCGGGAAGCTCGAGCAGCGGCGCGTGGTTGCCGCCGGCAACGGCGAGCGGGAAGCGGCGCACCACCGATCCGCCACGGCTGTCTTCGACGCGGACGACGATCTCGCTGTCGGCGTTGGCAGCGGTGGAGGGCGTCCAGCTCAGCGTGGCGAACGCGTGGTAGCCGTCGGCTGCGCTGCTGCTGTCGCCTTGCGGCGTCAGGCGCATACCGGCCGGGGACGCGAGCAATTGCCAGTAGAAGCGATCCCCGTCGACGTCGACGGCCTCGATGTCGGCGCTCCAGGATTGTCCGACACTGGCCGGCGGCAGGGAGTCGGCAGCGGTCTCGTCGGCGACACGCAGGACAGGCGCGACATTCTCCTGCGGGGCGGCATAGACGCCGTGGCCGAGATTGGCCTTGATCAGTTCGGCCATTCCGGCGCGTTGCCCGAAGTGGCTCACGGGAACGATGCTGACCGTCTGCTCGGCCAGGGTTGCGCCGGCCGCCAGCTTGCCGCCGGGGAAGGCCGTCTGCAGCGCGGAGCCGAGGTCGAGAACCCAGAGGTCGGACTGATCGCCAGCGCCCGCAGCGGCACCGTCGATCGTCCCGGCAAAGTAGCGGCCAGGGTCGAGAAGCAGCATCAGCGGACCGGCGAGGTCATCGTGTCCGATATTCGTGATGCTTACGTCGTAGCTGACCGCACCCGTTGCGTGCTCGGCGCGGGTGCGCGAGAAGTCGAGGCGCAATCGATCGCTGAGGTCGTCGAGAGCCGTGAAATCCGTCTCGAAGTCGGCGGACAGTCGCGTCTCGGCTTCGCTCTGCAGGCGGCTGGCGATGTGCAGGCGGTATTCGCCGGCTTTCATCCCGCTCACTTCGAGCCAGGCGGTACGGGTTGCCGCATCCCAGCGAACGCTGGCCGGATGGCTGCCGTCGGTGGAGGCGGCAGCGCGCAAGGCGGTCAAGGTGTAGTTGTCGACGTCGAAGACGCTGCCGTCCCCGTTGCCGGTCCACATTTCCTGGTCGAAGGCAACGCCAATCTCGTGGATCGGCAGCGGCACGAGCGCCCCATCGGGGATCGTCACCGCTTCGACGAGCGGGGGCCGACGGGGTGCGATCTCGTCGATGCGGCCGGTCTCGGCAACCAGCACGCGCCCGTCGTGCGTCGTGACAATCGTCTCGCTGCGGGTGCCGCCGCCGGCAAGCTGCAGGCTTCTGCGACTGGCGAGCTCGATCATCCATACGCTGCCCGCGTGCGGCAGGTCATCGACACCGGCGCGCAGCGGGTGTTGCCCGCCTTGGCTGCCAGCGAACAGGAGACCGGCCAGCGGCGTGTCCTTGGCGCCAAAGGCGATGCCGTCGATGACGCCGGCGAGACGGTATTCGAGTTCGGCGCGCCCCGCGCTGCGGCCGCTCATCGGGAAGCTGACGATTTCGGTCGTCGCGTCGGGGCTGGCGCCGACGATGTCGTCGCCGGTCCATTTCACCGCCCACAGGCGGCCATCGGGAGCGAAAGCGAGGTCACCGGCGCGCTGGGCGCTGAAATGTCGCCATGCCTGTCCCGGATCGGCAGCGGCTGGATCGAAGATCTCGATGCCTTTCCCGGAGGAGACGTAGATCTCACCGCTCTCCGGATCGATCGCCAGGGCATGGGTCAAGGGATCACCGTTCGCTGCCGCGATGCGCCGCACGACCGTGCCGCTGGCCGCGTCAATCTGCAGCAATTCGGCGCCGGTCATCGCCCACAGTTGTCCCGACGCGTCGACTGCCAGATCGAGTACCGGCGAATCGAGCGTAAGCAGGGGATCGGCGCTGCTTCGCGTCAAACTGCCGCTGTCCGGCTCGTAGCGATGGATTTCGTTGCGCAGCCGGCCGGCACTGGCCAGTACGCTGTGGCCGGGCATCTCGACCAGGGCCTGCGCGCCGATGTCGGCCGCGCTGCTCGTGTAGCCGCCGGCAAAGCCGCGCAGGGTGAATGGTGCGAGCACCGATTGCAGATCACTGCCGCGCGCGCTGGCAACCGACCCGGGCACGAGCCGGCCAGCCTCGGCGAAGAGGGCGTTGGCCGGATAGCTGCGGTCGTTCGCGGCGAGCGGGGTTTCGGCGGTGGCCGCGAGTTTGGCAGTCGCACCGAGGCTGTCGAGCACCTCCTGACGGGAGCCGTCGTCTGGCAGGACGGCCGCGGTGACGGTCGCTGCCTCGCGGTTGCCGGCGTGGTCGGTGGCCACTGCCAGGAACTCGTAATGCTTGCCGGGCTCGCCGGTGAACAGCGCCTCGGTCGCCTGTGGGCTCAACTGGCGCTGCCAGATGCGGAAGTCGCCACCGTTCTCGGCAACGTAGAGGGTGACCGACCTGACTCCCGAGAAGTCGTCGGCGGCGGCCCACTTCAGATCGAAAGTCGGCGCCGCACTCGCAAGCGGGGCCGCGTTCAGGGCCGTGACCTGTAGGCCGGTCTGCGGCGCCTGCGAGTCCAGCCGGACGACGACCGGGTCGCTGTCGATCGGTGGTGCGGCGTCGATCAGCAGGCGCGCCGACGCCGTGATCTCGGTGCCGGAGGCGGTATCGTCGGCGGCCCGGATCGTGTAGCTGACGAAGCCGCGCGACGACTGCTCGTTCCCGTTGCCATCGGCGGCACTGCCCAGCAGGCCGTGCAGGGCGTCGTGCAGAACTTCGCCGCTGTCGGGATCGATCGCCTGCAAGAGCCAGGTCGCGACGTGCGTCGAGGCGTCGATGCCGGCACTGACGCGGAGCAGGAAACCCTTGCTCGCGGTGAAATCGAAGTCGCCCTGAAAGTCTGCCCTGTCGGCGGGCAGGTGGACGTTGATGTCGCCGATCTTGAGGTCGGCGAGGCGGAACGAGCGTGCGTCGAGCCTGGCATCGAGCTGGCTGACGATGCGCAACTGGCCGACCGGCGTTTCGTCGGGGTTGCTGAACGAGACCGAATAGGGCAGCGAAACGTCGGCCGGAACGTAAGCGACTCCGTCTTCGCCGGGCGCTGCCTGCGGAGCGCGTACGCGGACCGGAGCCACCGCCGTGGCATCGCGTGCGGCGGCCTGCTGCAGGTATTGGCCAAGATCGAGCGGCTGGCCGGCGAGCGGTCGGAAGTCTTCGTCGAGGACGCCGACGTGGCGCAGGTACTCGAGTTCGGAACGGGCGCCGACGAAGCGATGGAAGTCCACGGTGCGTGCTATCTGGCTGCTGCCGAAATCGAGGCGCGCAGGATCGGCCATCGCCGGGACCGGTATTTCGACGCTACCCTCCTGAATCTGTCGAACCTCCTGGTAAGCGATCGGCGCCCGCGCAGCGCTCGCGTCACCGGCGTACTGCGCGGTGTCGCCGTACCATGCCTGCACCTTGGCGAAGAAGCCGAGCAGATCGGACTGCGTACGATAGCTGTCGCCGCCCTTGCCGAGCAGGATGCCGGTCGCCAGCGTCGCATTGAGACTCATCACCTTGGCATTCTCGCGAATCGGCGGCGCTTCGGCCACGGGACGCAGGATGCCGGCGGCTTCGAGCGCCGCCAGCCAGCCTTCCTGCCACTGCCCGGCGTCGGCAGCCAGGGCGGCAAGGCCGGGGGGTGCCGCGGGATCGGCGAGGATCGCTGCGCGCAGCTCGCGGGCATGCCTCGTCTGATCGGCGATGAACTCTTCGCGGGTCAGCGGGGTAGCGGCTCCGGCGACGTCGAACCGGAAAGGCAGCGCGAGTGCTTCGAGCTTGCCCAGGTGTTCTTCGGGGACCGTGGACAGGAACTTCCTGCTGAGCCCTTCGCCCAGCCTGTCGAGATCCGCCACGCCATGGTCGAGCAGGCCCTGTTCCTGCCAGTCGGGGTGCAGCGCGTAGAGTCGGCTGCGCAATCCCGGAAAGTCGTACGCCAGCCATTCGGCCAGACCGGGATAGGTCTGCAGGGTAAACGACGTGCCGACGAAACCGCCGTCGGCAAGGTCGAAGGCGTAGCCCGGCGCCAGGTTCCAGCCGCTGTCGTCGTGCACGCCGTCGAGGCTTGCCCAGGGGATGTCGGCGCGCGAGGTGCCGTCGCTGGGCGTCGCACCATAGTGCTGGGTATTCCCGGCGCTGTCGACGGTGCGACCGTCGGGCTGGCCGCCGGCCGTGCCGCCGAAGACCAGATAGGGCAGGGCGAGCCCTTCGAGCACCTCGTCACTGTAGCCCATTTCGGGGACGCCCACGCTGAAGCGCACGTAGGGAGTGTCGAGATTGCCGAGATTCTGCAGGGAAACGCTGTAGATCCCGCTCTCGCCGGGTTCCAGCGTACGCGGACCACCGATCCCGAGAGTGACCTCGGGCTCGACGCCGCGTTCGACGAGGTAGCGTTCGGCTTCGGTCACCTGCTGCCCGTCGGGATTGATGACCGTCACATCGTACAGTCCGTGCGGCAGTCGGCGGCTATCGAAGACGGCGCGGATATGCGTGGCATCGAGCACCTGCCAGCGATCCGCTTCGCTTTCGGCGACGCCCGGTCGCGAGAGCTTGACGAGGGCACCGGCAGCGAAGTGCGAACCATGGATGTCGACGGTGAGCCAGCGATTTTCGTCGTCGCCGCTGCCGCCGTGGTCGGGCGTGATGCGCGTGATCGACAGCGGCAGCAGATCGGCACGCAAGCGGATCGGCAGATTGACCGGTCCCTGGCGACCGCGCAGCAGCACGTAGTAGTCGCCGCTACGGGTGCTCGCGACGAGCGCCTGCTGGTCGGCCGCCATGGGGTCGCCGTAGGCAGCGTCGTAGGCGTAGCCGGAGGGAACTTCGCCATAGCGAAGATACAGTTCGTTGCTGCCGGCAGCCGCTTCGAGGCGGACGCGCAGCGTTTCCCCGCCGGCGACGGCGAGCTTGTACAGGCGCTCGTCGCCCGGGCCGCGAGTGCTGGCAAGCGGCTTGCCGACCTCCAGTTCGGGGACGCGAACGCGCAGCGTTCCCCCCGAGGCGCTGCGGTTGTTCGCTTCACCCGGCGGCAGTTGAAGGCCGGCCGCCGTATAGCGAATGCTGCCTTCGAAGACCTCGTTGTACAGGTCTGGCCGGACGATGACTCGCCATTCCCCGTCCTTGACCGGCGGCAGCCGCACGCGCAAGGTTCCGTCATAGCTGGTGTTGCCGGCGAGATCGCCGACGTGTTCGACCTTGCCAAGCAGGAAGTCGTTGACATCCCACTCGTTATCGGCGGAAAGGTAGACGGCGTCGGTCCAGCGACCGTAGGCGGGATTGCTCGAATCGTTGCGGATCGTGAAGCCGATCGTGACCTCATCGCCGACGCTGGCGTCGGCCGGAAGGAACACCGGGCTCACCGTGAGGTCAGCCGGCGGTGGCGTTTCGACCAGTATCGGCTGTGGCGCGGCACTGGCGTTGTTCTGCTCGTTACCGAATTCGCGCACCTTGCCCGTATCGCCGCTTCCCCCAATGCGCGTCGGGTCGGTGATCACGAAGACATGGTAGGGACCTGCAAGGTCGCGAGGTGCGCTGACCGTCAGCGCGGCGTCGTACCGCTCGCCGGCGGCGAGCCTGCCGTCGTGCGCGAGGTAGCCGAGATAGTGATCCTGCCTGAGGTCGAGAAAGCGGTCCCTGGAGAGAAAGACGAGGTCATTCCAGGCAGATTGATCGCCCGGAGTGTCGCCACCGGCATTGACCACCTGCCAGTGCACGGTGAAGGTCTGGCCGGCGAGCACGTTTGCCGGCGCCTCGACTGCCGCCACCTGCAGATCGGGCGGCGTCGCCAGCAGCACGCGGAGCGCAGCCGATGCTTCGTTGTTGCCCTCGTCGCGAAATTCCCGCACCGCGCCGGCGGTGTCGCCAAAGCGGGCGAGGCCAGGCAGGCCGTCGCGGATCGTGCTGGCAGTTCCGGCACTTCTGCCGACTGCGGTGTCGGTACGGACGATCAGATGGAAGTCGCCGCCGACCGACTCCGGCAGCCGGAACGTTGCCGAAGCGCTGTAGGACTCGCCAGGTTGCAGGAACCTGGACTGGGCGCTTTCGCCGATGCGGATCGCCTTGACGCCGAGCAGGGACTCGACCGACGAGTTACCGCCAGTCAACGCGAAGTCGCCATCGTCGAGCGAAGCGTCACGCGACAGATAAACGCCGTCGAACCAGCTCGCGCTGCGGGTTTGCCGACTTCCACGGTTGCTGACGGTCCAGCTGACGGTGAGGGGCGCGCCGGATTGCACCATCGAATCGGAAAGCGTGATCCGGTCGATCTGCAGGTCGGGCTCACGGTAATGGACGTACAG
>WBZT01000726.1_pt1 | contig 25771 bp, 30 predicted proteins | sample 5204241 | NCBI WGS metagenome assembly WBZT01 (sample SAMN12344358, study PRJNA552823) | activated sludge metagenome | biome: Activated sludge suspended growth; feature: Nitrification reactor; material: Wastewater; isolation source: activated sludge from nitrification reactor of wastewater... | reverse complement strand
ACTAGTGTGGTGAGCGATTAGTTCGTGCAAGAAGTACCGCGACCTGCGAATGTGGGGCATGAGCACTGGTCGCCCCTTGAAACCATTGATTTTGCAGTCCGAAGCACAAGCCAAGCTGGAACTAATGGCGCGGCGGCCCAAGACCGATCAGCGCACTGCCCTGCGCGCCCGCATCGTGCTGGATTGCGCTGCCGGCCTGAGCAACACCGCCGTGGCCGCCAAACGGGGCGTGACGCTCCAGACGGTGGGTAAGTGGCGGGAACGCTTTCTTGCAGGCGGGCTCGGAGCTTTGGGGGACGCTCCCCGTTCCGGCCAACCCCGCAAACTGACGGATACGAAGGTCGAAGCCGTCATCACCCGCACCTTGGAAACCCGCCCCAAGCACGCCACCCATTGGAGCACGCGCACGATGGCCGAGGCGAGCGGGCTGAACCAAAACGCCATCGTCCGCATCTGGCGGGCCTTTGGGCTCAAGCCCCACTTGCAGGAAAACTTCAAGCTCTCCACCGACGCCTTCTTTGTGGAAAAGGTGCGTGACATCGTGGGGCTGTATTTGAACCCGCCCGAGCGCACGCGGGCGGTGGTGCTGTGCGTGGATGAGAAGAGCCAGGTACAGGCGCTGGATCGCAGCCAACCGGTGCTGCCCATGCGACCGGGGCAGGCCGAGCGGCGCACGCATGATTACTACCGCCACGGCACCACTTCGCTTTTCGCCGCACTGGACATCGCCACGGGCAAGGTCATTGGCCGGTGCCAGCAGCAGCATCGGCAGCAGGAATTTCTACGGTTTCTGGATCAGATTGAGCGCACCGTCCCCGCCGACAAGGACATTCATCTGGTGCTGGACAACTCCGCCACCCACAAAACGCCCAAGGTGGCGGCGTGGTTCCAGCAGCGACCGCGCTACCACCTGCACTTCACACCGACCAGCAGTTCCTGGCTCAACCAAGTGGAACGGTGGTTTGCGAAGATCACCGAGCAACGCATCCGGCGGGGCGTCTTCAAGAACGTGGATGAACTGATCGCGGCCATCGACGATTTCATCGCGGCCAACAACCAGAATCCAAAGCCATTCGTTTGGACCGCCACCGCCGAACTCATTCTGGATCGCGTTGCCACTCTTTGTAAGCGAACTAATCACTCACCACACTAGCCGCAGTTACAACGGCGGCGCAGCAGCGCCGCCCTACCGACGACGCCTTGCAGTACAAACCCGCCGCCTAACGAAATTCCAACATCGAATGCACTGCGGCTGATGCTTCGCACACAGCCGCGCTCCAGTCATTTCCCCCGCGCCGCCGCTTTCAGTTTCTTGATATCGAGCTTCACCATCTTGAGCATCGCTTCCATGACGCGCTGGGACTTCGCCTAATCCGTGGTGCCCATCAACTCGTTGAGCGCCTTCGGCACGACCTGCCACGACACTCCGAACTTATCCTTAAGCCAGCCGCATTGCACCGCCTTGCCGCCGTCCGCGGTCAGCTTCTTCCAATAGTAATCCACTTCCGCCTGCGTCATGCAGTTCACGACGAAGGACATGGATTCGTTGAATTTGAACAGTGGCCCGCCGTTGAGCGCGATAAAATCCTGTCCTTCAATCTGAAATTCCACGGTCATGACCGAGCCAGCGGGCCGGCCCGAAACTTTCTCTCCCGCCTTTTCGTAACGGGCAATCGTGCCGAGCTTGGATTTCTTGAAGATGGACGTGTAGAACTTCGCCGCCGCTTCGGCGTTGTCATTGAACCAAAGAAAGGGAGTGATCTTCTGCATGTGCTTGTCAAAGCGGGCAACGGATATTTGGTGAGGCGAGCGTCCGCGCTGGCCGGCTCGTCAGGAGCCTCGCCCCACCACCAGATGACGCCATTACGATTTTACACGCTTCAACGTCGTGGGTTTCTCCGCCTGTTCCTGGCCGTCGATGATCGCCTGGCAACTCGTCGTGATCGTGTCGGCGTCGTCGAATGTGAGGCTCAACGCGTGCATGTGCGATTCTCTCTTGGGATTGATGCCGCAGGTCGCGTCGAAGTCGAACTTGATGGTCTTGGCGTCGGCCGACTTGATCTTCATACTGGGCCGATTGCCAAACACGCAATAGTGCGTCATGGCGAGCTTGCCGTCCTGGTCGTAATACATCGTGACCATCTCATTGGGCGTGCCGGCGAAGACCCGTTCTTCCAGGACGCTGCCGCCCGCGAGCAGGCGATATTGAATGGTCATGTCCATCGGTCCCTGGCCCATGTCGGCCTTGCCGGTCCACGAACCGACAAGCGTTTTCATACGCTCGAATTCAGGCGAGCCGGCTTTGGCGTTTCCGGTTTCGCCGGCATTCGCGGCGAGCGCAGCGGTGAGAATCAGAGCGGCGAGGAGTGTCGTGATTTTGATTTTCATAGTTATTCGTTGTTTGATGTTTGTCTTGTTTGCAACTTCATCACTAAGACGAACGAGCAGAAACGTTCTGGACAATTGATTTCAACCCACCTTGCCCGGCACGCTGACCATCCAGCCAATGCCGAACTTGTCCACCAACATGCCGAAGCGCGGCGACCAAAACGTTTTGCTCAGCGGCATGTTTACCTTGCCGCCCTCAGCCAGCGCGTTGAAATAACGGTCCGCTTTCGCCTCTGTTGCCACCGACAGCGACAGGGAGAAGCCGACAAAACCCTTCGCCTCCGGGCCACAGCCGTCCGAAGCCATCACAGTCGTCTGGCCGACTTTGAAACTGGTGTGCATGATTTTGTCTCCCCAGTTCGGCGGCATCATTCCGGGCGGCGGTGGTTCGGGACTTTCCTTGTAGCGAATGGAAAACTCCACCTGCGCCCCGAGGGCTTTGCGATAGAACTCAACGGCCTCCGCGCAATTGCCGTTGAAAAAGAGGTAGGGTTGGACCAATGGACCGTCTGTATTGTTGCTCATGATGTCTGTCGTTGGTGTTTATGGTTAGCGGTTGATCGGAATGCTTCAGATTTCCACGATAGCTTTGAATCCTCCGTAGAGCATGCGCTTGCAATCAAACGGCATGTCCTTGGGATCGCACATCGCGGCGATGCGCGGGTCCTTCATGATCTTTTTGTTCACCGCATCGCGATGTGCGCGGGATTTGTAAACGATGTAAGAGAAAAAGACGGTCTCACTGGGTTTGATTTTGACGCCTTTTGGGAACGACATGCAGAATTTGCTGTCGAAATCGTCGCCAACACACTCTTTGTAATCGAGCGCGCCGTATTCCTTCCAAATCTTGCTGGCCTTCTTCGCCATGCGAATGTAGGCAGCGAGTTTCTTCTTCGGAACCGGGACAACGAATCCGTCAACGTAGTTGGGCATAAGTCAGTTCTTGGTTGAGAGTTGATGGTTGATTGCGGAGAGAGTTCAGGCGTGGGCGAGTTGTTCCTTCGAAACCAGCTCATCCTTAATCGGACACTGCGGAGCAATGGGGCGGACTTCCACGCGGATGCCGTACGGCAAACCGGGACATTGCTGCGCGATGGCCACAGCTTCATCCATCGAGCCGACCGTGAGCAGGAAATAACCGCCGATGGTTTCCTTGGATTCGGCGAATGGACCATCCGACACGACTTTGTTCTTGCCGGAAACAATTTTGCCTTCACGCTCCAGCGGATTGCCGCCAGCGCATTTGCCCTCATCCCGTAGGCGATTGAACCAGGCCATCCAGTTGTCGGCCACCTGCTGCATTTGTTCGGGCGAAAGACCTTTGTACCAGTCAGTGCCGCGGAAGATCAGCAAGAAACCGTGGTTGTTTGGTGTGCTCATAGATTTTTGTGCGTTTAATGTTTGGTGATCGAGATTGAAACCGCAATTATGCGGCAGCCATGACGAGTCGTTCCTCCTGCTCACGTTGCCGGGCGTAAGCTTGCAGCGGACATTCGTCGCCAATGGGCCGAACTTCGAGGGTCGTGTTGTATTTGAGACTGGGGAGCGTCCGGGCAATTGCAATCGCCTCCTCCAAGGTTTCGACATCCAGCACCAGCGTGCCGCCGATGGCTTCCTTGGATTCGGCAAACGGTCCGTCCGAGACGATCTGCCGGCGGTCGTTGCCAGAGATCGTTGCCCCTTCCCGCGTGAGCACCAGCCCGCCTTTGACCTTGCCCTGCGACCTCAAGCGGTCAACCCAGGCTTTGTTGTCGCTGACGATCTGTTGAATTTCCGCGTGCGAAAGCTGCTTGTACCACTCATCGCTGCGGGCGAGGAGCGCATAGCCATTTCTCGATCGGTTTGATGTCCTGTTCATAGTTCTTGCGTCTTGTTGCTTGCGGGCTGTGCTTTCCACTATACGACGCCCGAGGAAATCCGGGCAGGACAATTATTTAGCTTTTTCTCTTCGTTCCCCGAAGCGCACACGCGCTTTTTCCCGCGGGCTGGCAGGTGAACGGCCGTTGGGTGAGGGCTTGCTTAAGCGTGGTGGGCTTCTTTGGCGCGGGAACTGCGCAACTTCACGCCAGGCTTCCATCCGTCGCAACGGTATGGCGTTAGAAAATGCCGTCCACGGGCCGCGGCTCAACTGAACTGTAGATAAATCCCTTTCAGGTATTCCGCCTCCGGGAAGGCCGCGGGATGATCCGGCGCGTGGCCCGTGGTCCGCAATTCACGAAAGCGCCGCCCGGAGTTCCGCGCCGCCTGCCGCACCGCGCCGAAGAATTCGTCGGCCTTCACATGCGCGGAACACGAACAGGCCACCACAATCCCCCGCGATGACAGATGACTGATGCCGTTCGCAGCGAGCTGGCCGTAGGCGCGGATGGCGCCGGCCCGTTCCGTTTCCCGCTTCGCAAGCGATGGCGGATCCAGCACGATCAAGCCAAACTTTCGCTGTCCGTTCCCGGCCAGCCACGCGAAGGCATCCGCCTGAATCGCTTCATGCCGGCAGGCGGCAATACTGGCCACCGACTGGTTGCGGGCAAAATTCCGTTGCGCCGATTCCAGCGCGTGTTTGCTGAGGTCCAAATCCGTCACGGCCGCCGCTCCCCCGCGCGCTGCGTAGAGGGAAAAACCACCAGAAAAGCTGAACGCATTCAGCATCACCCGTCCGGGGGCGAACGATTCCACCATACGGCGGTTCTCGCGTTGATCGAGAAAGAATCCGGTCTTCTGGCCACGGAGGACATCCGCTTCAAACTGTAATCCACTTTCTCGGAAAACGACCGGAACGGTGCTCTCCCCACCGGCTCGTGCTTGAAAAACAATTTCTCCATCCCGCCCGTTCCGTGAACCGGCCGGGGACAATTCGCCCCGCGGCAGCGGGCAGCCGCGGGCTGCGCGCGGGGGCGGGGGTGCTTTCTGGAAAGGGAGAATTTCCCGCGCCTCCTCGCGGCGCTGGATGTTTCGGCTCATCCGCAACACCACCCGCGCTGGATTGAGCCGTTCACAAATCATCGGGATGATCTCGCCCAGCCGCCCCAACCACGCCGCCGTGTAAATCTTCAATACCAGCGTATCCGCGTAACGATCCAGCACCAGCCCGGGCCAGCCGTCGCTTTCACCGTTGATGAGCCGGTATCCGTTGGTGAATTCATCAAACCGCCCCGCGCGCCGCTGGACGGCCGCCGCCAGTTGCGCGCGCCAAAACTCCGCGTCAATCGTCTGCGGCTTGCCCGTGTGCAGCACCCGCACGCGGATCGGCGATGCGGGATCGAAGAAACCAACAGCCAAAAATCTGTCCCGGCGATCAAAGACGGCGGCCAACTCGCCCGTCACGCCAGCGCGACTCTGCTCGCGCACACTGTCCGAGTAAATCCACGGATGCCCGGCGCGGACCTGTTGTTCCGCCGCCGCCGTGATGCGCAGCCGCAAGCAGCCGGATTGCTTTTGTGTGGAATGGCTCATGGTCGCATCGGTCCAGGAGGACCGGAATCGCCGTCCTCCGATAGATCGCCCCACTTGCGGCGGATGAAATAGTCCAAGCCCAGGCAGATGCCATTTCGGTGGGGCGTCGTAGCAAACAGCGTGACCAGGAGGCCCACCGCGAAAATTACAAACCAGATCGAGTGCGGGTTGTAGAGCCGGAAATAGAGCATCGCGATCAACGGCAGAATGAAAGCCAGTCGGTCCAGCACGATGATGTAGCCCCAAAGGTCGCCTTGATCACGGAGGTATCTTAAACCGCACGCGCCACAGTGCTCATGCATGGCCAGCCAGTGCTTGAAAAGCTTGCCTTGCCCGCATTGCGGACAACGACAGCGCGCACCCCGCCAGATCAAAGCTGCCAGTTTCGGTGTGCCTGGGTTCATGCGATCCGTTGTTTGAAGCGCAGCGCGCACAGGCTGAACAACACCGCTCCCATTGCGGCGAGAATGGCAAAGTGCCGCCAGTAATCCGGGAAGCCCGCGCCGCGCAGCATGATCGCGCGCATGAGTTCGATGAAATACGTCGCCGGCATCAGGGCACTGATCCACTGGAAAATCCTTGGCATCGTCTCAATCGGGAAAATGAAGCCGGAGAAGAACACCGCCGGCAGCAGCAGTGCCATCGTCATCTGCAAGGCCTGCATGTGATTTTGCGCCCGCGTCGAGATCAGCAACCCGAGGCTGAGCAGGGCAAAGACGTAGAGCAACGCCGCGGTGAACAGGGCGGTGAGATCACCGCGAATCGGAATGCCGAACACCCATCGCGCCGTCAGAAAGATGAGCGTGGCCATCGTCATCGAGATCAGCAGATACGGTGTGAGCTTGCCCAGCATCAGTCCCGACCGTGAAAGCGGCGCCACCAGGAGATTTTCCAGCGTCCCGCGTTCGCGTTCGCGCACCACCGACAACGCCGTGGCGAACACCGTGGCGATTTGGAGCGCGATGCCCATCACCCCCGGCACGAAGAAATTCGCGCTCTTCATCGTGGGATTGTAGAGAATTTGCGGGCGCACTTCGATGGGCATCTCCGTCCGCCGCGCTTCCCGCATCACGGTGAGCATGGACTCCCGCAACGCCAGCCCCATTGAAGTCTGCAACGCCTGCAAGGCGATGCTGGAACTCGATCCGTCAATCAGTACCTGCACCTGCGCGCCCCGACCCGCCACCAGCTTGCGCGTGAAGTCGGGCGGGATTTGCAACCCGACGTAAGCTTTCCCTTCGCGAATGGCACGCGACATTTCCTCCGCGCTTTGCACCTCGCCCACAACGCGGAAGGTCTGGGTGTTCACGAATTTCTCCACGAGTTGCCGGCTTCCCGTGGTCCGGTCCTCGTTCAACACCACCATCGCCATGTGTTTCACGTCGTTGTCCAGCGCGTAGCCGAACGCGATAATTTGCAGCAGCGGCGGAAAGAACATGAAGAACAGCGTCGTCGGGTCGCGGAAGATGACGGTGAATTCCTTCAGCAGAATGGCTTTGAAACCGCGCAGCGGGAATTTCATAACGCGGCTCCGGCTCGTTCCGGCTCGGGGTGGAAACACCAAACACCAAAATCCAAACACCCGTGAAGCTTCAAACACCAAACTCCGAACAACGCTCCGTGGGAAGTTGTGGTTTGGAGATTGAAGTGTCTTTGGTGTTTGGTGTTTGGATTTTGGTGTTTCATTTTCCATTTCCCTGCGACGCCGTCAGCGTCACAAACACATCCTCCAACGACGGCGCAATCGGTCGGATGTCCGCCCCAGCGATGCCGACCTTTTTTAGCTCAGCGCGAACGAATTCCTCCGTCACCTGCCGGTCCAGCAGCAGATGCATGGATTGGCCGAACACCGTCGCTGCGCGCACGCCGGGCAGGCGGCGCATGGCCTGCAAGCCGGTCGTCACGTGGTCGCACGTCACGTCCACACGTCGCGCGTCCGGCGGATTCACCACGGGCAATTGCTTGAGCTCATCCGGATCGCCGCACACGACCAACTTCGAGAGGTAGATATAGCCCACGTGCGAACAACGTTCCGCTTCGTCCATGTAATGCGTCGTCACGAACAGCGTCATGCCCTGGCTCGAAAACTCGAAGAGCAAATCCCACAACTCGCGTCGGGCCACCGGATCAATGCCCGCCGTCGGTTCGTCCAGGAACAGCACGGTCGGCTTGTGCATGAGCGAACACGCCATCGCCAGCCGTTGCCGCCAGCCGCCGGAGAGCAGGGCCGACCGCCGCTCCAGATACGGCGCGAGATGCGTGAGGGCGATCAGCTCATCCATCCGCTGCCGCAGCCCCGCGCCCTTCAAGCCGTAGAGCCGGCCGTAGAACAGCAAGTTTTCCCGCACCGTCAGCTCATCGTAGAGCGAAAACTTCTGCGACATGTAACCGATCAGCCCCTTGATCTGCTCCGTCTCCCGCGCCACATCAAACCCCGCAATGCTCCCGCGCCCGTCGCTCGGTTCGAGCAACCCGCACAACATCCGGATGACCGTGGACTTCCCCGAGCCATTCGGACCGAGGAAACCGAAGATCGAACCCTTCGCGATGGCAAACGAAACCTGATCCACGGCGGTAAAATGGCCAAACCGTTTGGTCAGCGCTTCGCATTGGATCATCGGTTCGGCGGACATCTCGCCTCGAAGCGTAGCAGCCGATGTGCGTCGGCTCACTTCAAAAAACTACTCCGGCACCGCCCGATAAAACCGCATCCACCGATTCGTGTCCGGCGCATCCACGTAATAAAACCGTCCGCCGCCCAATGTCACCGGCGCCAGCAGACTCCAGTTCGTCGGCGAAAGATTCCACGAATGTTCCAGCCGGAAACTCGCGCCCGGAGCGCCGTCCAACGTCAGCAACGGCTGCGGCCCGCTACCTCCCAGCGCCCATTCCAGTCCGAACAACCCCACCGACGCCGGCGCACTCGTGACCGCGCCGCCCGGCCCGCTCACCACCACATCGTAGCGACCGGCCTGCGCGGGCGTGACGCCGCTCAACGCCAGCGACGGATTCGTCGCGCCGGAGAGCGGCGAGTGGTTCCACCGCCACTGATACGCGAACGGCCCGTCGCCCGTCAGCCCGAACGACAGCCACGTGCTCGCGCCCGCGCCCGGCGTCCGGCTCAACGGCGGCTGCGTGATCACCGGCGGATTCATCGGCGAGCCGGGCGCGAAATTCGCCGTGATGATCGTGCTGGCCGTGAGCGTGAGGTCCAGCGGATTCAAGTTCCCGGATGCGCCGCCGCTCCAGCCTACGCTTGGCCGAAGCCACTCAGCCACGCCGAGGGATCATCCCCAGCGACGCCAGTTCTGTCCACTTGGGCATGTGCTTCGGCTCGGCGTAGGCCAGCCCGTGAACACGCGATTCGCGCTGGGCCACGCCATCAACGGTGGCTGCGACGCCTCGTCGCAGAAAGGTGGAAGCGACGCCCCCGTCGCCTGTTGATCATCCGGTGTGCTCCCTGCCCGGAAAAAGCGACGAGGGCGTCGCACTCACCCCACGGCGACGCGGCGTCGCCGCTACTCACCGACACCGAACCGTCTCCGTTCGGCAACACCGTGAGCAAAACCTGATTCGGATTCAGCGACCCGAACAGCGCGGTGAGGCCCGCCGCGTTCGTGGCCGTGAGGAACAACGGATTGGCAAAACCGCCCGCCGCTCCGGCCCGACAGGCTCAAATCTCAGTGAAATCTGGCGGAGGCAAGAGATGTTCCCAAGTGCCTTGGTGGAAAAAGTTGCGAATATGGGACAACTCTTGCGGAAATGCACCGTGCGTTGTCACAGCAAGAAAACTTCGAGCGCGCGTAAGTCCGACGTAAAGGAATCTGTCAACTAGGTCTGGCGAGAGCACAGCCATGCGATCAACGCCCAGGAAGAAAACAGCCTCAAACTCCAATCCCTTGATGAATTGAACACTGAAGACCCGAACTTTGGCCTGTGTGCCGAGAATGCGACCTTCAAGGCACGCCTCGGTTTCTATGCCATAGGTTTCAATCAATGGCCCACGGAGAAGGTCTGCCACGGGTCGTACGTCACCTTCATCTGGAACAAGCACGGCGACTGACGGAAGCGTCTGATCACAGATGCGGTAAACCTCGCCGATACGCAGCGTTACCCAACGAGATTGCTCTTGGCTTGACTGATTTTGATACCAGAGCGCGTCTGGATCGTCTGCATTCTCCGCGTAACCCGCTGAAAATGGGGCAGGCTGGCCGATTGACTTCTCGTAGAGGCACGCTGCTATCCGAAGCAACTTGCGGCTTTGCCGGTAGGACAACTTCAACTCGTGCATTTCGGGTTGCTGCACAAGCCCGGATATTGCCTGCCAGTCACCGATTCCTTGATTTGTCATTCTCTGCATCAAGTCTCCGGCAAAAGTTGCGCAATCGAATACGGGATGCGCCAGCAGTCTCATGCACGCCAGTTCGACTGCTGAGAAGTCGGTCGCTTCATCTACTGCGATTACGTAGCGGAATTCATTGATGAGGCGCTGGGTCAGCGAGTTCCCACCGCGTTGGAGGAATTCACGACCAGTGAGGGCTTCCCGCAAAGTTATGAGGGCGGCGTAAATGAGACTGTCCAATTCGAGCGAATCAACGCGCTTGTCATTTACGGCGGCCATCGCTACCGGACGATAAAAGGTGATATTTTCAGCAGAGCGGAGACGATATTCTTGATACGCGATGGGAATCCTCCTGAGACTCGAATCCAATGCGTCCCCTGATTCGTCTACGAATTTTGCCACCACGCCTCTAATTGCCGCGCTGACGGTGCGTGACATCGTGTTTTCTGGTTCCAGGCCAGCCACACCACGAAACCTGTCTCGGAGCAACAAGAATCGGCCAAGAGTGCGGCCGGCGGATGTGTTCGGCGTCGCTTTGGCTATGGCCATGACTTCTTGCCACATTTCCAGAATTGCCGCGAGTGGGCTGTATGACGTCGTGAGCCTGTTCAGCTTCGCTTCGAGATCGTTCATTTGATGGCGAAGTTTGTCGCGCTCCTGATCGGAGGAGGCACGCTCGTTTCCGACTCGAAGCTTTTCCAACTCGTCGCGCAATGGCTCGATTTCCAGGCGAAGTTCGGCGCACTTTCGCTGAATTTGTCCGAGGACCTCACGAAGCAGTTCTGACTGTTCCGAAACTGCGATCCCAACCTCGACGTGAATTCGCGAATTGAAGTGGGTAAGGAAACCCTTTGTCCAAGCCGTCAATGACTTGCTGTCACGAGTGGCGACCAACTCCTGGCCCAGAGACAAGAACCGGTCTTGGCCAATGTAGCGGAGCACATCGCGAGCGATTCTGACTTTAGTTGTTGACCAAACCGGCACCTGATCCTCGGTTACGGCCAAGCCCTCTTGCGCCAAAGCCTCATGAAGATAGCCGCGCAGAAGCTCGCTGGGCGTAAACAGTGCCCAGCCGGTCGGCCCCTTCAACCACTTCCGCAGCGGCTCCAAAGGAAATTGGGTGACCTCCCGGCTTTCGGCGAGCGAAGCTGCGTCGGTCTTCTGTGCGATGCGTTTGATTGCAGTGGTGGTCTTTCCAGTGCCGGGCGCTCCGGCAATGACAATGAATTTGCGAATATCGAGACGCCAGATGTCACCTTGCGCTCGGTCAACGACTGGAATGTCGGCAAGTTCAAACCGATTCGCGACACGACGCCTGATCGGGCGGGCCACCATTGCGGCCATTTCCTCCGCCGCAAGCCCAAGCCACTCTCGCAGCCTGCGGATAAATAAAGAGCCATCTGCAAAGGAGATCTCGTTGTTGACTGCATCAATCAGCTCGGCCTCATTGCTGACCCGAAAGATGTCCTTAGACCGAATGAAATACTCATCAACGAAAACATGTCTCGTTCGCGTGTCTCGCCCAACAGTTTCCTCAACGATTACTTTCGCATTCTGCCCGGGTGTGGCTTCTGCCAGCCTGCCGAGCGGAAGCCTGTAGCGAACGTATTGAACGGACGCCGATGAGGGATTTCGTCGCGGATGAAACTCCCCGCTCGTAACGAACACATATTCGATACCATCATTAGGTGCGACCTGAACGCACGCGACGAATTGCGCACTACTTCCATAGTGCTCAAGCTCTTTGATGACTCTTTGAGCAAGCAGGAGTTCTTCATTGCTTGGCATTGCGCGTTCCCTTCGATTCGGATTCTCTCAGGCTTAATCCACTTTGCGTTCTTCGTCGCCAGCGCCAGCGCGAGAAAGTTCTCGCTGGTGACGAGTTCGCGTCCGTTTTTCTTTTCAAGTTTGTGCCGGGCGTTGAATTTCAACCCGTTGATATTCGCTCGTCCACACAAATCGTTTTCAGTTTCACGGGATCAGCACAGATTAGCGCCGATGAGCGGTTCGCAAATTGTCACGGCTCGTCGCCGAGAATGGGTTTGAGTTTCGCCAACAGACCCGGCACGTCCTCGGTGATGGTTTGCCGGCGGCTTTCGTAATCCACGCCGCCGCAATCGTGAATCAATGGGTCGCACGCCCACCGCACTTCAAGACGCAAGCGCATCAGCGAAGGTTCGATTTCAACGGCACGGCGCGGAGCCGCAAAGAAAAATCCCAAGGGGATTTCGTCATGCAACCCAGCGGTTGCGAGGCACGAGTTACCCTGGGTTGACGATGGAAGAGATCAAAACCCCAACGGGGTTTCGTCAACCGGGCCAGGCGGAAAGACGCAACCCCGTTGGGGTAGATGAATTGTTTGGACCCGAACCCAGGGTAGCTCGGTCCGAGCCGGACTGGCAACCTCGCAACCGCTGGGCTGAGGGCTGGAATCCCGTTGGGATTCTCTCAGGGCGCGACCCGTTCAGTGTGCAGCCAGAGCGAACGGGCGGGCGTGATGAATTGCGTTGCGGGCATTTTCCATTGGCAACGTGTATCGCGAATTCGTTCACGGCTCGCCGCCGAGCATGGGTTTGAGTTTCGCCAACAGACCCGGCACGTCCTCCGTGATGGTTTGCCAGACGATTTCGTAATCCACGCCGCCGTAATCGTGAATCAGAGCAAATTCAGAAGAACTGTAGCCACGAAAGAACACAAAGATCGCAAAGATTCATTTGGCTTTTGTGTTCTGTGCGCTCTATTGCGGCAAATCAGCACACCGGCGGCGGCGGTCGCTCCTTCCCGCCCTCAAGCGCCACGGCCGTCCGGGATGTTCTTCGCGGAATGGTTGCGGGACTTGCTTGGTGGTTTTGCCGGTCAATTTTCCGTCGTGGCTGCGTTGCCGCAAGTTACGCGGCTGCCGTTTCCGGCGTTTCGCGCAGCGGCATCAGCTTTTCGGCTTTGACGGGCAGCAGGGCGTAGGCGCGTCCATCGCGCCCGGCGAATTCCACCTCGAAGGCGCTGCCATCGTAAGTCATCACGACCGTGCCGACCTGACCGCGCCGCAGCGTGAGCGGCCGGCTGGTGAGGAAGTGTTTGGCGGGGACATCTTCCAGCAGCGCCACCGTGTCGTGCAGATGGATTTCAGCATTCATCGGTTCAGACTATAAAGCAGGTTGTCAGTCGTGGAAAGTCCTCGCCGTCTCGAATAATCCAGGCGCTCAGGACGGTGGCCGTGCCTTGCGCGGTCGTGAGCGGGAAGCGGAGCACATAGACTGCTCCAAATCCGTTGTGGCCGCGATGCTCGGCTTGATCGGAGTTTGCGGCTGCCGCTTGGAGGGCCTCCCGTAGCGCGTCTGCGTTGGCCTGCGTGATGCCCAGGGCGGACTGAAAAACGCGCGCCTTGTGCCGTCCGTCCCGATGAAGCGGATTGAGGGAGTAATCTTCCAATTTCGTGCCGAGGTCCGCGCGCTCGCCGTTGGGTAGCTTCACGCGCGGGATGTAATCACTTCGTCAGGTGTGAGACAACGCGGATTTCAGCGGTGACTACGTCCCGTACGACTCGCGGCCAGAGCGAACGGACGGCGTGATGAACTTCGTTGCAGGCTTTTCCCCGTTCGTGGCGAAGCAGTCAGCGCAATGCTCACCCACTCCCGCAGGCGAGGGGATTGGCCCTCTCCCTGAACCGTCCCCCGGAGCGCGGACCGCTGAGTCCGCGCGAACCAGAACCTGGCAACACGCGGACTCGGCGGTCCGCGCTCCGGTCGTTGGCCGGCTCCTGGTCCCACTGCGCGGTTTGGAAAGCGTGGAGGCTAACCATTAACCTCCCCTCGCATTCGGTAGGGATGCGTTCCATCCGCGCCCAATTATTTCCGAAAAAGTTTGGGACGTGATGGAACGCGACCCTCTGCGATCAACGAGCAAGCGGCAAGGGACGTGACAGGCGCACTTTCCAAACCACCGAAGATTCGCCAGCGGAGTTCTCACCCATGCCGAAGTCGTTGTCGTTGGCGACTGCGATTTCCGTGGGCGAAATAATGGCGAGCCCTTCCAGCTTGGTGCTTTGAATGGCGGACCCGGCGGTAGAAGCCCAAACGAGGGTGCTGGCAGGCCGGACCGGCAGCGTGGCCAAATCTTCACCCGCCAGCTCGAAGGCCAGTGTGTTCTCGTCGGTGCGGCCGCGCAGATTTGTTGCCTGGCTGAAATCCGCCACGATCAACCGCGCGGATTCCTTGCCTTGTTCCAAGACCAACAATTTATTCGGCGCCAACCACTCGGCATCGTTGAGTTTCAGGCTGGCCTTCTTTTGCTCCGGCCCGTATTCGCGCGGTCCGCTGAGGGGCATGAGAAAATGCCCGGTCACTTTCGCGTTGAGCGGATCGGTCAAATCCAGCCGGATCGCTCGCGAAACGCGGCTGCCTTTGAATCGCTTGTCCTCTTCGTCGCCGGCGGGACTTTGCAGCATGACGATGGCGGTCCTGCCATCGGTCGAAAGCGCGAGCGCCTCGAAGCCACGATTATCCCGTCGCAGTGCCAGCACGGACGGCAGGATCGGCTTCACCGGATAGCCCGCGCCCGCCAGCGGTTTGGTTTCCGGCGTGTACCGCACCAGCACTTCGCCGTTGGTGTTTACAACCAAAACCGAGGGCCCGTATTCCTCCGACATCAGAAATCTTCCGTTGGGAAAAATGCGAATAGATTCAGGATCCACCCCGCCTGGATCAAACGGCAGTGGCGACTTGTCGTTGGCGGAAGCGAACAGGCGACCGTCCCCCTTGCCATTACTCAAACCCGTCAGCGGTTTGCCATGCCCGTCAGTGAGCAGAATCGTTTTGAGAATCTGGATTTTGCCGTCCGCCAGTTTGAAGCGTGTAATAAACGGACAAAACTTTGGCAGCGGAAACGTGCGGATTTCGTCTTTGCCCGAGCCCACCACGCCGTTGGGGCCGCGGTCGGAGATGCCGACAAATTCATTCTCGCCTTCGCAGGCAAGGCCGGAGCCGATGGACGGCAGATCAATAAAGCGCAGGCCGTTGGCTTTCGCCTGATCCAAATCGGCGGCGGAAAATGCGCCGCCGCCCAAGGTCGTCAAATCGGTGCGTGGCAAGTTGTGCGCGCCGATGACCTGCAATCCCGGCTGCGCCGTGCAACTGGCGGAAACCCAGGTCGCGACGGCCAAAGTGGCAATGATATGGCGGTTCATGGCTTGGGTCTTTCATCCATCAACGCGGCGAAACGCAGGCCGCGCGTGCTGACCCGCAGCGCCTTGAAGCCGAACTGGTCCATCACCGCTTCGTAAATCAGCACGCCCATCAAGATGACATCGGCACGCTTGGGCGGCAAACCGATGACGTTTTGCCGGCGCTCCAACGGCAGGGCCCACAGCTTTTTCACGTGAGTGCGCAGGCGGGCCAGCGAAAGCTTGGTGCGCTCGATTCGTTCGCGTTCAAACCCCTCCATCTTCGCCTCCATGCGCGCGAGGATGCTCGCGGTGCCGCCGGTGCCGACGAGCTGCACCACGCCGTGGCGCGGGTTCAAGCTCGCTTCGCTGCGCAACTCAGGTTCGAGCCTCGAAATCACGTGCTGCCGGAGGAATTGCCGCAGCCAACGCTGCGCGGTGGCCAGTTCGGACTTTTTGGGCGGATCACTCACGCGGAATTTTTCCAACGCGCGCACCGTGCCGAGTGGAAAACTGTGGCAAAAATGTTTTTGCTCGCCGCTGCCGAGGATAAATTCTGTGCTCCCGCCGCCCACATCCAGCAGCAACATCGGATGCCGCGCGAGATTGTGGTCAGACGCCACCCCTTGAAACACCCAGTCGGCCTCCTGTTCTCCCGAGATGATTTCAATCTCCAGATCGGCGGTGCGTTTGACCGCGTTGATCAGTGTTCGCGAGTTCTTCGCGTCGCGGGCGGCGCTGGTGGCAATGACCCGGATGGACTTGGCCCGCCACCGGCGGGCGGTGCGGGCGAATTCAGCGACCACCGCCGCTGTTTTGGCGATCGGTTCGCGCTGCAGCCGGTGCGTTGCGTAAAAACCCTGCCCCAAGCGGGTTTGCTTGCTCTCCTCGCAGAGCGGCACGATCTCGTTTCCTTTGATCGAGGCAACGAGCAACTTGACGGAGTTGGTGCCGATATCGATGACGGCGCGACGGCGCGAGCGTGGCATGACACGATTAGAACAACTGGCCACCGCTTTCCCAAGTGAATTTCCCGTGACAAGCTTTGCACAGCTTGTTCCCCGCGGGCGAACCGGAAAAACCTTTGCCAGGGCCGCGTTGGCAACCGGGCAGGCGAACGTAGAATGGTTTGTCACGGAATTGTAACTTCCCGCCGTGGGTTGCGCCGCCCACACTGGCCGGGTTATGGTTAGCGCCCCGTGAGCACGAACGCCTACACCGCTGAACATTTTATCAATCGCGAATTGAGCTGGCTGGAATTCAACCAGCGCGTGCTCGACGAAGCGCTCAACGCGGAAACCCCGCTGCTCGAACGCGTCAAATTCTTCTGCATCGCCAGCTCGAACCTCGATGAATTTTTCGAGGTACGCGTGGCCGGGATCAAACAGCAGATCGAAGCCGGGGCCACTCAGCGCGGCGCGGACGGGCTAACGCCGCAGGAAGCGTTTCGCGCCATCGTGGAACGCGTCCGCCGCATGGTCGAGGACCACAACACTTGTTGGCGCAAACAATTGGTCCCGGCTCTGGCTGGTCGCGGCATTCGCTTCCTCCGGTTCAACGAACTCGATGCCGCAGAGCAGCAATGGGTCGAGCAGTATTACCGAAATGAAGTGCTGCCGGTGCTCACGCCGCTGGCGATTGATCCCGCGCATCCGTTTCCGCAACTGCTGAACCGTTCGCACAATCTGATTGTGCAGTTGGAGGTCTCCAATCACGGGAAGGCTGCGCATCGTCTCGCGGTCGTCCAAGTACCGCGGGTGCTGCCGCGTTTGGTGCGTCTGCCGCGCGCCGACGCGCGCCAGCAGGACTACATTTTTCTCGGCCGGCTGATTGGACAATTCCTCGGCGACCTGTTTCCCGGTTTGAAAATCACCGGTTACTGGCTCTTCCGCGTGACGCGCAACAGCGAGCTGTACATTGACGACGAAGAAGTGGCGAACCTGTTGTCCGCTGTGGAAAACGAATTGCAAAACCGGCGCAAAGGTGACGCCGTGCGGCTCGAGGTTTCGATGGATTGCCCCCCGGAAATCCGTGGCGATCTGCTCAACCGCTTACGGCTCGGCGAAGCTGACCTTTATGAGATTGATGGCCCGCTGAATCCGGCGCGACTGATGAGTATCACCGAGGATGCAAGCCTGCCCGAGCTGCGTTACCAGCCCTTCGTTGCCCCGATCACCAAAGCGCTGCGGCAACAGCCCGACATCTTTGCCGCCATCCGTAAGCGCGATATTTTGCTGCATCATCCGTACGAGAGCTTTGAGAGCGTCGTGGATTTTCTCCAGGAATCCGCGAAAGACCCGCGAGTGCTGGCGATCAAGCAGACGCTTTACCGCACGGGCGGTGACACGCGGATCGTCGGCGCGCTGATGGAGGCCGTGAAGAAAGGCAAACAAGTCACCGCCGTCGTGGAGTTGCGCGCGCGTTTCGATGAAGCCAACAACATTCAATGGGCGCGGCAACTCGAAGAAGCCGGCGTGCATGTGGTGTACGGGCTGGTTGGCTACAAGATTCACGCGAAGGCCACGCTGGTCGTCCGCCGCGACGAGGATCAAATCCGCCGCTACGTGCATCTCGCAACGGGCAATTACAATCCTGGTACGGCCCGGCTTTACACCGACACCGGTCTGCTCTCCTGTCATCCTGACCTCGGTGAGGATGCCACCAATCTGTTCAATCTCATCACCGGCATCTGTCAGTTCCGTCCGTTGCGCCGGCTGTTCATTGCTCCCTTTGATCTGCATGACCGGCTGATCCAACTCATCGCACGCGAGGCCGAGAATGCCCGGCGCGGTTTGCCCGCACGAATCATCGCGAAGGTGAACTCGCTCGTAGATCGCGAGATCATTGAAGCGCTTTATCAAGCGTCCACCGCGGGCGTGAAGATTGATTTGATTGTCCGTGGCATCTGTTGCCTGCGCCCGGGGCTCAAGGGTGTGAGTGAAAACATCACCGTGCGCAGTATTGTGGATCGCTTCCTCGAACACAGCCGGATCATTTACTTTGAAAACGCCTGTCAGCCGGAGGTCTTTCTCAGCAGTGCCGACTGGATGCCCCGCAATTTTTATCGCCGCATTGAGACCGGCATTCCGATTTTGGAAGGCAATCTGCGTGACCGGATCATCAATGAACTGCTCGCCGTCGCCCTGGCGGACAACGCCCGCGCCCGACGCTTGCGGCCGGACGGCAAATACGAATTGCCCGGTGCCAGCAAAAACGAAAAAGCGCGGCGCAGCCAATTTGAGTTCATCGCGCTTGCCAGCGAAGCGGTGGAAGCAAAGACCAAATCTGCGCCGGGCAAGAAGCGTTATCCGCAGGTTAAGCTGGCGCGGCGACCGTTCTGATGATCGCCATGACGCGCAAGCTTCCCACTGAACTTGCCCGTCTGCTGGGGGCTTTGTTGCGACGCACGCGGCGGCGCTATCGCAAACGGCTCGCCGTCTGTCAGCGGAGCTTTTCGGAAAAGGCCGTCCACGAACTCCGGGTGGAAACGCGCCGCGCTCTGGCCTTGTTGGACCTGTTGCTGACCCTGGACCTCGCAGGTTCACCCAAAAAACCGCGCCGCACTTTGAAGCACCGGCTGGACGCCTTCGACGCCTTGCGTGACACGCAGGTTGAACTGGGCTTGCTGGCACCGTGGCTCAAACGATTTCCCGAAGCACGCGAGTTGGAAAACTATTTGCGCAACAGTGAACGCAAGCTGGTGGCCGAACTGCGCCGCGAAATTCGTTCGTTGAAATCGCGGCGCGTCGAACGCCGGTTCAAGACGCTGGAAAAGGAAGTTCGTGCAGCGAGTGGCGATTCAGGGCGTCCCGCGCTGGCGTTTCTGCAACCACCGCTGCGGGGCGCGTTCGCGCGCGTGGCCCGGCTGCGCCGTCAAGTGCGCCGGCTGGATACCGCCACGATTCACCGCACCCGCGTTGCCTTCAAAAACTTTCGCTACCTCTGCGAACTGTTCCAACCGCTGCTGCCCGATTCTTCGCCGGCCCGGTTGCGCGCCATGCGCGACTGGCAATCCCGCATGGGCCAGATTCAGGACGTGGAGGTGCTGTTGGGCGAGATCGAATGCTCCGTGCGGCACGGAGCGGTTTCCGTGACTTCGGTCAAACGATTGCACGCGGCGCTGGCGCAACGGGTGGTGCTTCTGGTAAACCGGTTCATCAGCACCGCGGACCGGCTCGACCAATTCAAGCCCTGGGTTGGCGAAAGCCCACGAGCGGCGCGCTCAAAATGAAGCTCTATCTCCTGCGCCACGGCGACGCGGCGGACCCTCTTGATCCGCGCTACCCCACCGATGAGTTGCGCCCGCTCACCGCCAAAGGCATCAAGCGCACCCGGCAAGTGGCCAACGGGCTGCGGCAGATGGAAATCTCCTTCGACGTCATCCTCTCCAGCCCGTTGGTGCGAGCCAAGCAAACGGCCGAAATCGTGGCCCGCAGTTTGAAACTCGAAAAGCAACTGCGATTCACGAATCACCTCGCCCCCAATGGCGCGTACGTAGACGTCATCGCCCAAGTCGAAAATGCCCGCGCCATGGCCAAGAATGTTCTGCTGGTCGGGCATGAACCATTGCTCAGCGGATTGATCTCGCTGCTTTGCTCCGGCGGACCGTTGCTCGGCTTGACGTTGAAAAAGGGCGGGCTTTGCCGGTTGGAGGTGGCGACGCTGAAAGCAGGTCGTTGCGCGCTGTTGGAATGGCTGCTTACGCCGCGCCACTTCGGGCCGAAACGTCAGGCCAAGCGAGGCTAACTGGTCCCACGGCGCGCGAGGACGGCGGCGCCGGTGATGCCGGCATGATCGCCGAGCTTCGAGGCTTCAATCTCGATGCCGCTCATGGTGCCAGACATGACGTGTTCCTTTGCGGTCTTGATGATCGTGGGCATCATTTCGTTTTCGAGCGCTTCGATCACGCCGCCGCCGACCACGACGATTTCCGGATTGAGAATGTTGATGAGATTGGCGACGCCGATGCCGGCATATTCGGCGGCTTCCTCGACAATCTTTTCCACGAATTTGTCGCCCTTGCGGATGGCTTTGCGGATGTCGCCGCTGCGCATGTCGGCGAGGTTGGGGCCGAGCATGTCGGTGAGCAGGGTTTTCTGGCCATCCTTCACGGCGCTCTGAATCCGGCGGAAGATGGCGGTGCGGCTGGCGAGCGCTTCGAGACAGCCGCGATTGCCGCAGCCGCATTTCGGACCATTCACTTCGATGACCATGTGGCCGATTTCGCCGGCCGTGAGATTGTGTCCTTCATAAAGCTGGCCGTTGAAGATCAGGCCGCCGCCGATGCCGGTGCCGATGAAAATGCCGATGAGGTGTTTGGGCTTGGCCTTGTATTCGCGGTCGAAGGTGCCGAGCGTGCAAACGTTGCAGTCGTTACCGGTGAACACGGGAACGCCAAGACGTTTCTCCAATTCTTTCTTGAGCGGGATGTCTTTCCAGCCGGGCAAATTGGGCGCGAAGATGACGCGGCCAGAATCGGAATCCACCGCGCCGGGCGCACCGATGCCAACACCGCGAATTTGTTTCAGGCTGAGATCGCATTCGTCCACGGCCTCGTTGACGCAGCGGGCAATGCGTTCGATGACCGCTTCGACACCGCGATCGGCCTTGGTGCTGAGTTTGGCGGTACCTTTGAGATCGAATTTCGCGTCGAACACGCCAGCGAGAATTTTCGTTCCGCCGAGGTCCACGCCGAGCAGATAATCTTTTCCGTCGTCGGGCATAGCGTCTAATCAATGCGGTGACCGGTGAGCACAGCTTCGGTTTTTTTGCGCAAGTCCCCGTTGATCTGGTCCACCGGGCGATGTGCGTCAATGATGTGAAAGCCGTAGGTGCTTTGCAACGATTTGAACGTGCGCAGCATGAGCGCCTGATATTTTAGGAACGAATCGAACATGTCGCGCGAGAGGCCGAGGTCCATGCCGCTTTCCCAGTAATCGAGCCGCGAGTATTTGGCGAAGGTGCGCTGCACAAGTTCTTCGGGCGCGACGTTGAGGTAAAACACCGCATCCGGCACAAGCGCCATGCCGTAAAGATTCTTGAGCCATTTCTCGTCCATGCCGCGCACGATGTCCCGAGCCATGAGCGTGTAAATGTAGCGATCGGCGAGCACCATTTGTCCGGCGCGCAACGCGGGCAGAATCATGTTCTCCAACTGGTCGGCAAAGTCGGTGGCGTAAAACAAACTGAGCGTGGTGCGGCTGAGAATGTTTCCTTCTTGCGCGCGGTCGAGTTCCTCGCTGACGAGCGTCGAGCGTTTGAGGCCCACCTGTTTGGTGGAATGGCCGCAGCCTTCGAGCCAGTCCACGAGCATCTGGATCTGAGTGGAGCGGCCCGAGCCGTCGGCGCCTTCGACAACGATCAGCTTGCCGGCGAGTTTGCTGGTATCCACGCCGGGAATGCCGTGGCCGTAGAAGCGGCGTTTGGATTTTTGCGGGACGATGACGTGCGGATCGCGGGCGGATTTGGAAAGTCGCGACGCGGGAGAAGTGGCGGCGGGCGCCGTTCTGCGGGTGACACTCATTTGGAGGCCTTGGGTTTTTCCGGCGCAAAGCTGGCAAGATCGAGTTTGCCGGCGACCAGCGAACGCACGATGTTTTGCTGCGCCTCGATGGATTGGTTGGCGTCAATCACGGTGAAGTTGAATTCCGCGCTCATGGCGAGGTACTGCTCGAGGATGCGGCCCTGAAAGATGCGGAAGCTTTCGTAGGGATCGGTCGAGAGCTGCAGGTCCATGCCGGCCTCGAAATATTTCAACTGCGGCCGGCCTTCGAGGATGCGGTTCAACGAAACTTCCAGGTCCGCCTTGAAGAAAAAGATGAGATCGGGAATTGCCGCGAAGCTGTAAATATCGCGCACCCACGGTGGCGGGCAGCCGCGCACAATGTCGCGACCGAAGGCGGTGAAGATGTAACGATCGCACAGCACGAGATAGCCGGCGCGCAGCAAGGGAACGAGCTTGCGCTCGTATCGATCCGCGAAATCCGTGGCGTGAATGAGACTGAACGTGGTGGGCGTGAGCAGTTCCTGTTTTTTGCCTTTGCTGGTGGCGGCCTTGACCAGTTCGGATGAATTCCATTCACTGAAGAAGACCTTGAGGCCCTGGGTTTGGAGCCAGCGTTTAAGGAGGTAAATCTGAGTGGACTTACCCGAACCATCCAGACCCTCGACCGCGATCAGTCGCCCGGGAAATCCCAATTGTGCAAATGTTTTCATCCGTCGGACGATGTCACCACATCGTAGCGCGAGTGGAAAGCAAATCCGTGGGGATGCGAAAAAATGCGGCCACGGCCAATCTGGCCGGCAACGAATGCCGGTGTGAATTACTTCCCCTGAGCCGCTGCCGGGTCTCGGTATTGATAGCGAACTGCCACCAGGGTGAACAGCACCGCCACCACAAGGGTCAGGCCGGCGTAAAGCAGGAAGCGACCGGAACTCACGGAAGCATCGTGAGCGCCTGAGCCTGCGTCGGAAAAGACCTTGGTGATTGTCGTCACCAACAAGTTCCCAAACGCGACCGTAAGCAGCCAGAAGCTCATGATGGTGCTTTTCATTTCGGGCGCGGATTCCCGATAGGCGAATTCCAAGCCGGTGGTGGAGACGAGCACCTCAGCCGTGGTGAGCACCAAGTAAGGCAGAATTTGCCAGGCAATGCTGAGTTGGGATCCAGTTTCTATGCGCTGTTGGAGAGCCGCGACCAGCAGATAGGAAAGCGCGGTGAGGAAAAGGCCAAATCCGATGCGCTTGAGGGGGGAGGCCAGTCTTCCAAGGCGCGGATAAAGCCACAAAGTCATCAGCGGCACCAGGATCATGACGAGACCGGGATTGGCCGATTGCATTTGCTCGGCACCAACTTTCAGCCCAAGGAGTTGAAACGGCATCATCTTCTCGCCCTGCATCACCCAGGTGGAATTGGTTTGATCAAACAGCGACCAGAACACTGGAATCAAACCGAACACGAACAACACAGGTGCAACCGAACGCGCGGCGGAGATTTCGCGGGCGTCATGCCGCGTGCGCGCGGATTGCCAAAAACTCTCCGGGAGTTCGGCGCGATTGAGCAAGTTCAGGAGCACGGTCAGTAAACACCAGATTCCGACGCAGGCCAGAGCCAGCCAACCCACCGAGCGGACGAAAGGTGTAATTTCGCTTTTCAACGCGACAAACGTCATGGCAACCATCGCAATCAAGGGCAGCCCAATCGTGGCGAGGATGTGGATGGCCGGGCCCAGCTTCGCGCCGGAGTGGGCGGTAAAGGCGGTGGCAAAGACTTTGGTGAAACCAGCAGACTTGGTTTCGCGGGATGGAGGCACGCGAACGTAGTGCTTGGTGCCCAGCCAGAAAATAAGCGTGGCCACCGCCATCAAGATACCGGGCACGCCGAATGCCCACCCGTAACCGTGATGATCCTTGACCCACGGAATCACGAGAAAAGAGAAGAAGGATCCGAGGTTGATTGACCAATAAAAAGCGCCATAGGCTTTTTGCAACAGATGAGATTGTTTCGCGGTGAATTGATCTCCCATGAAAGCAGAGACACAAGGCTTGATGCCGCCGGCACCGAATGCAATCAAGGTTAGCCCGGTGAAAAGGCAACTGAGTTTTGCGCCGGTGGAAAGAAACAAATCGCTGCACGCCAACACACCGTGACCCGCACAGTAGAACAGAGAAACCCAGAGAATCGTATGGTAGCGCCCCACGATCCGATCCGAAAGCCAGGCGCCAAAGAGCGGCATAAAGTACACTGCAAAGACAAATGTATGAATGATGCTGGTGGCGGCATCTGGACTTTGCCCCAAGCCACCGCGCGCGATTTCCCCGCCGATGTAACCGGCGAGAATGCTTTTCATCCCGTAAAAACTGAACCGTTCGCAGGCTTCATTCCCGACGATGAACTTGACTTGCGGAGGCCAGCGATCTGTGCGGCCGGCCGGTTCAGGTTGGGCGATCATTTGGGCTGTGGCGGCGGGGTCCTGGGTCGGCTATAATTGCTTAAGGCGAAATGCGCTTTGGTTGTGCGGCTTTCCATTCTGCGGAAGAAACATTCTTCGCGACGTGTTCAAAGAGAAACAGCCCTTTTTTGTTGCCAACAATAATGTCCGGATACTTCTTGTTCTTCACGTGAGTCACGCTGACTTGAGTGCCGACGCCAGAATTGTCATCAACCAAGTGTGGGATAAACTCGGCGCCGCCTACGCCGTTGCGTCTTAGTTGAAACCAATACAGTACTGCTGGCGCGTTTGGCTCAGGATCGCCATGGGCACCGTGAGCCCAAAACCGTTTTCCTGTAACAAGATCCTTGAGGCCATCGCCATCCATGTCCACCAGTTCGAGGGCGTGAGGCTGGGAGAAATACACGCCGAATGGGTTTTCCGTGGCGGTTTCGCCGACAATCAGGTGTTGAATGAAAGAGATGTTGCCGGTGGTGCGGACTTGTTCAAACCAGACGATTCCATACCCGTGTGCGGCTAAACTGGTGATGACATCATTGTGGCCGTCGCCGTTTACGTCGTACGCGAACATCTGGGCGCCTCCGCTGCCGAAACAAAATGCGTGCTTCTGCCACACACCGTTGCCGTTGGACTTCTCCGGCTGCTCCCACCAGCCGTCCTTCTCCAAGAGATCCTGACGACCATCGCCATTCACGTCGCCAGCGCCGATGCCGTGCGTGAAGCGTTGGTAATCACCTTTGGGTGATACTGGTCGAAAGGTCCATGAAGCAGTAGGATTCTTCCAATCGGCTTCGGCGTAACCAAGATAGCCTCCTGAGCAGCAGATGATTTCAGGTTTCCCGTCCCCAGTGACGTCGGCAAACCCCGGAGACTCATTGTCCACCATCGAGAGAATCGCGTGTCGTGGCCAAGGTCCGGATTCCTTTTTAGGGTTTTCGTACCACACCGCCTCTAATCCCGGAAATGGGATTACCAAAATATCCGGCCACTTATCTTGATTGAAATCATAGGTAAACATGAGGAAACAGTCGGAATAGGCGTTATTGGTGCCCAATGCGCCTTCAAAACCAGGGACTTTTTCCTCTGTGCCATCCGCCCGCCGTCGAGCGAAAGTTGTCGCCGCAGGACGGTACTCGAATCGGGTACTAAAATTCGGCCCCGCATACCAAAAAGGGCCATAGGCCAGATCAACCTTACCATCACGATTGAAATCTGCCGCTGTAGCGCCCTCGCTCCAGAATTCTGTCGTGGACTGGTGTTTAGTGAAAGTATGGAGCGTGGCACGGGTTCCCGCCGCAAGCGCCGAAACAGAAAGCGTGGTGGCAGCGAACAAAAGAATGCTAGTCACGTAGCGATGCTGTTAAAAGCTCTGCTTCGGGTCAAGAGTTGTTGCTCTTTGTTGGGATCACGATTACTCACTCATTCCATCCGAGTTGATTAAGCCTGCCTCATCCCACTCCGTACGATCCCGAATCCTTAATC
>WBZT01000725.1_pt1 | contig 25792 bp, 23 predicted proteins | sample 5204241 | NCBI WGS metagenome assembly WBZT01 (sample SAMN12344358, study PRJNA552823) | activated sludge metagenome | biome: Activated sludge suspended growth; feature: Nitrification reactor; material: Wastewater; isolation source: activated sludge from nitrification reactor of wastewater... | reverse complement strand
GCGACATTGCAGCGCCTTGGGCCGAACAACGCGACCCACCCCCCGGAGGATGTCAGTACAAGTGTAAGGTCATGTATCGCTCTGTCACGTCCGCGAAAGCAGTCACGGCGCTGCTTGCGCCTGTTCCGTGCCGGCCCGGGCCAGGCGGCGGCGGGCGCAGTATTTCCGGAGTTCTTCGAGCAGCAGCATGCCCGCTGCCCAGGGCAGCAGGAAGAGCCAGGCGTCGAGCGGAATCGGCGCGGTACCGAGGAGCTCGTTGCCGATGGGCGTGTAGTCGATGAGCAGGATCAACGCGACTTCGAGGGCGACGCCGTAAAGGATCAGGCGGTTGCCGCCGATGCCGGTGGTGATCACCGAGCGGAGCGCGCTGCGGCAGAGGAATACATTGACGATCTGCAGCAGAACGATCGCCGACAGGCAGGCAGTGGTTGCCTGCCGGTACAGCAGATCGCTGGAGTGCAGGTCCATGCCGTAGCTCCAGCCGCCGGCGCTCAGCACGTAAAAAAACACCGCCATTGCCGCGGCGGCCTCGTAGAGACCGAGGAAGAAATAGGCGCGCATGGCCACTGCCGCGTTGAGCAGGCGCTGGCTGCGCGAACGCGGCGGGCGTCGCATCATCACCGGGTCTCCCCGTTCGACTCCCAGCCCGAGCGCGGTCAGTGAATCGGTCCCCATGTCGATCGCCAGCGCCTGCACCGGCGTCAGCGGCAGGGGAATGCGGAACAGCGCGAAAGCCAGGTTCGGAATCAGTTCGGCGACGTTATGTACCAGCACGTAGGTTAGGAACTTGCGGATGTTCTGGAATACCGCGCGGCCTTCCTCGATCGCGCTGACGATGCTCGCGAAGTGATCGTCGAGCAGCACCATGTCGGCGGCTTCCTTGGCCACGTCGGTGCCGGTGACGCCCATGGCGATGCCGATGTGGCCGGCGCGCAGGGCAGGGGCGTCGTTCACTCCGTCGCCGGTCACTGCGACGATCTGGCCCTTTGCCTTGAGCGCCTCGACGATGCGCATCTTTTGATCGGCGGCGACCCGGGCAAAGAGGATTTCGGGCGCATCCAGCGCGAGCTGCAACTGCGATGGAAGGAGCTTGCGCAACTGGTTGCCGGTGATCACCCGTGCCTCGTCGCTCTGCACCAGTCCGATCTGGCGGGCGATGGCGAGGGCCGTGCCCGGATGGTCGCCGGTGACCATGATCACCTTGATTCCAGCGCGGTGACAGGTGGCGATCGCCGTGTCGACCTCGGCACGTGGCGGGTCTTCGATGCCGGCCAGGCCGCAGAAAGACAGAGCCTGTTCCTGTGCCTCGCGCGGACAGGCAGTGGGCAGGCGGCGGCTGGCCAGCGCGATCACGCGCAGGCCCTTGGCGGCCATTTCCTCCTGGGCGCGCACGATGGCGTTGCGCCGGCTGTCGTCGAGCGGCTGCACGCTGCCGGCGAACAAGATCGTTTCGCAGAGCGGCAGCACACTCTCCAGCGCGCCTTTGCAGTACAGCGTCTGACCGTCGTTGTCGGGATAGAGCACCGACTGACGCATGCGCTCGGAGTCGAAAGGCCATTCGTCGCTGCGCTGCGTCGGGGGCGGCAGTGGCGCGATGCGATCGGCGAGTTCCACCAGCGCCACTTCGAGTGGATCACCGCTCAGCTCGATCCGTCCGTTGGCGCGGGTCTCGGCGAGATCCTGGCAATAGCGGGCGACGCGGAGGAAGTCGCGAGCCCCAACCGCCTCGCGTTCGCTGGCGAGAGTCTCGACGTCGCACCGGCGGAGATCGAGGAACACCTCACGCACGCGCATCCGATTCTCGGTCAATGTGCCCGTCTTGTCGGTGCAGATCACGGTGACCGAACCCAGCGTCTCGACCGACGGCAGGTGGCGGATCAGCACCTTGCGGCGAGCCATGCGCTGTGCGGCGAGGACCAGCGACAGGGTCAGCGTCGGCAGCAGTCCCTCGGGAACCAGGGCGACGATGATCCCGAGCGTCAGAATCAGGTCGCGCCAGAAGGGCACGCCGACCAGACTGCCGAGCGCGAAGAAGAAGGCGCCGATCCCGAGTGCCAGATAGGCGATGCGCCGGCTGAGAAGGGCGATTTCGCGGCGCAGCGGCGAGTTTTCGCCGGCGCCGGATTGGGTCAGGTGGGCAATGCGTCCGAATTCGGTATGGGCACCGGTGGCGAAGACCACTGCCCGTCCCTGTCCACCGACGACCGAAGTTCCCGCGAGCAGGATGTTATGCGCGTCGAGTGTCTGCTCTTCGTCGGAAGGCACCGCATCGCTCGCGCGCGGGCGCGACTCACCAGTCACCGTGGCGCGGTTGATGCGCAGTCCGAAAGCTTCGATGACCCGGCAGTCGGCGGGTACGTTGTCGCCTTGTGCAAGCAGGATCACGTCGCCCGGCACCAGTCCTTCGGCGGCGACGGTGATCACCGCGCCGTCGCGCAGGACCTCGACCTGACTCGGCAGCAGTTCCTGCAGCGCGGCGAGTGTACGTTCGACACGCGCTTCCTGCCAGAAGGAGAACAGGCCGGAGAGCAGGATCACGACGATCACCGCCACGCCGACGCGCGTCATCCCCTGTCCGGGATCGTACCAGTCGGCGAGAAACGCGAGCCCCGCCGCAACCCACAGGATGATCGAGAAGAGGTGGGTGAACTCCTTGAGCAGTCGCAGTGCCCAGTGTTCGTGCGCCAGACGCTCGACGCGGTTGGCGCCGTATTCGAGCAGCCTTGTCGCCGCTTCCGCCGACGCCAGACCCTGCGGCGAACTGCGCACGCTTGCAAGCGCTTCACTGACCGGGAACTGGTGGATTTTCATGGCTGGCCCGAGGCACTCTGGCCGCCGCAGTGGTCAGGGCGGCAGCCGACCGGAAGAACCGGACTCACCGGATTCGCCGACGACTCCGCGGCGAGTATCCGGGATCCACGCGACTGCTGTCAATCGCGGCCATTGCCGGGACCAGTGCCGGAACCATCACGGCAAGCTGGAAATCCCTGAAATCGCTTGAACCCACGCACTCGAATCGGCTAGAATCGCTGGCTTTCTTCCCAAGAACAATTGGAGCAACAGTCATGGCGCGTGTTTGCCAGGTGACGGGCAAGGGCCCGATGGCGGGGAACAATGTTTCTCATGCCAACAATAGAACGAAGCGCCGCTTCCTGCCGAATCTGCAGTATCGCCGCTTCTGGATCGAGAGCGAGAACCGCTGGGTGCGCCTGCGCGTATCGAACGCGGGTCTGCGCACGATCGACAAGAATGGTATCGACGTCGTGCTCGCCGAATTGCGCGCCCGTGGCGAGATCTGACCAGGAGAGCAGCCATGCGTGACAAGATCAAGCTGGAGTCGACCGCCGGAACCGGCCACTTCTACACCACCACCAAGAACAAGAAAACGATGCCCGGCAAGATGGAGATCAAGAAATACGATCCCAAGGCCCGCAAGCACGTGATCTACAAGGAAATCAAGCTCCGCTAGGGCGGAATGCGGGCGCCGCCGCAAGGGCGGCGGCCGTTGTTCCCGTTTGTGCGTCTCATTGCGCCGCCTCTATGAGGCGGCGTTCGCGGACGCCCTTGGCGAGGATTTCCAGTACCTCCAGCGAGTCGTCCCAACCCAGGCAGGCATCGGTGATGCTCTTGCCGTATTCCAGCGGCTGGCCCGGAATCAGGTCCTGACGTCCTTCGACGAGGTGTGATTCGATCATCACCCCGATGATCCGTTCGTCGCCGGCGGCGAGTTGGCTGGCGGTATTCCTGGCAACCTCGATCTGCTGCTTGAAGCGCTTGTTGCTGTTGGCGTGGGAGGCATCGATCATCAGCCGGGCCGCGAGGCCGGCCGCGGCAATTTCCCTGCACGCGGCGTCGACGTGCGCGGCGTCGTAGTTCGGTTCCTTGCCGCCGCGCAGGATCACGTGGCAGTCCTCGTTGCCGCCCGTGGACACGATTGCCGAGTGGCCCGCCTTGGTCACCGAGAGGAAATGGTGCGGCGACTGCGCCGCCCTCAGGGCGTCGATGGCGATGCGGATGTTGCCATCGGTGCCGTTCTTGAAGCCGACCGGGCACGACAGGCCCGATGCCAGTTCCCGATGTACCTGCGATTCGGTGGTGCGCGCCCCGATCGCGCCCCAGGCGATCAGATCGGCCGTGTATTGGGGTGTGATCGTATCGAGGAACTCGGTCGCGCAGGGCAGACCCATGTCGTTGATTTCGAGGAGCAGGCCGCGCGCCAGCCGCAGCCCTTCGTTGATGCGGAAGCTGTTGTCGAGACGGGGGTCGTTGATCAGGCCCTTCCAGCCGACTGTCGTGCGCGGCTTTTCGAAATACACACGCATCACGATGAGCAGATCGCTCTCGAAACGGGGAACTTCGCGATGCAGACGCGTCGCGTATTCCACCGCCGAATCGACGTCGTGAATCGAGCAGGGTCCGATTACCACCAGCAAGCGGTTGTCGGCGCCGTGCAGGATGCGATGGATCGCCTGGCGCGCGTTGTAGGTCGTCGTTGCCGACCGCACCCCGACCGGAAACTCCCGGAAAACATGCGCGGGCGGGACCAGTTCCTTGATTTCCCTGATCCTTACGTCGTCGGTATTGGGCTTGCTTTGCAAGGTCATGCGTTTTCTCCTGACTTCCGGCGTGACTGTGCCAGTGGCTTCCGCTCTCTGGCGACTAGCCGGTACAGGGGAGGGCGGTACAGCCCGAGGTCAAGCTGCCAGCTTCGCCGGTCATGCCTGCCTCGCCGTCGGCGTGTCTGGCGGCGATCGCGATGAATTCCCCCAGACGCGCGACAAAGGCATCGACGACGTCCGGATCGAAGTGGCTGCCGCGCCCTTCGCGAATGACGTGCAGGGCGCTTTCGAGCGGAAACGCCCGTTTGTATGCGCGCTGCGTGATCAGCGCGTCGAAGACATCGGCCAGCGCCATGAGACGCGCGGCAACTGGAATTGCGTCACCGGCCAGCCCTTCCGGGTAGCCGGAGCCATCCCATCGCTCGTGATGGTAACGTGCGATGTCCTTGGCCATGCGAAGGAAATCCAGCGGCTGTTCGGCGTCCCGCTCGGCCTGTTCGAGCGCCTGAAAGCCGAGCTGGCTGTGCGTCTTCATGATCGTCCATTCTTCCGCAGTCAATCTGCCCCGTTTGAGCAGGATGGTGTCGGGAATGCCGACTTTGCCGATGTCGTGCAAGGGCGCGGACTTGACCAGCAACTCGACCTGCTCCGGATCGAGGAAGTCGGCAAATCGCGGGTGCGATCGCAGCTCCTCGGCCAATGTGCGCACGTAGCCCTGCGTGCGGCGCAGGTGATTGCCGGTTTCCGGGTCGCGGATTTCGGCCAGGCGGGCCAGTGCGCGGATGCCGACATCCTGGATCTGCAGGTTGTCGGACATCCGTCGCGCGATTTCGGCTTCGAGATTGTGATTGCGGCTTTGCAGTTGGTCGCGGGCGGCCTTCAGTTCGAGGTGGGTTCTCACCCGCGCCAAGACGATTGCCGGCCTGATCGGCTTGGTGATGTAGTCCACGGCCCCCAGCGCGAAGCAGTGTTCCTCATCGTCGCCCCGATCCAGCCCGGTGACGAAAATGACCGGAATGTCGGCAGTGTCCGGGCGGGAGCGCAAGCGGACGATCACTTCGTGGCCGTCAAGGCCTGGCATCACCACGTCGAGCAGGATGAGGTCGGGCCGTGGCTCGCTGGTCGCTACCTGCAGGGCCTGCCTCCCGGAAGTGGCCATGCGCACCTGGTGCAGGGGTTTGAGCAGGCCACTCAGGATCGCCCGGGTTTCGCTTGCATCGTCGACGATCAGAATGGTTGCCATGGGTGTCCCAGCGCGGAAGCAGGGTCGCATTATTACCTCTTCCAAGGCTCGCGGCAATCGAACGAACGCTTCGTCAATCGCAGGCATTCCTGACGTGCGACGCTCGCGATGGCGCCGCCGCCGTCGTCGCCGGCCTGCGCCCGCGGCCCCGGCCGGAGCGGGGCGTGGCAGGGTGGCGAAACGACGCCGCCGATCATCGACCGGGGCGGGCCCGCGGCGCCGATCGAACCGCTTCGGGTTGTCTTGTGCCGCGCTTTTGGGTACATTTCTGCCCTCGTGTGGCAAGTGCCCAGCAGGCCCTGTCCATGCTATGGAAATCATTGCGCTCTTCCGTCCGGTCGCGGGGTTTGCCGTGACGGGTGGAGTGGCCACCGAAACGCCGGGCAGGGAAACGTCCATTGGAAGAGCAGACAAAATGCCGTGCGCTGCGCATGTTCCGCAGGCGAACGGCGTCCGCCCACGGCAGCGAGCCGGCCCACCAACGGACTTCGTTCGCGGCCTGCGATTGCGCCGACCGCATGCTCTTCCCGTCGTCCTTCACGTTTCGCCGAAGTGCGCTGGTCAAGTACTTGCCGCGGCGAATGGCATGAGTTCACTCGCCGCACCGGCGCCTGCCAACATTTCTCCGTCGCGACGTTGGCGCCTCGCCGCCGGTGTCGCCGTGCTGGTTGACGTCCCTGCCTGCGTCGTCTTGCACGTCTCGGGCGTGTCACTCGAATTTGCCCAGGCCGGCGCTTTCGCCTTGGCGATGCTGGTGGCCGCAGTGCTGCTGCGCGGCGCACTCGGGCGCGACCGGCTGGCGACTTCGCTGTTTGTCGTGGCGATTGCCTATCCCCTGCGGGCCGGCGTGCTTTCGCTGCTCGCCGCGCAGTTTTCTTTGCCGCTGGCCATTGTTCCCGCGGCGCTGGCAGGCGGCTTGGCCCTGCTGCTCGGTGGCTCAATGCTGGCCGGCGACAGGCAGCCCGACTTCACCGTCGCGGTACCACTGGCGATCATCTACCTGCTGCTGCTGCGCCTCGTCTACCTGGGGCAGATCGAACTGGCGCCACAGGAGGCGTACTACTGGAATTACGCGCAGCATCTCGACATCGGTTACCTGGATCATCCGCCGCTGGTGGCGTGGCTGATTGCCGCAACGCTTGCCTTCGGCGATGGCGAGTTCTTCGTCCGTCTGCCGGCGGTGCTTGCGTGGACCGTGATGCTCGTTTTCGCCGTCGCTTTCGTGCGCGACCTGGCGGGCCGCGGCGCTGCGCTACGCAGTGCCCTGCTGTTGGCAACCCTGCCTTTCTTCTTCGGCATCGGCGTGATGATCACACCCGATGCTCCGCTTGCCGCAGCCTGGGCAGCGGCACTGTTCTTTCTGCAGCGCGCGCTGCTCGGCGGCCGCCGGGCGGCCTGGCTCGGAGCCGGCGTGGCGATCGGCATTGGCATGCTCGCCAAGTACTCGATGGTGCTGCTGCCAGCCGCCGCCTTCGTTTTCATGCTGGTCGACGCCGGTTCGCGCCGCGCGCTCCTCTCACCCTGGGCGTGGGGTGGCGTGCTGATCGCGCTGCTGACCTTCTCGCCGGTGATCGCCTGGAACCTGCAGCACGACTGGGCGTCGTTCAGCTTCCAGGGCTCGCGACGGCTGGCCGCAGATGCGCCGCAGTTCAGTCTGCATGTCTTCCTCGCCTACGCCCTTGTGCTGCTGACACCGCCTGGGGCACTCGCCCTGTGGCGCCTGTTGCATCCAGGCGGTGGCCGGTCGGCGGGGGCGCCGACGGCGCCGGAAAGTGACGCCGCCGCCCTGCTGGCAGGGCGGCGGCGCCTGTTCCTGCTGGTCTTCACGCTGCTGCCGCTGCTCGTTTTCGCGCTGTCGAGCCTGCGCGCGGAGACCAAGTTCCACTGGACCGGGCCGATCTGGCTGGCGCTCCTGCCGGTGCTGGCAGCGACGATGACGCGACCGGGCCTGGGCGACGGCCGGCTCGATCGCCTGCTCGCGCGCAGCTGGGTGCCGCTGCTGCAGGTGCTGATCCTGCTCTACGCCTACGGTCTGTTCTACTATCCGGTCTGGGGGCTGGCCGGCTTGCGCGCGCATCACCATTACCTCGAGATGGGCTGGCGCGACCTGCGCGCGCAGGTGCAGGACATCGAGGACGCAGTGCTGGCGGAAACCGGACGGCGCCCTTCGGTAGTCGGACTCGACAAGCACAACACGGCCGACGAGATGGCGTTCTACGACCCGCGTGGCGACGGCGCGCGCGATACTGCGAGCCGCCACCTGTTCGACAATGCGGGCGCGGTGATGTATGAATACTGGTTCCCACCCACGACCTTCACCGGCCGCGATCTGATCGTCGTCTCGCGTTCGCGCGACGACCTCGAAGACCAGCGAGTCACTACCGCCGCCACCCGTCTCGGTCCGGTGCAGGAACTCGTCGCGACGAAGGGCGGTGTGGCGGTGGGAACCTACTATGCGCGGGTCGTCTATGGCTATCGCCCGCCGGCGTGGCTGAAATGAACCTGAAGCTGCAACGCGCGATCGATCGCTACCTGGGCGTACCGCTGTGCGCCCTCGCCTCGCTGATCGACCGGCTGCGCTCTCGCCGCGCGATGCCGCAATTCCCGCCGCGGCGGATCGTCGTGATCCTGCTCTCGGAGATGGGCAGTCTGGTGCTTGCGCAACCGATGTTCGCCCTGCTGCGCGCGCGCTACCCGGGCGCCGAACTGCACGTCATGTTGTTCGGCAGGAATCGCGACGTGCTCGACCTGATGGCCAGCGTTCCCCCGGAAAACGTCATCGCCATCGACGATCGCTCGCTCGGCGGCCTGTTGCGGACGCTCCTTGCCGCGGTGCGCAGGGTCCGCCGGCTGCGCGCGGATGCCGTGCTCGACTGCGAGCTCTTCGCGCGCATCAGCAGCCTGCTGTCGTGGCTGTCGGGAGCGCCGCTGCGCGTCGGTTTCCATCGGCATACGCAGGAAGGTCTGTACCGAGGTTCCTTCATCAACCGACCGGTGCTCTACAACCCCTATCGCCACCTGTCGTTGCAGTTCCTGACGCTGGCGCGTGCGCTCGAGTCGCGCACGCATCCGCTCGACAAGGAAGGCTTCGAGCACCTGCCGCTGCCGCTGCCGCTGCCGGTGTTCGCCCCGGGCGAGGTCGAGGCTTTCCACGCGCGTCTGACACGGGACTTTCCACGGCTGGCGGGACGGCGGTTGGCGCTGGTCTATCCCAGTGGCGGCATCCTGCCGATTCGCGCCTGGCCCATGGGCAACTGGCAACAGGTCGTCGCCGGCCTGCTCGCCGAGGACTACGCGGTAGCGATCATCGGCCTTCCCGCCGACAAGCCACTCGGGCGGGCGCTCGCCGACGCCGTCGCACAGGCCGACTGCACCGATCTCACGGGCTATACGCGCTCGGTGCGCGAGCTCGTCGCGCTGCTCGGCCAGGCCGCGCTGCTGGTTACCAACGACGGCGGACCGGCGCAGTTCTCGTCGCTCACCGCAGTACCGACCGTGGCGCTGTTCGGGCCGGAAACACCGCTGCTCTACGGGCCGCTCGGCGAACACGCAAGCTGCCTGCACCTCGCGCTTGCCTGCTCGCCGTGCCTGACCGCGTACAACCACCGCAATTCGCCGTGCGACGGCGACAACCAGTGCCTGCAGCGGATCACTGCCGAGCAGGTACTGGCCGAGGCGCGCGTCGTCGTCGCCCGTGCGCGTCCGCGCGTGGCGCCGGATTCGGCATGATGCTGCTCGAGCGTCTTCATCACCTGCCGCTCGTCGGCCGCCTGTTGCGCCACCGCTTCATCAAGTTCGGCGTGGTCGGCGCTTCCGGGACGGTGGTCAATGTGGCGGTGCTCTACCTGGCGCAGGAATTCATCTTCCGCGCCATCGAGCCGGCGTCGCTGCGCCTCAACGTCTCGCTCGCCGTCGCGATCTTCATCGCGACGATCAACAATTTCCTGTTCAACCGCGCGTGGACCTGGCTCGACCGGCGCCAACACGTGCACACGCCGCTGCTGGTGCAGTTCGGCCAGTACGCGATCGCGTGCTGGCTCGGCATCGCGCTGCAGTTCGCGTTGACCCACGCCTTCGCCAGTCGCATGCACTATCTGCTGGCGAACGTGCTGGCGATCATCCTCGCGAGCGTCGCCAATTTCGTCGTGAACGACCACTGGACCTTCGGCCGTCTGCGCATGCTGATCCACCGCTGGCGTCACGGCCGACACGGTACGCAGCCCCGCGAGTAGACGCCGTGCGGGCAACCGCCCGCCGCCTGCTGACCGCCGGGCGGCGCCTGAGTTGGCCGAATTCCCGGAAGCAGCGCATTTCCTATTCACGCGCAAGTCGGATCGGTTCATACTGTAAGGCTCCCCGGGCGCGAGGCCGACACCGAGCCGGCTGTCGGCGAGCCGCGCCACGGCGCGTTAACCGGCGCAGCGCGAGAATGCGCGTCTGGATTCCCGGGGAAGCGGCACTCGATGCCCGGGTAACTGGAGGACAGTCATGAAGATCGATTCTACGGAGTTTGGCAGCATCTGCATCGGAGGTATCACCTATGCGCACGACGTCTTGATTCGCCTGTCGGGCGAGGTCGAGAAACGCAAGAAGAAACTCTCCAAACAATACTACGGCAGCTCGCACACCATTTCACGTGACGAGGCCGAATTCATCTATGAGCCGGGTTGCGAGACACTCGTCCTGGGCGCCGGGCATTACGGCAACGTCCAGCTCTCGTCCGAAGCCGAGGCATTCTTCGCCGAGCACCACTGCCGCGTGATCCTGCAGCCGACGCGCGAAGCGATCCGCACCTACAACCGCGCCGAAAGTGGCACCGTCGGCCTGTTCCACGTCACCTGCTGAGCGCACGGGCGCGGTCGCCCGGCAGGGGAGCGCCCTGCCCGCGGCGAGAATCCGGTGTCGGGCTGCGATCTAGCTCGGAACACCCTGGCCTGAAAAGATCCCGATAGACTGCCACGAGAGCGTCGCCACACGCTGCGCGCCGCCGTCCCCGCGCGCCGCACGAGCAAGTGGGGCGACCGCTCGGATTGCCGGCAGACCGCCATATTCATGGACAGTGGCTCGGCAAATCGGCCATAATCGAAAAATCCGTCCACCGTATCTGCCATGAAGTTCCTTTTCGACCTCTTCCCCGTCATTCTCTTCTTCGTCGCATACAAGTTTGGCGGAATCTACCTTGCAACCGGTGTGGCGATGGCGGCGACAATCGCGCAGATCGCCTGGTTGTGGTTCAGGGGTCGCCCGATCGACAGCATGCTCTGGGTGAGCCTGGTCATCATCATGGTTTTCGGCGGCATGACCCTGATCCTGCAGGACGAAACCTTCATCAAGTGGAAACCGACGGTACTCTACTGGGCGTTTGCCGTGACGCTGCTCGGCGGTACGCTATTCCTGAAGAAGAACCTGATGCGTACGCTGCTCGCCGGACAGATGGATCTGCCGGAGGTCGCGTGGACGAAACTCAACTGGTCGTGGATTGGCTTCTTTGTCTTCATGGGGGTCGCCAACCTCTTCGTCGCGTTCAATTTTTCGACCGACGACTGGGTCAACTTCAAACTGTTCGGCGGCATCGGGCTGATGCTGGTTTTCGTGCTCGCGCAGGGGCTGCTGCTGTCGAAGTACATCGAGGAGAACAAATGATGCTCTACGCCATCATCGGCGAAGATCGCCCAGATTCGCTGGCCGACCGTCTCGCTGCGCGGCCGGCGCATCTCGAGCGCCTGCAGGCACTGCAGGACGAAGGCCGCCTGCTCGTCGCCGGCCCGTTTCCTGCCATCGACTCGCCCGATCCGGGACCGGCCGGTTTCTCGGGCAGCCTGATCATCGCCGAGTTCGCATCGCTCGAGGCCGCCAGAAACTGGGCGGATGCCGATCCCTACGTCGCCGCCGGCGTGTACGCGGCAGTCGTCGTCAAGCCCTTCAAGAAGGTTCTGCCCGCGTGAATTTCGGTCGGACCTCTGCCGACGAGGTCGACGTGGCAACGGCCATGCGCCGCGAACTCGCGGTGCTGGCGCCGCTCCGCCTCGAAGTGATCGACGATTCGGCCCGCCACGCCGGGCACGCGGGCGCCCGCGGCGGCGGTGGCCACTACCGCCTGTTGATCGTCTCGGCCGCCTTCCTCGGCAAATCGCGTCTCGCACGCCACCGCCTGGTGCACGCTGCGCTCGACGAGCTGCTGCGCAGCCGCATTCATGCCTTGAGCATTCAGGCGCTGACCCCTGCGGAAGTCTCGTCTGTGTCGTCGATCGCTTCCTGATTCCCCCGCTTCACCCCAACCACCCCCACAGAAGGAATACCAGAAATGTACAAGCTCTCCAGACTCGCCAGTGCGCTGCTGCTCGGCTCGCTTCTCTCGGTCCCGGTACTCGCCGCCGACAAGGCTGCGGGCGGGGCCGTCGCCACCGTGAACGGGGTGGCGATTCCCCAATCCGTGGCCAATGCCTTCGTCGCCGAGCAGAAGGCGCAAGGCGCTCCCGATAGCCCCGAACTGAAGAACGCGGTGCGGGAGGAACTGATCCGCCGCGAGCTGCTGGTGCAGGAGGCGAAAAAACTCGGTCTCGACAAGCAGCCCGACGTTGCGGCGCAGGCGGACCTGGCGCGGCAGGCGATCTACATCCGTGCTTTCGTTCAGGATTTCGTCAAGAAGCATCCGGTCAGTGAGCAGGAACTCAAGGCCGCCTACGACAGGATGAAGAGCCAGATGGGCAACACCGAGTACAAGATTCGTCACATTCTGGTCGAACAGGAGGATGACGCCAAGCTGATCATCGCCAACCTCAAGAAGGGCGCCAAGTTCGAGGATCTCGCCAAGCAATCCAAGGACCCGGGGTCGAAGGACAAGGGTGGCGACCTCGGCTGGGGTCCCACGGCTGGTTACGTGAAGCCCTTCGCCGACGCAGTCGCCGGCCTGAGCAAGGGAAAGTATACGGAGACGCCGGTCAAGACCGACTTCGGCTACCACGTGATCCTGCTCGAGGACAGCCGCCCGCTGACCGTCCCGCCCTTCGACCAGGTCAAGCCGCAACTGGCGCAGCGCCTGCAGCAGGAGCAGCTCCAGAAGTACGTCAGCGAACTGCGCGCGAAGGCGAAGGTCCAGTAATCGCCTTCCTGCGCCGCAAGGCTTCGGCACGCCGGCGAAGGGCGGCAGCGCCCGGCGGCGTCGCCGGCAGGGGGGCCTTCCGCGGCGACGACATCCGTCGCGGCAGGCCGCGTGCAAAGCGCCCGCTGCGGTCGGCAACGGGGTGCTCACCCGAACTTCGGGAGGGGTGATGAAGAAGGATTGTGTCGCCGCAGACGACGCGCTGCCGGTCGAATACTCGTCACCGCCCTGTTACGCGCACGAGTTTCCCGGCTACTTCGGGGAAGACGAAGCCGATGCCGATTCCCGACCGACACCGCACTGCACGGACCGGCCATCGGCAGAGCCACCCGACGCCACTCTGCCGCAGGCAGGCTCGTCGGCCGACGGAAAATCGCGGGGGTAGGTGAGGGGATTGTTTGCCAGCGGGCCGGGGAGCGCGTGATGCAGAATATCCGGGGGTACCTGGAGACCCGCCTCAAGTGCAGGGACGATCCTGCCAGGAGCAAGGTGGCGCCAAAGAGTGACCGCCGTTTCCTCGGATTCCCCACCGCGGCGCGAAGATGTGCTGGAGCGACAAGGCGCTGGCGAACTTCGAGCACCGGGTCAGGGCATCGAGGGGGCGTACTTGGGGGATTTCCACGACCAATCGGCTGAACAAACTGGGGAACTTCCTGCGGGCTTGGTTCGGATACTTTGGCATCAGCGAGTATTACCGGCCGATTCCGGAGCGGGGCGAGTGGCTGCGCCGCCGCGTGCGTATGTATTACGGGGAACAGTGGCGCTGGCTGCCAACGAAGATCGGCCACCTGGAGGCTTTGGGCGTCCGTCGGAAGACGGCGATCCCGCATGGCGTCAGAAGCAAAAGCTGCTGGCACAGGGCGCGCACCGCGGCGGTACTGCCGCTTCTGTCGAATGCCTGGCTGGCGGCGCGAGGTCTCCTCAGCGTCAAGGCCCTGTGGTGCAAGGCCCGGGCTTACTCGGCTCAAGTCATTTCGTCGAGCGTGCCAAATCGTTGAACCGCCTACTGCGGACCCGTACGGTGGGTGATGGGGGGCCGGGGGAGAGAAACCTCCGACTACGCGATTAGGTGCCAATCCCGATCGACGCTCAGTCCTGATCGCTGGGAACTTCCCACACGCCGGTCGCTGCATACTTGGTGAGAGCGTCTTTGGCCTTCTTGATCCGCTCATACTCTGGGTGTTTTCTCAGCCGCTGCTTCAATTCCTCAACATACTGGTTGGCAAGCATGCACCCCTTCTGCTCGCCATCGTGTCTTCTGACCGCTGCTGTATGGAGTTCGGAGAGCGTAACTATCGGATAGGCGTTTCCGATCTCTGCCTCGGTTGCATCCAATCGCAGGAGTATCTCTTTCGCTTCTGCAACGAGCGAGTTCGCTCTGGTCCGACTCTCCGACTCGACGGCGAGGATCAGGAGTTGCTGCGCATATGCGTGCTCCGTGTGGCTAATCCGATAAGCCTGAACCGCGGTCTTAAGCTTCTCCATCGCCTCCAAGTGCATTCCTTGGTCTCTAAGGGCAAGGCCGAACTGCAGCCAGAAGAGACCGTCGTTCTCGAAGTTCTTCTGAAATGCCTTATATACACCCAATACCATGCTCTCATCGCCGTCGAATGTGTTCTTAAGGAACCGGTGATTCAACGTGAACTTGAAAACCTGCCCGGCTCCGCGTGTCACATATCGACGGATTGGGCTCGGGTATACGGTATAGGCGGCCAACAGCGCGTGTATTGCACGCTGCTTGTCTTCTGACCCGATGGTGGTCTCGAACAGGTGCTCGACGTAGACGGGATGGCGGACTACGAGCGCGTCTCCCAAGCGGTGCACGACACCCGACAGCTTAGTGAGAAGTGAGTCGATGCCTTCAGGTATTCCGAGGTGGCGAGAGGCACGGGACACGATAACCTCTGGAATCGCCACACGATGAATCGTGCCCAAGCCGACCAGTAACACGAAGCCTTTCTGAGCGTCGTCCGGTAGAGTTTCGTAGTCGTTTGCGATAATGCTTTCGAAGCCCACGCCGGACGTCGCTTCCAAGAGACCAATAAGCAGTTGCCGCTTGGCCTTCTGCAGCAACTCGTCGACGCGCTTTTTCTGTGGCATCTGCCCGAGTCTCGTCCAAGGACCAAACTGCTCGAGCTTCTCGAGAATGCGTTTGGCCTCGGCCTCATTGATAGTCGAGAGGCGAAACTCCTGGGCACAGAAACGACCCATCTCACCTTTGATGCGGCTTACCCAAACATTCTGCCGTTCAGTGCAAACAAGCACACACTTCTTCAGTCTCTCACGGGTGAGCAGATCCTTGATTTCATCTGTCACCTGCGAAATGCGGTCTACGAGAAAGAAGAAGCGTCCCTCGTTGGAGGCTTCCAGGGCCTCCAACGCTTCGCCGAGGTCGTCAGTCGGGGACAGTAGGAAGTAGACAGGATCCGCTGTGCGGTCGCACAGCCATAGCCCCAACGCCATCAGCGCAGTCGTCTTTCCCGATCCAGCTGGACCCGTGATCAGGAACATCCTTTTCTCGGGTGCCGCACTGAGGATCCACTGTCTCAAGGGATGGTAAGCATCCAGTTCCGCGGGTACGCCATCGATCAAATCCTGCCAGGTCGGCTTGAAACCTCGATAAAAATCGCGTATCTGTCCTGGTTGCACTTGCGCTCTGTCGGTCGGTGCGAGCAGTTCCCTACGTACAGGTAATACCTGCTCGAACAGTGCCGCGTATCGCGCCTGGTCTGGCTTGGCGACCATCGCTTTCAATTGAGGTAGAGAAGTGGTCGCGAAATCCCACGGTGTCGGGTGCTTCGGAAATTCCTTGTTCAACCACTCGGCGAAGTCGCTTACAGTCCCCGAGATGTGCTGAAGCCGCAGTGACTCTAAGCTCTGCTTCTCGATCTCGGTCGCCTCGCGTGTGATTACGTAGCCGGTTCCTTCCATAGCGCCAACCGAAGCTCTGTGGCGCTCGATCTGGTGAAAAAAGATCGGTTCGTTCAACCGCGTGCCAATGAACAGGAATACGTAGCGGAAGTAATCTTCTGCGAGCTCCTGGTACCAGAGTGGAGGAAAGGCCGAGGCGGCCCCATACTCCTGAGGTGAAAAGATCACACCGTCTGCCTGTCTGTGGACGCAACCGTTGAGTTTGACGTACTCCATCTCCTCATAGAGAGGATGCCTATCCTTCACTCGATCAAATCTGTATCGAATGTTAAGACGCTGGGGAGATGCGCTCCGGAGTGCAGCCTCAAGGGCATCATCGATGTTGAGGGTGTAGACACGAGGCCAGGGAAAACTCGCGATTATGTTGTAGGCTTTGGAGGGACGGCAGTGGCCAAAACATTCCTCCAGCAGAGGCCACGTGGAATCACCCAATCGTGCCTTGACGGCTGCGTACACTACTGGAAGTGACTCGCCTGAGTAGGTGAAACCTGCCTTAGCAGCCAAGTGCTCTGCCAACTCATCCGAAGTTCGCAGCTTTTTGCCATCCCGATTTAGGCTATCGGCAGACGCACCAGCCCCAAGGAGAAGTACAAGCTTCCCGTTCTCGATCGCGTGCTTTATAGCAGGTGTCACTCTTGATGATTCCGTAAGCGCGACTGGCGCCTAACAAATGGCGGCGTCTATCTGCCGCGCCGAAAGCACCTGGTCCAAGCTCTGGCGCTTCCGCGGCAGACAAATCTCGTTGGACTGAAGCGCCTTGATGGCAGTACTCATGGAGATTGTAAGCGTCCCGCAGCGGGGGTCAAGCCGTGGGCAGCGTTCAGACGCGCTGGCGGGGTGCGAGGGCATCTCGCGTTGTCGCGGGAGCATCACCCGAGTCAAGCGGGCCGTCGGGTTGGGGCAAACTCGGGTCGGGATGCTGACTTCGGCGTCTCGTCGGCGCGTCAACCCCCGACAGCCTCGACCGCCAGGCGTCACCCGGCGTCCCCCGAGGCTTCTCGCCTTGGTTCAGCCGTTCTCAACGCTGCGACAGGCGGCGATCGCCCGCCGCACCCTGGCCTTTGCGGAAGACAGGACGTGCTTGGCGAGGTACGCCGGTCCGTGCCGGCGGAAGACCTCGGCCAGCGTCACTGGCGAGGACTCAGGCGAGCGGGGCGAGCAGTTCCAGAAAAGAGGGGTTGCCCGTCAGCTTCGATGGCGCCAGACGCAGATAGCGCGCGGTGGTCGACCGAGGACCACATGGCCAAGGAGCCGGCCGATGCGGTAGAGAGACCGCGGTCAGGTACCCGCGTGTCTGGAGACCGGGTTCTTTCACATCAAGGTTCCAGGCCGATACGACGCTCATCGGTTTCGGGAAACGGGTATTCCATGTGACGGGCCGTTGCCCGCGCGATGTCTTCGCCGAGATGGTTGGCGACAATCTGCAAGGCCATGTCGATTCCTGCCGAAATGCCGGCCGAAGTGATGATTTTTTCCTGCTGGACGACGCGAGAAGTGTGATCCACCGTGACTCGGGGGAACAGTTCCTGCATCAGTTGCAGCGAACGCCAATGCGTCGTCGCCCGCAAGCCGTCGAGCAGACCGGCCTTGCCGAGAATCAAGGCGCCCGTACAGACGGACGCCAGGGTTTCGACCTGCGCCGCTTGCGCGCGGACGAAGGCGAGCATCGCGTCGTTGTGCATTTCGCTGCGGGTTCCCCAGCCACCCGGAACGACCAGGATGTCGAGTGGCGGGCAGGCAGCAAAGGTGATGTCGGGGATCACCTTCATGCCGCCGGTGGTCGTGACCGGTCGCTCGAACTGGGAGACGAGCCATGTCTCGAAAGGGGACGTCTCCTCGCGGCGACGCTCCTCGTTTTCGCGCGTAACTGAAAAGACTTCAAAGGGACCACAGAAATCGAGAACTTCGATGTCATCGAAGAGGACGATGCCGAGCCGCTTGCGGTTCATTGGATTCCTCCAGAGGAAGAGTTTCGGTCCGTCGCGCCGGGAATACACGGCCTCACGCGGAGGCGAACCGTCGCCGGCCCATTGGCGTGACAGTTCAATCCGGCAGCTCCGGCATCCGGGCGAGACGGGCTTTCTCTCCCCGTTCGCCCGCAGCCACGCCCGCTTTCAGCACGCTTGCCCGGCGGCGGAATGTCCAGCGCGCGACCCTGCCGGTCTCGAGGAACCGCAGGGGCCATCGCAATCGATGACGTCACCGGGAAAAATCAGCCGAGCGATCGGCGCGAGACGTTGGCAACAGAAGGCAGTTCGCGGGCGCCGCGGTGGTCAGGCGCCTTGCCGCAGCGGGGGAGGGCAGGTTCACGATTCGGCGGACGCGTTGTCCGAGGTCCGCTCGCGCAGATATTCGCCAAGGCTCTTGGCCATCGAAACGAAGTCCGACGGAATCATCATCACCGTCGTGCTGTTGTTCTCCGCCCCGACTTCGGTCACCATCTGCATGCGTCGCAGTTCGACCGCCACCGGATTGTTCGCCATCAGCAGCGCTGCCTCCGCGAGCATGGTCGAGGCTTCGCGTTCTGCTTCCGCCTTGATGATGCGCGCGCGCTTCTCACGAATCGCCTGCCTGCATCGCCATGACCTCCTGCATGGCCACGGGCAATTCGACGTCCTTCATTTCGAATCGCTCCACTTCGACCCCCCAGGCGCCGGTCGATTCGGCGATGTTCGCGCGCAACAGGCTGTTGATCTTGTCGCGCTCCTGCAGGACCTCGTCGAGATCGTGCTGGCCGATCGAATTGCGCAGGCTGGTCAGTGCCAGCTGATACACCGCGGCAGGGGCATCGGCGACGCGGATGACCGATTTGGCGGCATCGGTGATGCGATACCAGAGGACCGCATTGAGCTTCACCGTCACGCTGTCGCGCGTGATCGTCTCCTGCTGCTCGGCGGACACCGTGCGCGTACGGATGTCGATCGTCACCGCCCTTTCGAGGCCCAAGGGGATGATCCAGTACAGGCCCGGTCCGCGCAGGGCGACGTAGCGGCCCAAGCGGAATACCACGCCACGTTCGTACTCCTGCGCGATGCGCAGCCCCGTCAACAGCACGATCACCAGGACAATTGCGACAATTTCCGGAATGCCCACGCGATGCCTCCGAAGGTCGAGAAGCTCATGCCTTCATCTTATACCCGAAGACTCGCGTTTGCCGGCTTGTTGTGCCAGAAGTGCTGGCCCAGGGCAGAGCGGCGCCCGCCGCAGCGGGCCGCCGCGCGCGAGAAGTCAGGTGGCCGCCTTCAGCAGAGCAAGCGATACCTCTTCACGCATTTTCACCGTGGAGGGGGTGAGCTCTCGCTCCGACAGACAGTTGAGCCAGGCTTTCAGTGGCGTCGCGCGGTAGAAGCGCTTCTGACCAGGGCCGAGAAAGTCGGTCAGATCCGCTGGCTCGTCCGGATACAGCAGGGCAAAGGCCTTGCTCGCCTCGGCCGGATCGCTGACCTCCACCGCCGTGCATTGCAGGTAGAGGCATCGCCGGTTGTTGGTGCCACGCCTTCTTGTCGAGTCAAAAATCGTCAGGAAGGCTCTCGGATTGCTCGCCAGGTTCAGCGAATGGACCGCCTTGATCCACGAAGACCAGTAGAGATTCAAGTCATCGTCCCGGGCTGCCCACACCGGACTGTTCCAGGGTTGCCCATCGCTTTCGGTGGCGACGTTGAAGTACGGCGGGCCGGCAAGCACTTCGAGCGCCCGCTGCGCGAGTTCGTGATCGGTCATGATTGCTCCTTCTGCAAGCGTAGGACCAGGGTTGTTCAGTCGCGACGGAAACGTCCGCTCCCGGCGCCGGCGCTTCCGCCGCGGATCGACGCCCCTGGACCGAAGCGCCTCGACGGCGCTGCATCTGGAGATTGTAGGCGGCTCACCGGCGGGGTCAACACGCGGGCACGGCGCACGGTTCGGATACCTGCGCCGCAACCGGGCAGAGAGCGGGGCAGTTCCTACGACGCGGCGATTTCGCTGGCTGCCACGCGACTCGCCTCCTTTGCCGCTTCGTCGAGCAACCATTCGCGGAAAGCGACGACAGCCAACTGTTCGGCGACGGCCATGGGAGCCACGAGATAGAAGGCGAGGTGCGCGCGCAGGGGCGTGGCAAAACGGGATGACGAGCCGCCCGGCCTCGATTTCCCTGCGCGCCACAGGCTCCATGGCCAGCACGAGTCCCTGTCCGTCGCACGCCGCTTCCAGCGCCAGCGATACATCGCGGAAACGCGGTCCGTGGTGCGGCTTCACTCCGGTCACGCCGGCGACCTTGAACCAGTTCTCCCAGGTCGGCCGGATTGCTTCGTCGGGGATCGTCTCGTCGTGGAGCAGCACGTGCCAGCGCAAGTCCTGCGGTACGCGCAGCGGCCTTTTCGAGCGCAGCAGCGACGGACTGCACATCGGAAAGTAGTCGGCAGCGAAGATGCGGTCGACTCGGCAATCCTTGTAGTGCCCATAGCCAAAGCGAACGGCGATGCTGGTGCCGCCGTCGGTCTCGACGACATCGACCGGGGAGCGAGGGCTGCGTTTCGCGACATCGATCATCTTGAAGCTGCTCGAAAGGTGCAGCTCCACTTCCGGATGCGCCTGATTGAAAGCAGTCAGCCGCGGCACCAGCCAGCGTGCGGCGAAGGTCGGCGGCGCAGTTACCGACAGGATGGTGACCTCCGGTGCGGCGCGCCTGAGATCGACCGCGGCCTTCAGGCACTTAAGTCCCTCGCTCACCTTCGGCAGGAGTGTCTCCCCATCGGCGGTCAAGGCCAAGGCGCGGGTCAGGCGGTGGAAGAGTTGCACCCCGAGACTGTCTTCCAGCGCCTTGATCTGGTGACTCACCGCAGTCGGTGTGACGAAGAGCTTGTCTGCCGCCTGCTTGAAGCTGCCATGACGGGCAGCCGCCTCGAACGCGCGCAAGCCGTTCAGGGGAAGAGACCGGTAGGTCATATGGGTGAAATCAATTCATCCATCGGGTGAGAATTGATCATTTGCTGCGCCGCAGCATCGGCCCTATATTGCCAATATGAAATCGATGATTCTTGGATAAGCCGGAGGTTGAGCAATCATGAAGGTCGCGTTCTATTTGGTGGCCGTGTATGGGGCACTGGGATTCCTGGTTGCGACATGGGGCCGGGCGGCGATTGACAAGTAACGGCAGAAGCATCCGCGCTAGCCCGCAGCGAGTGCGGTGGGATTCGGCCCCAGGCACTGCCGAGAGCGACGGGTGCCGGCTCACCGCGATGCCGACGGTCGGATATCGCTCGAAAAGCCGCGTTGATGGGGTGGCGAAGTGCGCCATCACGCGGCCGCTTCCCGTTGGCAGCCACGACCGATTCGGATTCAACGTCGGTTCCACCTCAGTCTCCTCCCAGACCGTAGCGTACGAGCTTGCTGCGCAGGCCGACGCGGGAAAGTCCCAGTTCGATTGCGGCGCGCGACTTGTTCCAGTGATGGCGAACCAGCGTTTCCTTGATCAGTCGCGCCTCTAATGCATCCAGGCGGCTCTTGAGGCTGCCGTCGATGCCGTTCGTCGGTTCGACCGGCGCGCTCTCGGCATGCGAACCCTTGCGCAGCACCCGTCGGCTGAGGAGCTCGGCGCCGAGCACGGCGTCGGCTCCCAGCGCGAGCATGCGCAGTACTTCGTTCTGCAGCTCGCGCACATTGCCGGGCCAGTGATAGGCGCGCATACAGGCAAGAGCCTCGTCGGAGAAGCCTTCGACGTGCTTGCCGAGCGCCGAGATGGCGCGCTCCAGCAGTTTCTGCGCGATGAGCGGGATATCCATCGGCCGTTCGCGCAGCGGCGGGATGTGTATGGTGATCGCCGAGAGCCGGTAGTAGAGATCCTTGCGGAAGCGGCCGCGCTGGATGTCGTCCTCGAGGTTGGAGTTGGTGGCCGAGATGACGCGCACGTCGACGCGCCGCGAGCGCGTCGTCCCCACGGAGCGCACCTCGCCTTCCTGCAGTACTCGCAGCAGTTTCACCTGAAACGAGCGCGAAGTCTCGCCGACCTCGTCGAGAAAGATGGTGCCGCCGTCCGCCTGCTGGAAGAGGCCGATGTGCTCGGAGTAAGCGCCGGTGAAAGCGCCGCGCTTGTGGCCGAAGAGCTCGCTCTCCAGCAACTCGTCCGGGACGGCACCGCAGTTCTCGACGACGAAGCTGCCCTCGCCCCGACTGCTGCCGTAGTGGATGGCGCGCGCCACGAGTTCCTTGCCCGAACCGGACTCGCCGGTGATCAGCACCGGGATGTCGTAGGCCGCCACCTTGCATGCCGTGTCGACGACTTCGTTGAGCGGGCTGCCGGGTGCGCGCGTGATGCGGTCGAAGTGGTTCGCGCTGCGCACGGCCGCGCGCTGTACCGCCACGCGCCGCCGCAGGACCGGCTGAGCGGTGCGCAGTTCCAGGTGCAGCCGCTGCTCCTGGATTTGCATGGCATAAAGCTCGGCGGCGTTGCGCAGCGTGCACAGCAGCCGGTCCGGTTGCCACGGCTTCAGCACGAACTGGTAGATGCCGGCCTCGTTGATGCTGCTGATGAGGTCGTCCGAGTCGGTGTTGCCGGAGACTATGATGCGCACGACCTCGGGCCACTGCTCGCGCACCTGCTTCAGGAACTCGACGCCGTTCGTCCCCGGAATGCGCTGGTCGCACAGAATCACGTGCACCACTTCTCGCGTCATGATCGCGAACGCATCCTCCGCGCTTTCCGCGGTCAACACCTCGAATTCCTCCTCGAGGGTGCGTCGCAGTGTTTCCCGCGAGTGGACTTCGTGCTCGACGACCAGGACTGCCGGCAGTGCGCTCATTACGCGGCAGCCTCCGGCGAAGCAAAACGGTTGCCGCTGCGATGTACCGCCAGATGGCGAGGCGTCCACGAGTGGGGTATCTTGTTGACGAAGTTGTAGCGGGCGATGTGGTAACTCGAGTCGAAGCCGTAGAAATTGCGCTGCATGCGTGCCAATTCTTCGGCGCGGTGGGCGGCGAGCGGCCGCAGCCGTTCGTCGCTCGCTCGTCGCTCGCTCTTGTCGGCGAGCAAGGCAGCGAGACCGGGGTCCGCCGCGAGTGCGCGCGCGCGTGCCCGCACCTCGTCGACGAAGCTGCCTTCCGTTCCCAGGCACGCATCGATCAGGCCGACCTTCGCTGCTTCGCGGGCAAGCAGGGGAAAGCGGCGCTGCATGATCCTCTGGCCAGCTTCCCAGCCGAGCCGCCGCGGCAGCGAATAGCTCCAGTATTCCGAGCCGTAGAGGTTTCCCATGTTCTTGTAGTGCGGGTTGAGCACCGCGCCGTCGCGCGCCCAGACCTGGTCGGCGGCGAGTGCGAGAAAGACGCCCCCGGCTGCGGTGTTCCCCTGCAGTGCCGCTACGGTCAGATGACTGCCACAGGTGAGCAGGGCGAGCGCGACGTCGTCGATGGCGTTGATGTTGCGCCATGACTCGTCCGCCGGGCTTTCGGCAGCCTCGATGACGTTGAGATCGATCCCGTTCGACCAGAAGTCCTGCCCGCCCATCAGCACGATCACCCGCGTCGGACGCCGCGTGGCCTGCGCGAAGGCGTGGCGCAGGCGTTCGCACTGTCCGGTGGACATCGCGCCATTGTAGAAATCGAAGTGAAGGTAAGCGACCGTGCCGTCTTCCTCGTACCAGAGGTCATGCCAGGTACTGCAGTCGGCAGGCGAGAAATCATCGACAGGCGCTTCGGGCAGTTCGTCGGCGCGCGCGCCGAGCACCATCGTCGCCGGCAGCTTGCAGCGGCCGGGGCCGGGACCCCCGGCCAGTCGCAGGTGCGTGATCCACACCGCGCCGTCGCGGGTCGCGCGCAGGATCGCACCCGCCCGCCGGGCGATGAGAGAACCCGGCGCGACGCCGCGCAGCGTCGCTTCGGGATGGGCGTCGTAGAGGTAGCAGGGCAGGCCCTCCACCTCGTCGAGCAAGCCGGGGTCGCCGTCCGCCGCCCGGATCTTCGCGATCACCGTGGCCATGTCGTCGCGTTCCCAGTCGATGCGACGGTCGGCCTGGCGCATCGGCGGTTGCGGTCGGCCGCGCAGGTCGCGACGGCCGTAGTCGAGCGGTTGCGGTCGGAAGCCCGGCAGGAACAGTCGGTCGAGCGCGAGCAGTACGGCTCTCAGGGCTGCCTCGGTCACCTCGAAGCGGTAGAGGCTGCTCTTGCGTGCTGCCCGCATCGGAAATTCGACGCTCGCCCAGACGTCGCCGGCGTCCATCTCCGCATTCGCCTGCAGCACGGTGACCCCCCACGATTCTTCTCCTTTGCTGATCGCCCAGTCGAGCGCGGAAGGTCCGCGGTCGCCCTCGATGCCGGGGTGCACGACGAGGCATACTACCTGGCGCCACACCGCTTCGGGGATGGCACGTTTGAGGTATGGCGCGAGAACGACGTCGGGCCGGAACAGCGAGACGGCCTCCTCGGTCACGCTGTCGGCAATGTCGAATTCCACCGAGAGATCGTGGCCACGTGCCGCGAGCTCGGCAAAGAGCCGCTGCGTCAGGCTGTTGAACGAGTGTGCAAGCAGCAGGATTCGCATCGGACTCAGCGAGGCGCGCGCGGTGAGGGGCATGGGGTGCAGGAGCGAAGGGCGTGCGCTGCCGACGGGCACCGTTTCTTCTGTGTCGCGCGATCGCTCATGTTCACGTTTCGCCTTCAGCAGATCCGCGGCAACTGTTCGCCGCTGAGCCAATCGACCATGCGGCGGCCGCCGAAGGCGGTTTCCATCTGCACGAAGCAGCGCGCGTCCTCGACCACCTCGCCGATGATGGCGGCACCGCTGCCCAAGGGATTCGCCTGCATCGCGTGCAGCACTGCGGCCGCCCTTTCTGCCGGGCAGATGCACACCAGCTTGCCCTCGTTCGCGACGTACAGGGGATCGAGACCGAGCAGCTCGCAGGCCGCGGCCACTTCACGGCGGACGGGGATCGCATCTTCCCGCAGCACCATGCCGACGCCGGACTGCAGTGCAATCTCGTTGAGCGTCGTCGCCAGCCCGCCGCGAGTCGGATCGCGCAGGCAGTGAATGTCCGGTGCCACGCTGAGTATCTCCGCGACCAGCCGATGCAGCGGAGCCGTATCGGAAAGGAGGGACGTGGTGAAGCCAAGATTGGCGCGCATTGACAGGACGGTCACCCCGTGATCGCCGACCGGTCCCGAGAGGAGGATGGCATCGCCGCGGCGCGCGCGATCTCCGGCCACCTGCACTCCCTCTGGCACGACGCCGAGACCGGTGGTCGTGATGAACACGCCGTCGCCCTTGCCCTGCTGGACCACCTTCGTGTCGCCGGTCACGATCGCCACGCCCGCTTCGCGTGCCGCGCACGCCATCGACTCGACGATGCGCTGCAGATCGCCGAGCGGAAAACCCTCCTCGAGGATGAAGCTCGCCGAGAGATAGAGTGGCTGCGCTCCCGCCATGGCGACGTCGTTGATCGTGCCGTGCACCGAAAGGCAGCCGATGTCGCCGCCGGGGAAGAAGAGCGGCGAGACGACATGGCTGTCGGTTGCCATGACGACGCGCCCCACTGGCAGCGGAAAACACGCGCCGTCGTTCCCTTGCCGCAGCCACTCGTTGTCGAACGCACGCACGAACATCTGCTCGATGAGCTGCGCCATCGCGCGTCCGCCGCTGCCGTGTGAAAGGTCGACGCGACCGTGCCGTACGTCGAGAGGGCGCAGGTAGGCGGTTTTCGTGGCGCCGTCCATCAGCTCACCCGGCGTTCCCTGCGCGCGTCGCCGCGGCTGTAGGTGTAGTGGGCGGCGCACGCGCCTTCGGCGGACACCATGCAGGAACCGATCGGGTTCTCCGGGGTGCAGACCGTGCCGAACAGTCTGCACTCGGTCGGCCGCCTGACCCCGCGCAGGATTGCGCCGCATTCACAGCCCCTGGCGTCGGGAACCGGGCAATAGCCGAGAGCGAAGCGGGTCTCCGCGTCGAAGGCGCGGTAGGCCTGCTTGATCCGCAGCGCGCTGTAGGGGAGCGTG
>WBZT01000724.1_pt1 | contig 25796 bp, 27 predicted proteins | sample 5204241 | NCBI WGS metagenome assembly WBZT01 (sample SAMN12344358, study PRJNA552823) | activated sludge metagenome | biome: Activated sludge suspended growth; feature: Nitrification reactor; material: Wastewater; isolation source: activated sludge from nitrification reactor of wastewater... | reverse complement strand
CCCGCATCCGCGTCACGGCGAGCCCACGGGCGGCCGGGAAAACCAATGACCACGTACGCGCGGAAAGTTGCTGCGTCAGAAGCCGCTGCGTCAGAAGCCGTTCTTCCACTCGCGCAGGGCGGCAAAAATCGTCAACTGGTCGCCAGCAGCAGGTGTCCTGCGTCGGACGGAAGCCACCACTTCCGGTTCGCTACAACGCAGGAAGGGATTGGTCGCCTTTTCCAGCCCGATCGTTGATGGTACCGTCGGTTGGCCCTTGGCGCGCGCCTCCGCGACCTCCACCGCTCTACCTTGCAGCCGAAGATTCCCGGGTTCGACCGCCAAGGCGAACCGCAGATTCGCCTGCGTGTATTCGTGGGCGCAGTACACCGCCGTGTCGTCCGGCAATGCCGCCAGGCGAGACAGCGAATCGGCCATCTGAGCGGCAGTTCCCTCAAACAGACGACCGCAGCCGCCGGCGAACAAGGTGTCGCCACAAAACAGACAAGCTGCGCCATAATACGCAAGGTGTCCGAGGGTATGCCCCGGCACTGCAAGCACCCGCAAATCGACACCCAGTGAATCAAGCTGCACCGTATCGCCGCCACGCAAGGGTTTGCTGATACCGGCAATCGACTCCGCTGCCGGGCCGAAAACTTCGGCAGCAGGATGGTGCTCCAGCAGGTCCGCGACACCACCCTGGTGATCGCCGTGGTGATGCGTGATGAGAATGCTGCGCAGAGACAGTCCCTCGCGCTCCAGCACTGCGAGCACGGGGCGAGCGTCGCCGGGATCGACCACGACAGCTGCGGCCCCCTTGCGCAACAGCCAAATGTAGTTGTCCTGGAACGCAGGTATCTGAATGACGTCAAACATCATCGAATTTTGAAAGAACTGCAGAAAATGTCAATCCTCGGCCTCGACGCGTGGCTGCAATCCCCACAGGGGAATTACGTCATGGCGTGGGAACAGGCCGCGATCGACGCCGTGGTCGTCGACGTTTTCGGCTACAACGCGATCCAGTTGGGCATGCCGCAACGCGATCTGCTTGCGCAGAATCGCATTCCCTTGCGCCAGGTCGCTGCCGACTCGGGCAGGGTTGACGTTCTCTGCGATTTGCGGCAGTTGCCATTCGCCGCCCATAGCATCGATCTGATTGTCATGCCGCACGTCCTCGAATTCCACCGGGACCCACACCAGATCCTGCGCGAGGTCGAGCGTGTGCTGATTCCCGAGGGCGAGCTGCTGCTTACCGGGTTCAATCCGATCTCGCTCTGGGGCCTGCGCCGCCGCCTGCCCAACTGCCCCGGCGATTTCCCTTGGGAGGGGCAATACCTGTCAGTGCCACGTCTCAAGGACTGGCTGCAATTGCTCGGTTTCGAGGTCGAGTGCGCCAGTCTCGGTTGTTACTCGCCGCCATGCATGCATGAACGCTGGCTGAAGCACTGGCACTTTCTGGAAGCTGTTGGCAGTCGCTGGTGGAGCTTTGCCGGCGGGGTCTACCTCTTGCGGGCGATCAAGCGCGTTCACGGCATGCGCCTGATCGTCCCACGATGGAAACAGCAGGGGGCTCCACGCAAGGCATTGTCGGCAATCAGCAAGAAAGAACGACGTGAGCGCTGAATCAGCCGTCATCATCTACGCCGACGGCGGCTGTCGCGGCAATCCCGGACCGGGGGGCTGGGGGGTGCTGCTGCAGGCAGGCGACCGCGTGAAGGAACTGTGGGGTGGGGAAGCATCGACCACCAACAACCGCATGGAATTGACCGCCGCGATCCGTGCCCTGGAAGCGCTCAAGAGACCGGCGACAATCGAACTGCACACCGATTCCCAGTATGTGCAGAAAGGCATCAGCGAGTGGATCCACAACTGGAAGCGAAATGGCTGGCGCACCGCCGACAAGCAGCCGGTGAAGAACGCCGATCTCTGGCAACGGCTGGACGAGCTCGCCGGCCAGCACCGGATCAGGTGGTGCTGGGTCAGAGGCCATGCCGGGCAGCCCGGCAATGAGCGCGCCGACGCGCTGGCCAATCGAGCCATGGACGAACTGCGTCAAGTGCCCGCTCCCCGCTAGGCGACGGACATAGGAAGCCGCACATGCGCCAGATCTTTCTCGATACCGAGACTACCGGCCTGGAGCACAAGCTTGGGCATCGCATCATCGAAATCGCCGGCGTCGAGATGCGCAACCGGCGGCTGACCAACCGCCATTTCCACCGCTACCTCAATCCGGATAGGGAAATCGACGCGGGTGCCCTGTCGGTACATGGAATCAGCCGCGAGTTTCTGCTCGACAAGCCCCGCTTCGCCGACATTGCGCCAGAGTTTCTGGATTTTGTGCGCGGTGCCGAACTGGTCATCCACAACGCAGCGTTCGACGTCGGTTTCCTCAACGCCGAACTGGCGATGCTTGAAATGGCGCCAATCGATACCGTCTGTCACTCCGTGTGCGACACGCTACGCATGGCCAAGGAGCTGCACCCAGGCAAGAAAAACAACCTCAACGCGCTATGTGATCGCTACGGAATCGACAACTCGCATCGCACGCTGCATGGCGCCCTGCTCGATGCGGAGATACTTGCCGAGGTCTACCTGGCAATGACTCGTGGCCAGGAAAGCCTGGTCATCGATCTTGACGACGATACAGGAGTTCGCCTCGAAGCTGCCGCACGAGCGGCGCCCGGCGAAGAACATTCCCGCCGGACACTGCAGGTCACACGCGCCAGCGCAGAGGAACTGGCCGAACATGAAGCAGTACTCACCGCCATCGACCAGGCGAGCAAAGGCAACTGTATGTGGTTACGCGCCAGGAGCGGCAGCTGATGCGATAGCGGAGTGCGGAGAAGGGCCGGTCTCAGCCCTCGCCCGGGGGCTCAGTCGGGCGTCGCGGCCGCCGCACGTGTCGCTTGGGCGAGCGCGTCTCGGGCGTCACGTCCGCTGCAGATTCCATGCGGGGCACTGGCGATCGCGGATCGGAACGCGGTAGATTGGGCCTGGGTCCGGACTTGCGTTGCTCGGGGCGACGACCACCTGGGGCGACGCCCTGCCGCTTTTCGGCCTGACGCTCGGGTTGGCGATCCGCAGGACGATCCGACTCGCGGTTTCCCGGGGCGAGCGTGATCTCGATCTCGATGAGTTCATCCCATTGCTCGTCGGTACGATCGCGCTCGGGAATGGCGAGGAGTTCGCGGAGCCGGCGACGCGGATCCTGGGGCGGCGAGTCATTCATGGCGACATTATGACTCACACGGCCACCATCCTTCAACAACCGTGAACACTACCGTGAACGCGGCCCTCAGGCGCGACCCTTTGCCATCGCCAGAAGCAGCGGGAAACCGCTCATCAACTGGCCACTGCACGCGGTCGCCGTCGTGCCTGAAGGGAAACCTGTCCGTCCGCCTCCCCTCGTACGCTCGCAGCGGGAACACGCGACCTTGCTACGGCAAGTCGCACATCAGTGCTGCGCCAGAAGACCCGCGGCGAACGAAATCTCCAGACTTTCCGGCAGATCGAAACGGGAGAAAGCGCGGTGAATGGCCGCTTTGCTGACGCGCACACCGGACTCCTCGAAGCGGATGCCCAGCGAGCGCCCGCAGCGAGCGAGGGTGGCGAAGGCAAATCGCCAGCGCTGCGCCTCCGCCAAGCGCTCACGCAACTCAGTTTCGTTGCTTATCACTATACCTGCTTGCTTCAGAGAATCCAGGAACTGGTTAAAACACTCGGCACCTAGACGACTCATTTCGCTCTCCATTATCAGTGTTGTCGTGTGTCTCCACCATGTCGATAACGCTAGGGACGGACAGCGGTTGACAGGATGGAACAGGTGCCGCTTCGATTGATCGCGCCTGTCGAACGGAAGGGAAATTTCGGCCAAAGCCTTTTGGCGAGTCTTGACGGGATGCAGCAAACGGAAAAGGCCCATCAACACGGGGGCCTTTTGTTTCTCCAACACCCGGGGGTCAGCCAAGGATCGGTGGAACCGACGGCCGCCGCGTTTCGCCGGGCGAAGACCAGCGAGTGATCAATGTCCAGTCCGAAGGCTGGCCGCAAAGGTGTTCTGGAGAACTTCAGGAAACTGGAAGCGAGCAAAGGTCTCGTGGATTCCTGCCTCGTTGAGTCCGCTGCCGCCATCCTGAAAACGAATCCCCAACGGCCGACCATTGGCCGCCAAGGTGGCGAAAGCAAAACGCCAACGCTGCGCTTCCGCCAGTCGCTCGCGCAACTCGCTCTCGTTACTGATCTCGACACCGGCCTGCTTTAGGGAATCGATGAACTGGTCGAACGATTCGGTGCTTAGACTACCCATTCTCTTCTCCTGTCGAAGTATTGTTGCGTCTCTTCCATGGAGCGAACAACGCTCGCCTCCGAGTTCGGTTGACAAGCGGCGTCAACCAAACTGCACCAACCCACGCGAAGGAGTGACGGGAATAGCCGCGGCACGTTCGGCAAAGACCACTTTCGCCCTGACAGCAACGGCGTCTACGCCCTGAACATGCCGGGCAACACGCAGGTCAGCTTCCGCACGCTGACCGGTACCAACCAGTTCTACATTCAGACCGCCACCGCCTTACCCGTGCCGGCCGCCGCCTGGTTGTTCGGTTCGACGGTCGTCGGCTGGCTGGGTATCGCACGTCGGCGGCTTCCGCACCAGCGCCGGTTTCCCGGCCGACGATTCGCGCCTCCTCCCGGTCAGGGCAAGGACGGCAGGACTCCCCGGCGAATCCCTTCAAACGATCTACCCGATCACTAGCTTCCTCGGAAAGATCGATGGCTTGCTGAAAGTCGAACGGTGGAATCCGGAAGAAGATCAGTTCGCGTCTACCCGCAGGGCATTGATCACCGACGTCATGGCATCGACCGGGTAACGCAAGGGAACCATGGCGTCGCCGACGCGCGTGAATACGCCGACCTGATCAGGACTGGCGCTGAACAGGACATGATGATTGGCAATTCCATCGACATTCAACCAGAGCGTCTGCTCGCGATCGATCGGCGTGTGCCCAACGATCAGAGGCGTGTCCGGATCAAGCCCCAGGCAGCGGCGGAAGCGCTTGACGTCCCGCCGGCGGTAACCCAGCGGACGGTTCGGCCGTTGCAGGCGGTTGTTGGTCAGTTCGAGGATCAGTCGCGGGTGGCGATGGATTTGCACCAGCATCTCGCGGCTGACCTTGCTCGTCGGCGGCGCCGCGTGGCAGGCCACGAAATCCCGGGAAGCGACGACGTAGGGCAACAAACCGTAGAACTCTTCCATCGCTTTCAGATAGGCGGCGCCCCGCCGCTCGCTGAGTTCCCTGGCCCACAGCAGCCCCTGCGGAACGCCATCCTTGGACATTTCCTCGGAAAAGGAATCGTGGTTGCCTCGCAGATAGAACACCTGCTCGGGAAAACGCAGCTTCAGACGAAAGATCAGATCCATCATCAGCATCGAGCCTTCCATTTCCCTGAGTTGCCCATCCAGCTCACAATGCACCGCGTCACCGAGGATGACGAGCGCCGCCTGCCTTTCCTCCAGCGCGGCCAGAAAGGCATTCTGGCTCAACACGGTCAGCAGATTGTCGACCTGGGCGTGCATGTCGGCGACGAGAACCGGGGTGATCGCCGGTGGCAGGTCGAGCAACCCGCCCGGCAGTCCCCGCTCGTCCAGCGCGCGATAGCTCTCCTGACGCAGCAGCGCGTTGACTGCTTCGATCAGCCGCAGCGCTTCGTCTCTTTGCAGCAGGCGAATCGGGCCACCAAAGATTGCGCGCAAGCGCCGGAACAGTCCCTCGCGGACCCACGCGGGTTCGGGCGGCAGCGGGCCGATCGCGCTGCCGGCGTCGCTGAGATTGCGAAACACCAGTGCGTCGCGGCCATAGACCACCACCAAGTGCTGCTCATCCACGGTCGGCGGGTAATTGAACAGCGCCTGCTGCACCTCCTCGCCAGAACCCAGAGCGAGCCAGCTCTTCGGGGTCAGACGAAGGAAGCCGTTGATCCGACGACGATGTGCGCTGGGATCGACGATGACGATACTCGTCAGTCGAAGCAAGTGTCCGCGCGGGTCGATTCGGGTTTCCGGGTAGAGGTGCAGCCGTTTCTCGTTGCGCCCGAGGGTGATCTCGATCGGCAGGCCATCGAGCGGCACTCGCACCTTGCCGCTCCCCAACTGGTAGGCTTCACCCAGCTTGAGGTCATGCCCCCAGCCGAAACCCAGGCGGGCAACCGCGGCCCGCAGCCGTGCCCACAGACTCGATGGCCTGAACGAGCGGCGGGCGGCCATTCTGCTCACGGTTCTGGCAGCATTTCCGGGAAACGTCGCAATTGGCCGTCCGTCCCTTCGCGCAGATGGACGCTGAACCCATTGCGGTGCAGGAACTCGGCAACGCAACGGAATACGTCGCGCTGTGCCAGGCAGATGGCCAGACTGAGTTGGGCGTCCACCGGGTGAGTGCTCAGGATCGCCCGTTGCGTGCGGCGTGCGAAGACCAGCTCGGGCGGCGGCAGAAGGAACTCGAAGACGTAGCGGTGGTACCAGTCGACCGAAAAAAAGTGGCGCTTGCGCGGCGGCAGGACGATGCGATCGAAGTCGACCGGCGGCAGCGGATCGCGGTCGAGAAATTCTGCGTCGAAGACCGACACGGCATTCGCCAGGCCCTGAAAAGGCAGGCCCAGATGAATCTCGCGCGGACGAACGCAGAGGATTTCGGACCGCCACCAATGCTTGCGGCCGAGATCGAGATAGCCTTCCTCGGACCAGCCGCCGAGGTGGCCGATCAGCGTCGTCTTGCCGGCGCCCGGAGGGCCGGTGACCAGAATCTGGCCGCAGCGAATGTCGGCGGGAAAGTCAATGCCTCGGAAGTTCTGCAGCCGTTCGATGGGCCGGGTTGGCAGATTCGTCATCGTCGCAGGCGCCAGCGCTCAGTCAAGTGCCGGCGGAGGAGCCGGCGGCACGGCAGCGCCTCGTGCACGCTGTGGCGTCCGATCCGGTGAGGTGGGTGCAGCGAAAAGGGGAAAACCGGTCGCTTCTGCTGTTCGAGCCCTCGGCCGATTTCCCGGAACGATTCGTGGCCGGCAGCAAACATCGGATTGGCCGACGCCCGCACGCCTGGCGGTCAGCGCGAAGTGAGCAGGCGCAAGCGATCGCCGACCTTTTCGGCGTAATCGGCAAGATTGCCCACCCACTGGATCAACTGGTACCAGATCATCACCGACACCGGCTTGAAGTTGTCCTCCTCCGAGAACAGGGCACGGGCCAGCGCCATCCCCATCACGTCCGTATCGCTTTCCATATTGCTCAATTCGACGACCATCTCGTCCATCCGGCTGCCTTCGCGGCCCCGGAAGCCGGTCTGCTGCGGGTCGCCAAGTTTCTGGACGATCAGGTGCGCGTGGTGGCAGGTTTCGATGCAACGGCAAACCAGGCGCATCAGCGGCTCCCCCATGCCACCGTACACCTCCATCGGACGCTCGACCAGCAAGCCAGCGATATCCTGCGCCGTGTCGGCGATCGCATCCTGCAATGCCAGGACTTCGAGGAAATCCTGCCGATCGACGGCCCGCAGCATGCTTCTCGGCAGGCGGTCGCAGAGTTCGTTGCGCATCGCGTCGGCCTCGCGCTCCTTGAGGAAGATGCGGTTCTTGCATTCTTCCAGTTGCTCCGTATCCCTGGCGATCAAGGCCTCGAACAAAGGTCGCACCTCATCGACACACTCGATCACGATGCGCATATGCTGCTGCAGGGGCTTGAACGGCGATCTTCCGAACAAGGCCACGACCCGATTGCTGGACAACATCGGCATCCTCCTTCATGGCGAGTGGAAAGGCCGGGACAGTCGAACGGCGAGTGATCGGCACCGCAACGAGGCAGCGACCGGCACCTCCGGTACGCACGACAGAACCCTCCTTGGCTTCCCGGGCGAATTGTAGTCCCAAGTGCGGCCGATGGGACCAGCCAAAATGGATCCACCGATTTCGCTTATACTGCGTCCCGGCCCGGTCGGCAGACACTTCGCGCCACCTCCTCCCCTTTCTTTATGGAGACCTTCCGTGGATTCGCCCAGCAGCATCGATCTTGCCAAGAGCATTCTCCAGGTATTCATGGTCCTGCTCGGATTCGGCATGCTTGCCCGCGTCGCCGCCGTCTGGATAAAGATTCCGGACATCGTGGTGTTCCTGATCGTCGGCATCCTCCTGGGCCCCGAGGTCTCCGGCCTGGTGGCGATCCAGGCCGATTCCGCGCTCAACCAGATCATTCTCATCTTCGGCGCCTGTTACCTGCTCTTCGACGGCGGGGCATCGTTGCGCTTCAGCGTGCTGAAGGAAGTGTGGATCACCATCGTCGTCATCGCAACGCTCGGCGTGCTGGTCACCGCGACGATTACCGGCTTTGCCGCGTACCATTTCCTTGGCTTGCCATTGCTCGTCGCCATGCTGCTCGGGGCCGCGATCGCATCGACCGACCCGGCGACGCTGGTACCGATCTTTCGACAGGTCCACGTGCGTGACCGGGTGGCACAAATGGTGGTCAGCGAGTCGGCGCTCAACGACGCCACCGGTGCGGTATCGACCTTCGCCGTGCTGGCGGTAGCCACCGGCAGCGGGGAGTTTTCTGCGGCAACGGCGGTTGGCGACTTCTTCTTCCAGTCCGGCGTCGGCTTGCTCGCGGGTGCCGTATTGGGCTATGCAGCCGCCTTCATCATCGGGCACCGGCGCTTCGACTTTCTCGCCGAATACGCGCCCCTGGTCACGCTGATGGCGGTGATGGCTGCCTTCCTCAGCGCCGACGGTCTGCACGCGAGCGGCTTCATGGCAGTCTTCGTCTTCGGCCTGATGCTCGGAAACAAGGAATCCTTCGGCTTTGCCATGGATAGCGAAGAGGGTCGCCGCCTCGACGAGTTCGTGATGACCACCGCGCTGATTGCGCGCATGCTGATCTTTCTGCTGCTGGGATCGCAGATCGATTTCCGCTTGATGGAGAAGTATTTCTTCGGTGCCGCGCTGGTGGTGACGGTATTCATGCTGGTCGCCCGGCCGGCGGCGGTCTTTCTCTGCGCGCTGCCCGACCGCCGCGCCAAGTGGAGTCTCGAAGAGCTCCTGTTCATGTGCTGGACACGTGAGACTGGCGTCATTCCGGCGGCTTTGGCCGGCCTGTTGCTCGGGGTCAAGGCGCCCGGGGCGGAAGTCATCGCCGCCGTCACTTTCGTTGCGATCATCATGACCATCCTGATCCAGGCGACGACGACCAAGTGGCTGGCGCGCCGTCTCGGCTTGCTGGTCGAATGAGCTACGAACTGCCCGGCGGCAAACAGGCTCGCCGCAGTCCTGCCGCAGACGTCTGATTCCCGCCGCCCGCGCTGGCAACCGCAGTTGCCGGCCTACTCCGGCATGCCGAGGCGCGAAGGTCGGCGGCAGCGTGCTGGCCAGCCGCCGATGTTCCGGCCTCGGACAAGCGATCAGAAATTCGCGATCAGAATCTCTTCAAGCATTTGCGCGGTCTCCTTGCAGCTGCGGAGGACTTCCTCCTGCAGGGAATAGAACTGCCGCATCCGTAGCGCATTGAGGGCGGCAGCGTCATCCCCCTCGTGCTCGAACAGGCCACGGATTGCCTGCTGCATGACCAGGTCGGATTTTTCTTCGATGCGCTCGATTTCCTGACACAGGTTGACCGCCTCGTCGCTGCGCTCGTTCTCCTTCAAGGCGCAGATCGCCCGCGTCAGGCGCATGCACGCCTCGACCCCCATCGAGGCCAGCGTCCGCGTTTCGGGGGTAGCCACGTTGATGTGGTAGATTCCGACCGCCTGCGCGACATCCTGCACGGCATTGACGACGCGGTCTAGATCCAGCGTGATCGCGTATACCTGGTCGCGGTTGAGCGGCGTCACGAAGGACCGGTGCAGCAGCGTGATCATGTCGCTCTTGATCTTGTCCGCACTGCCTTCGTTCATGTTGACTTCATTGATAAGGCCGGCCATGTCCGCCTCTTTTGCTCCCAGGCTGCTGATCAGACGCAGCATGGCATTGGCACTTGCCTGGACTCGCTCGCTATGTGCCGCAAGGAGGTCAAAAAACTCGGTCCGCTTGGGTAACATAAGTAACTCCCTTGGTAATCATTTGTCTTAACGATTGCTACGCGTCATGCCGGACGTTGCTCACTTTCAGCTGGACCAATCCTCGGCGGGGGTGCTGCCGACTGCGTCGAGAACATCGCGAGGGACGCTCCCGGCGGGAAGCGGCTGCTTCGACAAGATGCGCCGTGCCGCTTTCGCCGTTCTCGCCAGTCGCGCCACGGGCCGGCAGTGATACCGTCAGCAGGAATGGCCGCCAGCGCTTCGAGACCGCGAAGCGGGCCCCCTCGCCGCGGGGCCGCCCGAGTTGCAGAGAGCGACCGGGCACCTACAGAAACTTGGTTCCGATGTACCAGAAGATTGCCGCGATCAGACCTGCTGCCGGAATCGTCAACACCCAGGCAACAAGCAGGTTGGCGGTGATCGCCCAACGTACCGCCTTGACGTCGGTAGCAGCCCCGACCCCGATGATCGCACCGGTGATGGTATGCGTCGTTGACACCGGAATACCGCCGAACGTCGCCAGCGCCAGAGTGATCGCGCCGCCCATGGAAGCGCAGGAGCCGCTGATCGCGTTGAGCTTGGTGATCTTGGTGCCCATCGTCTTGACGATTCGCCAGCCGCCGAGATAGGTTCCCCAGGCGATGGCGAAGTAACAGCCGTACACCACCCACATCGGCAGGCTCGCCTGGTCCTTGGTCGCCGCCCCGGCGGTGATCAGCAACAGCCAGATGATGCCGATCGTCTTCTGTGCGTCGTTGCCCCCGTGCGCGAGGCTGTACGCGCCGGCCGCAAACAACTGCGCGCCCTTGAACCATTTGCCCGCCTGATAGGGCGATTTGTTACGGAAGATCCATGCAACCAGCACCATCAACAGACCGCCGATGATCACTCCGACCAGCGGCGAAATGATGATGAAGGCGAGAATCTTCCCGAACCCTTCCCAGATGATTGGCGCACCCGATCCGGACTTGGCCACGGTCGCCCCGACCAGACCGCCGACCAGCGCGTGCGACGACGACGAGGGGATTCCGTAGTACCAGGTGATGATGTTCCAGGCCAGGGCCCCGACCAGCGCCCCGAAAATCACGTAGTGATCGACAAAATGCGGGTCGACGGTGCCTTTGCCGATGGTCGCCGCCACCTTGAGCTGAAATATCCACAGCGCCGCGAAGTTGAAAAAGGCGGCGAACAGTACCGCCTGTTTGGGGGTCAGCGCGCCGGTCGCGACAATCGTCGAGATCGAGTTGGCACCGTCATGAAACCCGTTCATGAAGTCGAACGCCAACGCCACCGCAATCAGTAGCGCCAACGTCCAGATACTCAAAGTCAGGCCTTCCATATTGGGCTACCTCTCAGGAGTTTTCGATCAGGATCTCTTCGATCATCTTGGCCGCATCCTGACAGCAGTCAAGCACGGCCTCCTGAAGCGAATAGAACTCCCGCATCTTCATCGTTTGCCAGACATTGGCTCCTTCCTGGAATAGCTCGGTGATCGCCTTGTGCTGAATGGTGTCGGCCCGCGACTCGATCTCCTCGATTTCCTTGCACAGGCTGAGCGTCTCCTCGCGCCGACTCTTGTTGCCCAGTGCGGCAACTGCGCGATTCAGACGCATGCAGGCATCCGCACCCAAGGACGCCATTTCGCGTGCTTCGACCGTCGACTGCTTGATGCTGTACATGTCGAGGGCGTTGGCGACGTCCTGCAGGGCATTCAGCGTCTTGTCGAGATCGGTCGTCAGCGCGTGGATCTGATCGCGGTTGATCGGCGTCGTGAACGACTGGTGCAGACGCTCGATCACCTGAGTCTTGATCTTGTCGGCCTCCTTCTCGTTGAGATTCACCTCGGCGACCAGCGCCGAGACGTTTTCCCCCTCTCCCCCCAGGCCATTGATCAGGCGCAAGGTGGCATTCGCTCCCGCCACGACCCGTTCGGAGTGAGCGGCGAGGAGTTCGAAAAATTCCCTGCGTTGTGGCATCAGACTACTGAACATACTAACCTCCCTTGGTTTTCCACCCTCGCGGGCGGCTCTCGGTTGAACTACGCCGCTTGCTGTTCGGCGCCATTTCGGTCACAAAAAAATTCTGCCCAGGCAACGGGCAGCCTTCGATCGGAAACCCTCCAATTCCTCGGCCGGGGCCACACGTGCGTTCAGCGCCGCGGCCATTGCCGGATCAGCCTTTCTTCTTGCCCCCCGAGGCAGCGGCCAAACTGGCGAGCAATTCCTTCATCTGTTCGACCTTTTGTTCGGCGAAAAGACGTACGCCGGCACGCAGGATGTCCGACTTGCTGGCGGCCCAACCCGCCGCTTTCGCCAACTCCGCGCGCAAGCCTTCGATGGCCGCCGACTCGCTTTTCAGCAACTCGACCGAGTGACGGACGAGCTTGTCGCCCTTCTCGCGGGCCGACTTTTCCAGCTTCCCCACCGCCTCTTCCAGCTTGCCGGCCTTTTTCCCGCTCTCGGTCTTCGCGACCGCCGGCGCAGACTCGACCCGGGACGGAGACCTGGCCACTTTTCCCGAGGTGCCGGGCTTGGCGACCATGGTCGCGCCCTTGCCGGACGACTTCGACTTTGCTGCAGCAGCAGGTAGGCTCGCTTTCGCCGGCGCTGCCCTTTTGGCACTCTTCGCAGCCGGCGCGGGCGCTGCTGCCTTCGCCGCGGCGGCCGACTTCACGACTGCGGCTTTGGCCGGTTTGGCGGTACCGGTCGCAGTTGCCAGGCCTGTCTTGCGCGCCGGAGCCACAACGGTGCCCGCTGCCGGCACAGGGATTTCGGAACTCTCGGCTTCCGCCGGTGGCACCAGGGGAACGTCCGTTGCCGCCAGACGTTCGGCAAGCGACTCGTCTTCCTTTTTCAGGCTTGCCCGAAGGGCGGTCTTGTTGTTGGCAGTGCTGGTGGGTGTCGTCATCAGGTATCTCCCAATTGTTTAAGAACGGCTGCGACAAGCTTGCGGACCTCTTTTTGTGCGGCTTCGGCACCCGCTCCGAGCTGAAAAACCGAGGCTCCGACAACCGCACTCTGCGCGTAAGCGTTGCGCTGGCAGAGCATGGCATCGAGGATAGGCAGGGTGAATTCATGCAGCAGTTCAAGCACATCCGTAGCGAGCGCGGTGTTCTGGACGCGATTCGGGAGAATGCAGCCATGCAGGCGGTGGCTTTGCTCCATGCGATTGAGAATCAGGCGCTCGACGGCAAGCGTCGACCACAGGTCGGTCGGACTGGGTACCGCCGGGACCAGCGCGAGATGTGCGACGGCGAGTGCAGCCAGGGTGGACGGGTGGTAGATCGACGGCGGCGTGTCGAGAATGATGTACGAAGCCTCCTCCTGCAGTTCCCCGACCCGTTTGATCAGCTCGAGCCCGGACATCTTGCGGACGTCGAGCTGCAGACTGGAATCGAGCAAGGGTGCGGACTCCGCCCAGCGAAACGCGCTTTCCTGCGGATCGAGATCGACGAGCAGCACGGAAGCGCCGATGGCGTGGAATCCGCCGCCCAACTGCATGGCAACGGTGGTTTTTCCGGCCCCCCCCTTCTGCGAGACCACCGCGACCACTCGGCCCAATGGAAATGTCATGAAACGTACCTCTTAACAAGCATGTGGATCGAGATCCGCATAAACGGCAATTATGCCATCGCGCGGGAGACGGACAAGCCACGGGGGGCTTGCAAACGGGCCAAAAAACGGGCCATTTTTGAAGATTTGGCGAATGTTTGCGCAAAGTCAAGGAAAAGTCGGGATTGCCGCTTTTCTCACCCGCAATGCCCGTCGCCAGGACGCGAAGCCGGCGCCGTCAGGCGCACCGCGCTCAGCCGTCGGTAAGGATGTTCAGGGTTCTCGCCCGGACGACCGCCTCGCGGCGACTCGAGGCACGCAGCTTACGGTAGATGTTCTGGGTGTGCCGCTTGACCGTCGCACGCGAGATGCACAATTCCTCTGAAATCTCGACGTTGCTCAGACGCACTGCGAGCAATTTGAGGATCTTCAGTTCGCGGCGGGTGAGGTCGGCGCCGACTTGCTGGCGACCGGCGCTCACCAGCCATTCGTCATCGAACGCCGAGAGAATGTGGGCGACATGACGAGCGCTGCTGCCCCGGGCAAGATGCAGGCGTTTCAGCGGTGGCACGAGTTCCTGCCCGAGATCGACGAAGAGGCGGATGAAACCACCCGGCTGCGCCAGCGCGACGGCGCGAGCGAGCACCTCACAGGCGGCGGTGGTCTCTCCCTGCACCTGCTGCAGCATCGCCTGCAAGGCCAGCACCTCGATCAGGAAACGGACGTTGCAACGGGCGGCGAGTTCGCCTTCGAGCAGTTGCAGCAGGCGGCCTGCCTGCTCGCGATCTTCGCCACTGCCCTCGGCGATCCACACCCGGGCCAGGGTCAACTGCGGCACATTGCTGAAACGGTAGCCAAAGTGGATCGGATCCGGGTCGAAGTTGCGCGCCCACTCGCGCGCCTCGTCGAGCCGCCCCTGCCGCAAGGAGAGGTCGGCCTGACGCGCCTGCGCGCGAAACAGTGCCGGCCCGTCGCCCGTGCGCAGCAAGTGCGCACAAACCGAGTCGATGATCTGGCGAGCGCGATCCGCCTGTCCGAGTGCCTGATAAACCGCCGCCAGGACGAACGACACTTCGGTGCGGTAGCCGAGGCGAGGCGCCTTCGGCGCGGCCAAGGCCGGCAACAGGGTCGCCTCGGCCAGCGCCAGTTCGTTGCGCTGGTAATACACCAGACCGTGGAAATAGCGGCCCAGCGCCAGTCCGCCCGCATCGCCGCTCGCGATCTCGCCGATCCGACAGTACTGGTTGGCCGTCCAGTGCAGGGCCGACAGGTCAGCAGCCATCCAGTCGATGAAACACAGCGCCGCCACCAGCGGCGCCTGACACTCGTCGATCGGCCCCGGAGCGCGTGCCAGCGCGTCGCGAATCGACTGCCGGGCGCCTGGCAGATCGCCACACATTTGCCGTGCCCCCGCAATCACCGCCTGCGCGATGACACGGGCCGGCGGGCAGTCGTCCGGCAAGTGCTGCAGGGCAAGCTCGGCGGTCGTCAGTGCAAGTTCCGCACTGCCTTCCAGATATCGCTGCAGGCTGCGCAAGGCCAGCACGCCGCCACGCAGGAAGGCCGACGCCGCGGCATCGGCGTCAACAGAACACTCGTGCAGCGCCTCGATGCGTTCGAGCAGGGTCGGAATCTCGACGTGCCGTCCCTGATGGTGCAGCAGCCAGGCTTTCAGCAACAGGAGCAGCGGACTGTTCTCGACGGTGTCCGCGGGCAGGATGCGAAGACAGTGTTCGAGCCGTTGCCGCTGCTGCCTCTCCATCAATGGCGTTCGATGCCGCGCCAACAGTTGCCCGGCGATCGTCGCACCGTCGGCGGCGAGCGCATGCGCAATCGCCTCTTCGAGGAGGCCTTGCGTTTCCAGCCACAGCGCTGCTCGCCGATGCATTTCGGCGATCTCCGCCGGCGAACTGTGCACAGCGAGTTGCCTCTGCAGGAACTCGCGGAATAGGGGATGATGGCGGTACCACTTGCCACTCTCACCGACCGGGAAACAGAGCAGGCCGCCGTTCGCCACGAAGTCGAAGAACGAATGCCCGCCAGGACATTGCGCCGGCGCCGCGACTTCGCCCAGCAAGGCTGCGCACAGCGGCACGCAGAAGCGTTCGAGGATCGACGTCCGATACAGGCCTTCGCGCGCCACGGCACTCTGCCCGGCCATTACCTCCTCGACAAAATACTGCCAGACCTGTGGCGAACTTCCGCCGAAGCCCGCATCCCCTGCGTCGTCGCCATGGCGCGCGGCGAGTGCCGCCAGGCGAACACCGACCGGCCAGCCCTCGGCGCAAGTCTGTACCCGGTCAAGCAGGGGGCTGTCGACGGTGTGCCCGGCGCAGCGCTCGAGCAGCAATGCCGTTTCGCGTGGGCCCAGTTGCAGGTCGCGCCAGCGAATTTCGTCGATCGCCTGACGCACCCGCAGCGCCCCGAGCGACAGCGGCGGATCGCGGCGGGCGATCACCACCAGGTGCAAGGCGTTCGCAGGGCGGGCCAGGATGGCATCGAGCAGGGCGTGCGTCTGCGGCGAATCGATCCGCTGGTAGTCGTCGAGCACCACGACCAGCGGCGCCGGCAACACGCCGAAATCGTTGCTGAGACTGCCCGCGAGCTGCGCGGGCGACTCCTGTCGCCCGGCCTCCAGGCACTCCCACGTCTCGGCGCAGGCCTCGGGGATCGCCGTGCGCACGGCGGCAACCAGATAAGTCGCGAAAACGACCGGATCACTATCGGTTTGGTCCAGCGAGAGCCAGGCAGCCAGACCAGCACGACCCTCCAGCCAGTGGGCCACGAGCGCGGTCTTGCCATAGCCCGCCGGCGCCACCAGCAGCGTCAGCGGCCGAGAGCCAGCCGTTTCCAGCCGCGCGAGCAGGTCGCCGGGAACGATCAGATCGCGGGAAACCCGGGGACGCTGCAGTTTGCTTCGGACGATCTGGATGGATGACATTGCTAGGCGCCGCCGACCCTGCACGCGGGAACGAGAACGAGGAACCGGCGATGATACGTCAGGCGGACGAAACTGCGCATTGCTGTCGGAGGTGATTCGCTGCGGCATCCCCTGTCCGGCACCGGCGTCCCTCACGATCCGGCTGCGGGAAGATCGAGCAGGTGGTCGATCTGCTCATCCTTGGCCTGCCAGATCTGACGCAGCCATTGCTGGAAGGCCTCGCGAATCTCGGGATCGCTGGCGTAGTCGCCGGTCGCCAGATGCCTGGGCACCGGCAAGGTCCGCACGCGAACCCGTACACATCTCATGCGGCCGCAAAGAAAGTCCCAGAAGTCGGGAGCTCCACCCGGATAGACGATGGTGACGTCGAGAATGGCGCGGAACTTGTCGCCCATCACGTTTAGCGCCAGTGCGATGCCGCCAGCCTTGGGTTTCAGCAGGTGACGATACGGCGACCTCTGCCGCTGGTGCTTGGCGCTCGTGAAGCGCGTACCTTCACAGAAATTCACGACGCTGGTCGGAATCAGCGAAAACTTCTCGCACGCCCGCCGCGTCGCTTCCTGGTCCTTGCCGCGCAGTTCCGGGTGCGCCTTGATTGCCTCTTCGCTGTGCCGTCGCATGAAGGGGAAATCGAGAGCCCACCACGCCAATCCCATGATCGGCACCCAGACCAGTTGCTGCTTCAGAAAGAACTTGAGGAGGGGAACGCGGCGGGTCAACAGGTGCTGGAGGACGAGAATGTCGGCCCACGATTGATGGTTGCAGTTGACCAGGTACCAGCCACGCCGGTCGAGTCCAGCGATCCCCTCGACATCCCACTCGGCTGTCTGGGTAAGCGCCATCCAGCAACTGTTGAACGCAATCCAGCGCTCGGCGATCCCCACCAGCAGGGGGTCCAGACGCAGACGAGCGGCGGTGAACGGCAACAGCAGTTTGACGACCGCAAGCGCGAGCAGGATCGGCACCCAGAACAGGCAGTTGAGCAGCAACAGCACGAACGCGATCAGGCCGAGCAGGGATGCCGGCAGGAAATTCAGCATTTACGCGCTTTCCTCGCTCACCCGTTCCGTCGCCAGCAGGGTGCTGCGCGTGGCCGGCGTCTCCAGGCTGATGCGGCCGAGCATGCCGTCACGGTAATCCTGCAGCAGGACCTTGGCCGCCTTTTCGCGATCGAGCTCGCCGCCGCGCCGACGCAGGCTGCGCCGGCGGGCAATTTCCTCGATCATTCCCGCCGCGTCGGCGACGCCCATGGCGTCGGCCGACAGCCCATATCGTTTCGCCAGCAGCGCAGGGTAGCGCACCAGCAACAATCCGGCGAGGAAGATCGCCACTTCGTCCTCGATCATCGCGTTGCGGCCGATCGCATTGCTCGCGGCAAGCATCAACCCATCGCTCGGATACTCGATCCTTGGCCAGAGCAGCCCCGGCGTGTCGGTGATCGAATGCCGGATGTCGAGCTGCGAAGTCTGCTGCGAGCGGGTCACCGCCGGTTCGTCGCCCACCTTGGCCAGCCTGCGCTTGAGCATGGCATTCATCAGCGTCGACTTGCCGACGTTCGGAATTCCCATGATCATCATGCGCAGAGGTTTCGTGCTCTCGCTGCGATGCGGTGCGAGAGTCTGGCAAAGTGCGGGAAGGCGCGCCACGTCGCCGGCTCGGCGACACGACAGCGCCACCGCGTGCACGCCGTCCTGCCGGTTGTAGTAGTTGAGCCAGGCCTGCGTCACCTGCGGGTCGGCGAGATCGGCCTTGTTGAGCACCTTGAGACATGGTCGCTGACGGTGCAGGCGAAGTTCGCGCACCAGTGGATTCGTACTCGCCTCGGGCAGGCGCGCATCGACTACCTCGATGACCACGTCGATCGAGGTCATCGTTTCCGCCGCCTTCTTGCGCGCCGAGGCCATGTGGCCGGGATACCACTGAATCGCCATGCAAAGTCCGGAGGTTATCGAACGAAGCATTATCCCACTGCTTCGACCGTTGCGCCGCTTGCGCGCGCACCGCGACGACGGGCAAGACGCTAGAATGCGGGTTTAGCGAGAACCACGGCAGCAAGAACTTGCCCACGAATCCCGAAATCCGGCCAGGACAGTCGATCGAACTGCTCAAGGAACTGCATATCCTGACTCGTGACGGCAAGCTCAATCAGGACAGCCGGCGCAAACTCAAGCAGGTGTACCACCTTTTCCAATTCATCGAACCGCTGCTTGCCGAACTCGTCGTCGATGGCAATGGCCCGATCCTGGCCGACCATGGGGCCGGCAAGTCGTACCTTGGATTTCTGCTGTACGACCTGTTCTTCAAGCACCGGAAAGACGGACACATCTACGGCATCGAGGCGCGCGACGAACTCGTCGAGCGCTCGCGCCAACTGGCCGGACGCCTTGGCTTTGTGCGCATGTCGTTCCTGCGCCTGCGCGTCGAGGATAGCATCGACTCGACGGAACTGCCCGGCGGAGTCGATATCGTCACCGCTCTGCACGCCTGCGACACCGCCACAGACGACGCCATCCGCTTTGCCCTGCACCGTCGGGCCAGACACATCGTTCTCGTCCCCTGCTGCCAAGCCGAGGTCGCTGCCGTCCTGCGCCGGCGAAAGAACGAGTCCTTTGCGACCACGCCGTTGTCCGAACTCTGGCGACACCCGATCCACACCCGCGAGTTCGGCAGCCAACTGACCAATGTCCTGCGCTGCCTGCAACTGGAAGCACATGGGTACCAGGTGGCGGTTACCGAACTCGTCGGCTGGGAACACTCGCTGAAGAACGAGCTGATCATCGCCCGCCGCACCGACGCGGTGCGGCGCAACGCGGCGACGCGGCTCGCAAGAATCCTGCACCATCTGAACCTCGACGAGTTGCACGATCGGTTCCTCTATTGACGAAAAGGACGCGGACGGAAGATCAATGGAAAAATGGATTACCCGCAGCGTCGCCTTGCTTTGCGCCGTCGGCAGCACGGCGCTGTTGTGGACGTTTGGCATTTTCGTCGCGGTACCCTGGCGGGAAGGCCGAATCCTGGCGCTGAACTCCATCGAGCTGCAGGTAATCGGGATTCCCCTGATCGCCGGCATCGCCGTCGCCTGGGGCGCCCTGCACTTGCTCGTCGTGGCCGAAGGCGGCAGCAGGGTTTACCGCGCAGCGCGCATCGTGCTCCTGCTAGCGTGTTTGCTGGCAATTTGGGGAGGCAGTGCGTGGAGTTCGGCACACATCGGCTGAAGCGTGGGCTGCGCGCGCATGCGACGTGTTTGCCGACGATGCCAGGCAAGGTTTGGTGATGACAAGGAAGAAAGGTGATCGGATGATTCAGAAGGCGGTTTTCCCCGTGGCCGGGCTGGGCACGCGTTTCCTGCCCGCGACCAAGGCCAGCCCCAAGGAAATGCTGGCCGTGGTCGACAAGCCGCTGATCCAGTACGCGGTGGAAGAGGCCTATGCCGCGGGGATCCGGGAAATGATCTTCGTCACGGGCCGCAACAAGCGATCGATCGAGGACCATTTCGACACCGCCTACGAACTCGAGGCCGAACTCGCCGCTACCGGCAAGGACGAGCTGATGGCGCTGGTACACTCGATCAAGCCGGACGACATGGACTGTGTGTATGTCCGTCAGCCACGAGCCCTCGGCCTCGGCCACGCGATCCTTTGTGCCGAACGACTGGTACACGGCGAGCCCTTTGCCGTCCTGCTCGCCGACGATCTGATGATCGGCGCCCCCCCGATCCTGCGGCAGATGACCGACCTGTTCGCCGAGCACCATTGCAGCATCCTCGCCATACAGGAAGTCCCCGAGGACCAGACCAGCCGCTATGGCATTGTCCACGGCGGCTTCCTGGCGGCCGATCTGCTCGATGTCGACGGGCTGATCGAAAAGCCGCAACCCAGCATGGCCCCTTCCAACCTGGCAGTGGCCGGCCGCTACCTGCTGACCCCGGCAGTTTTCGACCTGATCCGCGCGCAGCCCCGCGGTGCGGGCGGAGAAATCCAGCTCACCGACGGCATCGCTGCCTTGCTCGCGAGCGAACGCGTACTCGCCTATCGCTACCACGGGCAGCGTTACGACTGCGGCAGCAAGCTGGGACTGATGCAGGCCAGCGTGGTCCTCGCCGAAGCGCACCCCGAAATCGGCCCGGAGTTCGCCGCCTGGCTGGAAACTCGCGGACGACCGGCGCCGGCAGCCGATACCGGTTCTTCCGGCAACTGCACTCGTCGCCACCTGCCGCCATCGACATCCGCTGACCCGGCATCGGGAGCGTAAGAGGAAGGACGATGCGCGTTCTGCTCGTCGAGGACGACCCGATGATCGGCAAGAGCGTGCAGCAGGGGCTGCGCCAGGACGGCTATGCGGTCGACTGGCTGCGCGATGGAGAGGCCGCCGAGCTGGCGCTGGCGACCACGCCCTACGAAATGTTGCTGCTCGACCTCGGACTGCCTCGCAGGTCCGGTCTGGAACTGCTCGCTAGGCTGCGCGGCAGCGACAATCGCATTCCGGTGCTGGTGATTACTGCCCGCGATTCCGTTGCCGACCGTATCGCCGGACTCGATACCGGTGCCGACGACTACCTCGTCAAGCCCTTCGACCTCGACGAACTTGCCGCCCGTATGCGCGCCGTCGTGCGTCGCCATGCCGGCCGCGCCGACCCGGTGATCGTGCTTGGCGACCTGCGCATGAATCCGGCGACGCACGAGTTGACCCGGAGCGGCCAGCCGGTACCGCTCTCGGCGCGAGAGTTTGCGCTGTTGCAGGCACTGCTCGAACAGCCCGGAGTACCGCTGTCGCGCGCGAGGCTCGAGGAGCGGATCTACGGCTGGGGCGAGGAAATCGAAAGCAACGCCGTCGAGGTCCATATCCATTCGCTGCGCCGCAAGCTCGGCGCCGAGCGGATCAGGAACATCCGCGGCGTCGGTTATCTGGTACCGCCATGAAGTCGATCCGGCACCAACTGTTGCTCACCTTGTTGTCGGCCATCACCCTGACCATGCTGCTCGGTGCGCTTGCCACGTACCGCACGGCGCGCGACGAGGCACACGAGATGTTCGACTATCAACTGCGCCAGTTGGCCCTGTCGCTGCGTGACCACGCCTTCCAGAATGCACAGCCGCGCGAATTTGGGCCCGACCACGACGCACAGCATTTTTCGGTCCAGATCTGGGGTGCGGACGGAACCCGTATCTACCTTTCGCATCCGCGCCAGGAACTTCCCCGTCAGACCCCTCTCGGCTTCGCCACGATCGACACCGGTCATGGCAAGTGGCGGGTTTTCGGCCTGCAGTTCGGCGCCCAGATGATCCAGGTGGCGCAGCCGATGCAGGTGCGCGAACAACTGGCTCTCGCCGCCGCCCTGCGAACGATTCTGCCCTTTCTGCTGACCCTGCCGCTGCTCGGCGTCTTGATCTGGATCGTCGTCGGCCGTGGTCTGCGCCCGCTCGATGTCGTTGCCCAGGCAGTGACCGTGCGCACGGCGACGGCGCTCGACCCCTTGCCGATTCGCGGGGTGCCCGGCGAGGTGGTACCCCTGATCTCGGCTCTCAACGACCTGCTGGCCCGCCTCTCGCGCGCGCTCGCGGCGCAACGCGAATTCATCGCCGACGCGGCGCACGAGCTGCGCACGCCACTCGCCGCGCTGGCCCTGCAGGCGCAACTTGCCGAACGTGCCGGCGACGCCGCAGCGCGCGCCGAGGCCTTCGGCGAACTCAAGGGCGGCTTGCAGCGCGCCACCCATACCGTGCAGCAATTGCTGACCCTGGCCCGCCAGGAACCCGGTGGCGGCGAGCGCCAATCGACCTCGGTGAACCTGGTGGAACTCGCAGTGCGCGTCATCGCCGAGCATCTGCCGCTGGCCGAGGCCCGGCGAATCGACCTCGGCGCAACGCCGACGAGCGAAGCGGTGCGGGTCGACGGTGACGAAGACGCGCTGCGCATCCTGCTCGGCAATCTGGTGAGCAACGCGCTTCGTTACACGCCAATCGGCGGCAGGGTAGACGTCAGCAGCGGTGAAGATGCGCGCTGCGCCTTCCTCGAAGTGTGCGACTCGGGTCCCGGCATACCCGTAGACGAGCGCCAACGCGTATTCGACCGCTTCTATCGCCGCGCACAGACCGACGAAGCGGGCAGCGGCCTCGGCCTGGCGATCGTCAGGACGATCGCCGATCGTCATCGCGCATGCGTCGTACTCGACGACGCGCCCCTGGGCGGCCTGCGCGCCCGCGTCGAATTCTCCCGATCGCTCGCACCTTAAGTCAGATTTAAGTCGCAGTGATCTAAGTTGCGTGCTTCGGAAGCCGTGCGCTTCCCGTTCAGGCACAACAGGAGATCAGCATGGAAAAACAAACCCTCAAACGCAGTCTGCTTGCAGTGGCTCTGCTGAGCGCCATCGGCGCTGGCTACGCCAGGTTCGGCGCGGAAGCGATGCGTCCCGGCGAGGCGATCGCCGCAGTCGCTGCCGCCCCGGCAACGCCACCGCGATCGGCAATGACGCTGCCCGATTTCACCAGCATCGTCGAGCAGAGTGGCCCGGCAGTGGTCAATATCAGTGTCAGCGGCGTGTCGAAAACGGTCAGTGCGATCGACCCCGACGATCCGATGTTCGAATTTTTCCGCCGCTTCGGGATGCCCGCGCCGCGCGACCCGGCTCCCGCACGTGGCCAGGGCTCCGGTTTCATCGTCGGTGCCGACGGACTGATCCTGACCAACGCGCACGTCGTCGCCGACGCCGACGAGGTCACCGTCAAACTGACCGACAAGAGAGAATTCAGGGCCAAGGTGGTCGGCCTCGACAAATTGACAGACGTTGCGGTACTGCGCATCGAGACCAGGGATCTGCCGGTTCTGCGGCTCGGCGACCCGGCGCGGACACGGGTTGGCGAGTGGGTAGTGGCGATCGGCTCCCCCTTCGGCTTCGAGAACAGCGTCACCGCCGGTATCGTTTCGGCAAAATCGCGCACGCTGGCGGGTGACAGCTACGTGCCCTTCCTGCAGACCGACGTGCCCGTCAATCCCGGCAACTCCGGCGGTCCGCTGCTCAATCTCGACGGCGAGGTGATCGGCATCAACTCGCAAATCTACAGCCGCAGCGGCGGCTATCAGGGCATTTCCTTCGCCATCCCGATCGACGTGGCGATGAATGTCAAGGAACAACTGGTGCAGCACGGCAAGGTCAGCCACGGCCGCCTCGGAGTCACCATCCAGGAAGTTTCGCAATCGCTGGCCGAATCGTTCGGCCTGAAAAGTTCGGCCGGTGCACTGGTCAGCTCGGTCGAAAAGGGCAGTCCGGCGGCTGCCGCCGGTCTCGAAGCGGGGGACATCATCCTCAGGCTGAACGACACCGTCATCGGCCGGTCATCGGAGCTGCCGCCACTGATTGCCGCCCTCAAGCCGGGCACGCAGATCCGCGTGAAGGTCTGGCGCAAGGGCGCGAGCCGCGATTTCACGCTGGCGGTCGGCGAGATTCCCGGCCCCCGCATCGCTTCGGCAGCGCATGGGGATGCCGACAAGTCGCGCCTTGGTCTGGCGCTGCGGGCATTGACGGCGAGCGAACGCCATCAGGTCGAAAATCCCGACGGGCTGGTCGTCGAGAGCGTCAGCGGGCCCGCCGCACGGGCAGGCATCCGGCCCGGCGACATCATCGTTTCGCTCAACGGCCAGACGGTACGCGATGTCGACCAACTGCGCAGCCTGCTCGACAAGGCGGGCAAGAGCGTGGCACTGTTGATCGAGCGCGACAACGCGAAGATCTTCGTCCCGGTGGAACTCGGTTGATGCGCGCGCAAACTGCCGGCAGCCGGACGCGGCCTGCCAATGATTGACGCCCTGTTCGACCTGCTCGGCACCTTCTACCAGAGCGGCGACCTGTTACAGGCCGAATGGATCGCGCGCAGCATCCTGCAGGCGATCCCGGACGACATCGTGTCGCTGCAGTTCCTCGGTCTCGTGTACTACCGGACGCGCCGTCGCGAACAGGCCATGCAGGCCTTCCGCGCGGCAGACGCGGCCACCGGCGACACGCCTGCTCGCGTGGACCACCGCCTGCAGGCCTCGGCCCAATGCCTGCAGGCGGCCAGCGGCCACGGCTCGACACTGGCCAGCGCCTGGTACGAGCTCGGGCTGATCCTCTTCCGCCTGCGGCGCTACCCGCAGGCAATCCGGGCGCTACGCGCGGCGCTCTCGGCACGACCCGGTTGCGGCAAGGCTGAACGCGCCATTGCGCGCATCGCGAGCTTCGCGCAAAGTGGAAGCGCGGCTCCCCGTCAAGCTGCAGGCGTGTCGAAGCGGCCAGGGGAGTGCTGATGCGCGCGCAGAGGCCCGCCGCTGTGGCACGCCGCCGGCCGGTTCACCGAGACGGGCTCCTCCTGCCTTGTCGCTGCCGTTGCTGCCGCAGCGCCACAAGCACGCGCGGCAGCTCTGCTTCCGTCTTCGTCAGCAGCGCTCCAGCGCCCTCGACGCTGCCGCTGCGAGCGAGCAGTTCCAGTTCCGAGCACAATGCCGCCAGCCGATCGGCACCGACCGTCGCACTGCTTGATTTCATGCGATGCGCGCCATCGCGCAGCCCGCCGGCATCGCCAGCATCCACGGCCGCCCGCATCGCAGCGAGGCGGCGCGGTGCATCGCCGAGGAAAGCACGGATCAGCTTGCGCAGGAGCAGCACACCGCTGCCATCTGGCAGTTCCCGGATGGCGTCCAATGCACGCCGATCGAGCGGCTGCTCGGCGATCGTGGAATCAGACCGCGGAGAGTGCAATGGCCAACTGGCCTCCGCAGTACCGGCGTGCGGTAGCCAACGCGGAAGAACCGCCGAAAGGCAATCGGTGACGAACGGTTTGCTCAGGTAATCGTCCATTTCGGTCGCCCGATCACCGCGTCAATGGCAAAGCCCCCTCCAGTGCGAGCGGCCGCCGCTGCGGCCGCTCCGCTAGGCAGTGCCGAATGGGCAGATCTCGCCGCAGCGGTCGATCCGCGGGCGATCTTCGCCCGGAAAACGGCACGGCCGAGCAACGGCCCACGGCTGGCACGCATCTCAGCCATTCCCGGCAAGCATGCCCGGATCGGCGTGCCCGGCCTGCGCCAGGCGATCGAGTTCTTCGAGCACCTTCCGACTTGCCCGCTCCATCTCGGCGAGTTCGGCCACGCTCTGCGCGAAGTCCCTCGCCTGATGGCGCTGGACCGCCGCGACGCCGTGCCGATGAACGTTGGCGTGCGGCGACTCGAGCTCTCGGTAGCCCGTCAGTTCGGAGAAACACTTCCGGCCGTCGCCCTCGTAGTACCACTTGCCGAGCCGACACGAGG
>WBZT01000723.1_pt1 | contig 25826 bp, 22 predicted proteins | sample 5204241 | NCBI WGS metagenome assembly WBZT01 (sample SAMN12344358, study PRJNA552823) | activated sludge metagenome | biome: Activated sludge suspended growth; feature: Nitrification reactor; material: Wastewater; isolation source: activated sludge from nitrification reactor of wastewater... | reverse complement strand
GTGTATGCGGTGCATGTCGAGGTGACGTGGAGTGCGGATTTCCGGGTTGATGGGGGTGGTTGGGAGGCGATCCCGGAGTCGGTGACGGTGACCGGTCCGGACACCGTGGTGACGGTGAAGTCCGCCCGCGCGGTTCTCGTGGGCCACTGACTCCGCGGAGGGCCGAGCATCATCGTGTGAGCGCATCGCCCTCGGCGGGCCATGGGCGCACACGATGACTGAGCGGCGGCCCCCATCGCGGGGGTTGGCGACGGAGCGAGGCCGCGCCCTGCCTGCACCGTAAGGTGCGTGGGCGGCATACCCGTGTGTGCCGGCGATGTGCGCCATGACGCAATGCATAGCTTCGCGAGCGTCCTGCCCCGACGCGGTGCCGGCGATGTGCGCCATGACGCAATGCATAGCTTCGCGAGCGTCCTGCCCCGACGCGGTGCCGGCGATGCGCGCCATGACGCAATGCATAGGTTCTCGCGGGCCCATCCCAGGGGGGCGCTGTCGGTCGCGGCGGGAGGCACGCAAACGGCGAGCGGGCGGCATACCCCGGATGAGGTATGCCGCCCGCTCGCGAAACCTGCGCAGCGACCTTTGTCGGCGCGAAAGTGCGCCGGTCGCGCCTCGTCAGCGCGACTGTGCTGGCTGTCGCGCTTCCTCGGTCACTGCTCGTGCCTCGCAGCGACCGTCGTCAGCGCTCTTCGGACCCCGCGATGAAGGCCTCGAGCTTGGCCCGGCCCTCGGTGTCCTCGCGCTGCACCGGCGGGGACTTCATGAGGTAGGACGAGGCCGAGATGAGCGGCCCGCCGATCCCGCGGTCCAGGCCGATCTTGGCGGCGCGGATGGCGTCGATGATGATGCCGGCCGAGTTGGGGGAGTCCCACACCTCGAGCTTGTACTCGAGGTTGAGCGGCACGTCGCCGAAGGCGCGACCCTCGAGCCGCACGTAGGCCCACTTGCGGTCGTCGAGCCACGCGACATAGTCGGACGGGCCGATGTGGACGTTGCGGTCGTCCTTCTTGCCGGCGAGGTCACCGGTGAGGTTGGAGGTGACCGCCTGGGTCTTGGAGACCTTCTTGGACTCCAGCCGCTCGCGCTCGAGCATGTTCTTGAAGTCCATGTTGCCGCCGACGTTGAGCTGGTAGGTGCGGTCGAGCGTGACACCGCGGTCCTCGAACAGCTTGGCCATCACCCGGTGGGTGATCGTGGCACCCACCTGCGACTTGATGTCGTCGCCGACGATCGGGACGCCGGCTTGCTCGAACTTCGCGGCCCACTCCGGGTCGCTCGCGATGAAGACCGGCAGCGCGTTGACGAAGGCGACGCCCGCGTCGATCGCGCACTGCGCGTAGAACTTGTCGGCCTCCTCGGAGCCCACCGGCAGGTAGGACACGAGCACGTCGGCCTTGGCCTCCTTGAGCGCAGCGACGACGTCGACCGGCTCGGCCGCCGACTCGTCGATGGTGAGCCGGTAGTACTTGCCGAGCCCGTCGAGGGTGTGCCCGCGCTGGACCTCGATCCCGAGGGTCGGCACGTCGCAGATCTTGATCGTGTTGTTCTCCGACGCGTTGATCGCCTCGGACAGGTCCTTGCCGACCTTCTTGTCGTCGACGTCGAACGCGGCGACGAACTGCACGTCACTCACGTGGTAGGGCCCGAACTGGACGTGCATGAGACCCGGCACCCTGGCCGAGGCGTCCGCGTTGCGGTAGTAGGTCACGCCCTGCACGAGCGAGCTCGCGCAGTTGCCGACGCCGACGATGGCGACGCGCACCGATCCCATGGGGGGTCTCCTTGTGTATGCCGTGTGTGCGGCGATGTGGACGATGTAGGTGTTGAACGCTGTGGGTGGTGTTGCAGGTGTTGCTGTGATGTTCAGTTGTTCGTCGGGTCCGGCCGGTCCGTCGGGTCCGACTAGTCCGACTGTTCCGCCGGTCGCGCGGGCGTGTGGCCTCGCTCGGTGGAGATGAGCTCCTCGAGCCAGCGGACCTCGCGTTGGGCCGACTCCTCGCCGTGCCGCTGCAGAGCCGAGGTGTAGCTGTCCATCCGCTCCCGGTTGCGGGCCGAAGCGGCCTGGATGTTGGCCAGGTGCTCCTCGAGCCGCGAGCGCCGACCCTCGAGGATGCGCAGTCGCACCTCGGCGGGGGTCCGGGCGAAGAAGGCGAAGTGGACGTCGAAGACCTCGTCGTCCCAGGAGGCCGGGCCGGCCTTGTCGGCCAACTCCTGGAAGGTCTCCTTGCCGTCGGCGGTGAGGGTGTAGACGATCCGCGCCCGCTTGCTGCCGGAGTCGCCCATGACCGGGGCGCCACCGGGCTCGCCCGCCTCGACGATCAGTCGCTTGGCGAGCAGACCCTGCAGGCAGGGGTAGAGCGAGCCATAGGACAGGGCACGGAACGCCCCGAGCGCCGAGTTGAGCCGCTTGCGCAGCTCGTAGCCGTGCATGGGGTGTTCGTGCAACAGGCCGAGGACCGCGAACTCGAGCAATTCGCCCCGACGAGACATGGTCCTCACCTCCTTCGTCTTCACCGACCAGTGCGCACTCGCGTGCCGACGAGTGTCGACTCCTGCGAATGGACCGACCCGATCCGGGCCGGTCGAGAGCGACACTACCATGCAGATATATCGAGACGATACATCTGGCCGATGCGTCGCGTGTCGCGTGTCGCGGGTCACCGACTCGACCTCCGATTGGGCCGACACGGAGCCGCGACGCATACTGGATCCTCGTGACCGACCGACCACGCACTCGTGCCGAGGCGCGCGCCTCCGCTTCCGCCGCCACCGGGCGCCCGGACGGTGGCCAGCAGAGGACCCACGTGAGCTGGTGGCGGGCCGGCTGGAAGACCTGGCTCACCCGGACCCTGTGGCTCGCCCTCACCGCCTGTGCGCTGGGACTCGCGGCCACGGCATACGCGTTCGCGACGATCGACGTGCCCGACATCCCCAACGCGACGGCGGATGCGCAGACGAGCATCGTCTACTACGCGGACGGCACGACCGAGATGGCGCGGATCGCCGAACTCGACCGGGTGCCGGTGACCCTCGCCCAGGTGCCGAAGTTCGTCCAGCAGGAGGTCGTCGCGGCCGAGGACCGGGACTTCTATACCAACTCGGGGGTCTCGCCGACCGGCATCGCCCGGTCGATCTGGTCGGCGGTCAAGGGCGGTTCGGTCCAGGGCAGCGGCTCGACGATCACCCAGCAATACGTGAAGAACTACTTCCTCACCCAGGACCGCACCCTCGACCGCAAGCTGCGCGAGTGGGTCATCTCGGTGAAGGTCGACCGGGACCTCAGCAAGGACCAGATCCTCGAGGGCTACCTCAACACGATCTACTACGGCCGGGGCGCCTACGGGATCCAGACCGCTGCGAAGGCCTACTTCAACAAGGACGTCTCCCAACTCACCCTCGCCGAGGGTGCCGTCCTCGCGAGTGTGATCAACGCTCCGAGCCTCTACGACCCGGCGTTGGGTGCCAAGCAGGCGACCAACCTCTCCAACCGGGTGAACTACGTCCTCGACGGGATGGTCACCCAGGGGTGGCTCACCCAGGCGGAGCGGGCCGCGGTCACCATGCCGGCGATCCAGCCCAAGGCCCCCTCGCGAGTGCTGTCCGGGCCCACCGGCTATGTCGTCGCCGACGTCCGTGCCGAGCTCAAGGACAAGCTCAAGCTCTCCGACGAGGACATCGACCGCGGCGGGCTGCGGATCACCACGACGATCGTGAAGAAGGCCCAGGACGCCGCCGTCGCCTCGGCCACGAAGAACTTCCCCAAGACCGGTGACGTCGCCGACGTGTATGCCGGTCTCGCGGCGGTGCGCCCCGGCGACGGCGCGATCATCGCGCTCTACGGCGGCGCGGACTACCAGAAGCGGCAGCTGTCCTCGGCGACCGTCGCCCGGATGCAGGGCGGCTCCACCTTCAAGGCCTTCGCGCTCCTCGCCGCGCTCCAGCAGGGCATCTCGACGAAGACGACCTTCGACGGCAACAGCCCGCTCAAGGATCCGGCCCTCGGCACGGCCACCGTGCGCAACTCCGGCGGTCACTCCTACGGCACGGTCGACCTGCGCAAGGCCACCGCCTCGTCGATCAACACCGCCTTCATGCGTCTCAACCTCGCCATGGGGCCGGCGAGCACGCTCGCGGCGGCGGTCGCCGCGGGCCTGCCCGCCTCCACCCCCGGTCTCGAGGCCAACCCCACCAACGTCCTGGGCACGGCCTCGCCGCGGGTCCTGGACATGGCGGCGGCATACTCGACGATCGCGGCCCAGGGGCGGCGGGCCAGTCCCTATCTCATCGCCCGGGTGACCTCCGACGCGACCGACATCGACTACACGGCGACCCCCAACGTCGTCGACGCCTTCGGCAAGGACGTCGCCGCCGACACCATCGACGCCCTCCAGACGGTGACGACGACCGGCGGCACGGCGTCGCGCGCGGCCCAGGTGGGGCGCCCGGTGGCCGGCAAGACCGGCACGACCGACGACAGCAAGTCGGTGTGGTTCGCCGGGTTCACCCCGCAGCTCTCGGCCGCCGTCGGGATGTACAAGGACGTCAACGGCGTGCCCGCACCGCTCTCGAACATCGCCGGCATCGACGAGCTCACCGGCAACTCCTTCCCGTTGTCGATCTGGATCGACTTCATGAAGGGCGCACTCGAGGGCGAGCAGAAGCTCGACTTCCCCAAGCGGGCGGGGATCGGCGACGACAAGGTCCGCACGGCCGCCCCGTCGAGCACGGCGACCAGCGCCCCGACGGTCGCGCCCACGACCCCGGTCGAGCCGGTGCCCACCAAGCCCGTACCCACCGAGCCGGTCCCGACGACCCCCCCGGTCGTGCCGACCAAGACGAACGGCCCGACCAAGACCGCGCTGCCCCCGGGCTTCACCCGCGGCCCCTGAGCCGCGCTCGGGCGCGCGGCGCAGGGGCCGCGCGTGCGGGCACGACGCGCGCGGGCACGTGGCTCAGCCACACGGCATACCCTGACGCCGTGACCTCACCCGACCATCTCGTCGTGCCGACGCGTGACGACCCGGTCGCGCGCTCGGCGAGCGAGGCCTTCGGCGGGCCCCTCGGGCGGTATGCCGTGCCGCTCGCCCGAGGCTGGCGGCGGCTGGGCGCCGGACTCGTCGCCGCCTCGACCGTGCCGATGGCCGTCGGGGTCGCCGAACGGGGCTACTGCGTCGAGGGCGGCTGGCGGGCGCCGGACGAGTTCTTCCACATGTGTTTCTCGGACCTTCCGACGACCTTCGCCAATGCGGGGCTCGGGGCGGGGCTCGGGGCCTTCCTCTCCGGCGCCCCGGGTGGGCCGACGCCCGCGCATCCCCCGCTCACCGCGCTCGTCCTCGCATTCACCGGCGGACTCGTGCCGGACGGGTCGCCCGACGCGCGGGGGCGCTTCTTCTTCGGGCTGTGGGCGTTGCTCGTCGCGCTGTGCGTCGGGCTCACCGTGTGGTGGACGGCAGGTTCCACCCCTCGGACGCCGTTGCGGGCCGCCCATGTCGCGCTCTCCCCGGTCGTCGCCCTCGTCGCGGTCGTCTCGCCGGACGCGCTCGGGGTCGCGCTCGCGAGCGCCGCGCTCTACGCCTGGTCCCGCTCGCGTCCGGTGTGGGCGGGGGTCCTCTTCGGGCTGGCCATCTCGGCCCGCAGCTATCCCGTGCTCTTCCTGCTCGCCGTCGTCCTCGTGGCCGTGCGCGCCGGCCGGGTCCGTGCCGTGGCCTCGACGGTCGGGTCGGCGCTGCTCGTCGCGGTCGGCGTCTTCGGACTCGTCGCCGCACGCAATCCCGCGGGTGCGCTGCGCGCGTATGCCGCGTGGTGGGACTCCTCGGCCGGCTTCGGCAGCGCGTGGGTTGCCGGGCAGCTGCAGCCCCAGCAGATGGGCTCGGTGAGCTTCCCGCAGCTGCCGGTGTTGTCCCCGGGGGTGCTCGACGTCATCGCGATCGGCGGGTGGATCCTCGCGGTCCTGCTCGGGGCGTGGCTCGCCCTCGCCTCGGCTCGGCGACCCGGGATCGCCGAGGTCTCCCTCGTCATGCTCGCCGTCGTCCTGTGCACGGGCAAGTCCTTCCCGGTCCAGTCCTCGCTCTGGCTCGTCCCGCTCGTGGCGCTCGTCGGCCTGCGCTGGCGCGACCATCTGCTCTGGGCCGGCGCCGAGATGCTCCATTTCGGCGGGGTCTGGCTCTATCTCGCCGGGACGACGGTCGCCGACCGGGGCCTGCCCGCAGGCTGGTACCTCCTCACCGTCGCCGTCCGGCTCGCGGCCGTCGTCTGGCTGGCCGTCCTCACCTGGTGGCGGGCCTCCGAACGCCCGCCGGCCTTCCTCGACCCCGAGGAGACCGACCAGTTGGCCGGCCCGCTCGCCGGTGCCCCCGACGCCCTCCTCGTCCGCCTCGCCTGACTCGCCCTCCCGCCTCCCCGGCCCCTCCCCCCGCCCCCCGGAGTAAGCGCTTGAGTGGTCACTTTTCCTGTGACTCAGGCCTTGAGTTGCGGGAAAACTGCACACTCAAGCGCTTACTCCCGGAGGGGGCCGGGAAGGGATTTCGTGCGGCGGCGGGTGGGCCGGTACCCTTGGGAGGTTGGCCGCACGGCATACCGCCGATCGCGCCGCGGGGCGAGTCTCGCACCGGGGCTGTGGACGACCTCCGACGAGGTCGCGCCGGATCGGGCAGAGTGTCGGGTGGCGGACACATGCAACCCTCCTGTCACGGAGAGACCGTGACCGCCGAGTCCAAAGGAGGTGGGTCTGCGCATGCGTCACTACGAACTCATGGTCATCCTCGACCCCGAGCTCGATGACCGCACCGTCGGGCCGCAGCTGGAGAAGCTGCTGGCCGTGGTGAAGAAGGACGGCGGCACCGTCGACAAGGTCGACGTGTGGGGTCGCCGGCGTCTCGCCTACGACATCAAGAAGCGGTCCGAAGGCATCTACGCCGTCATCAACCTCACCGCCGAGTCGGCCACGGCCCTCGAGCTGGACCGCCAGCTCAACCTCAACGAGTCGGTCATGCGCACCAAGCTGTTGCGCCCCGACGCCTGACGCGCACCACCGGACGAAGAGAGGTCAGCCATGGCTGGCGACACCGTCATCACCATCGTCGGCAACGTCACCGGCGACCCCGAGCTGAGGTTCACCCCCAGCGGCGCGGCCGTCGCGAACTTCACCGTCGCCTCGACCCCCCGCGCGTTCGACCGTCAGGCCAACGAGTGGAAGGACGGGGAGACCCTGTTCATGCGCTGCTCGGTCTGGCGTGACGCGGCCGAGAACGTCGCCGAGTCGCTCCAGCGCGGCACCCGGGTCATCGTCACGGGCCGGCTCAAGAGCCGCTCCTACGAGACCAAGGAAGGCGAGAAGCGCACGGTCATCGAGATGGAGGTCGACGAGGTCGGCCCGTCGCTGCGCTATGCCACGGCCAAGGTCAACAAGACCCAGCGTGGTTCCGGCGGCGGCTTCGGCTCCCAGGGTGGCCACCAGGGCGGGTATGCCGCGGACACCGATCCGTGGGCGACCGGCCCGGGCGGGCACGGCGGCCAGGGTGGCCAGGGTGGCTCCCACCAGGGCGGCAACTGGGGCGGCCAGGGCCACGGCGGTTCCGGCCAGGGTGGCCAGGGTGGCTCCGGCCAGGGTGCTCAGGGCGGCCCGAACCAGGGCGGCCAGGGTGGGTGGGGCAGCGGCCCCTCCTATGACGAGCCCCCCTTCTGACCCCTCCACCCGAGATCCCGAGATCCAGAGATCCCGAGATCCCGACCACAGCTCCACTCACGTCCTTGTTCCCACTCGAAAGCGGCCGGTCGACGGTCGCCCACCGCGGCGGATCCGCCGCGATCCACACCGACTGACGACGTCGCACGAAGGAGATCCAAGAGATGCCCAAGCCCCCGCCGCGGATCAAGCCCGGCAAGAAGAAGGCCAACCCGCTCAAGGCGGCCAAGGTCGAGAACATCGACTACAAGGACGTCGCGCTGCTGCGCAAGTTCATCTCCGACCGCGGCAAGATCCGCGCGCGCCGGGTCACCGGGGTGACGGTGCAGGAGCAGCGGCTCATCGCCAACGCCGTGAAGAACGCCCGCGAGATGGCGCTGCTGCCCTACTCCTCCTCGGCCCGCTGAGCGCCGGCACGACCTAGATCAGCAGCCAGCCACAGCCAGCAACACGGCATACAAGGAGACTTCCCCCATGAAGGTGATCCTCACGCACGAGGTGAGCGGCCTGGGTGCCGCCGGCGAGGTCGTCGACGTCAAGGACGGCTACGCACGCAACTACCTCTTCCCGCGCAAGCTCGCCGCCGCGTGGTCCGCGGGTGGCCAGAAGCAGGTCGACGCGATCGTCAAGGGCCGGGCGAGCCGAGCCATCAAGTCGCTCGACGACGCCAAGGCGGTCAAGGCCTCGCTCGAGGGCCGCTCGGTGACCGTGTCGGCCAAGGCCGGCGCCAACGGCCGGCTCTTCGGTGCCGTCACCGGCGGCGACGTGGCTGCGGCGGTCAAGGCCGCCGGCGGCCCCGAGCTCGACAAGCGCACGATCGAGGTGCCCGGGCACATCAAGTCGCTCGGCAGCTACCGGGCCCAGGTCCGGCTGCACCCCGAGGTCGCGGCCGTCGTGGCCTTCGAGGTCGTCCAGGCCTGAGCCGGCGTCATCCGGCGGGCAGCTCCGCCGGTCACCCGGCTCCCCGCTTCACCGGTATGCCGTCCGCGCACCTCGCGCGGGCGGCATACTGCTGCGTTCCCCCAGCTGGGCGAGCGCGGTCCCGGCACTCCGCCGCCGCCCGGGACAAGGGGTGCGAAGAACGTGAGAGTCTGCACCTGCCGGCGGTGCACACTCTCACGAAGTGCAGACCCCTGGTCGAGGTTCCCGTTGCCGGACCGTGTGGTCAGGGGCGGTCAGGGGCGGTCAGTCGCGGTGAGACGCGGTGAGACGCAATCAGACGCAATCAGGCCGCGCCGGCAAGGTGCTCGATGATCTCGCCGAGCATCGCGCGGACGGGTGCCCCGCCCACCGCCGGACCGCCGGCGATGAGGCCGTCGGCACCCAGGAGCAGCGCGGTCGGCGTGGCATGTGCGCCCAGCAGGTGCGCGTCACGCGCGGAGATCCACAGACCCCCGGTGTGCTCCGGGAACGGCTCCTCGGCCGGTGCTGGCTGGTCACCCGCGAGGATGCGCACGGGGGTGATCGCGAGTTCGGGGACGAGGGCCCGCCAGGAGTCGAGTCGGCTGAGGAAGTAGTCGCAGGCACCGCAGCCGGGACTGAGCACGACAAGCACGACCGCTCGCTCGGTGACAAGGTCGACCGCACGGAGGCGTTCGCCGGTGGCGGTGAGCAACTCGATGTCCGGAATCGGGTCGCGCTCGTCGGCGAGATCGACATCGTCGCCGTCCTCGCCAGACGCGGTGCCCTCCGCGGCGTTTCGACCGACCGCCCCGGCAGCGCCGACGTCGGCATGCTTCGCCGCCGCGGGAGCGGACTGACCGAGTCCGATGAGCCAGCCGAGCACCCCCACGGCTGCGAGCGCCCCCACCCAGACAACACCGTCGAGGCCGCTCGAGAAGGCGCGCACGAGTGGTGCCGGCGTCCACACGCAGTCGACGACCGCGAGCACCGCGGCACCGGTGAGGACGAGGTTGCGCGCGAGCGTGCTGCGTCGCACGACTTCGGAACCCCGCCCGAAACAGCTGCAGCGCACCGCTTCTCGACGTCGAAGCGCCGCCGCGACGAGCCAGGTATAGGTGAGCACGAGCGCGAGAGCGGCCGCGGCCGCCACCCAGCGGCCCGGGCCTGGCACGAGGAGCAGCGCGAGGCCGACGAGCACCTCGGCCCACGGATGCACGCGCGCGACGATCGGTCGGACAAGTGCAGTGGGCACGTGCAGGTCCCGCAGGGCCCGCAGCGGATCCGTTTCCGGTGCGCGCAGTTTGGCGATCCCGCTCACGACGAGGACGACCCCGAGCACGAGGGGGGCGGCGAGCAGGGTCTCGGGGGACACCGGGTCAGGTTACCGGGCTCGCGTCGCGGGCGTGTCTGCTCCGGGACTCGAGTCGACGGCAGACCACGCGGGCCGGCTCAGCCGCCACGCCGGCGCGTCTGCGGTCGTGTCGGCGGTCGTGTCGGCGGTCGTGTCGGCCGTTGCGCGGCCGGATGCGCCAGTCGCCGACGCGCCCCCGAGATGCTTGAGCGCCTCCCGCCGGGAGAGGCCGGACAGCTGCGGATGGGCACCGACGTAGGCGCGGACCCACTCGGGGTCGGTGCGGGCATAGTCGCGCAGCGCCCAGCCGATCGCCTTGCGGGAGAAGAAGTCCGGGTGCCCGATGTTGGGGGTGAGCACGGCCTCGAGCAGCGCCGGGTCGGTGCGCTCCTTGGCCCCGACCTGGGCGAGCATGGCCGCGCGCCGGATCCACAGGTCCTCGTCGCGCGACCAGGCGCGCACGACCGGGTCGAGCTCGGCCGACCGGGCGAGCAGCAGCTCGCGCAGGACGTGGGTGGCCAGCTCGTCGACGACGTCCCACCAGGCACCGGTCGTCACCAGGTGGCGCACGAGAGGCAGCAGTGCGGGGTCGCGCCACGCGGCATACCGGCGGTGTCGCAGGAGCGCGAGGGCGGCATACCAGTGCTCGCGGTGGCTGGCCTCGTCCCAGAGCGCGCGGACGGTGGTCTCCCACTGTGCGCGGCCGGTGGGCCGCAGGGCGGGGTCGGTGAGGATCGGTCGCAGGGTGGCCCGCAGCTGCGGGCTGGTGAACCCGAGGTAGGGCAGGGTCGACTTCATGTAGGCCTGTTGCGCCGCCGCCCGCACCGGGTCGGGCTGGCCGGCCAGGGCCGTGCGGATCGCCTCGAGGAGCGGGTAGGCCGGTCGGTCAGGCCCGGCGCCTCCCGCGTCGGTCATGCCGGGGTGCCGAAGCGGGCGGCGTTGCGCGCCCGGGCCTTCGCACGCTCGACCTCGCGGTCCTTGGGCGGCGCCGTCGTCGTGAGGTGGTCGAGCAGGTGCCGGGTCGCGTGCGCCACCGCCGCGACGGCCTCGTCGAAGGCCTCGCGGTTGGCCTGGCTGGGCGCGGTGGCGCCCGAGACCTTGCGGACGTATTGGAGGGCGGCGGCATGGACCTCGTCACTCGTCGCGGGCGGGGCGAAGTTGTGCAGCTGCCGGATGTTGCGACACATGCTCCAGAGGGTATGCCGCGTGGCCCGGCCGCGGGCCGCGCATGCTCCAGAGGGTATGCCGCGTGGGGACACGCCCGAGAAGTTTCGTTCTTCCACAGCGGTGGATCCCCTCGCCTGTCGTTCGCCGCACGGACACCCGGGAAGGCGGCCGCGATGACGTGCCTTTCCCCCAGCCGACCGCGGTTGTCCCCAGGTTGTCCACATCCTGCGGACGGCGTGTCCCACAGCCCGTCCACAGCTCGTCCACACGGTCGAGTTGAGTGCTCCCTCCCGGGCCCCTACGGTGAGAGGCGACGCCGGGGGCGGACGTCGTGCAGACGGCATACAGACGACATATGCGCAGGTCAGAGACGTGAGGACGCGTTCTGGCCGGCGTGGTTCGGCGTGCCTGTCGGTGTCGGGTGACATCGTACGCATGTCCGGAGCGAGGCGAACGGAAGGCGGGCTGGGCAGCGGTGTCGATCCAGGAGTTGTTCCCCGAGGCGCTCGCGGAGCGCTCGGACGAGCGCCTTCCTCCACAGGACGTCGCGGCCGAGCAGTCGGTGCTCGGGTCGATGCTGCTGTCCAAGGACGCGATCGCCGACGTCGTCGAGGAGCTGCGCGGGGTCGACTTCTACCGCCCGGCCCACGAGTCGATCTACGAGGCGATCCTCGACCTCTACGGGCGGGGTGAGCCGGCCGACGCGGTGACCGTCGCCGACGAGCTCACCAAGCGCGGCCAGCTCGGCCGGGTCGGTGGCCAAGCCTTCCTGCACCAGCTCATCTCCGGCGTGCCGACGGCGGCCAACGCCGGCTACTACGCGCAGATCGTCGCCGAGCGGGCGGTGCTGCGGCGCCTGGTCGAGGCGGGCACCAGGATCGTCCAACTCGGCTATGCCCAGGGCGGCGGCGACGTCGAGGACATCGTCAACGCGGCCCAGGCCGAGGTCTACGCCGTGTCGGACACGCGCGGGGCCGAGGACTACTTCCGGCTCGGCGACATCCTCGAGATGACCGTCGACGAGATCGAGGTCGCCTCCGGCAAGTCCGGGGAGATGACCGGCGTGCCGACCGGGTTCACCGATCTCGACTCGCTCACCAACGGCCTGCACCCCGGCCAGATGATCGTCCTCGCCGCCAGACCGGCGATGGGCAAGTCGACGCTGGGTTTGGACATCGCCCGGTCGGCGGCGATCAAGCACAAGATGGCGACCGTCGTGTTCAGCCTGGAAATGAGCAAGACCGAGATCACCATGCGTCTGCTCTCGGCCGAGGCGCAGATCCAGTTGCAGCACATGCGCAAGGGCACGATGCGCGACGACGACTGGCAGCGGCTCGCGGCGACGATGGGCCGGGTGAGCGACGCCCCGTTGTTCATCGACGACAGCCCCAACATGTCGCTCATGGAGATCCGGGCCAAGTGCCGCCGGCTGAAGCAGCGCAACAACCTCAAGCTCGTCGTCATCGACTACCTCCAGCTCATGTCCTCGGGCAAGAAGGTCGAGAGCCGCCAGCAGGAGGTCTCGGAGTTCTCGCGGGCGCTCAAGCTGCTCGCCAAGGAGTTGGAGGTCCCGGTGATCGCCATCAGCCAGCTCAACCGTGGTCCCGAGCAGCGCACCGACAAGCGGCCGCAGATGTCCGACTTGCGCGAGTCGGGCTGCCTCACCGCCGACACCCGAGTGCTGCGCGCCGACACCGGCGCCGAGACCACCCTCGGCTCGCTGCACCGCTCCGGCGCCCGCGACGTGCCGGTGTGGGCACTCGACGACTCCCTGCGTTACGTCCGGCGCCACCTCACCCACGTCTTCCCCACCGGGGTGCGCCCGGTCTTCCGGCTCACCACCGCGTCGGGCAAGCAGGTGCGCGCCACCGCCAACCATCCCTTCCTCACCTATGCCGGGTGGTCACCTCTCGGCGAGCTGCGCACCGGCATCCGGGTCGCGGTGCCGCGGCACGTGCCGGCGCCGGCCTTCTTCGAGCCGTGGGACGAGTCGCGGGTGCTCCTGCTCGCGGGGGCGCTCGCCGACCCGGGTCGTGCGGTGGCCTCCGACCGACGTGCCGGCGGGCGGTCCGGCAAGCACAGCGGAAACGGCGGTGCTCGCGGTAGCGGCGGTGGGCGCGCCGGGGGACACGGCGGCGACTGGCTCGACGGGCTTGCCGTCGATGTGAAGCCGGCCAAGCGCCGGGTGCCCAAGTCGCTCTTCCACGCGCCCAAGGCCCAGATCGCGCTCTTCCTGCGCGGGCTCTGGTCGGCGGCCGGCACGGTGACGGTCAACTCCGCCCGCGACGGTGGCCGGATCCGGCTGTCCACCCCGTCGGCCCGGCTGGTCGACGACGTGTCCCGGCTGCTCCTGCGCTTCGGCATCTCGACCCGCACCGTGATCCGCGAGGGCGGCCAGGGCACGGTCGGCGGCGAGGGCACGGCATACCGGCTGGTGGTGAGCGGACTGGACTCGCAGCGTCGCTTCCTCCAGGAGATCGGCGTGACCGGGCAGTATGCCGCGGCGGCCGAGCGGCTGCTCGCGATCGTGCGCGAGCGGGAGGCGGCGGCGCCGGGTGCCGAGGCCGTGCCGGAGGTCGTGTGGACCTCGATGCGCGAGGTGATGAGCGAGCGGGAGGCCGATCGGGCGCGCGGCGCCCTCGACGGCGAGGTGAGCAGCCTGGGGCCGGCGGCCGACCGACGCGAGCGGCTGGGTCAGGTCGTCGCGGTGCTCGACTCGGCCGAGCTGGACCTGCACGCGGTCAACGACGTCGTCTGGGAGCCGGTCGTGTCGGTCGAGGCCGACGGCGTCGAGCAGGTCTTCGACGCGACCGTGGTCGGTGGGCACAACTTCGTCGCCAACGGGATCGCCGTGCACAACTCGATCGAGCAGGACGCCGACATGGTCATCCTCCTGCACCGGGACGAGGCCTACGAAAAGGAGAGCCAGCGCGCCGGCGAGGCCGACCTCATCGTCGCCAAGCACCGCAACGGCCCCACCGACACGATCGTCGTCGCGTTCCAGGGCCACTACAGCCGGTTCACCAACATGGCCACCGGTTTCTGAGGGCCTGTCGAGATGCAGCCAAGATTGAACTCTTGCCCGATGAACTTTAAGTTCCCTGGCGAGTCGGACGAGTCGTCCGCACTGGCGCTCCCCGTAGCCTCCAGTCGGCGTCCCCGCGTCAGAGAAGAGAAGGGCCCTTGGACTACAACCTGACCAACCTCGGCTCTCTGGACTTCGAGAACCTCACGGCTGCGTTGTTCGAACGCTTCCTCGGAGTCCGGGTCGAGCAGTTCGGTGTGGGACCCGATGGCGGACGAGAGGCCACCTACCACGGTCGGCTGACGGCGCTTGGCGAGGATCCGCTGGCATGGGACGGGTACGTGGTCCTGCAGTCGAAGTTTCTGGCGCGACCGCGGGGGACGTCGCCTGATCAGGACTGGCTCATCAGGACCGTCGAGAGCGAGCTGAAGCTATGGGAGAGCGATACGTCGGCTAGGAAGAAGGCGAACGACGTCCCTGACTACCTGGTGATCGCCACGAACGTCGTGCTCTCCCCCGTGTCGGGCGGAGGCATCGATCGGCTCGACGCGCATCTGAAGGCGCGCACGCAAGCCCTTGGTATCAAAGGCTGGCTCGTCTGGCATCACGACAAGATCTGCAGGATGCTCGACGACTCACGAGAAATTCGCGCCGCGTACAGCGCCCTCATCACCAGCGGAGACGTCCTCTCGAAGCTGCACGAGATCCTCGACGGCGACGCCGCCGGGATCGCGGACGCCGTGCGATCGTTCACCAGCGGGAACATCCTCACCCAGCGGCACGTGCGCCTTACAGAGTCAGGCGGGACCGGAGCTCTCACCCTCGAACAGGTCGGTGTCGACCTCCCCTGCGCACCAGTGAACGGGACGACGCGACGAACCGCTCTTGCGGCACTCGTGGACGTAGGTGACGCCGACCTGCGTCCGGGAAACCCCGATGGCCCGGACGCAACCTACCTGCTCATGGGAGGGCCAGGACAAGGCAAGTCGACCCTGTCGAACATCCTTGCCCAGCTCTACCGAGTCACCCTGCTCCGCGATGACCCCGATCGGAACGGCGCGCAAACCGCATCCGTCATCTCCAAGACTTTGGCATGGGTCGACCGTGAACAACTCGCGCTCCCGCGCAAGCGGCGTTGGCCCGTCCGGCTCGATCTCGCCCAGATCAATCCCAATCATTCACTTCTCCAGACCATCACAGCCGCAGTGTCAGAGCGTGTGGGCTACAAGGTGCCGGCGCCCAGGCTGCTGTCGTGGTTGCAGCAATGGCCGTGGCTGCTGGTTCTGGATGGCTTCGACGAGGTCGCCGCAGCCGAAGATCGTGCCCAGGTCCTGGAGAAGGTCACCGAGTTCCTAGCCCAAGCGGCCTCACATCAAAGTGATCTGTTGACGGTCATCACGAGCAGGCCGCAGGGCTACGACAACGAGTTCGACTCGCCAGGTGTCCAGCACATCCGGCTGGAGGGTCTACAGCGTCAACAGGCGCTTACTTATGCGAGAACCTTCGCCCAGGAACACTTCGGTGACGACGAGGACGAGGCGACCCGTGTCCTCGGCAGACTGACAGAGGCCAGCGCTGATGAGAACGTCGCGCGCCTTCTCAAGACCCCGCTGCAAGCGACGATCATGACCCTCCTGCTGGCAGAGCACGGTCATGCTCCCAGCGATCGTTATCTGCTCTTCGACGCCTACTACTCGACGATCTACAAGCGAGAGGCGGCGAAAGCCAAGGCGATCGCCCAAGACCTGAATGACTACCGGAACGAAATCCAGCGACTCCACGAGCAGGTAGGACTGCACCTCCAGCGACTGAGCGAGGCGTCTGGCAGCTCTGACGCGACATTGCCGGAGCGGCTACTGCTCGACTTGGCGAAGCGCGACTTCCTCGAGGCCGGCTATGAGGAGGAGCAGGCCAAGGGTTTGGCCGTTGCGCTTGCTCGAGCCGCGACTGAGCGTCTGGTGCTTCTAGTGCCCAAGGGTTCAGGGATCGGCTTCGAGGTTCGTAGCCTTCAGGAGTACATGGCTGCGCGAGCACTAACTGCAGGTCCTGAGTCCGACGTCATGAGGCGCCTGCACGCCATCGCACCGTCTGCCCACTGGCGTAACCCATGGCTCTTCGCCGTCGGCAGGTTTGCCGCCGACCGATCCCACCTCCAGGCTCAGTTGTTGGACATGGTCCGCAATCCTGGAGCAGATCCCCTCGCGCGTCGCATAGGCATCGGTGTTGAACTGGCGGCGGCGCTAGCCCTCGACGGCATCGGAGCAACACGTCCTGCTATGCGCCAGGAGTTGCTCGACATCCTCTTGGAGGCGTTCAGCCTGCCGCCACTCCCGTTTGAGATCTCAGAGGCGGTCGCCATGCTCGCAGGTGAACGTCCTGTGATGAAGTCGCGCGTCTTCAGCACCCTGAAACGGCTCGAAGAGGGACAGGTGCGAGCGGATCTCGCCGCCTCGGCCCATCACATCCTGGCGCCACTCACAACCGACGACGGGCCTCTCGGAACGGCAGCTCGCCACACCGTGAGTAGATTGAAACTCAGCGACGCTCAGACTCTGGCGGTCACGAAGCCCTGGTCGGCCGGGGACGGTAAGCCTCCTCCCCTCCTCAGGACGCCCCTTTCCAATTTCATCGAAGAGGACCTGACGTCGCTGGTCGAACCTGGCGAGGTCGACTTGGTTGCACCCTTCGCCGCTGCCGTCAGAAGTCGTCACGTCCTCGTCCTGCAGAGCGATCAGGCAGTCGTCGTGGGCACGGCGGAGAACAAGGGCAAGCGATCGGCGCTCCCGTACCCCAAAGGTGAGGATGCACGCATCGCTGTCGTCGCCGCGCTGGAGAGCATCCGACCTCAGAGTTGGGGAGCGGCAACAGAAATCGTGGACTCGCTCTGGCGCAGTGCACGACGCAAGCCAGTCGATGCCCAGGCGTATCTAGGTCTCGAGCCGTCAGGAGTCGAGGGACTCTAGCAAGCGCTCGAATTCGAGGCGCCGCTCACGTGCGTTCGCGGCTTGGCGCCGCTCCTCCAGGGTGGGTGTCACAGGGGTCGGCCGTCTGCGTCGGTTCATGTACTTCAACCGCATGCGAGCGTCGTACCGGCCCGCCTCACCAAGCGCCTCCTCCGTCCAGTCGTCGTCCATCCGCGCGAAGATGACAGCCAGCGGCACCTGATCAACATCGTGACCGTCGGCTGCGTGGTCCGCTGATGGGTCGGCGGGGTAGCGCGCAAGGAGCCACCTGAGCCGGGCCTCTGCGGCACGCAATTGCTCCGCAGTGGCCGGACGCTCGAGCATCTCGTGTGCCTCGAGTACCGCGTGGAGGCCGGCCGTCAGCTTCGCCCTGGCGCGCCACGTGGAGCGGCGGCATACGTCGTCGCAGTAGAGCGCCTGACGTCCCCGCTGGGAGGTGCGGTAGGTCAGCCTTGCGTCGCAGTTCGGGTTGAGGCACTTGGCGTCCACCGTTGCCACCTCCCGGATGAGTTCGGTGAACTCAGCAGGGCTGAGGCCAAAGTTCGTCATGCCGAAGATCCCTCCAAGGGGTCGCATGGCCAGTTTCAGCAAACGTCGATTATTCCGTCCGTGCAGGTCAGCGGCATAGCGACCCTGCTTCCGCCCGAGACCTGTGGATAACCGCTGGGACGAAATAATCGACGGGAAGACGCATGCGTCCACGGCGTCGACAGGACTTGGCCTCGGATCTACGCTCGCGTCAAGGCCCATGAAGTGGGGCACCATCCGGTTGCGACGGAGGTGCCCCGTGGACGGCCCCGATGAATCTTGCGCAGAAACGAAGGTGCCGCCGCGTGACCAAGTCTATTCGCGCTGCCCGAAGGCAGCCAGCCCCTGTGGTGCTGACCGACGATGCCGTCGACTGGTGGTTCGACGTCGGTGAGGGCACTCAAGCCTGGAGCAGCGAGCACCCTCCAGACCCGCACTCTCTGGTGCGCGTCAGAGCGCCGAAATCGACGGCCAAGTCCCGGCACGTTCCGGTGTACGCCTACTCGACCTCCACTGGCGGGCACATCCGGCTGGAATCGGGGCTGGAACACGACCTCCTTCGCGAACTTGACCGGCGTGCGGACGTCGCGTGGCTGGTCTCGCAGCCGATGCGCCTGCGGCTCCCGGCAAGGCGAGCAGGCCGTCGTCTCGAGCACACCCCTGACCTGTTGAGCGTGGACGGTGACGGGCTCGTGACAGTCTGGGACGTTCGGGCAGCGCGCCGGCAGGATGATGACTTCAAGATCAAGGCCGACCTGACGGGTCGAGCTTGCCGTGGGTTCGGCTGGCGCTACGAGATCTTCGCGGGTTTGACTCGGGTGCGTAGGGCCAACCTCATGTGGCTGCACGGTTTCCGACGCGAGCCCGCCGACTACGCCACCCGCTTGGCGATGATCATGGGTGACAACCGGATCACGTCGATCGGCGGAGTCCTCGCCACCGATGACGAGGGCGGGCACCTCACTGCGTCCATGTGGCATGCCGTCTGGCGGGGCGACCTGCTCTGTGACCTCGACAAGCACCTGAGTCGCCAAACGCCACTATCGATACCTCCGACGAAGGCTTCGGCGTGAGCCAAGAAGTTGTCATCGCCAAGGGCATGAGGCTGCTCATGCCGAACGGGCCGGTTCTTGTTCTCGGTATCGAGCGTTACGGCATACGCGTCAAGACCGTCGTTGGGGACGAAGAGGAGGTCCGCTGGGACCAACTCGAGGCACGCGAGGCAGACGAAACAGGAGTCCAAGGTGTCCACCTCGCGCTTGAGCCCTGGTGGAGCGGCCTCCCCATGCCCGTCCGACTCGAAGCTCTCGCACGACTCGAAGTCGTCCTGGAGATCCTGACCGGCTACCGCGACGGTCTTGCCGACTTCGCCAGACCAGGCGAACCCTTCCACCCCTTCGGCGATGGCTATGGCGTCACCCTGACCGTCCGCATACGACGGATGGCACGACAACTGTCCGTGGAGCGAAGCGCCGACCGAATCATCATGCGACGGGTCCAAGCCGGCGAACTCATCTCGGAGTCAGTGTCCGAGAGCACGGTGCGCCTCTGGGTCAAGGCATGGCAGCGCGAGGGACTTCGTGGTCTCGTCGACGGCCGCAAGACCAAAGGCGTCCAAGGCTTCGACGCCCTCGACCCGAGATTCCTCCGCATCGCCGAGGAGACCTTCTCGCGCTACGACGGCGACGTCAGCATCGACAACCAGAAGGAAGTCGAGCGGCAGATCCGCGTGCAGATGAAGCTCCAGGGCATCACGGATGTGCACCTGCCGCAAAGACTGCTGCAGGAGTACCTCTCCGCCCGGATGCGGGCCATCGGCAACACCACCCGGCAGAACCGAGGCAAAGAACTCCGCAAGAGCTCCAGCAGACGCAGCTACCCCGCTATCCACCCAGGGCACCTCGCAGTTGACGTCACGAGGTGGGACGGCTTCGTCATCGACCCGCTCACAGGTCGTGTGTATTCGGTCGAGGTCATCACCGTCATCTCTGTGCCCACCCGCGTCATCGTGGCGCTCCGCGTGGTGCCTCGGAGCGCGACTTCGTTTGAGGCCAGCCTCAGCCTCTACGACGCGATGCGCCCGATGTCGATGCTGGTCACAGGGGACGACGAAGTGACGATTGACAGCTTCCGTTGGTGCGGTCTGCCGGTCAGCCTCGACTTCGGCGGGCGGCCCCTCTACGCGCACCGACCCCCGAAACCCAACACCGGCCGCGCCATCCGCGGCGAACACATCAAACCCGCGGTGTCGATGATGTCGCTCCGCGCCGACAACGGAGGCATCTTCTTGTCAGCCGACTTCCGCGCGCTCGTCACCGACTTCGGCACCGACCTGCTCCCGTCGCGCGGCAGTCGCCCGATTGACAATTCGCATGTTGAGCGCTGGCACGAGAGTCTCCAGCGCGCATGTCAGCAGATTCCCGGCTTCAAGGGTCGAAGGGTCACCGAACGCGGCCGCACGGTCATGATCGCCGACAAGCCGCTGCTCACCGCTCAGGAACTCGAGGAGCACCTCCACCGTTTCATCGCCCTCGACTACCACCGATCCCCTCACGACGGCATACGCCTGCCTGGCATGGAGGCAGGCCACTTCACTCCCCTTGAACGATTCGACATGCTGCTGCCCGCCGTCGGCAACATCGTCGTCCCGCAACGGCCGGACCTCATCTATCAGTTCCTGCCCAAACGCTGGCTCAAGATCGGCAACGCCGGGGTGGAGTACCGCGGCCTGACCTACGACGGAGAGATCCTCGACGAACTCCGTCAGCTCAGGCCAGGCACCTTCCGGGCGGGCGACGACCGTATGCCCTTCCTCTACGACCACCGCCAACGGCAACACCTGTGGATCAGGCACCCCTTCACCGACCGCGTCCACCAACTCGAGTGGCGCGAATCCCACCTCATTCATGCGCCCCTGACCGACGTCGTCATCGATGAGGCGCGCCGACTCCTGCGCGAACGAGGCGGCAACAACGTCCTGTCCAAGCGCAAAGTCATGCTCGAACTCATCGACGAGTTGACCCAGCTCACGGCGACCTCCGACATGGACGAGTGGCGCGCCAAACTCACGGCCGCCCGCCTACGCCACGAGAAGGCCCTCGTGGACCATGCCGAGGCTGCTGCAGCCACACGGGCGCTTGAGGAGTCACGCCACGGCGTGCTCCGCCTCCCCGCGCCTCGCTTGTCGCACGCCCATCCAGACCATCATCCGGAGGCCTCCGAGCCCGCTCGGGAGACCGACGAAGAGTCCTGGCCCGACTTCCGAGAGATGGTGTGACGTGGATGCGCGCGATTGGCATCGACAGGCGACCACTCCGGCGCCCACTTGGCCCGACCCAGTCTCCATCACCGACTTCGACGGCCTGTCCCGAGAGGGGAGAGACGACTACTTCCGTCGTCTGGCAGGGGCGATGAACGCTACGGTCGTCGTCTCCAGGCCCATGGAGGCGGTCGCGGCCCACCTCGACGACATCGTCGCGACGAACCGGCTTCGACCGCCGGGAGCGATGCCGATGCTCGCGGTCACCGCGCCCTTCTCAGCGGGCAAGTCCACACTGCTCAAGCACTGGGGCTTCGGCGTGTACCGCGGCGTCCTCGGCGGACAAGCGAACGAGGAGCGGCCCACATGGTCGCCCCAGCCTGGCGTGACCGCGGACTGGGTCCCGGTCGTCTACGTGACACTCATGGCGTCGAGCTCGATCAAAGAGATCAACGCACTGATCTTGCTCTACCTCGGTTATCCGCCCGAGGGCCTCGCCCGAACCACGACCACCCGGGTGCTCCATGCTCTACGGATGCACGGGGTGCAGGTCGTGATCCTGGACGACGCTCACATGCTCCGCACCACCAGCGCGCAAGGCCGAGCAGTGCTGGACTACATCAAGTTCCTCAACACCGAACTTGGAGAGGTCAGCAGGGGCACCGTGATCCTGGTCGGCGCACATCTCGAAAGCACCGCCATCCTTGATGACCCGCAGATCCGTGCACGGCTGACGACGATGACCATCGACGCCTTCCAGATCACCACCATCGAGAAGAAGGCGGCCTGGCAGGACCTTCTCGCGACGGTCGGCGACCGACCGCTCCAGCATCTACCCAACGCAGCGCCCGACTTGTTTGTCACCAAGCTGGCCCAGCACATCTGGAGACGCACGCAAGGTTTCGTCGGCGAGACCACCAGACTCGTCGCCCGCTCCGTCCTGGATGCCGTCCACGACCGGCGCAGCGTCATTACCCACGACGACCTCGACGCGGTCGACCTCAGCGATCGCTCCATCGACGGGCAGATCGACGCTGCCACCGCGGCACGGAAGCGGCGACGATGACAGCACTGCTCCCCGTACGCCCGAAGCCCCAACCCGGCGAGCCACTGACGTCGTATGCCGTGCGCCTGGCCGACGCCAACGGCGTGACCCGCCGTCGGGTCCTCCCGGCCCACCGGCACGACGTCGGCGTTCCTGAAGATGAACTGGAAACAGTCGCTGCCCTCGCCGGCCTCGACGCCGGAGCCGCGGCCCGGCTGACGATGGACCGCTATCCGCCGACCGTCCGCGGGCGCGGCAAGACCCATCGGGGTGGGTGGCGTCTGCACTTCAGTGTCGAGTGGGCGTGCCCGGGCTGCACCGCCCTGACGGGACACCGCGAGCTGCTTTGGCAGACCGCCCTATCCCCGGTATGCCGTGACTGCCATCTGCTGTTGGTCCCGGCCGGGTCTCTGGCCGAGCCGGCGACTGTGCCGTCGCCGCGGCTGGTGGACCTGGTCGACAAGCTCACGTCGCTGGCTGAGGCGTCGGTCGACCATCAGTCGGCCCGTCTCCGGCTCGGGTCGTTCCGGCGGTTGTGCGCGGTCGTGGCGCAGACCATCGATGACCAGTGGCCCGACCGGCCCAGCGGCCTGCCGGCCCTCGACGTGGCGGCAGCCCGCAGGTGGGGCGTCTTCCCTAGCCCCGACCCAGGAACTGTGGCCGTCATCCTGTCGGCAGCCGCACCAGCGCTGCGCTCCGGCTATCACCGGGACCGCCTGCTACGGGAAGGCGCACAACGTCGCCGCCGCGGGAACACCCTGTTGGTCCCGCCGCAGCGGATCCCCAACGCTGGCCGCTACCTGCCCCGTCGGCCACCACCGTCGCCACCGAAGACCGCGCCGATCCTGGCCGGCTTCAACCGCGAGGACGCCCGACGACTCGACTGGCTCCTCACTCAGCTGGGCCACCAGGTGAGGCGGCACGGCGTCCACCCCGACCACGTCCCCGCCCTGCTGCCCGCACCCGGCGAGGACGGCCTGCCCAACCCGACCGTGTGGCGCACCCGCTGGCAGTCCGCGATCGCCCTGCACATGCTCCTCACCCACGTCCACGACGGCCCGACATCCTCAGCCCGCGCCTGCCACGCCTTCGGCACCACCGACACCGACACCAGCCTGCTGCTCGACGGCATACGCCTCGGCCGCGGCATCCACGACCTCGACGCCGCCCGCCTCACCGACGCCGTCGACGCTCTCGTTGACGCGGGGCTGGTGGACTACCAGCTTCGCCGCGACACGCTCCGACCCATCACCCGCCTCTCGAGGCTGCCCCTCGCCAAGGACCGGCTGCCCGACATCGACGGCCACCCTGGAAGCGAGCTCGCCTTGACGTGGATCTGGACGCGGCTCACCCACGGGCCGGCGTTCACCAGCCCACGCCCGTTCATCGCCGACCGACACGTGCGGGCCTTCGACGCCGCCATCGACCCTGAGACCCGCCTCGTCCTCGCCGAGGTTGGGCAGCAGCTGCTCGCCGACGCCGACGTCATCACCATCCCCACCACCCACGCGACTTGGGCCGCCATCACAAGGAGCTACGGATGACACCGCTCGGCAATCCCGCCCTGGAGAAACTGCACCAGCGCACCACGGCCATGCTCACCGCGATCGACGACACCCCACTCGAGCACATCGACCACGTCCACTACCAGCACTACTACGAAGAGCTCCGGCTCCTGCTCGAGGAATGGCTCACCGCCACAAACTCCGCACCCCTGGACCCGCCGGACCAGACCTGGGTGATCACCCGCCACGGGGTCGTGCTGGGCGTGTGCACCACCGAGACCGCCGCTGCGCTGACTGCGGGGATCCCTGATCTCGCGTTCACGCCGATCACCCTCTGCTCGTCGGCGATCGAGGACCTGCGCGCCCTATGGTCCCACGACCCGTCGCCAGCGCCCACGGAACGGGAGCGGTGATGCGCGGGATCAGCCGCGAAGTCCTCGCCCGCGACGCTGCCTGGTCGCTGGCCGACGGCGCCTGCAGAGACCTCACGATCGAGTGGGCGCGGTGGGAGAACACGTATGCCGCCGCCCTCACCCAGGCGGCTCGCCTCGCGACCCTGACCGAGCCAGCCGCAGTCTGCTCCGCGTGCCCCATCACCGCGGAGTGCGCCGACCTCGCCGCACTGTCCGGCTACACCGGCATCGCCTCCGGTGAGGGCTACCGCAACGGCCGACCCGACCACGCGCGTGCCCGGGCGCCGCGAGAACGGAGGACGGCATGAGCGCCTGGCAGCTCTACCCCAACCATGTCTGGCTCGCCGACGGCGACCACGCTCTCGTCCTGCTGGTGATGGGCCTGCCTGAGCGTCGGGTCCTCGGCGCCACGGTGGTCCAGGACCCGGGTGACGCTTCCGCGTTGATGGCCGGCCTCGTGGACGTTCACGGCTGCCCGGCGACGCTGCGTTCGGTCTGGGACCCGCTGTTCGAGGACCTCAACGCCGCAGCACGTGGGGCCGTCCACCAGGCCGGATGCCCCAAGCCTGCCGGGCAGCTCGAGTCTGACGACTTCATCTGGGCGCTCGACACCGGGAACGCCGCCACCCAAGCGATCCACGCCGCCAACCCGCGCACCGTCAACGACGCGGCCAGCGCGCTCGAGGCGTGGCTCCACGCGCCCGTCCCTACGTCAGCAGCCAGAGGCGCCGGTCGGCGCTCGGGTAGCCTGACCGTTGACGCCCACCCTTGCGAGGGACCGGGAAGTGACCCCCAGGATCTCCTGCCGGACGGCAGGGCCTGGGGGTCGCGCACACCACCCCCAGACACGCCATGACCGCGGCCCTGCCGGTGTCGGTGACACCCCGCCCGGGTGAGTCGATCGAGTCCTGGCTCGAACACCTCGCCGACGCCAACGGCCTCACCACCGCGCAACTACTCACGGCCACCGGCCGCGGACGCGCCGGAACCCGGTACCTCACCCTCGCGCCGTCACCAGAGACGATCACCCGGCTCGCTGCTCTCGCCCGCGTCGACGAGCAGGATGTGTATGCCGCAACCCTGGCCGCGTTCGACGGCACCGCCTTGGACCTGACAGGCCTCGACCCGGGCGACCGGCACTCTTACCGGCAGGTCGCCGCCCGCGGCTGGAACCCCGCCCACGGCACCCAGATCTGCCCGGCCTGTCTCGCCGACACCGGCAGCTGGCAGAGCGCGTGGCGACTCCTCATCGTCACCGCCTGCACCCGACACGGCACCCTCCTCATCGAGCAGTGCCCGGCCTGCCAACGACCGTTCCGGGACCAACGTCACTCCCACCTGCGCCGCGTCGGGGCCAGCTCGGTGTGCGGGAACCCGCTCGGCGCCGGCCCCATGCGACAGTGCCACCACGACCTCACGACCATCGCCGCCAGGCCGGCCAACGAAGCCGTCCTTGCCCTGCAGACCCGTGTCGACACCGCCCTCACCGGCGCACCCGTCGAGGTCCTCGGACAACCGTCACCGGCGGATACATACCTGACCGACGTGCGCCACCTCACCACGCTCCTGCTCCACCTCGCCGGACAACCCGGCGCCGAGCAGCTCGCGCCCTGGACGACCGAACTTGAGATGGAGGCGTCCGTGCGGACCGTCGACCGCGGACCACGCTGGGGCTTGCGCCCACCCGCCAGTCCCGGTCTGCGGGGCGCAGCGATGGCGGCCGCCGACGGCATACTCACCGCCCCCGGCCTCGACGAGGCTGCGGCCGCACTCACGCCGTGGACCGAGCTCACCCCCACCACCAACGACGGCCCACTCGGGTGGCTCGCCGACCGCACCGTCATGACCCCCACCCTCACCCGCCCAGGGCCTCGGCAAAGTCTGCCGATAGGGCTGTGACCTGCGTAAACGTGATGTTTGGGTCGGCGTGTTGTTGGTGGGGGGCGTGGGGCTGGTGGTGACGATGGGGTTCTCACACGCCTG